>Ga0307378_10000178_pt1 | contig 118321 bp, 90 predicted proteins | sample UN1MG_FD_202238 | JGI IMG/M metagenome (GOLD analysis project Ga0307378, IMG submission 202238) | Soil microbial communities from Risofladan, Vaasa, Finland - UN-1 | ecosystem: Environmental > Terrestrial > Soil > Coastal area > Acid sulfate soil | place: Finland: Risofladan, Vaasa | collected...
CAATCGCCGAACATGAGGCATGTCTCCTGAGGCGCATCGCAGCCAGTGCCCATTATCTGCCTCTCGCGGCGGCACACACAGGGGGCTACTGCGAACTTTTCCTGGGCCTTGACCAGCTCCTCAGCCCGCTCATAAGGGAGTGTCTCCAGGTGGGGTTCGATGCTCCGCCGTACAGGAATTGTGCGCAATTGGGGGATCCGTTGCGGCCGCGAAACCTTACCCCTTGTGCGGTTGTACTCGCTCAAATCTTGGACGAAGCCCTCATCCAGGTTATTGACCTGGAATTCATAAATACCGAACATCCAGGGGACGGCCTGGTAGAGAGCCGGACCGCCTTTTGGCTCGATGGAAAAGATGAGCCCCTTGCGAGCCATCTCTTTAAGCATTTGCTCTGCTTGGGCGAGGTCAAGCCCGGCGCGCTCGGCGATAGGCTTGGCTTCTTCACGATCCAGGGTCAGATGCACGGCCAGCTCTGCCTCTTCAGGCGTGAACAACCTTTTGAGCAAGCGCAATTCAACCCCGCTGTCGCTAGGGGGGAAACCCCCAGGCAGTTTGTCTAGATGCTGGGCTAAGTTTTCGTAGGCATCCGTTTCCATAATGTCCTCCTGTGCAGTAAGGATCGTGATCTCTCTAACAGTATGGTTGAGTTGATGGTTTTTAAGGATCTCCCCTCAGCTTCAGGGCCGAATTAGTTTCCGGCTATGTGACACATAACTCAGGAATGGCTCTGGCTTTCTCAAAAGACCGCAGCACGCTCCCAACAGCGTCAGTAGGTTTTGTTAGGGCCAGACAGGCCATGTTTTAAGGGGATTATCCATAGAGCAACTTCTTAGCTAGAGGCTAACGGACTGAAGGGAGCACCTAATATTAATCAAACAAGAAAAACTTTCTCGGGTCAAGAAAAATGGGGCTTCGGATTTTATTACAGAATTCTCAGTTTCACCATCATGAAGCCGAAGGCAGCCCCACAGTATGTTGGGGTTTCTCATCGCTACCCAGAGGTTTCCACTTCTTGCCATAGCTTCTACTCCAGCATCTCTTGATCTTACCAGAGATTACTGAATCAAATATGAAATATCAAGCAGGTATCGATTTCTGAGAGAAACCTCCATTCATGGACGCCTCTTTGTTGGGCATATCCTTCTGCTCTTGAGCCAGGTAATATCCGGAGGATAGCAGCAACCTGACACCCTCTACTCATTGATGGGCGCCCAATCTGCCACCTTCTCTTCTGTTTGCCTTTTCATCCATAGGGCAAAAATGGGGTCAACAAGCCTCCAATATCCTGACTCTTCGTTCCGTTCTACCAAGTCGAGCTCCTCGAGTCTTCTTGCCGAATGCTGAACACCTCCCACCGATGCTAGCCTGTGCTTCCGAATATAGGCGTTTGCCAGGAGTTTCTGGGTTGGATCTCTTGCAAGGGCCTGAAGAATAAGCCGCTGGTGAGGCGATAAACCCTGAATGATGGCCTCGAATACAGGTTTTTCGGACATGAGAAGCTTTTCGGTTCCACGATTTATCGTCTCCTCAGAAACTACATCAGAAAGCTCATAAACGAAAAATGACAGCTTTTGGGCATAGTAAGGATGATACTCGACCAGCGACGCAAGCTGGCCCGCAATTCTCTTACTACACTCCTTGATGTTTTCCCTAAATTGTCCTGCAATGAATTGCGCGAGTTCTTCGGGAGGAAGGGATTTCAGTGGGTAATTTATGGCGCTGCGAAAAAAGGGGCGTTGCCGTTCATTGAATACACCGAGTAAAACACGGCGCCGGCTTCCAATGAAAAAGTAAGAAGCCTGTGACTGGTGCATGTATGTTCGCATAGCCCCTTCGATCTGGAGTGCTTCTTTTAACACGACAATCTCCTGGAATTCATCAAGAGCTACATGGACAAGCGTATCAGCAGCGCTGACAAATTCGCCCAATGATGTCAAGGTTTCTTCAAGAAGCTCCACGCCGCCTTTCTCTGCTGATGAAGGTTCAACGCTGAGCGACATCCCGCCTGCAGCATCCGGCTTAAGAACAGGTCGAAATGAACTTATTGTCCGAAGAGCGGTCTTCCAGTAGGGCTCTTTTTGATGTGTAACGATGAAGACCGCTTTAGCCAATCTGGCTGCCACATCTTCTACAGAAGCAACGCCAAAAAAATCAACAAAGATGGTAACGGCCCCTTGATCTGAAAGGCTCTTTTGCACACGTTTGACAAGAGATGTTTTGCCGTAACGACGCGGGGAATAAAGAACGACATTCGCTTTTGCCTCTGCATAGGATCGTAGCTCCTTGAGCTCTTCACTTCTGTTGCAGAAAGGGGCATCTACAGGCAATTCCTGTAAATAGAAGGGATTAGTCATGATGTTTGCCTTTTTATGTGATCGGGTTATTATTGTGGAGCCGCACGCGCAAGCGCGTGGTACCTCCACATTCTTCGGCGGAACCCGCCGAAGCATATCCGCCTTCGTCCCAATAGGACTACGGCGGATTACCCTGCCCAGCATTCATCCACGGGCAAGCCCGTGGCTTTCTGCGTAGGCGGGTAAACCATAATTGCATATCCATTATGGTAATTCAATAAAAAATAACAAAATTAGCATGTCAACAGGCTTTTTGTACCCGATCCCGCTACCAAAAAACCGCTTCCTGCTCCTTCCAAACAGGATCCTCGTCGAACTTCTGCAGAAGGGAGCCTAAATTTGCATAATAGTATTTGTCGGCTCTAATATAGAATGCGAGGTGTCGAATACCATGTTCAAACATAAAGAGTATCCCTATTGCATGACTTGAGGTGTCTTGCCCTATCCCTCCCATATTTGTACTTCTACAGAAGTGCATACCGTCGAAAGATACCCCAACACTACCCGGAGCCCCAGGCAATTTACAGATGGCTCACTAGAGCGACAATTGATGTCGTGATCTATAGTTTATTGAGCTGGGAAGGGCTTAGATTTGCGATTGTAATCGAAGAGGTTGAGTGAAAATTCTATCGAAATATAGCAGATATCTGCGAATAAGATAACGCGCACCCCGAGCGGCACCGCTGCACGCCGTCTGCGCAGCGCCCGCAACGTATACGGCGTCCGCTCGGGGTGTAGGTAGGTCGGCAACTTTACTAAGTGTGTTACGTGGGCGGGTTGCAATATGCGGCAAATAAACTCGTCAAGTTGGCCAGTTAGCTCGGTGGCTGCACAAGTGTGAACTACAACTCAGCCAGCAATTTAAGGAAATCATCTCGTTCTAAAGCCGCCATAGTATTGGTTTTAGCGCTGATCAGGTTGCCTACTCTGGCTGCAGCCTTCATAGCTGCTCGATTGTCGGGATATTCGGATACCGACAATACATCGTAAGCACCCAGAAGACCGTAGACATGTAAGATTTTACCTTTCTCTTCCCCCGCAATCTGCTTGAGCTTTTCAAATCGTTCAGGTCCACCACCCTTGATGGGCCCTGTGTAGTTGTACAAGGTGACGTATGTTGGCATCACAACCTCCTTTCGCTAAGGGATTTAAAGTGTAAGGTATTCCAATGGGGCGTGGCGCAGTTTCATGGTCTAAGATCTCCCCACTTTTTGGTTACAAAATAATCGCCTCCAAAGAGGTATAGTACCCCTTGGAGGCTTCACATCGGCATCTTCAGGGGACCTCTCATCATGGCTCTCTCCTAAAGCCTGGAGTTAGAATTGGTATGGTCGTTGCGGACTAGGAAAATGAATGGCCTTCAGTTTGATTAGTATTTAATTTCTTGGTCTTGTCAAGCAAAATCCCATAAGGGCTGTCAGAGCTCCGGCACGTCGCTAAAGTAAAGGATCTACTATATCTTGTGCTTCATTCTTGCAGCCCTAGGGTAGCGAGTACTTGCCATAGCAGCTAATCGCGATAAGCCTGATTCTGTTGTAGGTTTGGTTCGGTAATAAAAGCTTTCTTGGCCTTCAAATTCTCCCCATTGATGGCAGATACCCCAACTCATACCAAGTTGCATTCAAACGTCTACTATTTATAGATGTCATTGCGAACGAATGTGAAGCAATCCCTGGCCCAGACCTGGTTTTTGAAACTATGTATATGATACTAAGCTCTGGAAATTATTCACAGTCTATGCTCGCAGCTTAGTGCCTCGCGCCAGGGCGGGCTCAAAAGGATAGATTGCCACGTCGCGGAGTTTATCCTGAGCAAAGTCGAAGGGCTCCTCGCAATGACATGATTGCAACTTGGTATCAGAAAGCCACTTCAGCTTTATCTGTTAACATCAGAATTTTTCAAGATATGTTGTTTTGGAATCTACGTTCTCTTGTTCATGTATTGAAAGGGGCATCTACAAAGTAGGCATTATCCACAGTAAGGGGAAGGGGTACTACGACGGACGGTAGACAGTGTACTTAAAAACCATCCTATGGTCTTTTACTTTGGTCTCGATGCTGGGCCTTCCGACTGGGGGTGACGCTGGTTCGTCTTAAGCCGAACCGGAAGTGAGCGACACTAGGCATCCACCAGATCTTGATCTTCTTCAATTTCAGCAACAACTGTTTCTGTCTGTTCCTCAATCGCTTGCTCAGATTCTGACTCAGCGCTTTTAATGCGTTCTTCCTGAGCCTCTCTTTCCAGTCGCTCCAGCATTTCTGAACGGATACGATGGGCCATTCCCATCTTTCCAGACTTTTCAGACCCCTCATATTTTTCGGAGATCCCTTCGAATAACTTTGAAAAATATTTATTTAGGGGCCTGATTAATTTTCTGTTCCTAAACCCCTGATGTTTCAAAGCCTCCATCATTTTATCGGTAACTCTACTGAATCGATCATGGGATAGAGATTCTCGGCCCGACTCGATCTCATTCGTGGGTTCTGGGCCGGAGGTCTGGGTCTCAACGATAGTTCGCTGCTCAAATGATACAGTATTCTCAATCTCCAGGCTTGCAGAAAAGCTGGAAATAGATTCCATACTACTGACATCATGGGTCATGGCCAAGGCGTGATCCGTATTACCTGAAAGGGCCTCATGCATGATCTTATCAATGGTCTTTATGGCCTTTTGAATATCCTGGAGTTCTTCTTCACTTAAATTCCCTTCAATGGTTATCGAGAGTTCTCGATTCACTTGGATTGAATAACTCTTTCCCTGGAGTTGGGCCATTGCACCACCCCCGCGGGCTAAGCCACTATAAGTCAAATAGCTTGCCTGGAGCTGCGAGTCTGCAGAAAGAGTCACTCTATCACCCTCAGCTGTCATTATTGTGATGTCCGTACTTTTCTGTTGATAGGACGATAGGCTGGTAATTTGGGACCCGTAATAGGTACCGCCACCTTTAGCGAAACGGAGATAATCTGCCATAGGGTAGGGATCTTCTGTGATGGATAACATAATACTTTTTCTCCTAACAAACGTCGATTTAATAGCTGCTCAATCTTGTAAATCGGCAGTACTCCTGTAAAACTTAAGATTTTGTTCTATATTCATTAGAAACACAGGATCAAATTTCAGATATTTTGTCATAGCTTCTACTCCAACATCACCTGATCTTACTGGAGATTAAAGAACCAAATATGCAATATCAAGCAGGTATCGATCTCTTAGAGAAATCTCCATTCATGGACGCTCTTTGTTGGGCATATCCTTCTGCTCTTGAGCCAGATAATATCCCGAGGATAGCAGCAATAAAGAGGGGTTTTGATAAGATGGGCTCATGAAAGGTATCCGGAATGTTGCAGCGCCTGATCACTTTCGGTTCAGAAGCCTTGAGATATCAAGCAAGAGTCAAGGCCAGGCCTGACCCCTCTTTCTTAATTCAGTATACATGCACCTCTTCACCAACCCGTCCCTTTCTTGCTTCTACAGCTGGCGATTATGCACGTTCAGCACGAACGTCCCCACCTTCATAGATGCTTTGACGGAGGGGTTTTCCACATTGTATCGCGTAAGCCCAAGAAACTTGGTCAACTTATCGAATACACAGAAAGGCTCTTCAACATAAGCGGCATAAGGACAGCACACAAAGAGGATTTTGACAAAGTGCCAAAAAATGCTCTCGAAATCCTTTTTGACAGCTACCTCGACACGTATCATCCTTACCTTCGAGATACCCGAATCTTCAGTACCGAAAAGGCAGAGTCAATACTTCATAAGAAAAATATCAGCTGTCCCGACCTCAATTTTACCGTATTTGCCAAATGTATGGGGTATGCAGTGCAAGTAGAGTGGGGCAAGAAATTATTTAAGAGATCTACACTAAGCAATAGGAATGGTCAGCAAACGTTTTAGGTGAATTGGAGGGAAATGGAATTACGGGAACAGAGAAGTAGTCCCATTTTCCGTGACGACAGTGATAGAGAGCGAAAAGCCTTCTAACATAGAAGAAGAGACTTGTTGAATTGTTGATGATCGGTAATTTTGGCCTAACGAGGGGAAAGGTAAATCCACAAGATATTGTGGTTCGTTTCCGGGAGTGGTATGTAGCGACTTCTTGCCAATATACTTAAATTCGAGGAATTTGAGGATTACATATGGTAGTTGAAAGGTCAATATCGGATTGAACCTCTCGGTAGGGAAAAGCAGATTAGGCCAAAGTGACCATATCAATATGTTGTTGCCGCTTGATTCCTAGAAATTGCAACATACTGCTATCTACGACCCAGACTGCTGTCAAAAGGTTTCGATTACTATATGCCTTAAACATCTTGCAATTTAGTTATCAGATAATACTCAAGGAAAAAGCCTTTGCTTAGCAACTTCATTGTCTTAAAATTGCTCTCTTCTATCAATTTAGGGAGCTTTCCAAAGAGCTGGTACCTAGTTGATGACATCCAAATAAACATCAAATACATAATGGGTATCGTAAGATAGTGTGGGGAGCAGAAGTCACACAGAAAGAACCTGCCTCCCTTTTTCAAGACGCGGTATACCTCTTCCAATCCTCTCTTCTTTATCTCTATAGGTAAATGGTGAAACATCATACTGCTGATAACAACATCAAAGCATTCATCAGGGTAAGGCAATTCGTCAATCGATGCGATTCTAAAACCGATTTTGAGATCGCCTGTATTGGCCTTCCTTTGGGCCTCCGCGACCATTTTAGGAGCTATGTCGATTCCTTCTGCTGTCCCCGCTTCTCCTACCACCAACTTTGACTGGATTGTTAGTGCCCCAGTCCCGCATCCGACATCTAATACTTTTTCCCCCTTCCTGAGGTTGACCAGCCTTATTTGCTTTCTCCTGAATCTGCTTCTTTCCCCTGGGGTAATCTTGTCATAATAGCCAGAGAGATAATTCAATGAAACGCCCTTTGACTTCTCCTCCATACTGCTCCTTCTATTGATACCCGACTTCTCTTCGATATTGGTAAGCCGAAATTTGGGAGGTACATTTATCCAAGTTGCTCCACCCACTAGTTTAAGGCCTTTGCCTAAGCTAATAACACTTTTCAGTTCAATTTACTTGAAGAGCCGTGAATGTAGTCAAGGACTTCACCCCTTTTCTTTTTAAATCTCATTAGGAAAAACCATATTTCAAGAGTGGATTCTGGTATAAGAAGAAACACAGTAGATCTTTATTTGCGGTTGAAATAGTCCCCGTCATGACTGAGGGTGGCTATTGTTCAGCTGGCCTCTGCGGTTCTCAACCGACCTCACTATCTTCTCCCTCTCCGCTTCCTCAATTTCATTAAAATAAATGGCGGTATTATAGACACTACCTCTAGGAGATTGGGAACCTCCTTCCTCGACTCGTACCACTACTCCCCTGCACTTTGCATACTCAAAGTCTTTCTTCTTATCACCGCGAGGTAATGCCAAGGTTATCTCAAGATGCGTCATTAACGGAATAGGCTTATCCAGCTGACAATATACCCCCAGACAGCTTAGATTTATCGTCTGGGTGACCGTATCAAAACCCTCGGCCTTAAGGGTAAACGGGAGGCGTTCATTAATACGGGGATGTCGTCTGCGCTCTAAAGAGGCACTGGGGCTGTTCATGGGCTTTGATCCTCAGGTCTGTTATTTCGCTATTATGATTAGATATTACCACACATACTGCGTTTTGTCTTCATCAGATAGAGAGCCACAAGATGGTACAGCTTCTTCATGTGGCAGAAACTGTCATAGTGGTGAACTATAGAATTTGAGAAATCTATTGATTTCAAGATGAAATCTGCGAGCAGCTACCTCTACTGAATTTGTCGATTTGCGTTTGAAATCTGCGTCGATGCCATCTCATGGTTTGAGGTTTTGGTATGTTTATCATACATCCGGTTTTTCTATATTGAATGTCGTGGCAAGTATCTGACTTTTAGAGGAATCAAAACCATCACGCGCAGGGAGCCACTGAGTTACAAATGGAGATTCTGCTCCTTCACACATCGAAGCTCTCAATGCCACGGCGGATGCTGAAGAATTGCCGAATGTAAAGCGGCATATTAAGTTGCTTTCGGGATCAACGTCCCCTCTTTCATAGGCCAAATCAGCTTTCAGTCCCCTAGTTGAAATAGACAAAGCAATCAACGTCATCAGGGCCCTGCTTCTGTGAAAACATGCAATCGAAAATAATCGGGCTTTGGTCACCTAAGGTAGTCTAGATGGCTTGTTCTCGATCAAAGTATATATTTTTCCCTGAACAGGAAAGGGGGATAGCAATGATGATCTGCGATTCCATCCACCCCAAGTTACGGGCTGCGCTACCAGCGGTATACATCATGCGGTTGTCTACATGAAAGCGAGCTGCCACTGAAGAGGCTGAGGATAGGGCTATACCCAAATCCATGGCCTGGAAAAGGCAGACGGGGCCAGGAAAGCTTTTGCCCTCGCTTTTCTTTATTCTGAGAAATCCTGCGCAGTCGCCATGGCCACAAGCCCCACAATCTAATGGGTTCTCCGGTTTCTTTGGACGCAGATCTCGCAGGCCTATGAGGAGCACGGCGTTTGATGCTCGGACGTTCTCAGCATCACGTACAAATGAGCCCTCAAGGGAAGCGAACTTGCTGCCATGCTTTTCCGTAGCCCCTGCCAACTCATCCAAGTCTTCACCATAGACAATGAGCGTTTCAATTGCGTCTACTCCTCTCGCCTTGGGCGCCGTGCGTGCGGCCACTGCCATAGCTCTGGCAACCGACAGCACGCCTTCAATCTCAGCTTTTTGATAGGCTATCGTGGGCATTCAAGTTCCTCCTTATCTGTTTCGGGTTGTCTGCAAGCCACTGTGTTAGAGAACTACTAAGTCGGATCATAGGCCTATTCGGCTATTGGATTCAATCACATCTCGTGCGTCTCCGCAACGATAATACCGCACCAAATCCGATTGTATACGAATTCCTTTTAGCAGACGCCTATTCTATCATGTCAAGAAAAATATCAGTATATCTTTCAAGTTAAAGATTGTAGTTCTGAATGGGTGGATGGTTACGCTGATTTGGCGAGCCCTAACTGGACTATCCGATCTCAGCCCGTGGCAGGAATTGACGTATAGGCGTTAGAAATCTGGGTCGATACCATCTCATGGCTTGAGGTTTGGGTATTTTTATCATACATCCGGTTTTTCTATATTGAATTTCGTGGCAAGTGATCTCAGATTTCGAAAAGCATCAAGTTTGCGTCAGATTCGTTTCGTATCGCAAATTTCCCCGATCTGTAGTATTCTCAATGTATCAAAAGTTGACGTTGCACCGGGAACCTGGGAAGATTTTTAAATTTAGAAGCTCAGGATAGACGGTTTCCTCTTCATTAACATAATATTGCAATAGATGGAGAATATTCCATCTAATATTAATGATAGGGCGGACCGCTCGCTGTTGCTCGCTCGGCCTGCGGCCGTCCGCCCTATCGGGCTGCGAGATGTGCCGATTGAGTTTCATGGGCTCCGCTCGCGCTCCGCCTATCAAACTCAATCGAGCCGACCCCCTTCGGGCTTCGCTCCGCTCGGTCGTTTGGCACGGAAAATTGCATAAATGCAATTTCCGCCCCCAACCGACGGCGGCTCATCTCGCAGCCCGTTATATTGAAAGGATAGTGATGCACAATTTTCTTCGCCATAGATCGTTAATAGTGCCGTCTGCGTCTGCATTCTTGGCATTGCTATGGCTCATATTTGATCCACACTATGAGGCCGCTATTGTTCTTATCGTTTCGATAGCAGCATCTATAGTTGCTTATAATCAAATAAAGAAAGATTGGACCCCGAGAACTAACAATTACGTTTACAGAATTCATATCCGCAGCCCAATACCACAGAACATTGATTCTTGCGTAAGTGCAATTTTAGATTCAGAACCTGCGATAACAAAATGGAAGCTTTATCACCATGATGGTGAATTCAAAGATCTTGTAATTGAATCCATTGAAAAGTTGAATGCGGAAGAATTGTCAGAGCTTGCATGGAAGCACAAGTGCAAGCCCTATTCAGTAAGTTTAGGAAATGAAGTTTTGTGGGAAACAAAAGCAATATAACCTTGCTCTTGCAGCCGACAGCTATGGAAAGCAGAGATTCCTATTGAAATATGGAATACCTAATGAACGATATTAATTACTTTTATATTGACGAAGCAGGCGATCTTAACAAAAAGTCAAAGATCTTTCTGATTGGCTGTATTATTACAAACAGTCCTGACGATCTGCTAAAAGAAATACGTTCGCTCGAAATAAAATTAAAAAACAGCGGCTATTTTAACCGGTTTAGAAACAATCTCCTGAAAACAGGTTTTCATGCCAGCACAAACCACCCTGACATCTACAGTCAGTTTGTAGCGTTGTTGCCCAGATTAAATTTTCGGTACTATGCTCTGATATTAGATAAAAAATCTGAATACTACTTGTCGCTTGTTAAATCTAATTTAAAAGAAAATATTTATGATAACACATTGAAATATCTTTTGAAGGATAGACTTCTAAAAAGAGTTGATGCTGTTAACAAAATATTTATTGAACAAAATCTTTCGAATCCTACTGAATCCCGAATCAGGGCAAGGGAAGAGCAGTTGATGCCTATTATCGCAGAACTTGCCAGTGAGGTGATCAAAAAAAGGTTAGAGAAGAAGAATCTAGAATACGAGGTTAGTGTCCAAAGCAAGAAAACCCAACCCCTTTTTGCGGTGGTAGATTATATGAACCACATTGTCATGAAAATCTATGAAGGGAAAAACGGCAAAGTGGAAGAACGCATGAAAGAAAACTATCGACTTGTAGAACCTAAGATCGGCTGCATTCATGATGTCGCTCGCAGAATATTCCACAAGCCTAGAAAAAAGGGGCTTGAAATTGACAGCGTATTTGTTGGATGATAAACTGCTTAATAGGGCAATTTCTTCTGGTAAATTTAAGAGTATGAGTTCGTACTCGCATAAGAATGAATCACTATCTACAACCTTACCAGAGAATTGCCCTTCTTTTTAAATTTATTAGGATAGCTTCTTATGGAGTTTTCTGAAATAGACAACATCACCATGCTTAGTGAGCATCTTTGTGTCAGCGAATTAAGCCTCTCAGAGTTATTGTCAAATAATGATGTGTCATGTCATTGCGAGAAAATGGCAATTCCCAAGAAGAATGCCCGTCTCGGGTACAGAATTGTCTATAAGGTGAATAACGAAATTCTCAAAAACCTTCACAAAGTCCTACAAAAACACCTGAACATGCTATACGTGTTTCCTGATTCCGTGCATGGGTTTGTTTCGGGTCGAGGCACACAGTCAAATGCGTTCCAGCATTTGGCAAAGAAAAGAATACTAACCTTGGATATAGAGGACTTCTTTGGTTCTGTGAGAGATGTGGATGTAGCACAAGTGTTTGAAGGAATAGGGTGTAACAGTACCGTAGCTTTGTGGATGGCTAAGCTCACGACTATAGATGGTAAATTGGTTCAAGGGTTTAACACAAGTCCTGTATTGTCGAATATGGTATTCAAGGGCACGGACAACCTTTTAGAGTCTCTTTGCCACAAATATCACAGCGAATACACTAGATATGCCGATGACATTACAATTTCGTCGGATGGTGAAATACCGCCGATAACCGAGCTGGAATTATTATTGGCCAATACCCAATTTAGAATTAATAGCGCGAAGACTAAGATCATGTTTCGAGGCGAAAAGCAGTTCGTTACAGGGCTGACCGTCTTTGATGACAAATATCCGAGAATTCCCAAGCAATTCAAGAAAAAAATTAGATTACAACTCTATTACTTAAAGAAATATGGTTGCAAGTCTTATGCTATGAGAGAAACTGGCATATCTGAGTATGAAGCAGAGAATGATTATGAGAAAAAACAAATCCTTCAAGATCGCATTATTCAACTGTCATTCGAGATAAAAGGTTGGATTGATTATGTTCATTCAATAGAACCTTCCCTAGCAAAAAGGTATTATGAGTCTTACAACACAATATTCTCTTAGACTTCTTAAAAGTAGTAACTTTTATCAGCGTTAGATGGACATATGCGGTAATTCGGGGGACACAACACTTAATTCGTCAAAATAAATTTGTGGTCTTATATTTGTGAGTGTCTAATAATATTAGCAAGTTCGCCTATCGGGATAGGGACGCCCATCACTGAACGCACCTCCCACACCACGCAGCATACGGGTCCGTACTGCGCGGTTCGGCTGATCGGGCATAATCAGACCCAGGGGAACACAAGCCCACATGAAGTAAAGTAGGTATCAGGCAAGGCGATATGGACCCATTTGACTCTGCTCATCCGCCAGGGGCCTTTTCTGGCACACCCTGTTGTCACAGCATAGTCACGGGAAACCCCTCTTTTGAGGAGTTCACCGACTCGGGTTCGGCGGTTCTTCCAGTGTTTCCAGATAACCGCCCGGAGGCGTCTTCTGATCCAATGGTCAAGCGGACGTAAACGGTTATTGTAGATACTGAATAAAAGCATAACTTGGCATTGCAGTCGGATTTTCGGTCACTTACGCGCCCGAAAACCGCTGAATTTATTGTTATCGCCATTCCATATATCTCCAACTTATATGAGAATTAGTGGCCTTTCTAAGCAAGGGATATCCATTCCAAATTTGGACTAACCACGGATCTCATGTATCTGCTATTAAAACGTAATCCGCAGCCCTTCAGAAGTTTTCAGATATGATTTTCAGATCTTTATTTCCTCCAGCAACGCTACAACTTGATGAGCCCCCGTCTTTATTGACACACAACCCCAAATTCCATATACTCCCACCCATAGAAAAGAACTCTTGGCAACTCGGAATTCTCACACGAAAAGGAGACCACTCATGACGGAATCATTGGTTCATGCCCTGGTGGAAATGCAGGAGACAGAAGCGCTTCAAAAGGCCAGACAGTTGCTGGACGAGGGGACCGACCCCATGAACATCCTTGAGGCCTGCTCAGAGGCCATGGAGACCGTGGGAAAGCATTTTGAGACAGGCGAGTATTTTCTTCCTCAACTGATGCTGGCCGGTGAGATGGTAAGACAGATTTCTGAAATGGTTAAACCGGAAATGAAAGGGGAGGTTGGTTCGGCACGTTCGGACAGTTTGGGCAAAGTGCTCATGGGCACGGTGAAGGGCGACATCCACGACATCGGTAAGAATATTGTGTGTTTTATGCTCGAGGTGAATGGCTTCGAGGTTCGCGACATCGGCATCGATGTTCCGCCTGGTAAGTTCGTCGAGGCCATCAAAGACTTTGAACCCCATATGGTAGGCATGAGCTGTCTTCTCACGCTTGGCTATGACTCCATGAAGGAGACCGTTCAGGCCATCAAGGATGCCGGGCTTCGTGATGAGGTCAAAATCATGATCGGCGGAGCTCAAGTGAGCGAAAGGGTAAGAGAATATGCGGGAGCCGATGCCCATGGCGAGGATGCCATAGCGGCTGTAAGGCTTGCAAAAAAGTGGAGAGGAGCGGAGTAAGATGAAGGAGAGATGGCTAGAGATCGCTTCAGATGCAGATGAAAAGCAAGAGGTGCAGTTTGACACTTGGCTTTCGGGCAAGGATATTCCCTTTTCCACACCAAAGGCTGAAAGGGACTACCGGGACAGGGTTACCCTTTTGAAAGATGCCATCCAGATGAAGAAGCCACCTCGGCGCATACCGGTTTGTCCTTCAGCGGGGTTCTTCCCCATCGAATACGCCGGGTTCACCATGTATGATGTCATGTATGACTATGACCGTCTGACCCGGGCATGGAAGAAATACTGCCACGACTTTGCACTGGATGCCTACAACGCACCCACAACCATTGTCCCGGGCAGGGTGTTAGATATCCTGGACTACAGGTTATACAAGTGGCCCGGGCATGGATTAGACAAGGATCAGGAGTACCAATTCGTAGAGGACGAATACATGAAGGCCGAAGAGTATCAGCACCTCATTGATGATCCGACCGGTTTCTTCATGAATGTCTATTTTCCCCGCATCTTTGGAACAATGAAACCTTTGGAAAACATGTCCCTTCTGCCTGGGGTGAATGAAATACCCCTTGTGCCGGCTGCAGCCAGGCTGTTCGGCACAACGGAAATGCAGTCTGCTCTGAAGAGCCTGATTGAGGCAGGGGAGGAAACGCTCAGGTGGTTTGACGCTGTTCGCAGTATAAACGCATCGATCATGGGTGACGGATATCCTGCCTTTTCGGCTGGATTCACAAAGGCGCCGTTCGACGTGATTGGCGACAGCCTCAGGGGCACGAAAGGCGTCTTGTTAGACATGTTCCGGCACCCGGACGAGCTGAAGGAGGCCTGTGAGCGGATAACGCCATTCATGGTAAAACTGGGCGTGAATTCGTGCAAGGCCAATAACCATAGTATGCCCTTCATACCCCTGCATAAGGGAGCAGACGGCTTTATGTCTGACGATCAGTTCCGGAGCTTTTATTGGCCGACCCTCAGGAAACTGATAATCGGGCTCATCAACGAGGGGCTGGTGCCCCAGTTGTTTGCCGAAGGCGCGTATAACCATCGCCTTGAAGTCATCTCCGATATTCCCAAAGGTAAAACCGTGTGGTGGTTTGATCGTACTGATATGTCGAAGGCGAAGGCAACGGTAGGCAAGGTGTCCTGTATAGCGGGCAACGTTCCCCTGGATTTATTGTGTACCGGCAGTCCTGATGAAATGAGAGCCTACTGCAAAAGCCTGATAGAGGATGCGGGGAAGGATGGCGGCTTCATTCTATCTACCGGCGCCGGGATGCAGGGTTCCAAGGCTCCCAACGTAACGGCAATGATAGAGTCTTCACTTGAATATGGAGTGTACAATTAGAAATAGGGTCAAGCATGCAGGTGAGTGGATTTTGACTATTGGTCTCTCGCCCGCACTCCTGTGAGCAGGAGTGCTCGAGCTCACAGAGAGCACCCCAGTGAAATATGGCACACTGCAATAGGTGTGAAAACTTCACAGGTAAACTTCGACCAAGTAAGTAGTAGAGAGAATATGCGAAACAAGATTTCACGGGGCAAGCAGAGAGGGTTTTATGGTTGGCCCGATTTCTTGAGCCCCATTTCATTGATAAGATTCAACGGGACAGGCTTCCAAAATCAGGCCAAGACCCAACCCCTCATAGAATGTCTTGCACAACTATTGACATTTGTTCACAAGTGGAGTGGCTTTTGTCAAGCGAAGCTGCTTATGCGGCATGGACTGGGCTCAAGATTTCAATCCATTTGAAAATTGGACTCCTCAGGCTGTAATTCAGCTCACTGCTGTCACGGAAAAATAGAAAGAATGAACCACCCTGCAGCCCCGATCTGTCGGGATCTCCGCCATGATTCAGGCGGACTAGTCCGCCATAAATCTGGCGGACAAGTCCTCTTCGCTTCGACAAGCTGCAGGGTATTGCATGGCAAAGCCCCCTTCCTTAAGGGGAGGGCATCAACCTGCCAGATTTCAGGCGGGTAAAGGGGAAAGTGACCAAACATTTTGTCACCCCCACTTCACCCTGTTAAATAAAGATGGCGAAGAATTTGTAGACTGTCTATTTATCTATTCTATGAGTATCTGTTTTCCTTATGACAGCTTCTACCACCCTATTTAACAGGGCAGGCCTCCCCCATCCCCGCTCCAAGAGCGGGATCTCCGACAAGGGGGAGGCACTATGTTGTAAACCTGCAGCCCCGATTTGAGGGGATCTCCGCCATGATTCAGGCGGACAAGTCCTCTTCGCTTGGACAAGCTGCAGGGAATTATCAAGTTAAATCAAATGGGTTGCTAAGAGCGACCCGCAGAAATTGTTAGCAACCTTATTGAATCACTGACTGGTATTCCTCAAGGGGAAGGCGCGTGGGTGAATTGTCGAGCACGGGGTTGCTGGCATCCGGCATGGCGCCGTACAAATACCGGATGGTTGCCGTGCCGGTGAGCGGTTTTTTGAGCATGATCTTGATCGTCTGAGGATCGTGCCGATACACCTCTGCGATAGGCACAAGGGTGCCGTCGGCGAGTATTTCCCATCCGGAGATCCCCGAATCCGGTGTGAAATCCGTCCCGCCTCTGTGGTTAAGCATCACATCTATAGTCCGATCGTCTATGCGCATCACCCCGGCTACCTCGGGCCCGCGATAGTATTCCTCTTCACCGAGGATGCATAAGACCGTGTGAGCGACCCTGCGCCCCATGGTTATATAGGCTTCTGGTGAGAGGTGCTGTTTGCCCTGGTTTTTGAGATCGAGGGTCGTTGCCGCCAGGTAACAGTCGGGAACGGTTTCAGTAACACGCCTCTGGGCGTTGCGGATGGCCTGGTTGGGTTTGTCCTTGCCCCCGGGACGTTTGACCATTATGACGACAAGAAAGGGCAGGTGTCCACGTTGGGAGCCATTGTTGATGTCGGCCCGTATCTGATTTGTGATGAAGCTCTCGAGCGATTTTGCGTACTCATCCTCCGTTACGGTGCCTCGCGCTGCATCGGCCTCGCCCTGTACCCAGACCAGATATTCCAGGGCGCCCCCTGTCTCAGATACACCGGCAACGAAACGGTCGTAAATCGAGCCGGCGGAGACATCTTCCCAGTAACCGGTGCCAAAGTCCGCTTCTTTGCTGAGGCCCGACCCATTGGTGGAGAAATCCAGGAGCCCAACGGGAATACCGAGTCGCTCTATGAGTATATTGGCGAAGGCGATGCCCGCATTCCCCGTCCTGCCAAGCTCTGCCCAACCGTCAACAGTGAATTTCCGCAGTAGCGGGTGTGCCCGCAAGGTGGTACCCGTATAAAACCACTCTTTCATATTCGATTGTCCGAGGCAGGCGACAAGCATTCCCACGCCCCATTTGTGACTCCCTGAGCGTGCAACAGCGTGCTCACTGCCGTGTCGCACCTGGATGTTGTACCACCCGCCCTGGGGCACATGGGAAAGCACTCCAAGGAAGATCCCGTTTTTCGGGGAGGCATCGATAACCGTCCACGGCACAATCTCAACCAGGGTGCTGTCCCTCACCACCCTCGCCTCAATTGCCTTTGGGATGCCGGTGTATGTTCCGGAAACGGTGATGTCCGCGCCGGCACCTTTGCGCTGGAAGATACGGCCGTCCTCAAAATCGGCCAGGGTGATTGAAGGCCTCTGCTGGAGCAGCACCAGGACATCGCCGGGGGTGATATCTTTGTAAGTGGCGATCGATTCTTCCCTTTGGGCCACCGTGATCGGATCGTCGATCTCAACCTTGGATAGCGCTATGGCCTCCTCCGAATCCCTATCCACGAGAGCCTGGTCGGTATCCTGATCTGCGACTTTAGACGCAGGCTCCTCTGTAGTCGAGGCCTCCGATCCGTCGGAGGTAACCATTTCCGAGCCGGACTCTGATGCAGGTCCATCTGCTTCGGCCGATGAAAAACCGGCGTGAGGCGCCGGTCCGGAAATACCCTCGGTCGATCCCTGGCGCAGGGAATGGGCCTCAGTTTCCTCATCGGTTTTTGCGGCAGTAACAGCATCCGGAAGCGGCTCAGGGATACTCCGATCTTTTGTGAATCCATATACTTCCGCCGAACGCAGCACGAATAGACCTGCCTTAGTACCCGGCTTGATGCGTAACGAGAGGGTTCTTTGATAGGGGAGGGGCACAAGGATTTCCGTAATCCCCTGCTTTAAGGATTTCGGTACGCCATAGGGCATATCGGTCACTGGAGTAAGTGTCATGATATTCGAATGCGATGCAGCAATGGTGAGCTTCAGCACCCTGAAGATGCCCTCATCCGAGCCGGGCACGGACGTGAGTTCAAGGGAGGACTGCGGTCCCATTGACTTTATCTGTAAGCCGTCTTCCCTTAATTCCAGTGAAATATGTGAAAGTGGTACTGCCAACCCTAAGTCCAGCGGATACCGCTTCGGGATCTGCACTGCGGGCTCAAGCAATGAGAAGGCTTCTTCGAGATCGATGTGAAGCGAAGCGAGTTCGGATTCGGCCCTCTCGAGCAAAATGACGTCATAGGCACGCAGGTTTTCCCCGTGCTGCCGCGATGGTACACGGTCTGACGTGATCACATCCAGCTGGTTAAACGTCCCCGCCGCATAGGGGAGGAGATTGTGCGCGAAGGCGTCGCCGTAAACAAGTCCGGTGGGGAGATCGGGACGCTCACGGTTCGCGAGGCTCTGTGCAGGCCTGTCTTCAGCAGAAGAGGGCAAACGCAACAACTGTGCGTAAAGATCCCCCATGCCCACGGTGCCGGATACACGAAGATCCACGGGCCCGTGTTCCGGCCGGCCGTCAACGATCCGCTGTCGAATGGTCTGGGCGGCGACCAGTGCGCCGAGCCCGTTCCAACAGGTGCTTGTTTTATCGTACAGCAGCGCACCGCGTTCTTTCGCATTCCACAACTCCTCGTCAAGGCGCACAAAACCCCCCAGCGGGTATTCCGCGATATTTTTGAGAAGCAAATCGTACCGGTTGAGGCTGCATAGGGTGGTGTCGGGGGTAAAACCCACATACTCGGGATAGACGGTGGACTTGTTAGGTGCCACAATGAATAAAAACCGGCGTCCCGAGGCCTCGATTATCCTTTCAAGGGCCTGGAGCTCCAGAAACATCCGGCCCATATCTGCCGCGTCCTTGCAGGCCTCTTTTCTGTAATCGTCAATAGCCTTTCGGCTATAAAGCCATCCGCTCCTACCGATGTGGACACCGGTTGCGTCCGTTGTCCTAAATATATGATAGTCCAGCCAGTTCTTGGCCACTGTGAGCGGACTTCGCAGAGAGAAGTTGCGGTTAACATACTGATCGAACGAGCGGTAATAGTCCACGCTGAGAAGGGCATTCCCATATGGCCTGGGCGGGTTAGGCTTTTTGCTCTTTGCAGTGGGGCCTAAATCAAGCCCGATCAGCCATACCACGGCGGGCACAAGCAAAAGAAAAAGAAATATAAGGGAAAAGGACTTTTTCATCGTACGCTTAGAACCGGTAGTAAATAAACGGACTATTCGCCCCGCCCACAATGAGCGCTACGCAGTACGGAAACAGCAGCAGGATCATCACGGCGCCAGCGGTTAACGAGATGGGGTCCCTTTTGGTGATCAGAATTCTGATCGGTGAAAACTCACGGGGCATGAAAAACACCGTCAACGCTGCCAGCATAAACAAGACATTGCGGTAGTTCAACGCCAGGCTCAACTCATAGGAGATTGGCACATCAGTGGCCGTAAACATAGCGCCCAGAAATCCCGCTGCCTGAGAGATGTCTTGGGAGCGGAAAAGCACCCAGCCCAGGGTAACGATAAGCAGTGTTACCGTTCGGCGCGCGGTCCGGTATTTTTCAGGAGCAATGTCACGGATGCCGGTGATACGTTCCAGGATCAGGAATACACCGTGGTACACCCCCCAAAGCAGAAACGTCCAGTTTGCTCCATGCCAGAGTCCGCAAAGCACAAAAACGACAGCCATGTTAATGCAGGTTCTCGTATCTCCTCGGCGGTTGCCGCCCAGGGGAATGTAGAGGTAATCCCTGAACCAGCGGCTTAATGTAATATGCCAGCGCCGCCAAAAATCGGTGATGCTGAGGGCAGAATAGGGGCGATTGAAATTTTCGGGAAAGGTAAACCCAAACATCAGGCCCAGGCCTATCGCCATGTCCGAATATCCTGAGAAATCGAAATAGATCTGAAGGGTGTAGGCAATGGAGCCAAGCCAGGCGGTTTTCGTGTCGAGCAACCCGAGGTTGGTGCCGAAAATGACGTCCGCAATCTGGCCGCAGGCATTGGCGATCATCACCTTCTTTGCCAGCCCCCAGCAAAAGCGCACAATGCCCGTGAAAAACAAGCCCCATGACTCCTTGCGCCCCTTGAGCTGATTCAGGATGTAGCTGAACCGCACGATTGGTCCGGCGATGAGCCGCGCGAAGTTGGCGACGTACAAGGCGAAGTCAACAAAATTCTCAAGAGCACGGCTTTTTCCGCGGTAAACATCGATGACATAGCTGAGTTTCTGAAAGGTGAAGAATGAAATACCTATGGGGAGAAGAACCTCGTTCCATTCGAACGGAGAAAATCCTAATCCTGTGAGAACGTCTTTTAACTCCCCCACAAAAAAATTGGCGTACTTGAAATAGACGAGGAGCCCGATATTGATCAGCACCGAGAGGCTCAGCCACAAATCTTTGCGTCGCCCGTGCCGGTCCATCAGAAGCCCTATCACATAGTCTGCAACGGTTGAGAGCAAGAGGATCAGCAGAAAGCCGGCCGCGCCGTAAAGATAAAAGATGTAGCTGAAAACAAGAAGAACGAGATTGCCCAGTTTTCTCTGGGTCAGCAAGTGGGGGACATAATAGGCAACGATTGCCGCCGGGAGAAAACCGAAAAGGAAAATAGCGCTTGAAAATACCATAGTAAACTGCACCCGCCCTAGCGCAAATCCATCAAGGATTTGCTAGTATCACGTCCTAAAAGAAACTTATGAAAATGAAATGAGATTCGATTATTCGTTTTGAGCTGTTAAAGTGTAAAATTCGAAGCACGAAATTCGAAATCCGAAACAATTTCAAAATTCGAATTTTCCAATTATTTAAACAAGTTTTGGATTTTGGTCATTTGATATTCGGATTTGTTTCGCATTTCGATATTCTAATTTCGGATTTACAATGTCGTTATTCTGGAAGTTGTGCGATCGTGCAAATTACGCAAGTTATTGCTGGGACACTACACTAGCACTTGCATGTAGAATGAGTTCGCCCCTATATCGAGCCGAATTTTAACTGGATAATTCCCTGGAGCTTGCTACAGGGTTACTGTGTAGTTCCTCCCCCTTGATGGGGGAGGATAGGTGGGGGTGGCAAAATCTCTGTTCACCCTCCCCTTTACCCGCCATAAGTCTGGCAAGTTAATCCCCTCCCATCAAGGGAGGGGAATTTCAATATTACGAGATGGTATAGCTCTTCTAACTATCAATACCGGCAGCATGAATAACTGAACTGCAAAAAATGTGCAAGAAATACCCTCAATCATCGTAAAAGTGAGATAGAAGGGCCCAGTCTCGCCAGGCCCCGTAATTCCAAAATGCGGCCTTGATCAGCGCGCACGCTATGATTTGAAGCAAGAATAATAGCTCAGAAAGGGGTAGGAAGGGTTAAATCAGGCGATGGAGACCAGAACGGCCGTGATATTGTCTTTCCCGCCGGCAGCCTTGGCCGACTCGATAAGCTCATCAACCTTCCGGTGAATGTCGGCATCGGAGTTAAGGATTTCCTGGATCTGGTCATCCTGAATCATATCGGTTAAGCCATCTGAACTGAGGAGAAATAGATCTCCCGGCAAGATTTTTCCTCTTAAAAGATCAAGGGGAAACTCGCTGTCTTGACCGACGGCACGGAGAATGATATTGCGGAGAGGATGGTTTCTTACGTTATCCCGAGGGATCAATCCCTCTTCTACTTGCTCCTGAACGAGGGTGTGGTCTTGTGTGAGCTGTTCGAGCTGTCCCTTTCTCAATCGATACGTGCGACTGTCTCCTATATGGCCGATAATGAAACCGTCATCCGAAAAAGCCAAAAGCTCAGCGGTGCATCCCATCCCCTTGTGATTTGGATTCTGAGTAACATGCTCCAGGATTTTCTCATTTGAAAAACTAAAGGCCTTTTTAACTCGATAGAGGATTTCTTTTTCAGATCGATCGGTGTTTCCCGCAAAGACTTCTAAGGTTGTATCGGCAAAAATCTTGCTGGCCAGCTCACCTGCCGCCGCGCCTCCCATCCCATCTGCCGCAAGGCAAAACCCCATTTCCGGGCTTGTGACGAAAACATCTTCATTGTTTGAGCGCCTAAGACCGATATCCGTTTTTCCGCAAAAGATTTCCCGGGGCATCTCAAATTTCTCGTTTGCAGTCTACTCTCCATTTGAGGAGCTGGCGTCCTCGCCAAAGCTCTTTTTCATGAAATCCGCAAGATCGGAAGCATCGAAGGTAATCTTCAATCCTTTCCTGAGCTTCACAAGATCAGCGTGCAATGCCGAAGCGCTCTGATATCTCGAATCCTTGTCCCGCTCCAAGCATTTCATCACAATGCGATTCAATTCTTCCGGAACATCAGGTCTTACATTGATCAGAGGCTCTACCTCCATCTTTGGGATCGCTCGTATGGCTTCGAGATCGTTGGCAAAGTGAAATACCCTTTTTCCGGTCAGGGTTTCATGAAACACAAGGCCCAAGGCAAAAATGTCTGCCCTGCTATCCACAGGCTGTCCAAGGGCCTGTTCCGTGGACAAATAGGACAGCTTGCCCTTGATAACACCGGCCTGGGTGAAGCTGGGCTCGGACCGTGCCTTGGATATGCCAAAATCGCTTATTTTGACCTCCCCTTGGTATGAAATGAGCAGATTCTGTGGGCTGATATCCCGGTGTACGATATTAAGCGGTTCGCCGGTTTTATCATCTTTCTTGGAATGAGAGTAGTCCAATCCCTTGCAGATTTCCGACAGAATGAAGATGGATGGATCGATAGGCAGGCCCTGTTTCAGGGCCCATAGCATTTCTCCCAGATTCTTTCCGTCGATATATTCCATTGCAATAAAATAAGCGTTGCCGATCTTTCCATAATCGAAGATTTGGACCACATTGGGGTGGTGCAGCAATGCAGCCAATCGGGCTTCCCTGGTAAACATCTTGATGAAATCTGGATTTTCAGCCAGATGCGGCAATATCCGTTTAACCGCCACCGTTCTGCAAAAGCCGTCCTGGCGGACGTAATCAGACAAATACAGCTCAGCCATACCCCCGGTCGCAACCCGTTTTTTTAAGAGATACGGCCCAATTCGATTCGTGCTTTCCAGATCCAGTTTAACCGCCATCGCCCTGGCCTTTGCCTTGTGATCTATCCAGAATAAAATGGCAGCCGATAGGAGAATAGCCACGAGCACGCCCGAAATATAGATGAGCTTCAACCGGCCCAGGGTTTGAAAAAGACGTGCCGCGGAAAGAGCAATATACACCCTTCCGATTTCAATGTTGGAATAGGTGATACTCCTTTGGAATCCCATAATCTCCGCTTTGTCAGGCGAAATCTGCAACATTATTGCTGTATCGTTGATCGTGTCGATCGTTTTCTGACCCTCCGGAGGCACGAACTTTCGGTTTATCATCTGGGTGTCGGTGTGGGACAATATGGTATTTTCATGATCCAGTATCGCGGCGAATTTCAGATCGCTTAATTTCCCCAATTCCTTAATTGCCACGTTCATCGCCAGGCTATCTTTTCCCAAAACGAAAGGCCCGCTTTCCGCCGCGAGATTCTGAGCTGCTGAAAGCCCTTGCTTATAAAGCGCATCATTCGCTCGAGTAACCGCATTTCGATACACAAAAAACCCTGCCACGTTGACAGCAACCCAGATTAAGAGACACATGGCAAATGCCCTTCGGTTACGATGAAGGAACTCGATTTTCGAAAACCCTCTCGCAAATTTCACGAAGATGCTCGTTGAGAGTTGTTTAATCCTTACCGCCGTCATGGTAGCAACTCCGCCTCCAAACATTGAACACCTCCTCATTATATTTGTCCAGGTGTCAGGCAGCCAGTTTCTTGATAATCTCGGCGCAACGCAACAAAATCCGGCGTTTGAACCAAGAGAGGTCGTCTCTTTTTGTCAAATCCGACAAACGCATACCCTTTAGATCAGCATCGGCGCCAGGTCCCGATTTGTTCGACGAGGCCCTGATAATCAACAACCTGCCGAAGTTCGAACGCTTAAATAGCCCTCTGGAAAACGTGTTCTGCGCGCCGCACAGAGGACACGTAACAAGGGAGCTTTCCAGAGCTGCATCCGATACGTGAACCCGCCGAAAGGGTCTCATGAGCCTCACAGGGGTCGCCCAGATCCCTGGATAATAGCGGAATGAGACGATTAGAAGCAACAAGATCAAACAGGTTGCAACAGTCACGATTATGAATTGATTTCTAATCCTCAATGGTTCTTCTGCTGAGAGGGCGATTTGAATCCGGCCGATCTTGGTGCCGGCGTAAATAACGTCTGATGCAAAGCTAAAGATTTTCTTGTGGTCCGGGAGCTCACCTTCCCAGAACGATATGTTCTGCCCGGAATGCTCATCAGGGTTCGTCGCAGGCGTGATCTGCTTTGCGCCCGTAAGAGTCACAATCTTATCCTGGTGATCCAAGACCGATGCGTGTACCATATCCGAGTTCTTGGCGGCATAGACGAGCATTGCATGAACGGTCTGAACATTGGAATCTAGAAGGGGTAGGCTAACGAGCTTGGACAACTCCTGAATCGCTTCAATTCCGGAATCTCTTATTCTGTTCTTAACGCGGTCAATCCGAACTGCCGTAGTAACATATACGGTTCCTACAATTACTCCACAGACGACAAAAGCAATAATCAGATATCGCAAGCGCATAAGTTCACCATTTGGCCGGGCTTAAATTCTCTTAAACTTTCGCTCCACAAGATCACGGGATAGAGTCTGATCTTACTGCCCTTTGAATAGAAGTGGGGCCTCCATTTTCAAAACTACGCCACAAGTCTCTGACGAAACGTGGTTAATTTACTACAGTTAAGGTGCGTAGTCAAGGAAATAAGCTTTTGGAATTCCTTGCGATTTTTCCCTTGAAGGGGTGAACATCCGTTTGGCACTTCGGATTCAACTGGCTGATTCCGCAGGGTTCATATTTGATTGGGTTCATATTTGATTTGACAAATTGCCGATAAACAGAGTAATGATGAACGGTTATAAAGTTCCAGGACAAGTTGTTCACCAAGCGTGAAAAAGAAGAGCGCTTATTCTCAGCTATCAAATACCTGGGGTCAAGCGAGGAAACTTCTTATCTGCGAGGTATAATTCAGCCGACATGCTTAAACGCATATCCAACAACGGATCTCGAGCTTCTCACTAATCATGTCTAAACCAGTTGCTATGCGCTGCCATTCTATTGCTCAAACTACAGCAGGCCTTGTTTACAAAGTCTTTAGGTCTCTTTTGGTTTTCATGCTCATGGGGGCAAGTATGCTGATTTTCCTCTTTTCCTGTGCACCCACCACAGCAATCATTCAGCCACCGGAAGAGGGCCTTTTCCGATCTGAAGACTATATTGTTTATAAACTGACAGATGGCGAAACACCGGAGGAGCTGGCTAAAAGGTTCCTGGGAGACCACAGAAGGTCATGGTTGATTAAGGAGGCGAATCATGGCATGACCTTCAATAGCGGTGAGTTTATCGTCATTCCCCTGAAAGACAAAAACAGGGGAGGATTGAGCGCTGAAGGTTACCAGACCATACCGATACTCACCTATCACCAATTCGGAGACAATTGCAGATCACCTCTTTGTGTCCCCACCGACGTCTTTGAGCTTCAGATAAGGTATCTGAAAGAAAATGGATATAGCGTTATCACAGCAGAGGAACTCCTCGCCTTCTTGGAATATCGTCATTCCCTTCCAAAGAAGTCAGTGTTGATTACGATGGATGACGGATATCGTTCCGTTTACAGCATTGCTTACCCCATCCTCAAAAAGTACGGGTTCACGGCTATTTTCTATATCTATACGGATTTTGTCGGTGCTTCCTCTTCGGCCGTTACCTGGGAGCAACTAAGAGAGATGAAGGCAGACGGCTTCACCATCGGGTCGCACACCATGTTTCATAGCGATCTCACCAAGCAAAAGGAGGGAGAAAGCAAGGGCGAATTCATGGCCAGGGTTAAAAAGGAGCTCTTTGGCTCCAAAGAGATCATTGATCAAAAACTGGCCCAGGACACTTACATTCTGGCTTACCCGTATGGCAGATACGATCAAAGAGCAATTGAATATGCTGAACTCGCGGGGTACAAGATCGCAATGTCGGTCAAAAGGGGAGGCAATCCGTTTTTCGCTTACCCCTTATCCCTGAGAAGGGATCAGGTATTGAAAAGGGAAATGAAAACATTTATTTCAAGGTTGAAAACGTTTAATCATCTTCAGTTGGAGTAAAAAACCCATGAGAAATAAGGCAGGAATTATCGGCGTCTTCTTTCTGCTAGCCGTGGTTGCCGGGTGTGCAGAAGTCCCCACCAAGCCTCCAACAGGTCTTCCGGATCAGTATATTGCCAAAGCGCAGGAACTCGAAGCGAAAGGGGATCTGGTTGCGGCCTTTGAGCAGTACAAAGTAGCCCTAACCGTGGACCCAGAAAACCAGCTCGCCAAGGAGAAGGCAGGCCAATTGGAAGCAAAGCTCGGCGAACTGGCGGAAAAACATTACCAGAACGGCTTGGCGATTCATAGAAAGGGTGAATACAACCGCGCACGGCAGGAATTCCTGACGGCCCTCAGGTATAACCCGGATCACCTGGAGGCAAAAAAAATGCTCCAAGAGCGCCTGATAGAGGCGCAACGAGTAAAGGGTTATGTGTTCCATACCATTCAACCCGGCGAAAGTATCTCTATGGTGGCCCAGAAATACTATGGGGATAACAAGAAATTCCAGATTATTGCCGAATACAATCAGCTCGAGGATGCTACCAAGGTCAAGGTTGGCCAGGAGATCAAGGTCCCGGTAGTCGAGGGCATACCGTTTTTAGGAAGCCAGGAGGAGATCCGCACGGTATCGGGGGAGATCCCAAAGCCATCGGTTGCTGAAGCCACACCGGCAAAAGGATTTATTGTCCATATCGTTGGGCCCGGTGAAAGCCTTTCTAAGCTTGCACTCCGCTATTACGGCGATTACAAGAGATTTCCTATTATAGCACAATATAATCAATTGGCTGAGAATGCCAGCCTCACGGTTGGGCAGAAGATCAAGATTCCTGAAATCGAGGGTGTATCATTTGCGGCAAAAACAAAGGATAAGGAGGCACAACCGGCGGCAGCACCTGCAACCACTGCCGCCGTCGAGGAACCTCTAATACAGAAAAAGGAGGAAGTCAAGGAAGTAGAAAGGGAGGGAGAAAAGGAAGAAGAAAAGGAGCTCGCCGCCGTTGATCAGATTGCCAATTACCGGGAGCTTGGCATAGAGTTTTTCAATGAAAAGGATTATCTTGCGGCGATCAGCGAATTCAAGAAGGTTCTCAATGTAAATCCTGCGGATAAAACCGCCCTTGAATACATTTCGGACTCACATTTTCAGCAGGGGCTCGTGGTTTTTGCCAAGGAGGAGTATCTGACTGCCAGAGATGAGTTTAAGGCATCCCTTCAATACAATGCAGAGTGTGAGAAATGTGAGGAGTATATCAAGAAATCAGAAGAAACATATATGGAAATGCATTATAACAAAGGAATCTCGTATTTCGGGGACGAGAAATTGGCCGAAGCCGTTCAAGAGTGGGAGTTGGTTTCTGAAATTGATCCCGAATATAAAGATGTCGACAGTAACCTTAATAAGGCCAAAAAGCTTCGTGAACGTCTGGAAAGCATACAGCGAAGCAAGACGAAGCAATAGAACTAGTAGCGAAGCTCAGCCTTCTCGGCCCTTACCGGCTGGGGATGGGCAAACCGAGGAGGCATGATGTAAGTAAGAAAATACGAAATTCAAATATCGAAATCCCTGGCCCAGACCTGGTTTACGAAGCATGGGTAATACGAGTTTACTTACGAAATACTGTAACGAGACCATAGTCTATTCCAGCAATGTCGCGCCAGGGCAGGCCGAAACAAATTTTTAATGATCAAAACCTCAATGCTCTAAACAAAAAAAGCTTAGCCTAGAGCTACTGATCTGCGGGTTGTTTTGAATTTTTGACATTAGAATTTCGTTATTGTTTCGAGTTTAGGATTTCGGATTTCAAAGTCAAAATAGAGTCACGATTTCATTTCACCGTAAAAACCTGACATTAATCCGCCCGAAGTCTGGCGGATAAATGTTAAGATCTTGAGCTATGAAGGCATCTAGTATCGTCTGACTTCTCGAAAAAAGAATGAGATATGACCACTATACCGACCATTGTTGTGCAGCTCGTGCACATTGACGGCCCTTTGAAGGGGGAGATACAGGAGTTTTTTGATCAGGAAATATCCATGGGCCGTCTCCCTACCTGCCAGGTCCAATTTCCGAAGAACTTCACCATGATTTCGCGCAACCATGCCAGGATCGTCAGAGAGGGGAACCGCTTCAAGTTAGTAGATCAGAGCGCTAACGGCACATTTGTTAACGGGAAGCGAGTGACTGAGGCCTATCTCAAATCAGGGGATGTTATTATTCTTGCAGAAGGCGGGCCCAGGGTCAGTTTCCTGACGAGGGTTGAAGAAGGTCGGCCACATCCCCAGGCGGTCACCCCGGCAGGTACGCCGGCTGAACCCCGGATTGCGCCAACCCCACAGCCACCTGCCCAGCAGATCCAGCCCGCACCGGAAGCGCCGTTGCAGGTGTCAATTCAAAAGATCCAGGCTCCACTGGTTGTTCAATATGGTCCAACCCTTCGCTCGTTTAAGGAGCTGCCCGTAACCATCGGGAAAAACCCGGGCTGCGATCTCAGCCTTGAACATCCGCAGATCCTGGACAAGCACGCCCAGTTTTTTTTTGATCAGGGTCAATACTGGGTGAAGGATTTGACGGGGCGGAATCTGATCCTGATTGATGGTCAACCCATAAACGTCCAGGGACCGTTGAATCCCAACAGCACAGTGTCCCTCAGCCCACAAGGGCCCACCTTTCGGTTTCTGGGCGGGGGCCGGCTGGCTGAATTCGAGGAACCTGAGACACAAGAACCAGAAGGTGAGGGGTCATGAACGGGCCACACATACCTTTTAAGATCTTGGCACTGGCGCCATTCCTCGGACCGGATTGCCCTGCCTGGGACAGAGCGCCTCTGCCTGTTGAACCTTCGAATCCCGATCAGGTGATGGAGCTTCTCAAGCTGGCCTGCGCTGTATCCGTTTCCGGTGATCTGTGCCCTGATCAACGCATCGAACTCACGTTTTCAAAAATCAAGGACTTCCATCCGGACAGTCTGGTTCAGAACAACCCTGCCTTACGGAATCTCTGGGAGGCCAAATCATGGGTGGAGGAGGCCGGGAAAAAGAATCTTTCCCCCCAGGAAATCAATGCCCGCCTCGAAGGGTGGCCGAATCTGCCGCCCATCAGGGTGGAAACTGCCCCAAAGAAACCACGCACGACCTCCCGAAATTCCGTGGACAAGATTCTCGATATGGTGGCGCTGCCGGAGGAGCAATCAGGTGTTTCACCGGAAGGTCAGGACGCCACACGACAGATTGAAGGCATCCTGAAGCAAAATCTGCAGCTTGTTTTTTCGGACGAAACGTTCAGAACGCTTGAGGCCTCGTGGCGCGGACTGGAGCTACTCTTGGATCAGGTGAATTCAACAGACACCGATATCAGGATTGAGATCGTCCCTGTTTCATTGGATTCACTGGATGAAACCCTTGCCGCATTGACGGCAGAGGTAATCGATGCGCTTCCGTCGCTGATCCTGGTGGATCTGGGTTTTGACAACAGCCCCAGGTGCCTGGACCTTCTCGAAAGGGTAGGGCAATTTGCAGAAACCCTTCTGGTTCCGGCGATCACCTGGATTCTTCCGGCATTCTTTCACATCGATACCTGGCAGGATATCAAGAAGCTTGGCTTTCTCCCGCACTATCTGGAAGAAGCGCCCTATGCCAGATGGCAGAGCGTGAAAAAGAGTTCCGCTACCGGTTGGCTTACTGTCACCTGCAACCGCTTTTTGGCCCGCTATGCGTACGGAAAGGACAACAAACCGCGCCGGATTCCGTTTGAAGAGCGAAATCCCCTGTGGATCAGCCCGGTGTGGGCGCTGGGAAGCCTCATCGGCCGGAGCTTCGCTGAGGCCGGATGGCCAACGCGCTTCACGGACTGGCAGCAGATCCGGCTCGAGGATCTCCCGCTGAACACAGTAGACCCTTCCAAACCGTTACCCACCGAAGCCAACTTCGATCGGGACCGGATCGACCAGTTCATCCGCAGTGGCATGGTGCCCCTTGCCACGACGCAGGGCAAGGATATCGTCTTTGTCCCCGATGAAACAACGGTAGGGGGTGTTTCCCTGGGTTATGGGCTGCTCGTCTCCAGGATTACCCAGCTCGTCTTGTGGTGCCGGGATCACTTTGAGAAGGGCCTTGGGGGTACGGACCTGGAGGCTTTGCTGCGGCAGGCTTTTCGCGTGTTCTGGGAAAAGAGCGGTCACGTGGGTCCGGAATCTCTGGAGGTTTCAGCCGGTCAACCCGATTCGGACGGCCGGATTCCAATCCGGATCTCGCTGGAGCCCTCCCGGGAGATTCTGCCCTCCCGAAAACAGGTTGAGCTGAATTTTATGTGGTAGGAGCGGGCAGGCGCTCGGTAACTTACTTCAGCCGGACTACAAACACATCCGCCGCCTCTTCGGTCGAAAAAGGGCCGAACACAATCGACTCCGGAAATCCCTCTACCTTGACAAAATAAGAGGTTTTCGCATCCAGCTTGTTCTGGGCGGCCCAGGCTGTGTACTCTTTATCTCCCATTTCCAGTTTCAGCCCCTGCATCGGATAGTTCAAAGTGGTCTTGCTCGGCAGACTGCCCGTCGGGCCCACGGCATGAAAGTTAATCTCGGCACCGGCCACACCGAACATCGCCCCGGGCCAGGCCGATTGCGCCGGTCGCACCTCAAACCACTGCCCGATCTGTTCATTTCCGTAAAGGTCCAGGTGATATTCAACGGAAAGAGACTTGGGCGGTGCATGCACCTTGGCTACCAGCTTCGCCGCCATACCGGCGCCGGCGGACGGCATCACGTCCACCCCCTTTAAGGGTGTCGTCAATTGTTCGGGAGAGATCGGTTCTCCCTGGGTTTGCAGGATCATGATGGGGAAATGAAGGCCCCTCTGAGCCTGAACGGTAATGGCCAGGAGCGACAGGCCGTAAAGAGTATCCGGAACGAGCAGTTCTTCCTCGGACCCTAAGATGGCCCACATGGAAACATTCGTATCGAGCAAGTCCTCCCTGGCCGCCATCCAGGCCATTTTCTTTAAATCATCCTTCCAGAAATGGCCCTGGACCTCTAAGCCGTAGGTTTTCATCTGAGACATCAGTTGTTTGACCGGCTCTTGGGAGGAGCCAAGCGAGGTGACCCATATGGTTTTCATGTTTTATCCTCGGTTGCAGGTAACGTTTAGCAAGGCATGTAGAGAGATCGCCAACGATCTTCCCAGGGTTCCTGGGCACGGCGTAGGACTCTCACCCGGGCCGATTACGGCGCGAGCACCAACACCTTGAACTGGCTGGGCACAAGGCATGCGCCGGGAATGTTCATGCTCATTCCGTTTTGACCGGTCATGCTGGTCATTCTGGTGGCAGGCATTCCCTGCAGGAGAACACTAAAAGCCCCTGTCATTTTTCTATCAGGTCCCATTACCATGTTTGAAGCAATGCCGCCGGCCACACCTGCGTTATCGCCGTTGCTGATGGTACCCTGAGTACCCATGTTGTGGGCAGGAGTGCCTCCAATAAAAACCTTAGCGCAGGGTGGAACATTGGTCATGCCCATAGACATGTTAGGATAGGGTATGGGCACCGGGCCCACAGGGGGTATCGGCGTCTTGCATACATCCGGGAAGGCCAGAGCCATGCCGCCCATCTGAGTATTTGCAAACATAATTACTCCTTAACCTATATTGATTCTCGCGCCGTCTATATGAACATCCTCTTTGGCGGTCATCTGTGAGAATGTCCCTCTCAGCATCAAGGCTTTGTCTGCAACATAATTCAAAGAGCCTGCTTTAACCTGGTCCGTGTCTTCAATAAATCGATATGAACGTTTGGTTCTTCTGAAAAAACGCTCCGTTATTGCGTCGAATGTTCTGGCAAGAAGCTTTACCGTTTCCAGGCTTCCTTCGAAGAAACTGCCCAGGAATGTGAGCTTGCTGATATTTATTTCTCCCTCTGAACATACTATTCCTAACCTGGAAGCAATAAGGTTAATATCTTTAGTGCTTGCCAGATCAATACCCTGTTTTGAAGCAATGGAAAGGGTTCCTTCAGATGTTCTGATATCCACATCAGAATCAAACGAGAGGGTCGCTTTTGCACCCTGCACTCTTTCAAGCACGGCGAGAATATAACCTTTGCCAAGACTGCTCAGGGAGACCAGAACCAGATCGTTTATCTCGGGCTGGACCACGCAGCTTACAGCACGCATCACACGATAGAGGCCTGAATCGGTTTCAACAGAGTAGAAGCTATCCTCCTGCCCGACCACCTTGCCATACTCCTGCGTGGTCTCCGAATGTACCTGTTTTCTTGCAAGATTGTCCATGTTCCCTCCTGCTTACTAGATTGATAGCGCAAAAGCGCATTTGACAATTTAGAGCTTATTTAGACAGGATTTATTGGATAAAAAAGATTGATCCTGTAAATCCTGTCAAAAAATAGAAATACCCCCTGAATGGATACCTCACTAAGCATCACTCGCGAAAGCGAAATCCTCTGCCTCGGCAAGGTCCTTGTCGGTGCCAAGTGCACGTTTCCTTGTTGCACCGGTCCAGATCGTCTTTTCTTCAACAACCCTGTGAAGCTTTGTTCTGTGCATTGATGCACGGGACATGTTCGCACCCGAGATGTCGGCATGGGAGAAATCGCTGCACGTAAGATCAGCCTCCGCAAACACCGCTCCTTTGCAGACGGCCTTTTCAAATATGGCCTGTTCAAGGTCGGCACCGGTAAAATCAGCTTTGTTGAGCTCAGCCCCCTGAAAGTTGGTGTTTTTCAGCATGGCTCCTTTAAGACTGGCTTCGTTCATTTTTGCGTTAGTAAACATGGCATACCTGGCCTTTGCCCCGTCAAGTTTTGCTTTGGATAAATCCGACTCTGTGAAGTTCACCTGTGTCAGGTCTGCTCCACTGAAATCAACCCCGGAGAGGTTTGATTTCTGAAACTGGGTAAGGACAAAGGACATCTCCTTCAAATCAAGCCCTGACAGATTGCAACTCATCATGAATGTGAGGTCGAACCTGGCTCCGGTTAATACAGTCTTGGTAAGGTCTGCCTCCATCAGAAACGTTCTGTGCATGTTGGCCCCGGAAAGATCCGCATCGGACAATGTCGCGCCTTTTAAGACAGTGTGCTCAAGGTTTGCATCCCTTAAGACAGCGTTGTTGAGGTCTGCGTCAAGAACATTGGTATGAAGAAGACTGGCCCCGGTAAGATCCGCCCCGGAAAGGTCTGGCTCTGTCAGGGTTGCCATGGTCATATCGGCACCTGAAAGGCAGACGTTTGTTAGTTTTGGCTTGGTCATGACCGTATTGGCCATGCTGACGCCCGTCATGTCGGCATTGCTGAAATCGGCCTCGTTGAAAATGGAGTCTTTTAAAGCAGCGTCTGCCAGGTTTGCATTTGCAAAGGATACGTTTTCAAAAATGCCGCCGGCAAGATCGGCACCGGAGAGGTCCATGCCCGAAAGGTCGGCCCTGTCTATTATCTCCCCTTCCTTGATACTATTTATCAGTTCGTCCCTTGTCACCCGGCCTCCAGTCGGCGATTTTGGTCATTTTGAGGTTTGCATTCCTGAAATCGGTCTCTCCCACCACAGCCCGCATGACTTCAGCGCCGTATAAATTAGCCATCCTGAGATCGGTCCTTACCAGTCTTGCACCCTTCAAGTTGGCCTCCATCAGGTTTGCGCCGACCATTTTTGCATCGCTCAGATCAGCTTTCATAAAACTGGCCTTCCTGGCGGTAATACCGGTAAGATCGGCATTAGTAAAGTTTGCCTTCATGAGATTTGCATTGTTCAGCCTGGCCTTAACAAACGATGAATCTGTAAGATCAGCTTCCATCAGGTTTGCACTGTCAAGAACGGCTCCGCTGAAGTCGGCTCCTCTAAGGTTTGCGTTCTTCGGGAAGCGTGCGTTTGTAAGATCTGCGTCCTTAAAGACAGCTTTTTCGCAGGAAGCCTCAATAAAATTTACGCTCTCTGCCTTTACTCCTGTAAAATTCACTCCGTCCAGTTTTGGCTTGATAAAGTCTGTTCCGGTAAGATCCGCCCCGGAAAAATCAGCGCCGGAAAAATCGGTCTCAAAAAGGGTTGCATCAGTAAGCATAGTGTTTGACAGGTTCGTATTGTCAAAGATCGCCTCCATCAGCTCAACCTTATTGAGGATTGCACCGCTGAAATCCGTGCCGGTCAGATTGCCCTTTGAAAGAACCCCTTCCGTCAGGTCGGCATCTTTTAGCACAGCATCGGTGAGATTTGCACCGCCCAGGCAGGTTTCACGCATTTTTGCGCTGTTGAATCTTGCCCGCGAAAGATCTGCCCATGCAAGTACGGCCCCTGAAAGGTCTGCGCCGGCAAGATCTGCCCCCGAGAGGTTGGCGCCCTCGAGGTAAATGCCACGAAGGTCGATGTCTTTAAGATCCATCCCGCTCAGATCAACACCTGCAAAATCCTTTCCCTCAAAGCTCTGACCTTGGGCATGCATAGCAAGGAACTCATCCCTTAATCTTTCCACCTCTTCAGCGGAAAGCGGTTCAGGCTCCGGAAGACGATGGGCCGTCTTTCTGTATGCCTGTTTTGTCTGTTCCTCTGCAAGTTGCAGTTTTTCAAGCATCTCAGGATCATCAGGGTCAAGCTTTCTCATCTTTGCAACGGCTTCAATCATGGGAAAACCTCCGCCGCCCGGGTGTTCTTTTGCCTGGGCAACTGCCGTATCATAGTCTATCCCGAGTATTGCGCAGGCCTCGTTTACCTGTTTCTCAACTGCCTCCTTTGTGTTTTTTAATTTCTTAATTGTATCATCTGCCGAAAGAATCGGGCGCTTGAGCTTCTGAACCCGGAGCTTTGCCATCACTTTGTCAGGGTCAAGGCCCTGTTGGTCGCAGATCTCCTTTATTTTCTTTTCCGCCAGCTCTTTCTTGGCCATAGCGTCTGCCATTGCCTTTTCCCTTTTTGCTATGGCGTCTGCCTCAGCCTCTTTCATAAGCCGCATTATCTCATCTGAGTTCAGGTTATTGGGATCGATTTCAGGCACTTCAGGTGGGGGCGGCGGTAGGGGGGGCATGACTGTTTCAGGGTCAAGCCCGTGTTTCTCGCATAGTTCCTCCATCTGCTTCATGGCTTCCTGCTTTTTCTTTTCAGCCTTCTCTTTCTCCTTTTCGACCCTTTTCCGCATATTTTTTGAAAGAGCACCTTCTTCTTTACCTGCATCTTCGATGAGGGCAGCCAGCCCGGATTTTTCACCGGGAGGGATTAGATCTTTTTCATCCAGCATAAAAAGGGCGCCTTTTTCTTCATCCAAGCGTTTCAGTAATGCTTCTCTGTAATGCTCAAATGATCGCGGCTCCTCATGTATCCTTTCGTACGCAACAAGCATATGCAAAATATCTTCTGCATCGTCGCTCTGAATTTCAGCAACACCCCGCCATACACCTATTCCCTTTTCTGCGTGGGGAAAGAGCCAGACCGTGTCAAGACTGGTCTTGATCTCTTTGAATTCTTCTCCATCCCCGGTTTTCTGGTTAATGAAGCAGCGTGACTTGAACCCCGGCAGGTTCGCCTGAATGAAGGGCTTTGCGGGATGCATGCCCTTGATCTCGAAGGGCTCGTCACCTTTGAAAAACCCCTCAATATGCTGGTCTTCCGGGGCGGCGTTGAAAATGGTCCAGTCTATGTCCTCAGCCAGACCGGGAAACAGATTCTCGAGCCATTTTTGATCGTAGGTACCGGCTTTTTCCATGCGCTGGGGCCAGGTTAAGTCTATTGAGCCAAACCCCGCAGGGTCCGGCTTTTTGTTTGGCGAGTCGATGAGGTGGTGGGGATTCTCGATGTTCGGCAAGGGATGCACCGTATTTCCCGTATCCGTCTTTATTGAGGCATGACCCTTCCCGAGCGGATTCTTTTTGTAGTCGGGGCCGCCGAAGGCGTTCGCGTAACTAATGGCCATTTCCGTGAAGGGCAAAGGGTCGGAGATGGTTTTGAGAACTCCGGCCTTGCGCTCCCAGAACCGGTCGCCGAACACGTAAAGGGTTTTGTCGATCGGTCCAGCTTTAAGGTGCACCTCATAGGCCGGAACCGGCTTTGCCTCCGGCGCGAAGCACTTCCCGACGACCAGAATTTCTCCCTTCGGCTTTGGCATGCACATGTCCAGCATAGCATCCTTGCCGAGCTCGGAGCTTGCGAATTTCCAGAGATCGACCTCCGAAAGCAGCCGGGCTGGTGTTTCAAACGGAAAAAAGGATAGTATTGTCACCGAGATAAAGAACGTTCTCTTGTTTTCGAATACCTTAAAGAGAAGGCTTTGATTCAAAGGCTTTACTATTCTCATAGGGCATTCCCTGTATTCGATTTTCGTGCAGCACCCGCCGGAATTTCAGCAGTTTTCCTTGAGTCATATAAAGAGACAGATAGATAAACCGAATTGATAGTTTTTTTCATATCGGTTAGAAAGACGGCTTAGTTTCCTCATGCACAAAATGGGGGTCGACTCCTGTCTAATCCGTTCAACTAAGTATATTGTAGATAGTAAATATTGCGGATCCACACTGAGTGCCGGCTCCAAGAATAGTGGGTTACATCACACCATGGCCACCGGCACTATGCCTTTTTTCAACCCAATAGAGACAAACCCGCTGTACTAAGGAAAAAAGCCGCCTTCCCAAGTTTGGTAAGATGCCAGTCCGTTTCCAGATCTCCCTTTTTTATTTCGATCCCCTTGTTAAGCTCGAATTTACAGCCAACCGTGGCTTCTGTCATCATTCCTACGTTGATTTCTGTTTTCAGCCCTAGAAACAGCTCAAAAGCAAAGATGAACGAGAATTCCTCTTTAAGACCCAAATACATCTCAAGGGTCTGGGCAACGCTAAAGGATTCTGCGGGGCCCAAAAGACCTTCTATCTTGTGCCCCATATACCACTCTCCTGAGGAACCATGAAATGTTTCTAATTTGTCCCCTCTGAAATGTTCGTCTGCCGTGCCATGATGCTCTTCATATTTGTCTCCATAGAAATATTCCTCAGACTTCCCATAGAAATATTCCTCATTAGATCCAAAGTGTGCAGCATAATCGCTTCCGTAGGTAATATTGTCTTCGTCCTCGTTCTTTAGATGGAAGTTTCTGCATTTAATAGTAACGTCTCTTCCTTCTCCTGCATCGATATATACCCCTTGGTCTGTCATATCGATTTTTACATCACCACTTATTGCAGCTATCTTATGGGAGCCTTCAGTGATGCTTATCTGATCGCCCGAAATCTCGGTTCTTCTTTGCTTTGCATTCTTATTAATAGTGTTGCGCAAAATCGATGATTTAATAATCGGATCTTTTCCTTCTTCACCGGGATAAAATTCCCCTTCCACTTTACTAATAAAGTCGGATTTCGAAGAGCCTGTGCCTTCTCCATCGTCTACTCTTTCTCCCGGGCTTGTATATGATTGCAGTTGTTGTCTAATACGGCCCATTTCAAATTGTGGATCTTTGAGGTAAATATCGTCAGGAATTTCTCCATTGGGATCAGTTACCTCAATCAATAAGTTTTTCAATCTTTTTCTTTCATCATTATATTTCTCTGTAACTTTTGGAAGGTACCACTTCTTCTCAAGCCCATCAATAAGGTCAATGTTCTTTTGAGTATGCACGTTTTCTTTTTCTAGGTCTTTTTGTAGAGAGCTGTAAGTCTCATCGGTTAATTCAAAATCCAGACTATCGTATTCATTTTGTGGATCTTCAAGTTTTACTGCTTGATGGTCTTCAGATTCTTCTATTAACACTCCTTCTGTGTAGATTTTTATACCTTTACCTTTTAGCTTATCTTCGATATATGTGGGATCGTTTGGCGTTCCCATACGTATCCACGAATTTGCTGCCGGAGTCTCCATGATTATCCGCTCAGACCCAAGTAGATCCTCAAACCTGATCTTATTTCTTCCGGCTGTCTGGATTACAGACTCGGTCTGATTTGCGGCAGTAACAGGGCTTGTTGTTTCGGCATTCGGCACGGCTCCCGCAATTACCGGCCTGTCCGGATCACCGTCCACAAAGGTGAGGAGGACCTCCGTGCCCTTGTGCAAGGGGAAATGCATACCTTGTTCGGCACCTGCGTATGGCTGGGACATGCGGACCCAGCGCGACGCCTTACCACCATCCATATCGCTCTGGTCGAAGGGAAGCTTTACTTTGTAGCGTCCCAGATCGTCGAGCTCCGCATACTGGCCGTCACCGGCGGCGTCAATGGTTGCGTTCATGGTGCCGTAAAACCTGGACTTGGGGGTTTTGCGCTCGGGCCTGAACTGGAGATCTGATGGGATAGCCGTAAAGCGGTTGGCGTAGGTGAGTTTCTGTTCTCCCTCGGCCGATTCCTTTCCGATACCGGCCCAAAAGGAGCCGGTCTGATGTCCTTCATGTTCGACCTCAACGATCAGGTATTTTTGGTTATAGCTCTGCCGATAATGATCCTCGAGTTCACAGAAAAATCCCGGGCACAAATTAGGTGCCGTACCCTCACCATGGAAGACATTTTCCCGGCACCTTATCTCTTCCGCCCTGATCTTCGCCAGCTCATTTCCCTGTTCAGGTGTTTTGAAATGCTCCCCATAAAAATAGACATCTCCTCGCCCGCTTGAATCTACCTCAGCCTCCGCCTTCAGATCCAGCGAAGGCTTGCGATAGTTGTAATCCTGCAATATGACCTTATTCGGCAGTCTTTTCTGCCGGCAAATAAAGGCCATAATAGCCTCTTTTTCGGGCACGATTCCCGAGGGAGGAGAAAAGGGGATGGTTGAATCACCCCGAATATCCTCATGGGCGGTGGAGCTGTCCGTTATGATGAGCTTCTCATTGTTTTCCCCTTGCTGGAAGAAAAAATAGATCCCCTCCCGTTCCATCCACCGGGAGATGAAATCGAAATCGGTCTCCCCGTACTGGCAGATGTACTCCCATTGATGATAACTCCTGGTCAGCTTCAACTCGTAGTCCTGGGTGGTCAGCCCTGCCTGTTTAAGAATCTCCTCGATTATATCCGGCACGGTCTTTTCGAGAAAAAGCTGGTTTTCACGATAGAGATCTGCCTGCCACAGCCTTGGCACCAGCAATGCCCGGTAAAAGTAACGCCCTTTGACCTCGTGAAGCTGCTCAAACTGGCCCAGGATCCCGTGGATCGGGAGGTCTTGATCACTGCCCTTGATGGTCAGAATGGCAGGATTTTGCAGAACTCCCTTAAGATCGATCTCGGGGTCGTCGGAGGCAAGGGTGATGTCGAATTCATAGAGCCTGGATAGGCCTTCGGTGCCCTTGAATTCTACCACCGCAAAGGTATCTTCCGGCAGCCCCTGGGAGACAAAGGTGAATCGCTTGGTCTCATCGATAGCCATGGCTATCCTCCGTTAAAACTTGGGTTAAAGGTTTCATCATCAGTTGACGTGAAGAGTTTATTAGGTATGGAAACGAGATCGCCCTGAATCGGTGTTGAAAGACAGGCTTTAGCCGTTCTTGAAATCTATTATTATACCAACAGATTGTCAAGAAACTTTCCTCGTTCCAGTCCTTTACCACCCGCTGCGCTCAAGGCACACGGTTCACAGAGAATGCAATTTGTCTCTTGCATTTGATTCGCTGTCTGTTGAGATTTTTGTCTATTTGATGAGTTAGGTAATGGGTAAACGAAAAGCATCCTGCCTACTGCAGACTCTGCTTGCTCAACCACTGCCCGAAGGGCTGAGGTTTTTGTCCGATCGGTATCTCCCAATCGGACAAAAGGATAAAACTCTCTGTGCCCTCTGTGCCTCTGTGGTGAGAAAAGAATTGAATGTTCTCAGCGCCAAATTCTACACAATGTCTCTCTCAAAGGAGCTAGGTTTCCTGCAGTACAGCAGAGGAATGCAATTTGTCTCTTGCAACCCCGGTTCATGTCAGGCTATAAAAGAATCCAAACAATCCTGCCTGCCCCGCCCGCCCCGTAGCTCCGGGAGATGGTACTGGGGTAGGTGGATTCCATCGTACTGGGGTAAATCCTGTCTAAGAGAGGTACTACATAGTCATGGAACAAAAAAGCGACACCAAGCCCCCTGAGATCAAGCTCAACTGCTGCCAGGGGAGGCCCGCACCAGTTCCGGTGGTGGAGGGCTGGCGGCAGTTCTTGAGGTTTCCCGAACAGGCCAGGAAGGGCTTCTGGGGCGTGCTTTTCCCGGCCCTGCTGGAGCCAGCGAATCTCTCCAATAAACAGCGGATCGAGTCGTTCTCTCGGGAGCATGGGCTGGAGGAAGAGGCGCTGGTCTCGGCTATGCGGGGCTGTGATTTCCTCCTCCGTCAGGCCGGCGCCCTGGACATGGATGCCGCAGCGTTTCGGCAAGACCTGGCCGCGCTTTCGGAAGGGGATGAACAGGGCGTAGAAGTTATAGTCTCGCAGTACGACGGGGCGAAAGCCGACCTGCGAAAGATGATCATTCAGGAATCGCTGGCGGACCACGGCAAGGTTCTGGTGGGTATCGACTGGCGGGTAGACAATGTGACCGCTTCCGATCGGGGTGCCAAGCTCAACACCACAGTGGTGCTGCTTACCCTGCGGTATCGCGAAAACAACCGGGTGGAGCGGATCACCCTTCAGCTCACGCCTGAGGCCATCAGGGAGCTGAAGTTATTCTCCGATAGATTTTCAAGGTAAGTTCTTGCTGGAAACTTCTGTCTGAGACGTTCGGTATCAGAGGCTATCGATTGACCCTTCCATTCGTGGATATCTCGCTGGCGCATTTCTTCGTCTCCAGGCATAATTTCAGAAGCTGCTATCACGCCCAGGCGGCGTTCAGCCCAACGCCGATTTATGGGCGACTATTTAGAGAGTTCTTTGCTCCCCCTCCCGTTAAGCCCCTCCCGCCAGGGGAGGGGCAAAGAGTTTGCCTCTCACAAAGAAATTCGTCTACAATTCAGATAACTAGGGTGCCACCATCACCTTGGTCTGACTCGGGGCCATCTGGGTGCCCGCCGGCGCGTTGGCATTCGTCCCGTTGTGACCGGTCACCGACGTCTGGTGGGCAACCTGCTGGCCCTGGGCCTTCACCTTGGAACTACACTTCATAAATGATACCGGGCCCATATTCATTCCCGACATGAGCCCTCCGTTGACGCCGGCTTCGTCCCCCATGGAGCGTGAAATCTTGGAATTCTTGGTAACCACCTCCTTACTCGCAAACTTAACCTTCGTTGCTGTGCCCTTGGCCTGGTTCACCTGGCCGGTGTTCGGGTACGGCGTGGGTATCGGCGGCGCAGGGGGCGCCGGTGTCAGACAGGTATCAGGCATACCCATGCACTGCCCCCCTTGCGTTGTGGATGCTGGAAATGGTGTTGCCATAGTAAACGCTCCTTTACTCTGTGGATATCTTATCCAAGATGAATCTTTTCGGCCTTGATCTTGTAGTCCTCTTCCGATTTAAGGTAGGCGTTTTTCGATTTGAAATGAAATGTCTTGTCCACCAGGGTCCTCATTCGGCCCGCCTTTACCTGGCTCAGCTGCTCAACCGTCTGGTAGACGTTCTTTGCCCTGGCGATCACCGTGGCAGCGACACTCTCGAGCCGGTCGATCTTCAGTTTGACCTGGCCGATCTTACTCAGAAGCTTTTGGCCCGTGTAGCGCGTGTCTTCAACCTGAAAAACACCACGCTCGGCCTCGATGCCCACTTCGGGGCTGATCACCTTTGCGGTCCCCGCTTGAAGCGTGAATGCGGAACGCAGCTTACCGAGCGCATCCATAACTCCCAGGCAAACGCCCCGCGTACTTGTCAATCCGATTGACCTCCCATGGAACAGGATTTCGCGGCTCGACGCGAAGGTAATACTGCCGTTCTGCGTGACGAATTCAAGGTCTCCTGCTTCCATGTTAACCCTGGCCCTACCGTTTTTCTCATCGTACTCGAAGAGCAGCTCCTGTTTTGGCGAAAACACCCTCAGGGTCTGTTCCTCCGGCCGGCCTGCTGCTTCGGCCTGGGTACCGCCGCTCAGGGCAATCTTCCTTTCAGGCGCATCCAAAATCCTCTCCCCGTTCAAGACGCCGATAAGGTAAAGGTCGCTCAGCTCTTCACCGAGCACCAGCGCCAAATCACCGGGCTTCAGCGAATGATGGCCGGAAATCGCAAGCCGGGCCCACGCACTGCCCTCCTGCGGGTATCCGGTAAGACGCAGGCGCGCGCGGCGCCCCGGGTCATCGACCTCCAAAACCCGTGCCGGGCCCAGGTATCTGGTTTGCGGCATCCACTCGTATTTTTCGGCAACACTTGTCATGATGTTCCTCCCAATCTATGTTTCCGGCGGCCGCGGCGGCAGCCAGTCTTCCGCCTCGGCCCGGTCTTTGTCAGTATATTTTGCCAGCGTGCGGTCGGCTCCCTTCCAGTTGGTTCCCCTGTCATCAGCCTGGTGCAACACGGCCTGCCGCAGGTTTGCACCTGAAAAGTCGGCAGCCCTCAATATGGCGTGAGAAAAATCAGCGTATGGAATCTTTGCACGCACCAATCGGGCGCCCTCACAATCGGCGGCGTTGAATTCCGCCCGGTCCAGGCGGGCACCGCTGAAGTCGGCTCTTTTGAGAACCGCTTTCTCGAAACACGAAAAGCGCAGGTCGGCGCCCCGCACGTCGGCGCCCTCCACATTAGCTTCCGCAAAATTCGTCGTCTTGCAGACAGCATTTCTCATGCTGCACCCGGAAAGGTCTGCTTTGCGGAGCGTCACCTGGGTGAGGGTCGTGTTGTCGAGCCGGGCTCCTTTCAGGTTGGCCCCTTCCAGATCCGAATCCGTAAAATCGCAGCCGGACAAATCCTTCCCCTGAAGATTGACCTTTTTCAGGTTGCACAATACAAAGGAAGTCTGCTCGATTTGAGCACTGGTCAGATCCAGGCCGTCCAGATCGGTCTGAACCAATCTGGCCCGCCGCAGATCGATGCCGTCGATGGTGCTTCCGCCCAACTCACAATAGTCGAAGATCACCTCGGCACACGTGGCTCCCGTGAGATCGGCCCCCGACATCACGGTATCCTTGAGAGTCGACCAGCTAAAATCCACCTCTTTCAGACATGCCCCCGAGAGGTCCGCATCGGTCAGGTCGCATCCGGAGAGGTTTGCCCCGGTCAGCTGACCGCCGGTAAAATCCGCCTCGGTGAGGTCGTTTCCGCTCAGATCCACCCCTTCCATATGGCATTCCCGGAAGACATTCCCCTTGATCTGCGCCCCTCCCAGTGATGCGCCGTTGAGGTTTGTCTCCACGAATTCGGCTTCCAGCAGATTGCAGGCCGAAAGGTCGGCACGTTCAAGGTTTGAATTTCGGAAGGTTGCGTCCTTCAGGTCTGCCTCCCTGAGCGTCGAGGCGGTCAGCGTTGCCTCGATGAACCGGGCTTCTGCCAGCTTGCACCCGGAGAGATCCGCCTCCGGAAGCTCGGATTGCTGGAAGGCGGCGCCTCCCAGGTCTGCTCCTTTAAGGGATGCACCCTTCAGGTTCGACATGGTAAAGTCCGCCTCGGTGAGCTCACATTCCGAGAGATCCGCACCCTCCAGATTCGAGCTTGAGAACCTGGCTCCCGTGAGGTCCGATCCCTTGAAGGTTGAACCGGTTAGGGTTGCTTCGTCAAACTCGGCCGCGTTGAGTGAAGCAGCTGAAAAATCAGTTCCCGTCACGTCCGATCCCCGGAATGAGGCCCCGGAAAGGTCTGCTTCTTTAAAAGATGAGTGGTTGAGATTGGATTCCGAAAACTGGATTCGGGCCAGGTTCGCCCCCGAGAAATCCCTGTCCTGCAGGTTGCACCTCTCCAGGGTGCATTCGGTTAAGTTTTTGGGCAGGTTCAGCACTTTTTCCAGATCAACTCCCAAAAAAGTGACTCTGGTGAACTCAGCTCGTTCAAAGTCGGCCCCGGCAAGGTCGCACTCTGAAAAGGTTGTATCTTCCAGAATAGCGTCCATAAATTTCGATGAATTCATGCCGGTTTCGGTAAACATCACGCCTTGCAACCATGTCCCATTGAAGTCGGCATGGGCCATGTGGCAGCCGTCAAAGGTGGCGCCGCCCAGCTCTGCCCCCGAAAAAGTAGCGCCTTCCAGCGTTACTCCCTTAAATTGAGCGCGGCCCAACACGGCCTCGGAGAAATCCGCACCGGCCATGCTGCTCTTGCCGGGGGCAAAATCCTCCTCTGAGAGCCCCAGATCTTCGAGGCCGAGGTCAAGGGATTCGAAATCGATGGACGAGGGGTCCTGCTGTGCCAGCTCCTGAGCCCGCGGCGAGGGCTTTATCTCCGCGGGGTCCTTGACGAGCATCACTTCCACGTCGCTGTTCAGGTTTTCAAGGTTTGCACTTCGAAAGACAGCCCTGTCGCCGCTCGTGTTCACCAGCCTGGCATAGGCAAGGTCTGCCCCGGAGAGGTTTGCCCCGCTCAGGTCGGCCTCGTTGAAAAACGCACGGGAAAGCGCTGCGTTTTCCAGGTTCGCCCCTTTGAGGCTGGTCTTGAAGATCATGGCTTCTTCGAGGTTTGCGCCCTGCAGGTTCGCCCCGGAAAGATCCAGCCCGAAAAGCTTTGCGCCGGCAAGGGATTCCCCGGCCTGGGCCTTGCGCAACACCTCCTCGGCGCTGAGCAGCATCTTGCCGAAGTTCTTGAACTCCTCGGCCAGTTTTTTGATGTCGAGCTTTTCGAAGTCTAGATTTTCAAAATCGATCATGATGTAATGTCTTTCACCCCCACCTGTCCTCCCCCGGGAGGGGAGGGATATGACTGCTTTGTTCCCCCATCAAGGGGGCGGATATTAAGGGTTTCTTTGCCCCGTCAAGGAGGAGGAATTTGCAGGATTACCTCCCCCGTGAAGGGGGAAGAATTTGAGGTGCTTTCCCTCGTCCTTCCTCCGAGTGGGCCAGGAAGCTTCTGAGGATGTTACGCTTCCCTTTGCTCTTGCCTTTGAATCTCCCTTGACGCTTTAATCCTCATATTCCCCCTCCCTTGTCCATCAAATTTCCCCTCCCTTGACGGGAGGGGGAAGGGGGAGGGTGCACTATCTATCTATGCACTTCTGCCTTATGGTCTCCAAAACCCCTTCTAAGTTCTCAAAGACCTGGCTATTCCAAAACCTCAATATGGTAAAGCCATTGTCTTTCAGGCATATATCCCTCTCTTCATCCTTGGCCTTATCCTCCGCGTGCTGTCCACCATCAAGTTCGATGACGATTCGTTTTTCAAAGTTGACAAAGTCTACAATGAAATTTTCAAGCGGCTGTTGCCGTCTGAATTTGGCGCCTTCAATTTGCCTTGCCCTGAGTCTGCTCCAAAGCATGGCTTCTGCTTGAGTAGCATTCTTTCTCAGGGCTCTCGCATATTTTGTGGGATTTGCAGGCATATAGTGGTTTTGCTGTTTCTTAGTGTTGCACCCCCACCTGTCCTCCCCCGTCAAGGGAGAGGAAGTCTCAAGAGCACTTTATCCTTCCTTCTCTCCCAATTTCTTTGCTTCCCCTTCTCTGGTGCCTCGATTTCCCCTCCCTTGACGGGAGGGGGAAGGGGAGGGTGATGATCACCTCTTCCCCGCCAGCTTCGTCATCTTTACATTTGCGCCGTTCAGCTTTGTCCGGTCCAGCACGGCGTCGAGAAACTCGGCACCGTAAAAGTTTGAGCCGCTCAGGTCTGCCTCAGTTAAATCCGCTTTTTCAAAGCTGCCTTCAAACAGGTTCATTCGAACCAGTTTGGCCTCTCTCAGGTTGGCCTTGATAAAACGGCTGTATTTCATGTTGGCGGCGTACAGCTTGGCGTTTTCGAGGACTGCTTTTGTGAAATCGGCACCCTCCATATCGGCAAATGAGAAATCGGCACCGGTCAATGTTGCCTCATCCCAGATCGCTCCCGGCCCGGATGTCTTGACAAAGCATCCTTCGGTAAAGTCGCAACCCTCGCTGGCACGGAGCCCGGTCAGGTTCGCTTCCCTGAAATTGACCTTGGTGCCCTGGGCCCCGTAAATGTTCACCTCGGTGAGGTTTGCGCCCAGGAAATCGGCGCCATGGAGCAGACATTTGGAAAAATCAGCACCGCTCAGGTCGGCTTTTTTGAAGTCGGCACCGCTCAGGTCGGCCTCGGTGAAATAGGCGTCTTTGGCCGCAACCTGGTCGAGAACAGCGTTGGTCATTCTTGCCTTCTCAAAAACCGCATCGGTCAGTACCGCACCCGTCAGCTTTGCATCCGGTAGGCTTCCTTCGGTAACATCGGCGTCAGTCAGGTCGGCATTTTCCAATCTGGCGCCCGTCAGGTCTGCACCGGTGAGGGTTGCCCCGCTCAAGTTTGCCTTGGTCAAGTCTGCACCGGTGAGTTTTGCACCGGTCAGGTTCGCGCCTGAAAGGTTTGCATCCGCCAGCCCGGCATCGGTGAGCGTGGCTTCGGAGAGGTCTGCTCCTTCGAGGTTGGCACCCTCAAGGTTCGCCCGTGAGAGGTCAGAGCTTGTAAGCATACTTCCAGCGGCATTGGCATTGGAAAGAAGGGCTTCTGGCAAAAGAGCGCCGGCCAGGTTTGCCTGGGCCAGTTCCGCTTGTGTAAGGTCGGCCCCGCTGAGATTGGCTTCAGTGAGAGTTGCGCCTGTCAGGTTGGCCCTAACAAGGTTGGCATTTTCGAGCTTTGTTCCTGAGAGGTTCCCGTCCGGCAACTGAGCCTCGGACAGGACGGCGCCGGTGATGTCGGCACCTTCCAGGTTTGCCGCGGACAGGTTGGATTTCACCAGAGATACACCTGCAAGATTGGCACCCATAAAATCGAGTAGCTGCAAATCGAGGGCGGAGAGGTCCAAACCATGCAGATCCTCTCCCACAAAAGAGTCCCCGCGGGAGGCACGCTCCTTTACTATCTCCCGGGTCAGGGGAGGCCCTTGTTCCTCTTCCGCTTGTTGCGCTTCTTCCTCTTCGATGCCCAATTCAGCCGCTAACCGCTCCCGCTGCTTCTTGGCCTCATTAATCAGGGAGTCCAGGTTTTCCGGGTCAAGGCCCATCTTCGGTAACAACGCAGGAATAGCGGCAAAAAGATTACCAAGCAGCGGGTCCCCTTGGACCATCGATGAATCGATCCCGAGCTCCTTGATAAATCTTGCCTGCTCCGCCTTGGCTTTCGCACTAATTGCCGGGGGCTTGTTGATATCCACGCCCATCTTGGCAAAGGTATCCTTCATCTGGGTTTCGAGCCCTGCCCGTTCCATGGCCATAACCTTTGCCGGGTCGCCCTCAGTCAGCTTGCTGATGATTTTGGCCTGCTGCTCTTTTGTTTTTTGCTGCATCTCAGGTGGGAGGCCGTCCAGGTTGATGCCCAGCTGGGCAAAGATCGCCGCCGTTTGGGCCTCGACTTTTTTCACCAGCGCTTCTTTTTCCTTCTGAGCCGCTGCTTCCGCGTCGGCATCCGCTGCAAGTTCGGGGGGCCCTATTGACGGTTCTTCTGGGGCTACCGTCTCTTCGGGTTCTTCAGGCGTCTCCGGCTTCTCTGGTTCTTCTGGTTCCTCCGGTGCCATCCCCCATTCCGCCTCGTATTCGGCCAGGGCCGCCAGGAAAAGCCCGCGGCACTGGTCAGCCGGTTGAGCGGCAGCCTCAAGCGGTTCGGACATGATAAACAGATGCCGGATCTCTTCGTAATCCTCGGAGAGCACCTCGGTCCAGCCGCGCCATACCAGCACGAGCTTTTCGGCCTCCATGTCCACCCACAGGGTGTCGAGGACCATCGAGACCTCGTCAAAGCGGGCTTGGTCTGTCTCTGTTTCGACGGAAGTGTTTACAAAACATCGGACCCGCAGACCGGGAAGCCGGGACTTATACTGCGGGTACTCCGGATGAAGGTTCTCGAAGTAGAGCGCTTCGTCGCCGCGCAGGTAGGTTTCGAGCTGCATCTCAGGCGGGGCGGCATTGAAGTGTCCCCAGTCGAAATTGGTGGGAAACCAGGGCCAGCGTTCTTCGAGCCACTTACCTTTGTAGGTGCCCATTCTAGAGAAGCGCTGCCCCCACATTCGGCCCAGCGGGCCGAAACCTGCCGGTTGCGGACGGCTGCGGGGAGAGGCTATCAGGGAATCGGGAGCCTCTATATTGGGAACTAATCGCCTGTTTTTCCCGGCATTTGTCTCTTCCTTGCGGTATCCCTTGCCCACAGGGTTATGTTTGTAATCTTCGCCACCGAAGCTGTTCTCGTAGCGCAGCTCCATCTCGGTGAAGGGCTCGGGCTCTGTGATCGTCTGTACCCCAAGGGCATTTCGCTTCCAGTACCGGTCACCAAAGACCGCAAGCGATCTAGACTTTTCACCCACCCGGAAAGTTACCTGGCAGGCGGGGATCGGCTTGCCGCGTGGTGCATGGCACTTTCCGACCAGGAGGAGATCGGCTCGGCGCTTGAAGTAGGCGAAGTCTGCCTCGTAGCGGGGGCTTCCCTGCATCTCATCATCGTCGGTGTAGAACTCGTCGCCGGCGAGGAAAAAATGTTCTTCCGAGGGCGTTGCCGTCTGGCCTGGCTTCAGGTCGAAGGTCCCCTTAACGATAAGGGTCAGGGAGTGGCCCGGGAAGTTGAGCCTGCCTGCGATGGGTCCGAAATGAAATGGTGTCTGGTTAATGGGTTCCAAATGATGACTCCCCTACATCCATATCCAATTTAATTTGACAATTCCCTGCAGCTTGCTGCAGGGTTAACATACAGTGCCTCCCCCTTGATGGGGGAGGCCTGCCCTGTTAAATCGGGTAATTGAGACTTCAGTAAGGAAAATAGACAGTTACGAAACAAATAGGTCACAAGTTTCTTCCATCTTTATTTAACAGGGTGAAGTGGGGGTGATAAAATCGTTGGTCACCCTCCCCTTTATCCCCTCCCATCAAGGGAGGGGACTTTGGCATTGGATACCCTGCAGCTTTCTGCAGGGTGCTTCATTTTGCACAATATAACCTTGCTCCAAGGTTAACGCGTAGTTCCTCCCCCGTAATCCCCTCCCGTCAAGGGAGGGGATTTTGACATTGGATACCCTGCAGGTTGGCGCACAATGTTTCATTATCCCACAAGCAGAGCGTTAGTGGCCAGCTTGGCCAGGCCCTCTTCTACTGCCTTGCTCAAATCAGCTCTGGTCTTTTCGGCGTTTTCTGAACTAGCACCGTCTTCTTTCACCACGAGCGTCCCTTTTTCCACCAGGTTGCTCAAGTGTTTGATTAGTGCAGTGCGGTCCCTGGTGCCATCCAGGAGGCGAAGCAGCTCCAGGGCCACGGGATCCAGGTGCACACCTTGGTGGCGCTGGTTTACCGCAAACTGCTCCTTTCCGGCCATATACGACGCGAGCCCGCTCACCCTGGGCCGCTCGCTTACCTCGGTTACAAAATCCGCCTGCCAGGTGTGAAACTCCACCACGTTGGCGGCATAGCAGTGGAGCAGGTCATCCGCGAGCACACGCCGGCTTTTCTGAATTTGGGCTTTCCTGTGCCCCAGGGAGTCGCCCAGGCGCCGGCTCGCCTCCTGGAAGAGCGTGTTCGGGTCGATGACCCGGGGCCAATGCTCCCAGAGGACTGTAAGCGCTGCCTTGGTCAAAGGGAATTCGGTCTGAACGGGCAATCCTCCCGGCGGCTCAAAGGATTGTTTAACTCCTGGTGCGAGGTCTACCGGCTCCTTGTCAGGGCGCGCGGCCGAGGCTACCAGCAGACCGCTCACGTCTTCTCCTCCCAGCCCTCGCTTAAGAGAAATATTCTTCTGGCATAGGAGGGTCTGCCGAAACATGCGGTTCCGGACAAAATCCATGTACTGCTCGTTGCGGATGAGGTCGTCGCTGATCCGGTCCAGCGTTTCCGCAACTTCCTCGGGAAACCCGCCGGTGAGCACCGTTGCAAAATTGGCCTCGCTCAGGTATTGCAGGCCGTGCCTTTCCGCCCGCTCTGCAAACTGGTAGAAATAGACCGGCGCGTTCACCACTTCCATGTGATCGTGGAAAAGGTAGGAATCGCTGCTGTCCCTGATGTTGTCGAGTTCTTTTTGAAGCAACAAGCCGTAAGGATCGTCTTCTGCAGGGGCTGAGTCTGCTAGAAAATCCACCAGGGCCCTTGCCTGGTCGATGCGTTCCTGGGTTTCTTGGAACTGGTTCGCATGGTAGAGCATCATATGGCGGATCATCTCGCGCATATGCCATCCGGGATAGGTGTTATAGCTTACATAAGCGATCCCCTGGGGAGCAAGGTTCCCCGAGGCGATGGTCAGGATTTTGTCCTGGACCTCGTCCGGTACCCATGAGTAGACTCCGTGGCAGATGATGTAGTCGAAGACCCCCCACGGGCCGTTCACATCCATGATGGATGCATGCTCGATGCGGATGTTTTTCAAGGCTAAGTCCTCGATCACCTCGCGACCGGTTGAGACTTGCCGCCCTGAGAGATCTACCCCCACAAACTCGCTCCCTGGCAAATGGTATGCCATGGGAATGAGGTTGCCGCCGCTTGCGCAGCCGAGCTCGAGGACACGACATCGGGTAACCGGCGTGGGGGACATGCCGAACAGGCGACCCAGGGTGGCAAGCCGGTCGGGATGGCTCTGGGGAAACGGACTGCTTTCGTAGGGCAGTTCGTCGTAACTGGATATCTTCTCAGGATCTTCCCCTAATATCCTTTCGTTACGCTTCTGAAACAAAGGCTGATTAATAGTATTCAAACCTGAAGTAACCATTGAAATCAGTAAAGTAGCGGCACTATTCGTAGGCTCCGCACATGCACCTCCGAAGGGCTCGACCGGAGGAAACAGGCATTTCTTGATCCCTTTTGCGGCAGCATATCGGGCAGCTATTTGTTGTTATTTTAGTACCTTAAAATTCGGATGTTCTATGGCACCCGAGAATGCAGCTTTGCTTTTGATGTATATCTGCTTTTGACCTCCAGCACCTATGAAAACATGATCATCCGTTTTAAGCTTTATTTGTTTTTTGCTCTCAAGAGATATTATGCCGTCTCTTTTCTTATTATCTAAACTGATTTGTCCGTCATTTTGGAAAATCGCGATCCGAGCAAATTCTGCTTGCTTACCTTGATTATATGAATAAAGCCCTACCCGTTTAGAGTCGCTTTTGTTATCTACATAAATTGCAGAGTTCTCTTTCCCCGGCTCCCCCGAACGAAGCCAGATCTTGTCTCTCTCGATAACAATATTGGAGCCCTCACCGAGCTTTCTCCTTTTGATCTTTTGTCTTACTTGAGCTAGCAGTCCTTGCTCGTCAGCAGTCAAAGCCTGCTTGTTTGTTGCCTTGACTAATGCAGGGCGTGCCTTTTTTACAGTGGCCCAAAATGCTTTTCGGTCTTTTTTCTTTTCCGGAAAATCAATATACTTATCGTAATACTGCCAGCCCTCCTTATCTTCTCCTTCTTCTTGGTTGTTAACACCGATCACGATCCGCCCTTTACTTCCATCTATTTCTTTCTGTCTAATTTGCTCAGGAGAACCTTCCAAAGGATGCTTACGAGTATCTATCCCTTTTGTAGAAATGATCCCGATGGTTCCGTCTCTGTGCAACCAGATCTTTTGCCTAGGTAGTTTATGCCTGACAGGCTCAATTTTAACATCAGATAGATTATCGTCGTAAAACTTACTCGCGAAACCAATAGCAATTGCATTTATTACACCGCCTAATAACATATAAGGAAAAAAGCTTATTTTTCCAGCTTCTTTCCCATGTGTTTGGTGCAAACTACTGACGATCATAGCAGCTATACTAGTTATCGCACTCAAGATTGGCAAGCCAGGCTTCAATCTATCCCATTTAGTAGTTTTACGATACCAATCCCCGTCACCTATTCCCTCTCCGGTCTCCGTCAATTCGTTACCTAAGGCAAGTGTAACTCCGTCAGGGGTCGCACGCATAACGCTTTTGTTTATATTCTGATTCTTACCATAGTCAGGGTTCTGGGTGCCCGCAGCCAGGCAAAATTCGTCACCTGCGCCGATGATGAAATCTTGAGTTGATGTAAATAGAATATCCTTATTTGAATCCTCTACCATTGCCCCCAAACTGAAATCGGATTTAAACCCAAAATTCCAGGCAAATGATCCTGCCCATGTAAAGTTATAATCTAATCCAACCAGAGCATTGAATGAGGTTCCCACCATACCTTCCACCTTAAACCCGCCCAGAAAATCAATCTTGTTGCCGATTACGCCCTCTATTTTATTGCCGAATGCGAGATCCGCATCGTCGCTGGTCGTGTATTTAAACGCGCTTCTTCCGAGTTCGAGCCCTGAGTCGTGGTGCGGGCTGTACAGCCGAATGTGCTCATCTCCGGGTGTGGCGTCGAAGATCATCTCGTTACCGAAGTTGTCGCGGACGACACTCCTGGTCTGGTTGGCGCTTGTGACCGGGCTGGTCGTCTCCGGGTTGGGCACGGAACCGGAGATGATGGGCCTGTCAGGGTCGCCGTCCGCGAAGGTCAAGAGCACCTCGGCGCCCTTGTGCAGGGGGAAGTGCATGCCGTATTCTGAGCCCGCATAGGGCTGGGCCATGCGCACCCAGCGGGAGGCCTTGCCATCCTTGTTGCCGCTCTGGTCGAAGGGAAGGATCACCTTGTAGCGGCCCTGATCGTCGATTTCGGCCTGCTGCCCGTCACCGGCGGCATCGACCGTTGCGTTCATGGTGCCGTGAAACCGGGACTTGGGGGTGGTGCGCTCGGGCCGGAACTGGACATCCGAAGGGATAGCGGTAAACCGGTTGGCATAGGTAAGCTTCTTTTCTCCCTCGGCCGGCTCTTCTCCCACACCGGCCCAAAAGGAGCCGGTCTGATGTCCCTCGTGTTCCACCTCGAGGATCAGGTATTTTTGGTTGTAGCCGTCACGGTAATGACCCTCGAGCTCAAAAAGAAACCCGGGGCACAGGTTCGGTGCCGTGCCCTCACCGTGGAATATATTCTCCCGGCACTTGATCTCTTCGGCCCTGATCTTGGCGAGCTCATTACCCTGCCCGGGGTCTTTGAAGTGTTCTCCGTACAGGTACACGTCTCCCCGTCCCTTGGAGTCCACCTCGGCCTCGGCCTTGAGCTCCAGGGAGGGCTTGCGGTAGTTGTAATCCCTGAGAATCACCTTTTTGGGGAGCATCTTCTGGGTGCAGACAAAGGCCCTAATGGCCTCCTCTTCGGGCCCTAGGCCCGAGGGTGGGAAATAGGGGATGGTCGCATCACCGGGGATGTCCTTGTGGGCGGTGGAGCTGTCGGTGATGATGATTTTTTCGTTCTGCTCCCCTTGCTCGAAGTAATAGTAGATCCCCTCCCGCTCCATCCACCGGGAGATGAAATCAAAGTCGGTCTCCCGGTACTGGCAGATGTACTCCCACTGGGGATAGCTCCTGGTCAGCTTCAGTTCGTAGTCCTGGGTGGTCAACCCGGCCTGTTTCAGGATCTCCTCGATGATATCCGGTACCTTTTTATCCAGAAAGAGCTGGTTCTCGTGATAGAGGCTGGTCTGCCGCAGCCGGGGCACCAGAAGGGCGCGGTAGAAGTAGTGGCCCTTTACCTCGTTGAGCTGCTCAAATTGGGACACGGCCCCGTGGATGGGGAGGTCTTGATCACCGCCCTTGATGGTCAGGGTGGCAGGGTTCTGCAGGACCCCCTTGAGGTCGATCTCGCCGTCGTCCGAGGCAAGGGTGATGTCGAACTCATAGAGCCGGGATATGCCCTCGGTGCCTTTGAAGGTAACCACCGCAAAGGTATCGTCCGGCATACCCTGGGAGGCAAAGGTAAATCGCTTGGTCTCATCGATAGCCATGGTTATACTCCTTTAAAGCTGATCTTAAAGGTTCCATCTTTGGCCAGGTCCAGGTGGACTTCGGCCGGCACGGCGCCCTCGCCCATGCGCGTGAGGATCTCCTGCGACATGCGGGGCATGATGCTCCCCGTCATGATATAGTCGATGTTTCTGGCCCCGGTCTCAACCTCGGTGCACCGGGCGGCGATCTGATCCACCACCTTCTGAGTATAGACGAGCTTCATCTTGTGGGTCTGGGCAAGGCGGTTGACCAGCTTTTCCAGCTTGAGGACCACGATGTCCTTGAGGATATCGGGCGGCAGGGTGAAAAAGGGCACCACGGTCATGCGCGCCAGAAGGGCGGGCTTGAAGTGGTTGCTCAAGATAGGCCGGATGGCGGCGCTGACCGTCTCGGTAGAAGGCATCTCGTCACCTGCGCAGAGCTCGGTAATCACGTCCGTGGCCAGGTTGCTGGTCAGAAAGAGCACCGTGTTCTTGAAATCGATGACCCGTCCCTCGCCGTCGGCCAGCATGCCCTTGTCGAACACCTGGTAGAAAATGTTCATCACCTCCAGGTGCCCCTTTTCCACCTCATCGATCAAAACCACCGAATAGGGGCGCTGGCGCACGGCCTCGGTAAGCACGCCCCCCTCGCCGTACCCGACATAACCCGGGGGAGATCCGATGAGGCGGCTGACCGTGTGCTTTTCCTGGAACTCGCTCATGTTGACGGTCACCATGAAGTTATCGCCGCCGAAAAGCAGATCGGCGATCACCAGTCCGGTTTCGGTCTTGCCCACGCCGCTGGGGCCCACCAGCAGAAAGACGCCCATAGGCTGGCTGGGGTCCTTGATCCCGGCCTTGGCGGATTTGATGGCCTGGGTAATCACGCCCAGGGCCCCGTCCTGACCCTTGATTCGCTGCTTGAGGTTTTCCTCCAGCTTGATGATATTGAGGGCCTCATCCCGCATGACCTTGCCGAGGGGGATACCGGTCCAGTCGGAGACCACCTTGGATACCACGTCCGGGTCCACCTCGATCTTGACGAGCGGAGAGTCGCCCTGAAGGCTTTGGAGTTCGGCAAAGGCCTTGTCGACCTGTTCCTTGAGTTCCTTCTCCTTGGCTTCGTCAGGTTTTTCTCCGGTTTTCAGCTCGTAGAGAGAGCGCCTGAGCTCGATGACCTCATGGGCAAGGGCCTGCTCTTTGAGCCAGCGCTCCTTAAGCGCGGTAAGCTCATGATTCAATGTTGCCAATTTTTTCTCGATCTCTTTGTGACGATCCAGATCGGTCTCGATGCCGTGCAGCCGGTCCCGCTCAAGAGCCCTTTTCTCACGCTCCAGCGCCTGGATGGTGCGCTCCTTGTCTTCTACTACGTCGGGTTTGGCGGTGAGCAGCACCTTCACCCGGGCCGCAGCCGTATCCAGCAGGTCCACGGCCTTGTCCGGCAGCTGCCGGCCCGAGATGTAGCGGCTTGAAAGGGCCGCCGCAGCCTCGATGGCATCGTCTCTGACAATCACGTTGTGGGCGGATTCGTATTTTTCTTTCAGGCCCCGCAAGATCAATACGGCGGTTTTCTCTGACGGTTCATCCAGCTTTACCAGCTGAAACCGGCGGGCCAGGGCGGCATCCCTTTCAAAGTACTTCTTGTACTCCGACCAGGTGGTAGCGGCAACGGTGCGCAGCTCACCCCTGGCCAGGGCCGGCTTCAGCAGGTTGGCCGCGTCGCTGCCACCGGCTGCTCCGCCTGCTCCGATCAGGGTGTGCGCCTCGTCGATAAAGAGGATGATGGGTTTTTCCGAGGCCTTAACTTCGTTGATCACCGCCTTCAGCCGGTTTTCAAACTCCCCCTTCATGCCGGCGCCTGCCTGGAGCAAGCCCATGTCCAAACCGAGGATGGAAACATCGCGCAAGAGCTCCGGCACATCACCCTCCACTACTCTCAGGGCCAGGCCTTCCACCACCGCGGTTTTGCCTACGCCGGCCTCACCCACGACGATGGGGTTGTTTTTGCGCCTCCGGGCCAGGATGTCCACCATCTGACGGATCTCCCGATCCCGGCCGAATACCGGGTCGATTTCTCCGGAAGCGGCCTTGCCGGTAAAATCTACACAGAACTGTGCCAGCGCGGTTCCCCCCGCGGGCGCAGCAGCCTCCTCCGCCCGCTCGAGCCGTGCCGAGGGTTTTTCGCTAGAGTTTTTGAGGATGTCCCAGAATTGGGCCATCAAGGCATCGCGGCTGATGGAGCTTAACAGATCCACGTACCCGCCTGTTGCAAACTGAGAGGAGCGGCTCAAAAAGGCCAGCATGAGGGCGCCGGACCGAACCCGGTTCTCGCCCAGATCGACGGAGGAAGACAGCCACGCCTCCTGAAACCACTCCATGAGCAGGGGAGAGAATACGGGCTTGGCGGCGTTGCCGGTCTTGAACTCCTCTAGGGACTGGTCGATTGCCTTTTGAACCCGGCCGCCATCGATGTCGAAGTGGCGCAGGATCAAGGGGATATCGGACTGGGGGTCCTCCAGCAACTTGGCGAGCATGTGCTCCACCGCAACTTCGTAATGGGTGCGGGAGACACACAGGCCGGCTGACGCTTCCAGACAGCGGGTGCAGTAGGTATTAAGGCGTCTCAAAAGTGATTTGATATCAACGGAAATCATGGTTTTACCCCTTTCAGTGGTGTTGTGGGCTGAAAACCGCTCGTACCTCTCCCAGCTCGGGAGACGAAAAAACCCAGGCGTCCACGCCGAGGGTAGCCCGGGTCGGATCTCCCAGGCAGGCCGTCAGGGCCTGGCCCTCGGCCAGGATCAGCTCGAGTTCGTATTCCAGCGGTTCAACGAAGTACAGATCGGTTAGAGATGAAACCCGGTTAAAATCCTCGGTACCGGGCGAAAATCGCTTAAAATCGGTCCTGTTGAGCGGGCCGAGCCTGATTCGGAATTTGCCCATCCGGTCCCTCAGCTGATCGCCGAGGTAGGTGTCGACACCGAGACGGCACCCGGATGCTCCCAGGCGCAGCGTTTGATTTTCCGGTATTTTGGCGGTTCGCTCGACACAGGGAATCACCTCGACGGCCGTTGCACCCAAGGCATCGTTCAGCAGTGTTTTGAGCGCCATTGCGGAGTGAGGAAACTGGGTGAAGAGCCCGATATATCGCAGCAGCCGGTGCGGCTCGGGGATAGCCTTCCGGAAGGATACCTCTCCAAGGCCGAGCAGACAAAACAGCCGGTCGATGTACGCGGAGCTTTGTTCCTCCACTACCTTGAGCGACTGGCGATATTTTCCCCAGCACTCAAAGAGCAGGGCAAAAAGCCGCTGATTGAGGATGTCTATGAAGTCCCTGGTCACCGATTCATCCTGGGTGGCCTCGTCGATGAGGTCTTCCGTGTAAAATGTGGGCAGGGGTGAGGTGGAACCGTAAAGACCCAGGAAGTTGGCGATAATCAAGAACCGCGGATCCTCTGGGTCTCCGACCTCCTGCACGCTTTCCACGTCGGAAGCGGGAAACGCCAGGGAGAGGTTGGGCTTTATGCGGATCGTTTCGCTGAAATCAGAAGGAGGCTTTTGTGTCCGGGAGGATTTGAGGGAGAGGAGGCGCAACAATCGGATGATCTGGAAGAAAGAAAAAGCAGGTCCTTTCTCCAGAAGCTCGTGCTTCAGTCTTAGTTTCTCATCGGTATCTATACGAGAGGGTGATCCCCCAACCTGGCCGGCCATTGATACGTTTCTCCTGTTATGACTTCCCTCAGCGTGAGCATCGTGAATGTGTTTATGGAGGCATAGGATCCCAGGAAATGATCGAGGATGCTGCCGAACAGGAATAGGTCCCCCTGGCTGGCGAAATGGTCATGGCGGGCTTCCACCTTGATGTCGCGGCCCCGCATCATAACCCTGGATACCAGTCGGTCTGCCCCTCTTGATTCTATGCCCTGGATGCCGGCAACTCGTTTCTGGTTGGCCAGCAAAGCCTCCGGTTTCCGGGGATCTTTGAATAAATACAGGTTTAAGAGTGCCTGCACATTTTCAGTATTGGACAGCGAAGCATAGTTCAGTGACAGATGGGAAATCAGGCGCCAGAGGAGATCTGTCCCCAGCGGCGGCAGGATGTTGCTCGTGGGCGGCCGCAAGTTTTTGAATTCCACCTGTTCAGGTGAACTGCCTGTGGGCAGAGAGATGTCACCGGTCCTGATTTCGTCGGGCAAGTACCCGTTGGTACACAGAAGCTGAATCGACAGGGTTTCCGATGCCGGCAATCCCGACTCCGGTGGATAGACGACAGACAAATAGACGTCGAGACCTGCTCGAACAGGCGAGGTTCGGATATTCACGTGATACACGGGGGCGCCGTTCGAATCCGAGCTAAATAGCTCAAACGGCATATAGACCCGCTCTTGTGCGGTTCCCTGAACGAATGCGATCACTTGTTCCACCGAGTACACTTGATAATGAGCATCCTTTTGACCGGCAGGGCGCACCCGGTATTCGGTTCTGCGGTGATCCAGGCGTATTGGGTCTGCATCGTGGGGAAAAATATTAATGACCGGTGTGGCGAACAGGACAAAATTCCCGGTCTTGATGCGGGGTGCGGCAAAGGGAATTTTGTCCAGCTCAAACCTGATCTCAAACTTGGTTCCCTGGCCTCGGCCTTGCCACTGATCCCACCCAACGAGATCCAGGAACAGGAATTTCTCCGGCAGCATGAAATACTCTTGAATCGTCCGGTATCCGGGGAATGAATTGGTAGGATACGGTATCATGCCCTGATCCGGGCCGAATCCGACGGGTTTCAGGTTCTCCGGGGAAAGGGTCAAAACGCCCTTGCTGCCTGCGGCGCTGATCAAGATCCGCCTCAGGTAGCGTCGTAGCAGGAGGTAAAGATCGGTGGCGGCCGGAAAATCTCCGGCAAGGTAAAAGCGCAATGCCTGGGGCTGCCAGGTTTCAAGGTTTAAGCCTTTGAGCTCCAGCAGCAGCCGGATGGCAGGCGGTTGCCCCGAGGTCTCCACAAAAGACGCCTCCAGGAGGTGCAACGGATGAACTTCCACCGGGTAACAGGTCTGAAACAGACAGGACGTGCCCTCCACCGGTGCCGAGGCCACCTGGGTGAGGGGCGGGATGGTCATGGACTGTTTCAGGATGGGCTTGGGCGCAAAGGCCACAATGGAAGCAGACGGCAGCGGGCGCAGGTAGTGCGGCCAGATGAGCTGGACCAGTTCGTGAATGATCTCCGGAAATTCATCATCCAGCTTCTCTCTTAAGAGGCCTGTCAGAAAAGCAACCCCTTCCAGAAGGCGATCAACATCGGGGTCGGAGGAACGACCGCTGAGCATGGGTGCCACTGCCGGATGGGCCTTTGAGAATTCCGCACCCAGATCCTTTAAATTGTCCAGTTCCTGTTGAAAATAACGGTTAAACATAGGTATTGACGATTCCCTATCTGTAAGAGGCTATCCGTTGCGAATCTTATTGCTTGTTGACGGGCAAGATTATGCCTTTATCGTGAATTTGCCGTCTGAATCCATAACGCTCTGAAAGGTAATGGGATTTTTCTCTTCTTCCAGGATGAGCTGGCCTACGATCTGAAAACTGACCGCAAGCGTGTTTTCCTCCTGGGGTATCAATTTGACGCGCACCGATTTTAATCGGGGCTCGTATTTTTGGATCGTATTGCGGATCGTCCGCTCCAAGTCTCGTAGGGCGTCGGAGAACCCGGAGCTTAAATCGGTAAAGTCCGGGATGCCGTAATCATCGGCAATCGGAACACTACCCTGGCGAGTGTTCAGGATCCGTTCCAGGTGCCGGATGATGGAATCGATCATTCGTTTCGGATCCCGCCCGCCGCGCCGTTCAGGTGCCTGCTTCCACGATCGGATACGCTCGGTTAGCCTTTCTTCACGCATGATTTTATGAGCTTCAGAAAATACGGTTGAATCGTCTCACCTCCGCTTATACGAGCGAAATCAATGAAGGGATTAAGACCAACTTCATCCCTGCCCGCCTTGCCTGAGTATCGCGGAGCGGGACTATGGCGAGCAGGATCTCCCACTCTTCCAAGGGCATGGGAAAAAGGGAGACCCTACGGTGAGTTGACGGTTCGAATCAAATTTACTTGACCGGTGCCCTCCAGTCATCCTCCCCGGTGGTTGAGCCGATCTCGTGGGTCCAGGTGATTTTGCGGTAGCTGAACGAGACATCCTCCAGATGGGTGAAGTGCGCCTGACTTGGGTCCTGACAGTTGGGCATCCGGGCCGATATAGTGGTGATGATGGCATCCTCCAATTTCGTGGTGAAATAGTGTTCCTGCACTCCTTGACTGCTGGTCCGCCACCATTTGATTTCGCATTTGGGCAGCCTCTCACCGCTCGAAAGCGCCTTGTAAAGCATGGGAGAGGACTTATCGAAAACCTTGGTAATCGTTAGAGGCTTGTGAACGCGCTGCCCCGTGGGTTGACCGCTTTGGGGATCCGTGGGAACGGTAACCGTGTGACTGAACGCTTCCACCAGGATCTCGTTTTCGTGACCTTCCTGGTAAACGTTTCCGACGCTTTCTTGGGTAAAAGCTCCTTCTGTGATGTTACCCTGAGTAGCGCCTTCGATTGACAGAAAAGCGGGTGTTGGCATGGTAAACCTCCTTTTCGTTTTTTTAGAGTGTTATTCTTTATCCAGCTTTCCTACGAGGGATAGGGTAAAATAGGCTCCCATGTATTTAAAATGGGGCCTGACTTTCAGCCCAACCCGGTACCAACCGGGCTCTCCCTCAACATCCTCCACCGTTATCTGCGCCTGACGCAGCGGCCTCCGGCTGCGGGTGTCGGGACTTGGGTTGTCCTGATCGGCAACGTACTGGCGAATCCAGGCGTTCAGCTCTCTATCCAAATCGGTCCTTTCCTTCCAGCTGCCGATATTCTCCCTTTGAATCACCTTCAGATAGTGGGCCAGCCTGTTGGCCACAAACATGTACGGCATTTCCGTACCCAGCTTGTAGTTGAGTTCGGCTTCCTTGCCTTCCGGGCTGATCCCGAAGTTCTTGGGCTTCTGAGCCGAGTTGGCCGAAAAGAAGCAGGCGTTGTCGCTGCCTTTGCGCATGGCCAGTGAGATAAAACCCTCCTCGGCGAGCTCGAACTCCCGGCGATCGGAGATGAGCACCTCAGTGGGGATTTTGGTCTGAATGGCCCCCATGGACTCGAACTGGTGTACCGGAAGGTCTTCAACCGCACCGCCCCCGAGCGGTCCGATGATATTGGTGCACCATCGGTATTTTGCGAAACTGTCCGTAATCCGGGATGCGAAGGCAAAGGCGGTATTCCCCCACAGGTAATGCTCGTGGGATGCGGAGACATCTTCTTCATAATTGAAGGCCTTCACGGGTTTGGTATCCGGGCTATAGGGCAGGCGTAACAGAAAGCGGGGCAGGGCTAGGGCGACGTAACGGGCATCCTCGGATTCCCTGAAGGACTGCCATTTGATGTACTGTGGGCCTTCGAAGATCGATCTTAAATCCTTCATATTGGGCAGACCGTTAAAGTCGTCCAGCCCGAAAAATTCGGGTCCGGCCGCGGCGATAAACGGGGCGTGTGCCATGGCCGACACGCTGGCAACATGTTGCAATAATTTGATATCCTGAGGTCCGGGTCCGAATTCATAGTTGGCGATAATGTTTCCGTAAGGCTTTCCGCCGAACTGACCGTACTCTGCCGTATAGAACGTCTTATAAAGCCCGGATTTGGTGATTTCCGGTGCATCTTCGAAGTCCTCCAGGAGATCTTCTTTGCTCGCGTTGAGCAGTTCCAGCCTGATGTTTTCCCTGAAATCGGTCTTGTCCACCAGAAACTTCAATGAATTCCAGGAGGATTCCAGTTTCTGGAAGTCCGGATGATGCAGAATTGCATCCATCTGAAGACTGAGTTTTTTGTCAATTTCAGCAATCATCTCATCGACCGTGGCTTTGGAAACCTTCTCCACCTCCCGTCCAGGCTCGACGAGCTGTGCTATCAAGGCCTCCACGCCCTTTTTCGCCAGAGAGTAGCTTTCATCTTTTGGCTTGATTCGGGTAGCGCTGACGATTTCGTCAAGCAGAGAGGGTGCCTCGGCTGTTTGTTCCTCCGGGGAAACGGTCTGTTCTTTTTCGCGTTCTTCGGCCATATGATCCCCCTTTCTTATTCTTCGATTTTAAGCTCTTTTAACAGCTGTTCCCTGGCGGCCTCATTTTTGATCAATTCCTGGATTTTCTTGCGAAACTCCGGGCGATTGCTCATGGGGCCTTTCAGGGAATTCAGTGCTTCCCGGAGTTCGAGAAGCTTGTTCAGCTCCGGTGTGTTTTTGGCGATGGCTTCCGGCTCGAAATCTTTGATCGACTCGAACTTCACTGAAACGTTCAACTCCGCGTCGGGATCTTCGGAAAGCTTGTTAGGGACCGTTAAATCGAGGCTCAGGTTTTGAGCCTTCAACACCTCGTTGAAATTGTCCTTGTCGATGTTGATCGGCTCGCGCTCCTCTACCATCCGGCCATCCGGACGCTGTGTGAAATCGCCTACAACCAACAGCTTGAGCGGAAGTTCAACCTCTTCTTTGGCGTCACCCGTGGCGGGCCGATACACGATATTTACCCTTTCCTTCGGGGCGACAGATCCTTCTTTTGCCATGGCTTTCCCCTTTCGTTTGAAATTAATATGAAAACACTACGGAAAATCCAAAAATGATACCATAACCTGCTCAGCATGGAGCTGAAACTGTTCCTGTAAAGATAACTTCGCGAAGATATTAGAATTTTTTTCCCAAAAACACAACTGATTTTCTGAGAAATTCATTTCATGGTTTACTGAGCTTCAAAGCTTCTGCCGGATCGAGTTTGGCGATCTGGCTGAATACGGCTTCCGCCTTACTTTTTGCCTCAGTAGTGGTGTAAGTGCTGTAAGCGGTCCATACCAGCTTGAGGCCGTCTAACGCCAGCCGGGGATCCCAGGTTTCAAGCCGGTAAGTTTCGATGTCCTTTAAGACTAGTTCAAGATGAGGCACTGCCATGTCCGTCCGCTTTGATCCTATAAACATGCGGCACAAGGCTAATCGCCACATGAGGGCCTCTTGCTGTGAGACGCAGTTTTTCAGTTCTGTTTGAAGCAACTGAACCGCTTCAAGCAGCTTCTTTTTCTTGGCAAGGGCCTGCGCCTCTGCCAGGGTATGTGCCATACGATGGGTTTCATCCGTGCCTTTGACGGTTGCCGGCGTGGGCACCGCAGAGTCCGCGGCTGATCCAGCCCCCAGGGCAATACCTTTCAGCCACTGGCTGGTTTCAGGATCGGCAAAAGGCGTGCCGTCGGAAAAGGTCATACCGACAAGACCCGGCAGGCGATGAATGAAAAGGGCGGTTTCCTGGGACACTGCTTCATTGGCGTTCTCGTAGCCATCTCCGAGGTTGCCTAAGGCTTCGGCCACGAGACGGTTCAAATCAAACCAGAAGATATATTGCGACAGCCGCTGCTCGGCAGCCATGATAAGGGCATTCCAATTGCCGTTTTCCTTGAAGTCCAGCAGCGATTGAAGAATCTGAGGGGCAGGGGGCGGGATCTGAGTTTGCCCGTCAGATTCCGGTGGAAGCGCCGAAACTACCGACCAGGCAGCGATTCGCCGATAGCGGTAGGCCATGGCATTCGTGAGATCGGTTTCCAGAAGAAAAGCGGCGGCCTGCCGGACCTTTTGCATGCCCGAGGAGATGACCTTTTGAGCGTCCTGAACGGTTGCGAGGGTTTCCGGTTCAGCGGCGGCAGGAGCAGGTTTGGGGGCCTCTCGTTTCATTTCCGGCTCCGGCGCGGGCGGCGGCTCCGGCCAGGCCTGTTCCGTGAACGGGGCCGCTTCGGTCTCCGGTTTCTTTTCTGACACGGATGGAACCACTTCAAGAGCGCGCTGAATCGGCCGGAGCAAAGGCGGTTCAGGCAGGTACTCGTTCAACAGGGTATCGATCTGTGAAAGGGTTGTTTTGATGGCCTCCAGTTTTTCCGCTGCAACCGGTTCGTGCTTTACCGCGGTCAGGGCCGCTTCGGTTTTCTCCACCCACCACTCGACGGCTCCCATCCGGCCGCGCATCCGCTTTTTGGGCGGAAACATGTTGTCCCAGTGATTGGCGATAAGGTCATGGATGACGATCAACCCGTCAGCCAATCCCTCGATGCGGCGCATGTGAACCTGACTCACCGCCAAATAGCTGGCTACCAGGAGATCCTTCGATTTATTGGCCAGGATCGCAGCTGCCAGATCGCTGACTTTTTTCCAGTCTGTACCGCCTGATGCCGAGGGTACTGAGAGTTTATCAATTTCAGCCTGAAGTTCCTCGTACTCGGGCTCATAGCGGACATCTGATCCGGCAGGCTGATCGGGTTGAATAGGGTCTTTTCCTAAAGAAAGAATTTCCATTTACGAATTCCTGCTCGCCCTCTTAAAGTTTTACGATTTCATTCTATGGTATTTTCAAAGGGAATGTCTGTTCAAATCCTGTATAGACCACATGCTCCCATGAAATACAAAACGCAATGCAACGGGGGTGATAAAATGTTTGCTCACCCTCCCCTTTACCCGCCTGAAGTCTGGCGGGTTGGCCCCTCCCATCAAGAGAGGGGGCTTTGAAATTGGATACCCTGCAGCGGCTCGACTGAGCTCACCGAAGTCTTGCTGCAGGGGTGGTTCAGGCTGAGGATATGGACCAAAGCCTTTCAAAATCGCTCGAGTTCAGCGATCGAGTGAATAAGGCCAGGTACGATTGTTCCGGAATCCCTCCCATAAACACGGCATTGGGAACAATATCCGTGCGTGACTTAAGAGCACGGTTCCAAAACCCCACGAGCGATGAGGTGTCACCGTCGTGGTAAGAGTCGATGGACACTAAGAACTCATTGCGCGTCAAAAGCGCTTCGGCGGCTCCCCCAATGGCACCGAATGTGCTGGTATGACCGTTTTGGTCATGGCCATGCCCTGGCCCGGCAGTGTGTAAACCTTGAGTGGCGAGGGCAGACCAATCCTCAGTCGGCATGTTAATCCGGCTGATCTCAGATTCCAGCTGCTTCAAGTCGGCGAGGGGCCTGGAGGCAAGGTATTCGATCTGGCTCCAGATTCCCTCGAACAAAAACGCCAAAAGATCCCAGTTTTCTTCCCAGCCCGGCAGGGTACCGGTTCCCATAATCAGGAGGGGATACGGTCTGCCTGCGCTATCACTGCTGTCCCGCCCGACACCGCAGGCGATATGCCCTTTTCGTATCCCCCTGGTCCAAAAGCGCCACGAATGAAACTTCCGGCCGGCATGGTTCTTAGCAAGCAGTTTCTGATACCCGCTCTCGATCCAGGCCGCAAAGGCCTGCGCCAGGGGCGCAACATCGCCGAGCTGGAAGTAGTCCATTGCCGCGGGGTGCTTTCCCGTGGCGGACCATTCCCAGGGGGATTTCGGCCTTATTGATCCCAGCACGCTGCAATTTCCTCGGGTACCCTACCAGGACCGGTGCGGAAAAGCCCGATAACCGGCGTGTTCCCTTTGAAGCTGTATTTCGCCTTAAGGTACTGAACCCCCATCCGTTTGAGATCGGCTTGTTCGTCCGGGAATTCCCGGGGATAAAAGGTACGTGAGCCTTTTTCAAAATCTCTCAGGAATTCCGCAAATGCCATGTTTCCGGTGTATTTTTTGGTCAAAGTCAGATTGCTAATTTTTATCGTGAATACGACGTCGCCGCAACTTTGAGGGGACCACTTAAAGCTTTTTCGAACCGGGTAGTTGAGATTGACCAGGCGCAGGGTTTCATTGGCACACTGCATTTCCAGGACAGTCTCGTGGGGTATCACTGAAGCCTCTTTGTTAGCGCCGGTCGGTTCTCCCTGAATAGTGACCGTGTAGCTGGCCATGACCGGTCGTGCTGACCTGGAGCCCTTGGTTAAGAAGGAGAAAAAGTACTCATCAAATGGTACGCTTTGCCCCATTATCTCTTTCGCATAAAAGCCTTTTTTAAGGCTTCTCGCAAGAAACGGCTTGGCCGGCCCGTCGACGAATTTCTTGGCATATCCGTTTTCACCCAATAGAAGTTCCATGAGGGTAGCCCTATCAGGGGCTCCCTGCACCTCAACAAGCACTTCTGTTTCCCAGAGTTTCTGCAGCTTGCATGCCGCTTCTTTGGAGGCAAACGCCAGGAAATAATTAAGAGGGCCTTGCACCAGTCTCCAGAATAACTCTTGATCCGGCCCGGTGCCGGCCATGGCGGAGTTGAGCTGATCCAGTGCCCTCGTTCCAGCATAAAAGGGTGTTTTGCTGGTGGCAGGGTCATCATTATAGATGGCTGCAGCCGCCTGGTAAGCCGTCTCTCTGGAGGCAGAAACCGGCGCGATTTCGGCGAGTGCATTTTGGTAATCATGTAATGCTTGAGCAGCCATGAGCTTGGATTCCAGGCCCCCGGCTTTCACACCGGTTTGTTTTTCAAGCGTGGCAAGCTTTTTTTCCACTTTCTGGGTCGCCTTTTTGATGATCCCTGGTTTTTCTCCCTTGGTTTCTTTCAGCTTCGCGGCCTTAACCCTTGTGGTCTTGTAATCGTTAACGAGCTGCAGCCACGACGGCAGCTCCGTGTTTTTGGCAAAGGGTTCTATCTCTTCTACAAGGCGATCAAGCAGCGCGAAATACGGATTCTGATCGGTACCCATCAATGACGCCACCTGACGCCATTCGGCTTTTCCCTTCAGCCGGTCGGCACCACGGGGAAATGCGACGCCAAAGTCATGCCAGGCACTGAAATATGTCTTAGGGTACCACGTTTGGAATTCCAATTTCCTGCTTGCAATGATCATAGGGTCGAAAAGGGCGGATTCAATCTCGGTTAGAAAAGCATCGATCTTGGCTTTTCCCTGAAGGGTAAAAGCAGGCGGCACCTTGTTTTGGTCCTCGAGCTCCAGGCTCCCTCCCCAAAAATCCTGTAAGGTAAGGTATGAGAGTGCTGGATCGAGATTTATCCAGGTGGCAATCCAATTCAAATTGGAGTCTTTCAGCGTAAGCACGTGCCGTAACAGAATCAGCAGTTCATTCATCTCCTTATTCAATACGCTGGCATCCTCATGCCAGAAAACATAATAAAAGTATAAATCCGCCAGTTTCTGTCCGACTTCAGGGATGACTTCCTGGCTTGCTGCCTGCAATGTACGTACATAGGACGGCTGGGGCCTGGCCTTGAGAACCTCCAGCGCTTCATTTTCAAGCCGGCGGCGCACGAGGTTAATACGCCGGACTAATTGGGCACCGTGTGCGCCGATGACCTCCTGGGATGTTGCGGCTGAAAAGTGCGTCATCGTCTCGGCCATTTTCTCGTTATAATTAACCAGGAGACCGTCGTAGAATTGTTTACAGTATTTCGTTTTAAGTTCATGCTCAACGTGTATGCTTTGGGATAACCCAAACCTGGGGAGCCACCATCCCCGATTCCGATCTTCCACTCTGAGGATCGCCTGACGAAATCGATCCAGGCTGATCACATCGGCGACAAGTTCGTTCTGCAAAACGACCGGTTTGGAAGCCTCCTTTGAAACTTCTCTCATGATCATCAAATTTTTGGCAAACGAAAAGCTCAACAACCCGCAAATCGCAATGGCCACGGCCAGCCAGGCCGCCAGGCCCAGATTCTGCGTCAGCCTGCTCCACTCCAGGGTTCGCTGGGTGGGAGCAAACAGGCCTCTGTCGGCGGGCATGATGCGTGAAAAAAAGTCGTGCAGGAACAGTCCCTTGCTGGTTCCCGGCAATACTTCCCGCTCATCGATCAGGCCGAGCTCCTTAAGAAAATGGGAATACGGGCTGCCTTCCTGTTTTCCGCTGCTAAAGTAGAGCCCTCTGAGTATCGGTGTCTCCTGATAGGGATTTTCCTGAAAGGTGCCCTTCATAAAGGCGCTGAGCCTGGGTTTAAGACTTTCGAACTCCTCGGGAAAGAGAAGTAGCCCGGGGTCTGGGGTTTTGGACCTGGATTTATGAAAAAGGAGCAACCGTAAATCTCTCAATCGCTCGCCCAGGGAGTGCATGGAGTTTCCCGTGAAGGATTGGACGTCGGTCGAGAGGTCTTGGTTTATCATTCCCATGGCCTGGCCGAGTGTTTCTTCGGGCAAGGTAGCGCAAAACGTGGTCATGCCTTGAACTAAATCACACTTTGTCACCAATACATAGACAGGAAACTTGGCTCCCAGAACACGCATCAACTCATCGATACGGCGACGGATGCTTCTGCCTTCTTCCTCCAGTTCATCAGGCCCTGATAATGCCAGCTTATCGGCGGCGATGGTTACGACAAGGCCGTTTATGGGTTCCCTTTTTCGGAACTTCGCCAGCAACTTTAAGAATCTCTGCCACTCGTCCTTGTCGCGACCCTCGTCAACAGGAATGGCGTACCTGCCGGCGGTGTCAAGGATTATCGCCTGCTCGAAGAACCACCAGTCACAATTCCGTGTTCCGCTAATGCCTGATGCCCGCCGTATTTCGACGAATGGCGAGGATAGCCCGGCGCTCTGAATCGCCGTGGTTTTTCCCGAGCCGCTCTCCCCGATCACCATATACCAGGGCAGGACATAAAGGGGATTCCCGTATTTTTTAAGGTGTGATTTTCTGAGCGCTGTGATGGCCTCCTTCCATCCATCCTGCAGCTCTTTTGAGCCCTCCTTTTCCTTATCACCGAGGGTTTTTCGGTAGGATTCGTCCTGCGCAATAACCTGCTGTACAAATCGCTGCTCACGTCGCCTGAGCAGAATTTTCCGTAACAGCAACAGGCAAAGCACCAGACCCAGCAGGCCGAAAAGAATGAAAATACCCACCCACCAGGCCCATCCCATACCCAGGACCAGCCAGAACACCAGGCCAACAACGACCACTACCACAAGGGCAAGCAGGAAGACTTTTAGAATGTTTCCAACCATTTATGGCACCGCATGTAATAGGTTTTCGCCGATATTGCTGAGAATAAAACCATAGACCATGAACAAAGCGGCGTAGAGCACAACGGGAAAAGCAATAGCCGCAAGGGTAATTGGAGAAAACCGTTGCTTGCGCCGCTCCGGAGTCGCCCGATCTGTTTGCAGGGGATAGGCACCTGCAAACAGATCGCCCTTATCGAGGGCAGGGAGCCCTACAGAGCTACCCGTCAGAACCTTCAGGTTCGAAGTTCTCAATTGCTCAAGGAGGAAGTCATCTCCCTCATGGATATATCTCCCGGTAAAACCCATGGCAAGACACAGGTAAAAGACCTCCCGCACGTAATTCTGATGAGGGCCGAGCATATTCAATCGCTCGAAAAACATCTCGCCGGCATCGGCTGTCCGAAAGTAGGTGCGTTGAAGCTGTTGTCTCTGCCACTGGTTCTTGTCATTCCATGGAGAGCTGAGGATCGCCTCATCGATCCATGCAAAAATGGCAAAACGCGCATGGTCGCTATCTTCTTTGGAAATACCTTTATCTTGCAGGCAGGCATCGGCCTGGGAAACAAGGCGTTCGATATCGGCCTTCACCTGGTCGAAGGCAGGTTGCCTTGTTTTTACTGTTTTCAGGAAATAGGCCGTGTAAGCTGAGAGTTCCGTGAAACAGTCGACGATTCGCATAGTTACGTTCTCCCTACAACCATGAGCTCGATTTTCAGATCCTCCGGAGCCGTATCCCAGTACAAGGCGATATTATGACCCTTTTGAACCTGTGCCCATTGGTCGCCGTGATGATCAATCTGGCAGTAGATTGCGCGGGCCCTGCGGGGAAGCTCCTGGGGTGGAGCGGAAAGATGCTCCACTTTTATCCCTGGAAGCGCCCGGGCGATCAATAACGGCAACGATTCCCTTGAACTCAATTTAACGATGGTCTCCAGAGACTGAAGCACTGATTGAGGATCGGCCTCTGTTTCAAAGACCAGGTAAAACCGATTTGCCCCTTCGAATATGGCCGGCTGCAGATCGGAGGCATAATAGGTTCCGTCAAAGAGCAGCTGAAAGACGTATTCGGGTCCTGCCGTGATCTCGTCCAGTAGTTTTGTTATGATTGCACCGACCCCTTCAAAACACCCGTGAAGGTTGCGGTGATCATAACCCAAAACACCTTGGCTCCCGTCCGCCAGTTCCCCCATGACATCGACTTGTTCTGAAAAGGCGGAGAGCTCTCCGATCATCTGTCTTAGGAGCCCGTATACATTCCAGGGATGGGCGTGGCCGGAAGCCAGCACGTGCTCAAGGAAGGGGATGTAGCGATTGAGGGATCTGAGGGCCAACAGATACACCGTATCCCTGGCCCCGAATTCGGCAGTATGAATCCCCCGGTCGCGTTTGTAGGATTCCAGCTGCCGGCCGCGTGATGCGATTTGATCCTTGATATCCACAATCAGCCGCAACAGGACTTCCGAACTCTTGACGGTGAGGGCCGGCGGAATGAATTTCTCGGAAAGCACAACGCGCTCGCCCGTTCTTTCCAGCCGGGCAACGGGTATGAGCTGATATTCCCCGAGCTGATCTTTTTCCGTCTCCCAGAAGACCTTCAAGACATGATGAAGCCGCTGCACCTGAGCCGGTGGCCCGTTGTGATGCAAATCCTGAACCTCCTCCGGGTCAGCTGTTGTTACAAACCGTGTATTCACATCCGCAAGATTTGACAGCCGAGGAAGAACGGTTACATTTTCGCCGATTTCGTTCCATTTCTTAAGCCCCACATAAACACCAAGCGGTTTGCCGCCTTCCACCCAGGCCTCGTCAAACGAACGGGCCTCGATAATCGCATTACCCGGCAGGGCGGTATAGGTCATGTCCGGAAAAACGAAGTTGCCTCTCACCAGATTAAAGTTCAGGTTATCGAGGGCGGCTGTCTGGATTTCCAACTCTCCGATTCCCCAGGGATATGGACAAAGATATTTGTATACCGGTGTCAGCAGGGATTGAGCGTGCAAATCCGCCAGCTGCAAGTGCTGGGGCTGCAGAAAAAGGCCTTGATGCCAAAACAGTGGTCGCTCCATAATACGATACCTTTTAGCTTATAGGATTTGTTCAGGTCCCAGTCTAAGATCGATCTCCAGGATACCCAGCTTTTGTATTTTGCTCCTTTTGATGAACCCCTTTTTCTCAATAACGACCGGAATTTCGTATAAGCGCACCATCCTTTCTTTTTGAAGGAGGTAATAACCGGCTGCGACTGCGACGTATCTGGCCCCTTCTGCCCGGTCCAAATTAAAGATGGTATCTTGTCCGGGTTGAACAATCAACCTCTTTGCCCCGGCCACGCTGGCGTCAAAAAGGCCGCACTCCAGAAGTCGATAAAGCCCATCCTTATCACCGGAAAGTTGATTGAGCGCGTTGGGATCCTTGAGCTGATAGACACACACCAAAAGGGTATGAGCTTTGCCGTCACTGAGGTTTAATTGGTGATCGGCCTTCACATGGACCTTGATTGCGCCTTCCTCATATGCCGATTCAGGCGACGGCAGTTGTTTTGCCGCACAGGACCATATCACGATAACCAGTAATAAACAATTCAGTATGATAACTATTTTTTTCAATGGCCACCTCCTTACTGTAAGAATAATTTTTGGCAATTGTTTTCGAATTCCCTCAAGAGCTCTTCCATAAAGCGCCCGGACTCAAAATAACCTTTAAAGGCCTCGAATTTTTGAACATACAGCTCAAACGATTCAGCCTTGCGCTGGCGGCCGAGCTTGAAACCACCACCCTGAGAGGCGGCAATCCGTTCGGGATCCAGCTCGACCATGATTTCTTTGACTTTTTTCTCCGCTGCGACCTTGAATGCCTGTTGTGCAGTCAGAAACGCCTTGCTGATTTGACCCAGATAATTCTCCAGCGATCTTGACTGGTTCTCCCCTTCCAGATGAAAACCGATCACGTGCCGGATGGTTTGGATCCCCTCGTGCTGGCCCAGAAAGGTCATGTTAATGACACCCACCAGTTGATTCAGTATGTCGAACATGGTATTCAGGGAATCGGCCAGTCGCTGCAAAAGCTCGGCAGAGCAAAGATCCGCCTGGGTGACCTTTTTTCCCAAAAGAAACGAGAAAATCCGGATCAAGATCTCTTGATCCACATTTATTTCTTCGGCCGTACAGACGTCGGTTTGTTCAAATTTGCTCGCCAGTTGACCCAACAATTTGACCTTATCATCGCTCGAAATCCCGTTGAGCGAGCTTTCGAGAAATACCTCTATGAGATTACCGGCCCCCGGTGTGTCTGTGGCGTATATCCGCCGGATTTCGTTGGCCAGTACCTCCAGATCGTGTTGGTCAGTCACCGTCTTATCGCTCGCCTCTTTTTTTTGTTGGGTCAAAGATCACCGTCTCAGGTATATCATCGTCTTTTTCTTTGGCGCTTGCCTGCGTTTTCTCAACCGGTGTCTCGCCGGGTGCATTCGAAATGCTTTGTTCTGTTAGTTTTGAATTGCCCGCATCAGCCGGTCGTTTTTCCTCGGAACTACTGTGTGAAGCCGAAGGTTCTTTCGGGGAGATGATAACCGTTTCCGGAATATCGTTCTCCCGGGATTCTACAGGAGATGGCGTTTCTTCCTTGGGAGTACCGTGAGCAAAAATAACGGTTTCCGGTATATCATCAGCCGGTTGTGAAGCAGGGGTGGGGGTCTCAGCCGGTGCAGCATGTTCCGCTTTTACCATAACCGTTTCAGGGACGTGATCTTCTTCGACCTCTGAAGAGGGGGGTTCTCCCCTGAAATCATCGGCAGAGAGCATAACCGTCTCCTTGATTACCACATCCTCCGGTAGATCCGCCACCGCCTGAACGATCTTCTGGTCCTCCATCGGCAGGTCTGCCGAGATTTCCTCTGCTCCGGAGGGAACTGATTGAACAGTGCTTTGCCATTTTGCGGCTATATTCAAGAGTATCTCGTGAATAGCCTTATTGTCATCACTGGGGGATGTGCTGACGCCCGCACTTCTGGGCATGAACAGGGCCTTGTTTATATCAGTTCTGAGTTGCTCATAATCTTGCCAGAACTTGGTCTGGGAAAATTGGGATGTCTCGTTCATGCTGCCCTGGATCAGGAGAACTCCCAAATCGAGGGACCGTGCCCAAAGAGCCGCACAGCTTTGATCAAACGTCTTTTGAACCGGGTTCCAGAATATGTTCGCGGGGGAAGAAAGAGCCAAATTGTGTATTTTTAAGGCTAATTCAGGGCCGAAATCGTCTTCCGATGGGAGATTTTCAACAACCTTGGCGATTTCCGCATGAATCTTGGAGAAATCCTGTGTGGAGTTGGCGAGCAGAACGCAGAACCAGTTGAATCCGAGAAAGGAGAGGGCATACAATGGAGACGATTTGTGCGTTAGAAACGCTTGAGTGGAATCACCCCCGATGCCCATCACATTCAATTTAAAATTCCAGAGAGCTGGCAGCATGTTACTTTGTTCAGCTGTTGTGACCCAGATCTTATCCATGGACAGGCCCAGACCAGGGTAGGCGAATCTGTCAAGGCCGGAAAACACGATTCTAGCCATCTCCCCCAGCAGAGAGAGCTTCAAATGCAGCACTTCAAGGAAAAACTGCCCATGTTTATCAAAGAAGAACAACGACTTCTGAGAATTCTCTTGTTCAAAACGCCGTAGTAATTTCAATCTTCCCATCTGGCCGTTGGCCTCAAACCGATCCGCCACATCATTAACATCAGCTCCTGCCAGCAGGGGCAGAAAATCACGCACCTGAATCGATTGGGCGTCAAGGACCATCATGAAAAAAGGGTAGAAACACACCGGCACGATCCGTGTCGTTGATAAATGCTGTGTTTCATAGCACTCTTGAAAATGAGCACATCCGATACAAGGAATGCTCGCATGCTCAGTTTCAATGCGAGCCAGTTGGCCGAATCCCCGTATGAGATCCTTATGGTCTTTTACGATTTCCGGATCGGAGTCAGCTAGTGAATGTACATAGAAATCGGATTCACCCAGGGCATCGAGGCAGTTCGGGCAAAACAGATAACGTTTGAGAGAGGTGGAATAGGGTTGGAGGTCCATACCGGACAGCAGATCTTCGTCATGGCAGATTTGAATCGAAAACCCACACTGAGGGCATGATGGCTGGAAAAAGATTTGCCGATGTGTACAGTAGAACAAGGATTGCCATGGCAGAAGCTTGCCGTTATCACCCACTTGATCCTTTAGAATGATAATCGAATCATGTTCACGGGAAGCGGTTAGGAAGGAAAATAGATTTTGCCAGGCTTGGTCAACGTCCCGGTTGTTTGCCGGCCAAGCCTCATCCTTTGGTAAGCGATAGTCGCCTTTTTGGATCAGAAGGAATACATCTTTGATTTTCGAACCTGCATTGCTTACAACTGAGGCCTCAAGGATTAAGGCGAGCGGATCAGATTCATCTATGGCTAAAAAGGGAGAATGAGTTTCGTTGATAGCAGAGCCGTTTAAGCTGTTCAACGATAGCTTTAGATAGAATTCGGCATCGTTAGAATCCAGATAATGAATCAATGAAGGTAGTGCAGCAGTGGAGTTCACACAGAACCTCGGGTTTAGATCTGGGATTGCTCATCGTTACGAGCTTTTCACACAACGTCATTGACGGTCTTGGTCAGCCTGCTTCAGGATTTGAATGCGATATGATGAATAGATGCCAAGTAATCCCTTCTGACAAAGGAGTGAATCGTGAAATCTGTAACAGCTAAAAACTATAATAATATTAATGGACTGTCAAGAACCTTGTGCTCGAAGCGGTGGGTAATAATTCGCTACAAATAAGGGGAGGATTTGCTGTTGCTTCTGTATTGGTTGAGACGATTTCGTGGGTGGAGCCGGATTAGGTGATTGGTCTTGTTCTGCGGGAAAAGTGCGTGATTATCTGTCTTTCTTCAGAGAATTGGCCAGGAGGAATTTTGCACAAAATAATTGACAGAACCTTATGATCGGGGTAAATATTCTAAGGCAAAATGGCACGTTAAGGCACTTTGATTTTTGTTGGTTTGCTAGGTTTGTTGCGGTGGAACAGGTACTACTTCTAAATATTACGTATGAGCCCCTCAAGGTCATTAACTGGAAGCGGGCGATCATCATGCTCACCCTTGGGAAGGTGGAGGTGCTCGAGGAATACAATAAGGAGATACATTCCGTAAGTTTCGCAATCAAGTTGCCCGCTGTTGTTCGGCTCCTAAGATTTGTTAGAAGACCAAAGAGGCCGGTAAGGTTCTGCAGGCAGAATATCTATATCAGGGATGATTACAGGTGTCAGTATTGCGGCAGCCAATTTCCTTCGCCCGAGCTTACCTGGGATCATGTGCTGCCAAGGGCAAGGGGTGGAAAGACAGAGTGGGAGAATATCGTCAGCTGTTGTATTGAATGCAACAGAAAGAAAGGAGGCAGGATTCCATCGGAGGCCTCAATGGCCTTGGTCCGGAGACCGAGCAGGCCTGAATGGTTGCCAATCCTGAAGATTACCCTTCAGTTCAGGCATATGCCCCAATCGTGGAGGGATTATCTGTACTGGAACGTGGAGTTGGAGGAGTAAAGCAGAGCACAGACAAAGTCACCGAGGTTTATGAAAACGTGAAGAGGCCCCAGGCCGCGGTAGTTAGGTTCCAACAGGGCCTTTACAATTGATTCTTCCCTTTTGGCCGTTCGCATTTTCGCTGTGGGCGGCCATTTCTTATGCTGACAGCCGATCGTTGACCCTGGCGCATTCAGTCGAAAAGGAGTTGAGGCCAATCAATTTTCGCAAACGTCGTGGTGAGACGATGGTCATCATCAAGAACGGTGAAGGTCAGCTTTGGAAATACCCTTTCGGCGATGACCTTTATGGCCTGGCAGGGAATGACCTCGTCATTCTTTCCGTGAAACACAGAAACGGGAACCGTAAGCGTTTCCGAAAGATATGGTTCAAACTCCGGTAGATTAAGGGCAGGGGCCAGGAGAATGAGTTTCTTGACCTTGTCACGATTTTGAAATGCATAGAGCCCAGCCATCAGCCCCCCTAAAGAGGAGCCTATCATAGTTATCGCACTCCTACCGCGGAGGATCTCATTGAGCTTTGACATCCGATTCGATAGATCACTTACGAAATCGGGGATAATCATTCGTGGGGCAAGCTCTCTAAAAAAACGGCCCTTTGTTCCTTGACTGCTGCTCTCTTGGCCATGAATAAAAATGGTTGGATTTTCTAAACTCTCCACCACTATCTCTTCTTGGCCTCTAACTCATGGATCTTCTGTTCGAGCTCCGCTATCCTCTTTTCGATTTGCTCTATCCTCTTTTTCTTCTCTTCCCGCTCTTTGTCCAGCCGCGCCTCTTGCACAGCAACTGGTGCCCCCTCTTCTTTTACGATTCTGCTGACGCTCGAGAGACTCACCCCGTATTCTCTGGCTATCTTCCTCATGGGAAGTCTACTTGCATGGGCCTTTGTGACCTTTTGCCTTATTGCTTCATCAATCTTTTTTCTGGCCATTTATGTCTCCTTTCAATGTTGACTTTTTGGTTGAAAGGTCTTTAGCCTCTTTGCCCAGTTTTATGGCAAGCAATGATTCATCCCGAAGCATTGTTACCGCGCTGACGTCCAAGGATTCAAAAATGGGATATATGCTGATCCGGTCGTCGTCTTGAGCAATGTGGCTAAACGGAACAGACTCGCCGTTCACGAGAACCAGATCAACCTCCTCGGGCGGCACTCCCAGCAGGTAGATTGCTTCTTCGACAGTGGCTGAGCCTTTAAGGGATAGGCTGAATGTTCTTTTTCTTTTTTCTTCAGGAAGGTAATCATTCAGCTCCTCATAAAGACGAACGTAAACCGTGCTATCCATGGAGAACAATCTTCACCCTAGAGGAAACGTTGAATTGAAACAAGAAAAAACAGCCTACCTCCTCGCTATTAATCTAGAATAACATATTTTTTCTTTTTTTCGCTACTCATTTTTGCGGGCATTGTATTGTGTCGATTGCAGAGTCCATCCCAAAACCAATAGTGAAAACAGTTTTATGACATACATAGTTAACAATTGTGAGATTCGATGGTTTGCGCTGCTCGGGGAAAGCCGGATCGGGCGTTAAGGCGAAATAGCGATGGAGCCTGCTATTAAAAAGGGAGTTCATTTCTTTGGAAACGATTGGGAACACCCGTGAAGAAGACTGAGACAAACACCAAAAGGGCATTCGGAAGATCAGTGCCAGCAGGCTGTCTCTTGAGCATTCCTTTTAGCATGAGGGCTGTCTCAGGAGCATGATGCGTAAGGGCGAATTATGGCTCAATAATTACTTTGAGTGAGTCCTGAGCATTCTCAACAAGCGAAAAGGCTTCCCCCGCTCGAGCCAGCGGGAAACGATGAGTTATCATGTCGCTTACTACAAGGTTATGTGATCTGATCAATTCTATTGCCTGGGTTATGTCCTGGGGAGCGCCGGCATACGCCGTGGCAATGGTTATCCCGTTATTCCAGATGTCAAATGCGGGAAGGGCGAGCTTAACACCAGGCTCGGGCGGAGCAAAAAGGAGTACTGTTCCGCCTCTATCCGCGCAATGCCATGCCCTGTCAAATGCACCTACGGCACCGGCTGAAACAATTACGAGATCTGCCAGACGCCCTTGGTTGACCTTTCTTAGCTTTTCCGGCGTAAGGTCGGGCGCCAGAAGACATGCTCTTGCCCCGAAGCGCTTCGCGAAAGCCAGCCGCTCTTCGTGTAGGTCAACTACGGTTACAGAGCCAGCCCCCAATGCTCGTGCCAGTTTGAGGTGGAGCAAACCTGATATCCCACCTCCCATTATCAAGACTGTTTGGCCCGGCTGTAAGCGGGCAATTTTTTGGCCTCTCAATACACAAGCCAGAGGCTCGATAAAGGTTCCCTCCTCGTAAGTCATCTCATCGGGCAGAAGGTAGACTCCTCGGTCCACATTGATCTTAGGCACCCTGATAAACTCGGCAAATCCTCCGGGATCAAAATTCGTTGCTCTTAGGGTGTCGCATACCGTGTGGTGACCGTTCAGACAGTAGTGGCAGGTATTACAGGGAACATGGTGGGATACAAAGACCCGATCCCCTAATGAGTAGCCCGTAACGTTCGTCCCAGCGGCAGCTATCTCCCCTGTCATCTCGTGGCCGAGGACCAGCGGCGCCTTTTTGAGCCGGTACCATTCCAGCACGTCACTGCCACACACGCCGCATGCATGCATTTTGACCAGGAGCTCGTCAGGGCCTATTTCAGGTACGGGAATCTCTTCAAGCCGTACATCCCTGTTGCTATAGTACATCGCGCATTGCATGGCACATACCCCGCTCAATGTGGTCGGTGACTCACTAGGTCGCAGATGGCCTGCAGGTCGCTACCCCTTCTTGCTGAGGTCATGGTAGAGTTCCTGGGCCTCTCTGGGTGTTGCATTGTTATGAATAACAGCGTGTAAAGCCCTCATCATGGGCACGGGATGGCGATTCTGCCAGACGTTTCTTCCAAGATTCACGCCTATTGCCCCTTTCTGAATGCCATCATAGACAAACTCAAACACCTCAAGCTCTGTCTCACACTTCGGGCCACCTGCAATAACAACCGGCACGGGGCACCCTTCGACTACCTTGTCAAAATCCTCCGGGCTATAATAGGTTTTTACAATCCTTGCTCCCAATTCAGCTGCAATTCTACAGCTCAGCGCCAGATACCGGGCAGTCCTTTTTTCCAGCTCCTTGCCCACCGCAGTTACGGCCATCACCGGAATACCGTATGGTTCGCACTGGTTAACAAGCTGGCTCAAGTTGCTCAGTGTCTGTTTCTCGTAGTCCGAACCCACAAATATGGACATACCTACAGCAGCAGCATTGAGCCTGATGACTTCATCTATCGAGGTGGTGATGGTCTCGTTGGACAAGTCTGCACCTATAACGCTTGTACCCCCGGAAACCCTCAAAATGATTGGTGTTGACGTGTTGGATGGAACCGATGAGCGCAATACGCCTCTGGTGACGAAAAGGCCGTCAGCATAAGGTAGAAGCCCTTCTATGGTTTCAGAGGGCTTCTCAAGGCAGCTCGTCGGGCCCTGGAAGTAGCCATGATCGATAGGCAGAAACTGGCAGCGACCGTCTTCCTTGACCAGTCTGGAAAGCCTGTTTTCAATACCCCAGTCCATCTAATCCTCCTTGTCTTAAAGCATGAAGTATGCAGAAAGAAAGTAAGCAGTTTTCTCCTTACTCCTTACTGCTTAGTGCCTACTCTACTTAATCCTCCCGCTCCCCCGTGATAAACTCCTCGGTCATCCGATACTCCTTTGAGGCGGCCTATGCGCGGTCATAAGATTTTAATTTCTATAGAAAGAATCCACGCTAGTGCATAGCGGAAACGTTCTGTAAGACGAAAGACGCAGGTTTTCTGTCTAACAAAAAAAGGTAGTGTTTGCAACAAGTTTGTGTTCCAAAGGGTGATCACATGGGGCCATGTAATCGTTTGACATTGCGGCGCAAAGCACGTAAGGTGGGACAATTTTTTTCATATCACCGACGCAATCTATGGATATCACGATTGTTTTCATATACTTCGTTGCCCTGATTTTTATTGGCACAAGATCCTTCAAGTTCATCAAGGGGATAAACAGCTTTTTTGTTGCCGATAGGGCAGCGACCTTTCCTTTTATAGCCGGATCCCTCTTTGCCACCATCGTCGGCGGTTCATCTACCATTGGTATGGCCGGTTTAGGTTTTAAACAGGGACTGGTCGGGGCATGGTGGCTGCTGGTCGGGGCGATCGGCCTTTTTTTGCTCGGCCTCTTTTTGGCTGAGAAGGTGAGGGGATACGCCGTGTACACCTTGCCTGAGATTCTTGAAGAACAGTACGGGCCGGAAGCCAGGCTACTTGCCTCAGCGCTGATCGTGGTGGCCTGGACGGGGATTATTGCCGGCCAGATCGTAGCAGCAGGCAAGATTCTGCAGACCATTCTCAATTTGCCGCCTGCTCTTTTGATGGTAATCACCAGTATCGTGTTTATCGTTTATACCTTGCTTGGCGGGCAACATTCAGTTGTTCGCACCGATACGATCCAGAGCCTCATCATTATCGTTGCTATCTTTGCCATTATTCCCCTGTGCCTCGGAAACGTGGGAGGTGTTTCCTCAATGAGAGATGCCCTCGGCAGTGACCATTTCTCATTTCCCGTAAATAAATACTTTACCTGGAAGGCATTGCTAGGATATCTGCTGTTGGTGGGCTCCACCTATCTGGTAGGGCCTGATATCTATTCCCGGATCTTCTGTGCCCGGGACAAAACGGTCGCAAGACGTGCAACCGTGGTAATAGCCCTTGCCCTGGTCCCCTGTGCGTTTATCATAACCATGATAGGCATGTCGGCCAGGGTACTGTTTCCTCAGATAAGCCCGGAGTCGGCATTTCCCACCATGATTAACCACCTGTTTCCGGTGGGATTAAACGGGCTTGTTATTGCAGCGCTCCTCTCCGCCCTGATGTCGTCGGCAGACACCTGCCTGTTAACAACGAGCACGATTCTCTCAATGGACATCATAAGGCCCCTTGTGGGATCTAATCTTCCTGAGAAAACGCTGCTTCTGCTTGCCCGTGTTTTCATTATCATGATAGGGATTTTCTCGCTGCTTGTTGCACTGACGCTGAAAGGAGTTATCCCATCGCTCCTTCTCGGGTACACCATCTATACTTCAGGACTGGTTTTACCAATACTGCTTGGCTTTTACAGGGATAAGCTCGGCCTCAATAGGGCAGGGGCGATCTCTGCCATGGTGGTGGGGGGTGGGTTGGCGCTGATAGGCAAAATTATGGGTGTAGCTGATTCAGGGCTTTACGGTTTTTTTCTCTCCGGACTGGTCCTGATAGGAGGAAGCCGATTATTTCGGCTGTTTGGGATGGGACAATAAATCGTCTGTGGTCTTGCTTATTCGCCTTCGCCAGAATACCCTGCAGCTTACTTCAGGGGGCTTCATTAAAGATCCACAGGAAAGAGATATCTCTGGTCAGTTTCTTTTATTGGAATACCCTCACGTTTTTTACCCGGCTCTTCAGCAGCGCTCCCCTTAAAGAAATATCGCTGGAATAAGTGGTTGAAGGCAGTCCAAGACCCTTCCTGCCGGTCATCCCTCAAGAGCTTACTCAAACCGTTCATCTTGGCATCGAGGTCATCTATAAGATGAAGGGCGAAGGCCTCCAAGAATTTGGGTCGCTTTGGGGAGCCGAATTCAAATTCGCCGTGATGGCTCAGGATAAGATGTTTGAGACGGGTAGCGAGTTCAGGGGGAAAGTCCTTCAAGGTCTTCAGTTTTTCTTCCACCATCAAAACACCCAAGACGATATGCCCAAGCAGCCTCCCCCGGTCTGAATAGTCTATGCTGAGATCGTAGGTAAGCTCATCAATTTTGCCGATGTCATGCAAAACGGCCCCGGTCAGTAAAAGATCCCCATCGAGATCAGGGTAGTGCTCAGACATCTTTACCACAATTAGGGAAACCGAGAGGGTATGTTCCAGGAGTCCTCCCAGATAACCATGATGGAAATACTTCGCTGCCGGCGCTTTCTTAAACTGCGAGATAAAGCTATGATCAGCCATAAAGGAATCGATGAGCATTTTAAAGTGCCTGTTTTCTATCCGGTGGGTCAGTTTCTTCAGTTCGGAAAGCATATGGCCGGTATCTTGGGCGGTAGAATCAAGAAAGATCGTGGTATCCACCGGGGATGGATTCCGTTTTAGCCCATGTATCTGGATCTGAATCTGATTCCGGTAAGTGTTTGCCTGCCCCACTGCGGTGACGACCTCACGCTCTCTAAATTGCGCTGATATCTGTTCAACATTATCCCATACCCGGGCCTCAAGGGCCCCGGTCTTATCAGCCAAGGTAAGGGTGAGGAAGGCATTCCCTTGACGTGTTTGGCCGAGTGTCTTATTGGTAACCAGATAGTCACCATTTACCGTATCGTTTTCCTTTATGTCCTTAATCCAGATATGCTCCATGCCCTCAACCTTTGTTTGGATCTATCTTGTTTACCAGTAGAATGATTCCTAAATATGCTCGCAATATAAGAAGTCATTGCGACCTGCCCGCCAAAAGTCTGGCGGGCCAGCCCGCCGGACGTCAGGCGGGGCGAAGCGAAGCAATCTCTAAAACCCTGGAATTCCATTGAGATTGCTTCGTCGCGGAGTTTATCCTGAGCAAAGCCGAAGGACTCCTCGCAATGACAGGCAACATCCAATGTTATTTTAGAATCGTACTACTAGCTGCTTACGGGAGGTATAAAATATTGTCATTCAGATCTGCCGACTTTTTTGATACCAGAGAAACAGGTCCTTGTCTAGACACCTTTTTCGTCTGCAATGTTCGCCATGGTAGGCATTAGGGTCTACCAACAGACAAGCGAATGACACATGAAGGTAGAACGACGCCATACAAATCTTGGTGAAAAGGGCTTTTCTTGGGGATTCTGATCACTAAGCCATGGCCTTCATTAAGGGGCGCCCGTTTTCTTTGTGGAGGTGACGAATTCTCTAAAAGCCTTGTGTAATCGTCTCGTAATGGTTCCGGGCCTGCCCGATCCGACTTTCTCATTATCGATTGTTACGATAGGTGTTATTTCGGTTATGGTGCCGATGACCATCAGTTCTTCGGCGTGCTGAAGTTCAGGCTCGAGGATAGGCCTTTCTTGGAAAGGGATCGAAAGGTCTTTGCAGAGATCCAGTACGACCTGCCGCGTTATGCCGCCAAGGATGTAGTTCGTTTTCGGAGCAGTGACAACTGTCCCCTTGAATACCCCGAAAAAATTGCTGTGGGTTCCCTCCAGAGCGACCCCGTCACGAACAAAGATCGCCTCAGAGGCTCCGTAGTCTCGGGCCTGTTGGTGGGCCAAGACATTTGCAATTAAGCTCACCGTTTTTATGTCGCATCGTGCCCACCGCTGATCAGGGAACAGGATAACGCTGATGCCATCCTCGAATGCGGCATTTTTAGGCGAAAAGGAGCTGGCTGTCGCGTAGATCGTGAGCGGGGTTTCTGGACAAGGAAAGCGATGGGTTCGGGGAGCTATACCCCGTGTCACCTGAAGGTATACCGTGGCATCGCCCTGGTTGAGGTGATTTCGCTGAATGAGCTCTTGGGCGACATCAATCAGATATCGAAAATCCACCGTATTAAGTCGTAGCGCCTGGGCCCCATAGTTGAGACGATCGAGGTGTGCCTGAGCCTGAAATAACGTGCCGTCATAACTGCGTATCACCTCATAAAGACCATCGGAAAAAAGAAAGCCCCGGTCATCGGGTGATATCGCTATCTGTTCCCTTGGCAGATAGCTCCCATTGAGATATCCTACCATGCCTACCTCCGATACCCACTGCATTTCACGAGAAAGGTTTCAAAAAGCCCCTTCATACGCGGATCATCCTCCAAAAGCCACTCCGGATGCCACTGCACTCCGGCAACCCATGCAGTATCACTGCCCTCCAGGCCCTCCACGATCCCATCAGGTGCTCTGGCAGTCACCCGGAGCCCCTTACCAACCTCCTTTACGGCCTGGTGGTGCAGACTGTTGACCTGAATCTCCAGGTCACCAAAGATCTCCGCCAACCGGCTGTCCCGCTCAAGGTGCAGTGAATGGGAGAGCCGGTTATATGCATAGCCGGGATGGAAGTTGTGCTCAACGGCATCGCTTGCCTGAGCACCGATGTCTTGCCACAGGGTGCCGCCGAATATGACGTTGAGGACTTGGATGCCCCGGCAGATACCCAAGACCGGCATTCCGTCTGCAAGTGCCCAGGATGCGACGGTAAATTCCGCCCAATCCCGTTTGGGATCTGTCTTGCCCAGGGCCGGGTGGGGCTGTTCATGGTATCGTCGCGGCTGGATATCCACACCACCAACCAGCAGCAAGCCATGTATATGCCTATAGATTGCGCGGAGCGTGGTCTCCTTCTGGGTGATGGGTATGAGAACCGGCACCGCGCCGGCCAACTCCACAGCTCTAAGATAGCTCTGTGGGGCAGCTGATGCCTCACTGCCCAGTTCATCCTGAGGTTCCTGCATGCTGCAGGGGATGCCGATAAGTGGTTCCAAGTCTTTTCCTCTTTCGTCAAAAAACTTAGAGACTATTTTTCGGAGAAACTATTACAAAAAAATTTTCGCTATGCAGCACAACAGTCATCCACACTCATTCTTTTTTATCTTGGAAGACGCGGGGATCAGGGTCTGAGTACTTATCACACCAGGGATCTGTCGTATCCGGTCACTGACGAATTGCCCGATGATCTCGGCATCAGAAGATAGCAAATCTCTTGTCAGGACAGCTTTTACAAGGATATCGACATCACCATGAACGGAATGGATCTCCCGCACTTCGTTTAACGCGTAGAGTTTCTCCATGATGTGATGCTCTTTTTTTGCCGAGACATTCATCAGGACAAACGCTGTTATCTCCCGCTGCATCTCCGGATATTCAAAATCTTTTTTGGTAGACATCTTTTTTCGAAAGTCCTCCATGTCTTTAGGGATGAGCTGATCAATGCCGGTGCCGTATTTTCGAGTCAGCCCTTTTTCCCATTGGTGAGAAGAGATATACGCATACAGGTCTGCAATGGTACGTTCAGGGAATGAGTTAATGAGACATCCCTTTTCAATAACACCAACCAGGGGAAGATAGATGGTCTTATACCAATCCAAAGCGGCGTTTTCAAAGGAAACACGTTTTCCTTGTACCTGTTCAAAGAAGCGCCGGTGTTTTGAAATCTGTAGTGCCAGATGGGCGTACTGCCCAACCTCCGTGAGCTCTATAGCGTAAGGTAACCCGGTCTTTTCACTAAAGCCGGCCTTTTCGCGATACAGTATATTCTCAAGCGTGTTTTTTGAGGGGATGAACTCCACGATGCGAGCATCGATAGCACCGTAGCCCATTTCCTTCGCTGCTGAAACGCGATGGTTGCCGTCCAGGACATAGAATTCATCCTTGATTTGATACAGGTCAACGGGTGGCATGGGCTGACCTTCTCGTATGGCCTTTTTGATGTTTTGGAGCCTATCATGAGGAACATGGTGTTTCAGCCTGAACTTGTCATCGAAATCGTGGTACCGCCCTACACTTCCGACAATCTTGTCAACCGGTACCATCCGGGTACCCAGGTCTCTGGTGTCAAAGGCCTCTTCTTGTTGCTGATTCTCCTTAAAGGATTTTGCCTCTGCTGCTTTTCGCTTCTGATTTCGGGCGGTTTCACTTCTATTGAGCAATCTCGCGATCTTCGATTTCAAATAGGTAAAATCCATAGCTGTTAACCACCTTTGTTTTGTTCACAATCGTTATGCGCTGCGAGGCATCGGTGAAGTTGGCATGAGTGTGCCCGTGAATAAAGTACCCGGGCGAGTACTTGTCGATGAGCCACCGGAAGCTCTCAAATCCCCTGTGACATCGATCCTCTGCATCATGAATATGCCGAGGAGGTGCATGTGTGTTAATAATGTCGATGCCCTTCTGAAACCACATTGCTGTTCGAAGACCTCGAATCGTTCTCCGCATCTGCCGTTCGGTGTACTGATAGGGGCCTCCGTTATACCAACGGGACCCTTCCAATCCGAGGATCTTGATCCCCTGGAATTGGATCAGCTTAGCGTTCAGATTGATGCACCCATCGGGAGGCTTTGAGCTGTGTCGGATATCGTGATTCCCTTTTACATAGTAAAGGGGAGCACTTAAGGCATGGACTAAGAAGGAGAGGTATTCCGGCGGGAGATCGCCACAGGATAGGATAAGGTTTACGCCTGAAAAGCGCTCGGCATCGAAATGATCGTACAACGCCGGTTCGACAGAATCTGAAACGGTGAGTATCTTCATGTAAGGAACTGCCTATTCTAAGAATCTCCGATCATATACCGAGAATTATAATGGGTATGGAGCGAAGAAGGAAGGTAATTCTTCTTCTCATGGATGTCAACGGCTTGAGATCGGGAAGAAGAAGGGTAGGGCGGTCTGCTGATTGCGAAGGGCTTTTTGCATTGTTAAGGATGTAAAGGAAGGAGAGGTAACGGGCCAAGTTGCTGGTTGGGGAATGTACCTGCAGGACTATCATGTTTAACTTGATAATTCCCTGCAGATTGCTGCAGGGTTACGACATAGTGCCTCCCCCTTGATGGGGGAGGTTAGGGGGGGGTGATAAAATGTTTGGTCACCCTCCCCTTTATCCCCTCCCATTAAGGGAGGGGACCTTGACATTGGATACCCTACAGCTTGCTGCAGGGTGGTTCATTTCCCTCGAAAGGAGCACACTTACATTGGGGTTAATGTCTTTCAACCTATCATGGGTCTCGGTCCCTCACATATCCGGCATGATCATATCAAAAATCACCAGATCGATGGAATCTCCCTTTTTTGTAAACCTCAATAGCCTCCCTGCCTACTTCTGCCTTGAAAACCAATTCCGGAAGCACCGCGGAACCTACCCGAAGAATCATCGGTTCATCGTCTACTAGCAGGATAGTCTCGTTCACAAAAAGCAACTTGAGTCACGGTTGCACCTAAACCCACCACGTGAATAATTCGCGGTAGGCCCCGAATCGGAAAAACCTGTCTTTTCGACGCTACTCTGCGCTTCCAACTCCTGATCTAAGGTTGCAACGGCATTCCATTTGATTCAATAGGCTGAATAAATGCTCATCATCATACTGCGGAGTTAAGGCAATAATCGATAGCATAATAAGCAGTTGAAACTATTTTGCCTTTGTGATACTGGCAAGATCCGATTCGGACTACTCTGGGCGGGAGCGATGGATTTGATTCAACGATTTAGGAGTCTTGTAGCAGTATTGCACGAAAGGGCACAGCGTGGTTTAAAACCCTGCCAATTGATGGCCTATTCCATTGGGTTTATCCTTTTTCTCAATTCGGGAAGCGCATTCTGCAAAGATTCCAGGGACGATTGGGATAGAATATCGGGGCCAATTCCCATTGTAAACCAGGCCCCGATTCAACTCCTGTTTCTCCAGCCGATCCCTGACAGGGCCGAACCGTACCCTGAAAGGAGGTATTCACTAAGCCTTAACACCGCCATTACGAATACGCTCCAGTGGGGAAAATCGGAAAACTATATCGGTTACATGGATATGGAAATGATTAGGACCTGTCTGGAAGTGAAATATGGGATCTTGTCAGGGGTTGAAATCGGCATGTCGGTTCCCTTTGTTTACAGTTCCGGCGGCTTTATGGACCACGCTATCCTGGAATTTGAAGGATTCTTCAATGTTGTAAGAAACTTAAGGGAAAAGGAAGACCAATACGAACGAGCGGATACCTATACCTACTCTGTCAAGCAGAATGATAACGCCTTTATTGAAGGCAAGGAAGGATCCTCGGGGTTAGGAGATCTCGCGTTAAGGGTAAAAGGGAAGATATGGGATGAGGGGAACAGGGTGCCCTGTCTGAGCGCCCGGTTCTCCGTCAAAATTCCGACTGGAGATGAGGAGAGGGCATTTGGAAGCGGGGAAGTGGATTACGGGTTTGGCCTGTTGCTTCAAAAAACCATTAAGAGGTTAACCGCCTATTTAAATGCCGACGTTATCTTCCCGGGGCATGCCTTTGAACAAGTGAACGTTTCACTGAGGACGTTCTGTGAGATTATGCTGGGAGCAGAGTATAAGCTCAGTGAACGATTCTCCGGTTTAACGCAGCTGTACTACATAACCAGGCCATTTGAGGATACAGGCCTTGAAATGCTGGATAGAAGGATGTGGAATCTGTTGCTGGGCGTAGGTTATCTCACAAAAACGGGCATATGTATTCAAGGAGGGTTGGTAGAGGATTTCTTTACCTCTTCAAATACCGGCGCAGATATCACTTTTTTTCTGAACGTCGGGAAGAACTTCTAAAGCGCGTATATCCTTTGCTCCGTGTACGTGGTATTGTCATAAGCAGACCCATTTGGTTCGCGAAAGGGTAATGGTCTACAGAAAGATACCGGGCCTTTAACTTCCGTGTGCCCGCTCCAGCCCGGTGGGACGAGACTCCCTTGGGCAGAGGGCATGAGGGTCTCTATCCGGCCACAGTCGGCCGGATATGTATTTGCGATACCCCCATCGGCCTGTGGTATGATTTGGGAAAGATGACCGATCCGGTTTTGACCAAGAAGCCCATAAAGATTGACAGAAACCGTTTTTTTTGAATAAGTGGGGTTTCAACGAGGTACTCATCGTGCTATTCCTATAAGAAGACGATAATCACCTTTTTGTTTCTATACGACGGAGGATGACGGTATGAACCAGATTAGCTTTTTACGAGGTGTGCCTGCTGAAGAAGCACTGGAAGCTGTGAGCGAATTGGTCGCCAACAGCTATGGTGAGGTTGTAAGAACATATGGGCCGCAAATCCTGCAGTATCAAACCCCTGGAGTTGCGGATTTCAACGGTTTTATTCCTTTAAAACAGATCCTGGCCCGCAGGTTTGGCATCGAAGGCGATCCCAATAAGCGGCTGATTTGCTTTAACGGAGGCATGGAGGTATTCTCGATGCTTCTCAAATCCTTTCCCCGGGGCAGTCGAATTGCCATGGAAGCTTTAACCTATGATCGAGCTCTGGCCGATGCGCTCCGGTACGAGCATGAGGTCATTGGTATTCCATTCACGTCCGAGGGCATCGACCTAGATGTCCTGGAGAAAGAGCTTTCCGCTGGGGACGTCAAGCTCTTTTATCGAATCATCTATCATCAGAATCCCACCGGTTTGGTTTCTGCATTCGACAATATCGAGGCTGCTGCGGAACTCTGTGCCGCACACAACACGCTTTACGCCTGTGATATCGCCTACTATGAATTGCGGTATGACGGCCAGAAGAACCCGGGACTCGATCTCTCCAAGTATGCCACGGCCTGCCTCATAGGGTCTTTCACCAAGACCCTTTCGCCTGGTACCAAATGTGGATTCGGGATCTTTCCGGAGGCCGTGGTGGAGCGATTAACCCCCGTGATAGCGAACACGCGGCTGAACCCAAACTACCCCACTCAGGCCGTGATCCACCGTATCATTGATTGCGGTGAATACGACAGGAATCTTGACTACCTCACGGATTTGTATCGTCCCAGGCTGGAAGCGTTTAACACATCCTTATCCCAATACTTTGGCGAAGTTGAAGTACCCCAACCCACAGGGGGCTTCTTTACCGGAATCTGGCTGCCCGGCATCCAGGACGAAACAGCCTATATCGCCGCCGCAAAGACAAAGGGCGTTAATATTGCTCCTGCCAGTGTGTTTGCGCCCGGATGGGCACAACACTACCGCGACAAGAACGGAGGGCCGTTCTTTCGCCTGACCTTCCCTGCGCTCAAGCCCGAGAGCATCGGGAAGGGGATTGAGATACTCGCTGAGACGTATGGGGAAATGAAGGCCTGAAGTGCCTGAAAGGATTAGAGCTTGCCAAGCGGGATTCGGGGAACGCGGCGCGCTATGTTGGTCACGATTTCGTAGTTGATGGTACCGAGCCTCTCGGCAAGCTCATCGGCTGTTATTTCCTCGTTACCTTGCCTGCCGATAATGACCACTTCATCTCCCAACTTCGCCCTTCCTCCCAAGGCGGTTACATCAACGAGACACTGATCCATGCAAATCCGGCCGACCTGCCGGCATCGTACACCGCCTACCAGGAACTCCACCTTGTTTGAGAAAAGCCTGCTTAACCCGTCGCCGTATCCCAGGGGAATGGTGGCGATCAAGGAGGGTTTATCCGTGTGGAACATATGCCCGTAACTCAAGCCTGTGCCGGCGGGCACCTCCTTTTGAAATATAATGCGGGTTTTCCACTCAAGCACCGGTTTCAGTTCGTTTACCCGCGGGTTCAGAATCATGTTGGACGGCTTCAGACCGTAAATGGATATCCCAGGACGCGCTGCATCGAAAGAGGCCTCCGGCAGGTCGAAGATTGCGGCGCTGTTTGCGAGATGATATGACTCTATCCCATATTCTCGGGATGCTATTCTAACCTGCTCAAATATGTCGATCTGTTTTCGGGAAAATGACTTGTCCTGCTCATCAGCCCCGGGAAAATGGCTCATGATCCCCCTTACCGAAACCTCCGGAAGATCACGGCAGCGTTTGAGAAAACCACTCACCTCATCGGGCCGAATGCCCACCCGGCCCATGCCGGTATCAACCTTGAGGTGAACGGCAAGATGTTTTTTGGCCTTTCGTGCTGCCTCAGCGAGACCTCTCATTTGATCCAGCGTGCACACGACCGGTTCTACCTCATACCGGACGAAGTATTCGCTGTTTTCAGGTAAACTCGGGGAGAAGACTACATATAGTGCCCTTAGCCCTTTTTCAATCAGCTCTATGGCCTCAGAAACATGGGCAACGCCCAGAGTTGTATAGCCCATGGTTATGAGGTGCCCTGCTATGATCTCCGCGTCATGTCCATAAGCGTTCGCCTTGATGGCGGGCCACAGGGGGCATAAACCCGCAAGCTCCTGCAAAAGAGCCATATTATGGGTGAGATTGTCTAAATTGATGAAGACCTTCGTCAGGTGGCCCCCTCTTAAGTCCACAGTGCTGAGGGCTCCTGTTGATGCTCCTTTAGCAGCCATATCACGTCATTCCTATAGTCGTATTCGTCTTCGGTTTGCTTTTTTCAAGGCGTCGCGTTGTTATACGAGTGTTCTTGTGCATAGGTTGGTCTCGGTATGCTTGACAATACGGACAGACGGGTCGAGACAGTATATCAAGCCCTGATCACTTCCCTTGAAGCACCGTTAAGAACCGCCGACAGAGAGCAACCGGTTTGGGAAAAAACTCTAGTAATCCCGCCTAGTTCTCCACACGGATCTCTGCATTTACCCCCTGCTCAGGCCTCCGCTCAGGGTTGGCCTTGAGCAAGGTGCAAAAGCATGCTGTTGAAACCTGCAACCAGACATCAGTCGTTGCAGGCGCTTATTCACGATACCGGAGCATTCGTGAATAATGCGGGCTAGGCAAGCCTTAGAGCAAGCTGTCGATGGGGCAATATTCAAGCCCAAAGGCATCGGCAACCGCCTTATAGGTCACTTTGCCTTTAACGATGTTAGCGCCGCGTTTGAGTTCAGGATTCTCCTTTGCGGCCTTCTCCCATCCCTTGGTCGCGATCTCCAATGCATAGGGTAAGGTTGCGTTGATCAGGGCAACGGTAGAGGTTCTGGGCACAGCCCCCGGCATATTGCTCACGGCATAGTGCACCACGCCGTCGATGGTGTACGTGGGGTCGAAATGGGTTGTCTCCCGTGAGGTCTCAAAGCATCCGCCCTGGTCAATGGCCACATCCACCAACACGGCACCCTTTTTTATGGTTTTTAGCATATCGTGGGTAACCAGCTTGGGTGTTCTTGCCCCTGGAACAAGCGCGGCACCTACGATCACGTCCGCTTTTCTAATGAGATCACGGATTGTAGCCGGGCCGGACATCAAGAGAAAACAATTCCTGGGCATAACATCGCTCAGGTATCGGAGCCGGTCCAGATCTATATCGAGGACATAGACCTTTGCGCCCAAGCCGCAGGCCATCTTGGCTGCCTTTGTTCCGACAACTCCGCCGCCCAGAATCACCACGGTTCCGGGATCGACTCCCGGCACTCCTCCCAGCAATACGCCGTGGCCCCCCTGGGCCATCTCGAGGTACTTGGCACCCTCCTGAATCGCCATCGGTCCTGCCACCTCGCTCATGGGAGTCAGCAGCGGCAGAGATCCGTCAGCCTTCTGAACCGTTTCATAGGCAATGTTGATAGATCGGGCCCTTACCAAGGCATGGGTTAACTTTTCCGAGGCGGCAAGGTGCAGGTAGGCAAAAAAGATCTGGCCTTCCCGCAAAAGCCCATATTCCGAGGCCATGGGTCCTCTGACCCGCATGATCATTTTTGATCTGCTAAAGATGTCCGCGGCCTCGTCTACTATCTCAGCGCCGGCCTTGACATAGGCACCGTCATCGAAGCCACTGCCAGCGCCGGCGGCCTTCTCCACCAGGACGGTATGCCCGTTTTGTTTTAAGACCTCGACCCCTGCCGGGGTCATGGAGACCCGGTTTTCATCTGCCTTGATTTCCTTCAGAACTCCTATGATCATGACCACCCTCTTTTTTGAATGTGCAATTCTTGTAACCAAAGAATCACAGAGCGCTTTTTTCTGAGTTACCTATAAGACCCTATGATCGTGCAGGAGATTTCTATATGTTCAGCCTCGAAAAGCTTTAGCAGCCAAAAGGCGCCTTACAACAGTTTGTCTATGGGCACATATTCAAGACCAAAGGCGTCGGCAACCGCCTTATAGGTCACTTTGCCTTTTATCACGTTCGCGCCGAGCTTGATTTCGGGATTCCCCTTCATGGCTTTTTTCCATCCCCTGTCGGCGATTTGCACGGCGTACGGCAGGGTGGCATTGGTGAGAGCCATGGTTGAGGTCTTGGGCACAGCCCCGGGCATGTTTGCAACGCAGTAGTGGACCACGCCGTCAACGGTGTAGATTGGGTTGGAATGGGTGGTCGGTTTCGAGGTCTCAAAGCATCCACCTTGGTCAATGGCTACATCTACCAGCACAGCACCCTTCTTCATGGTTTTCAGCATATCCCGGGTAATGAGTTTGGGCGCCTTAGCGCCTATCACCAGCACAGCACCAATGACAACGTCCGCCTCCTTTACCAGCTCGCGAATGGTTGCCGGGCTGGACATCAAAAGAAAGCAGTTGCTGGGCATCACGTCGCTCAGATACCGTAAACGCTCCAGGTTCATATCGAGGATATAAACCTTGGCGCCCAGGCCGCAGGCCATCTTGGCTGCATTGGTTCCAACAACTCCACCGCCTATCACCATAACCGTTCCGGGATCCACTCCCGGTACCCCTCCCAGCAAGACGCCGTGCCCACCCTGAGCCATCTCCAGATACTTGGCACCCTGCTGGATCGCCATGCGCCCTGCCACCTCGCTCATGGGGGTGAGCAGCGGCAAGGACCCGTTGGCCTTTTGAATGGTTTCGTAAGCGATATTGATGGAGCCCTTTTTGATAAGCTCGTGGGTGAGCTCTTCCGCCGCTGCCAGGTGAAGGTATGTAAAGATGATCTGGTCTTTCGTGATGAGATCATATTCGGGCGGCAAAGGTTCCTTCACATGCATGACCATATCTGCCCGGTCAAAGATCTCTTTTGGTGTATCAATGATTTCAGCGCCGGCTTTCACATAGCTGGCATCCTCGAAGCCACTGCCCCCGCCGGCATCTCTTTCGACGAGAACCGTATGCCCGTTTTGTTTCATGACCTCCACGCCTGCCGGGGTCATGGAAATTCTATTCTCCTCAGCCTTGATTTCCTTCAGAACTCCTACGATCATTTGTATCCTCCTGAATAAGCTAGAATGAGACGGGGTCTCGAAAATGAACCACAGTCAACTGGCACGAAAGGCTACCCAACCATTCACTGAGCAAGATCCTTGCCGGATAACAGGGTTTGAAATCACAAGGATGCATGTTTTTGTGAAGTCTACCATATCACATTTCGGGATCAAATATTCATCTAAATGTTGAACATGATGCTCACCTCAGTCCTGCATTGTGGGACATCCGCCATTGTTCAGGCGGACAAGTCCTAAGGCGGACAAATCCTCCAGAGGCGGATAAATCCGCTATGATTGCGGCGGATAAATCTGCGCTTCGCTCCGACAAGCTCCATGGTATGCTGGGGAGACGAATAAAAAGAGATACAAAGCAGAGGCATCAACCAGGGCCCAAGGATCTCTTGGAGTTGGTAAAGAGGCCGGAGAGAGATAGCGGAAAATTGCCATCAAGCCCACGCTTTGGTAGCGCCACTCAGACCATGAGGCTGCGATAGTGCCTTGTCCACGATGTCCGGTTAGAGTGTGATTTTCCCCACCGTTTCAATTTACGATTTGTGTTCGGGCCTCTCTTCTAATAGGAGCTTCAATCGCCCCGATTAGCGATTGAAAAAAGAAATCTGGCATTTGTATCGGTAACGGCTCAACGGCTTAGTCAAATGAATCTTTACTGCCGCCACCAATGCTGGAGCTCTATAATGTTCCCCTCCGGGTCTGATACATAGACGAATGTAATGACGCCTGCATCGGGAATCTGCACGGTAACAAGCTCGCCGATCCTCCTCCCTCCTGCGGCAATAACCGCATCCCGTGCGACTTCGACGTCATCAACCGCAAAGGCGATATGGGCGAATCCAGGCCTGTTGATTGCAGTTTCTTGAGGCTCTTTTTGAGTGTTGTATTGAAATATTTCCAAAGTAGGGCCTTCCCCGTCGCAGCCGGGGAGCCTCAGATGGGCGCCCTGGATTTCAGCACCCTGAACACCCGTTCCCTTTTCCAGCCAATCTCCGGATAGGTTTCTCTCGGGAGGGACCGGGATACACCCAAAGACCCGTTGGTAAAACTGAGCAAGCCTCTTCCAGTCTTGTGCCACAATATTGATGTGAACGAATTGAGCGAGAGCTCCCATGCGCCACCCTCCAATTAGAGATGATCTCCTTTACTACCCCTGATCGTGAGGGTCAGTCTTTTAAGGATTATTACTGCCACGTTTGCACAGACGATCAGGCCAACGCACCCCGCCACAACGATACCAAACCAGAAACACGCGATTATTGTTTGTCTATACCCAAGTATCCGGCCGAAGACGAGTGCTGTGAAAAAAAGGATTAACTCTATTAAAAGCAAAACAAAGATCAGTAGCTTAAAGTAGTCTCGTGTTGGGCTGGCCTTCCGTTTCAATTTGTCCAGGTTTTGAGGTTACGCAGATTAGACGCCTGTCTCGACGGATGAAGCGGTAAATCCGAGCATCCATGCTGAAGGAGCGTGCAGATGTTTAACATCACCTTAGCAGAAAAGACGAATTGCATAAATGGAATTAAGCGCTCTAGCGCATGGTAATGTGCTGTATTTTTCGTGGTTATCATATGAGCGGCACAGATTATCGTGTCCCGGTACCTGGAGTCAAGGGCTCGAATCATGGCGGAGGTCCTGCCCTGCGGGGAGCTTCATCCGGTATTTATCAAGGGGTGTTGGGGGAGTATTGAGGAATTTCTTTTGCAAAGAGTATCGTTATAGGATGGTCCAAATCAGCTGTCCTACACTTCTCTTTCGGCGATTTTTCTCAGGGCCTCTTCAGCCTTTATTCTAAAAAGGCTCTCCTCCTGTTTTTCCAGCTTTTGGAGGACGGAACGCGATTTGTCAGTTCCGATTATTCCTAGCGTTTCACAAATTGCACCTACGGCAGCATCACTGAGTGGGTTCTCCCTCTTCTTAAGGAACTTCAAACGGCCCAGGCCCACACGGCGATCAAGGGTCTCCAGCAGGAAATGCTCAAGGGATCCGATCTCCGGCAACTCAATATTTCCGTAAGAGCCAAGGGCCCCAAAGAGTCGAGGCTCGATTTGCTGGGTGTTATCCGAGGGGGAATTCTCGGCTTTTTGTAACAATTCAAGAAAGTTTTGAAGGGCAGTCTCGCTTTTGATCCTTCCGAGAACCTGGATCGATAATTTCTGCACCCGAACATCCGGATCATTGAGAAGGCCGAGGTACAGATTCTCGCCCTCCCCCCCAATCAGCTTATAATATACCCACAATGCCTCCTCCCTGAGGTGCGGGTTCTCATGTCTGAGGTATGCCCTCAAGGTGCTGGTTACCTGTTCAATCCACTCGGAGCAGTCTATTTCTCCAAGGATCCGAAGCATATCTATGGCCGATTCGGTTGCGACTGCCTCCTTATTGAGTTCATCCAAGATGTAATTGATTGCCGATGAATCGATCTGAACAAGAGTATCCCATGCGTCTTTGCGAACCAATGGGTCATCGCTTTCCCTGAATATTGAGAGAAGATGAGGCGTAGAAACTTCGCGGATTGAAAGGAAAATGGGCGCGATGGCATGGCGCATCTTTTTTTGCCCGGTCAGGAATTTCGACTTCAATACCCGTGCAATGTCACCCTCAACGATCTCCTGCAGAACCTGCCCTGCTTGAACGGAGATATCATTTGCTTCTTTGAAGTGGCCATCGATACGGGCGATAATAGCCTGAACCTCTTCAAAGCGACCTCGACGAATCAGCTCTGGAATAACTTTCTTACAGGATCGAGCTGCTCGAAGGTATTTTTCTTTGTCACGAATCTGGTCAAATTGTCTGAAAAAGGATTCCTTGTTCTCAAGAAAGTTCTCGGTAAGCTTCTCGAGTTTGGTCTTGCGTTGGGTAGCATCTGAAAGCAATTCAAAGGGAATGAGTTTGTGATTGAAATACTCCTGGAGGATGGACTCTCTGTCTTCGATCTCCCGGTAATTAAGCCAGAAGGCGATCATTTTGGCTATCACGGGTGTCTTTGCATGGGGGGACTTGTGGTCCCCGTTGCGAAGGGTTTCCCTGAGCAATGTCTTGGCTAAATTGGTGAGTAGTACATCTGAGAGGCAGGCAATGATCTCTTCGTCGATTTCGGACTCTGTGAATTCCTCAGTTTGTGCCAGGTCTGTGTTCATCAGAATGGGGTACACGATCTCGGCGGTTCTAACGGGACGGGCCACATCTTGGATGATTTGTCTTCGCACCTTTTTGAGGCCCTCTTCGTCCAGATCGAGAAAAAGGGGAATGATTCTGAAGTCCTTATTGAGACGGGATAGGGCGACCTGGGCCCGCCAGGGGATTTTGCGCTTCGCCGCCAGGAGTTCTTCGCTGAAGATATATGAAATGTTGAAGATGCCCCTCTCTTGAAGCGTACGACTGAAACGCTCTTTGTCGCTCTTTTCTTTCGTGTCGACAAAGGATGGCTCGCTCATAAGATCGACGAAATTGGTGAATTCCGCCCGGGTCATCGTATTTTTAAGTGTTAGACTTATGAGGTCCTTGCGCTCGAGGAATTTAGCGAATTTGGGCGTATACAGCTCTGCCATCCCTCGCATCATAACGGAGTCCAGGGGGTGGCTCTCGGGCAGGACGCCTTCGATCAAGATCTTCTTGCCCTCCCGATCGTCGCGAACAAGAAAGGTCAACTCGTCTTTTTTGGTGAAGAGGTTCTTGAATTCTTCGTAGAGGCCGATTCTCGCCTTTTTTGACTGAGGATGGTCGGGGGTATAGTAACCGGTGCGGAGAAATGCTTGAATCATGGCTAAAAGAAAGTCGGCGAGTTTGGCCTTGATTTCCTTGAGCGGGTCATCGGCCACCGGTTGGGAACCAATACTGTCGGTTTCCGGAAGGGTCGTTTCCATTTCAATCCCTTGCAGAGATATAATGAGAAAAATGAATATGTTCGGTTAGTTGCATATAAACAGGTAACTTTGCTCGTCAGCGTTGATGCAGTTCTTGGCCTTTGATCAACAAAGGCTATGGCAGTATGCGCGCTTGGGCTGACAGGGGAATCGGTTACATGCCTCGTTTCGATTGCCGAAATACCCCCAGGCTAATAATCTGCAAATCTTGTGCCATTCTTTGTTACTCAAGAAAAACCCCCTGAAAGACTAAAAGGTCAGGGATATCGGTAAGATATGAACTTCGAGGAATACTCTATGAAATCGAGTATGCTGAGAGGCAAAAACAGGGAGGAAAAGGCGACACTTTTTGTCAAGGTATTGACAACATAGGTAAAAAGAGTTTGTCATCTCTCCAAAGTGGGATATTTCCACCGTCTCTGTATGGAAAGGGTGGAGTTGCGCGTAATTTCATCAGCATGACCATAGATCTGCACGCTCAGCACGATTTATGACGAATCATCTGACAACACGCGGCATTTGTGCCTAGTCTGGACAATCCATGAACTCGCAAGCGAATCCATACATGATCCGGGGTGGGAGATCGCAGAATTGCTCTCATAGGGCATTTTATACGACAAATCAATCAGGCTGCTTGGAATTTCGACATGAAACCCATGTCTATATAGTTTTTGAGTCTGAAGGCCAGTTTTCCTTTCCACACAAAAGGCCCGCGCGCGAAGATACCGGTACCGTCTCCCAGGTTAAAGATGAGCATGTATCGTTTCTGGGGCCTGAAGGTTTTGATAGGTTTTCCGGTAAGACGGGCTAACAGATTATAAAAGAGAATCGGGGCCTCACGGACCGCATATACACCCACCCGGCCCAGCGACCTCCCCTGGATTGCTATACAATCGCCTCCACCGAATATCTCAAGGTGATCGACGCTCTGAAGGCAGTCGTTCACTAATAGCCCTCCATCCGGAGATGTCTTCAAACCCGAATCAACAAAGATGTGGGGCGGTACAATGCCGATGGTGAGGATGGCCACATCGTATGAGATTGAATCACCCGATTGGGAATAAACGGTCCTCTCGTCCATGGATGCAGCCATGAAGTTGGAGAGGATCTTTACGCCGCGCCGGGAGAGGGATTTCTCGGCCAGACGGCCGGCTCTGGCAGCAACGGTGGGCAGGAGTCGATCGGTAGAATTGGCCAGGATGATCTGTGCATTGCCTTTGTGGGCTCGAACGAGCCGCCAGATATTACCTGCCATTTCAACTCCGGCTGGGCCTCCCCCTATGAGAAGGATGTTTGGGGTTCCGTTCTTGATCTTCTCTACGATCGTGTCACGGACTCGTTCCAACTGATCGATAGGCTTTACTGGAAATGCCAAGCCCTCAGCCCCTGGTATGAGATGTAACGGCACATGGCTGCCCACATTACATGAAAGCACATCATAATCTACTGTTTTTCCATCCTCAAGGAGAAGCGTGCGGTTTTTGGCGTCGATTGACACCACCTTACCTTTGATAAAGGTTCCTCCCCGAGATTCGATAATTGCCTGAACATTAAACCGCACTTGCTCCGGCTCGTATATGCGTGAAAGCATTCCCGGTCCCATGCCCGAGTAGTAATGGAATGGATCAGGGCCGATGAGGATGACCTCTGCACCCTCCGCTATGAATCGGTCTGCGTATTTAAGAGAATAGATGTGGGCATGCCCGCCTCCCACAAGGACCAGTCGTTTCTCTGAATGCGTCATGGCAAGCTCTCCATGTGTTACCCGGATATAACCTCGGGTCTTGCTTAAGCCATCCATTCATGGGGCGATACCCTATTTCTCTCCGATGATTTCCTCAGTCCAACTGAGTGCGGCAGCAACGGTCGGAAACCCAATGGTGCTGGTCAGCAGCATGAGGGCATGTCGCACTTCATCGGGTTGTGCCCCTTCATCGATGGCCCTTTTGGCATGACTGTGAACCGCGCCTTCAGACCGTAGTGTTGCAGCTGCAGCCAGCTGGATCAACTGGGCGGTCTTATCATCTAAGGGTCCTTCCTGGCGAACAACCTTGCCGAGATCCTCCACGGCTTTAATAAAGCCTGAATGCCGTTCAGCCATTGAGGCATACCATTTGGGGTATTTTTCCATGGTTCCCTCCTTTCGGATTAGTTGCAGCCCTCCTCAATCCCCGCGTCTCTCGCCAAGAAGAGATACATCGGGTTCAACTCCATAAGGCAGTTTTACTGGAGATGATCCCTTGCCCCGGCGATCCTCTCCTGTTTCTCCGCCCCAGGGATTGAAGGCCCTTGAGGGGAATGTCTTCTAAGCTTGAGCCTTGTCTGCGTAGCGATCAAGGCGGCTTGAGAGAATGAAAAACGTTGGTGCCCAGAGGCCAACGAAGATTCCGAAACGCTCCGCGTGAGCCAATACCTCTATCGAGCCATCGCCTTTGGTGATCCACCACATGAAGATCGAACCGAGGATTGAAACAAAGCCCAAGACAAAACACAGATTTGAGAGCATATCGAGTGTCTTCTTAGAAAGCATCATGGTTCCTCCCTTCTTATGAGTCCCAAGGGAGAGGGAGAGTTTTGCAATAGCAACTGTCGCACTCATCCCCGGACTCGAGTGCATATTTTAGGTTGTTTCAAGCATTCTGCAACGATCAAATGTTGCCTGCCTGTGCCTGCCATTCCCCTTACCGGGTTGCATGTAAGATTTCAGAAATTCGAATTGGGTCTTTCTTCTAGTTTACACAAATGACCGGAAGGAGATCAAACGAAATCGAATAAGGCAATTCACGGGCGTACTGAAGGCTTGAATGTATCGGATTGGAGCAGAGATCCTAGGGGGTACTTGGGCTCATCGGGGCAGAGGGCTTAATGCCGAGTTGCACTGGGCTGAAGACGGGGGACTGCCAGAATCGGATAGAAAGCACCCAGTACATTTTTTGATAAAGGTTTCACCACAAAAATCCGATTAATAACAATAACCTACACGCTTAAGAGGGTTGAAATTCACAAACGAGTCATATTTTGGGTTGTTTAGAATCATGGCGGGACCAAAGCTATACACTAAATGTGGTGTCTGCGTTTTTGGGATTGTCTTCCTGAGCTTGCTTTTGCAGCCGGAAAAAACGCTTGCAAAGAATATGGAGAACAGTGAAGATCTTATGCATTGTGTTTCACCCGGCGAGTCACTCAATGGGATAGCCCGGCAATACCTTCATCTAACGGATGCCATAACCACGGGAGAGCTAATCGAGCAGATTAAGGCTCTCAACGGCATCCAAAACTCCTTGATCCGTCCAGATCAGCGGCTCCTGATACCGCTTTCTCGATCCACTCCCGTAAAAGCGGAAATCGTTCCGAAACAACCGGGCTTCCAGGCCAAAGGCATTTACCTTAATCGATATTCCATGGCCTGCAATAAAATGCGGCGACTGCTTGATACGCTCATTGCATGCGGCGGCAATACGGTGATCCTGGATGGGAAGGATATGACCGGGAAACTTTCATATTCATCGCGGATTGGCTTGGTCAAGGAGATCGGCGCAGACAACGGTGCTGTAATCCATAACCCGGTCAAGCTGTTTCACTATCTCCACGAAAAGGGTCTTCACGTGAGCGTTCGCCTGGTTCTCTTTTATGACCCTTTCTTGGCAAACCGGAGACCGGAGCTGGCGCTTTGCGCCGAAGACAACGGGAACGATCAGACAGAGTTACACAAAGGGTTATGGGTAGACCCGGCTCAGCCGGCCGTACAAGACTACAATCTGAGCATTGCAAAGGAACTTGCACAGATGGGAGTAGACGAAATTCAGTTTGACTATATCCGTTATCCCACGGGGGAAAGCGTTCAGGATTCCCAAGATAACCTTGATGAGCACAGCGTTCCCAGGGATATAATCATTAGCGATTTTCTCGCACGGGCCTATGAAGAATTGGCACCCCATAAGGTCCTCCTGTCCATCGATGTGTTTGGAATTACAGCGTGGGGACGCCGGGAAGATATTTCAATCATTGGCCAGAGGATTGAAGAACTGGCCAAGCACTGCGATGTAGTTTGTCCTATGATCTACCCTTCCCATTTCACCAACCCCTTTCAAGGCATTAGCAATCCGGGCAAAGAGCCGTTCCTCATGGTCTCTAAAACGTGTCAACTGTTCTCCTCGTTCCTCAACGGCTCCGGGGCGACGCTCAGGCCCTGGATTCAGGCATTTCCGCTTAGAGCCGGTAATTTCACTGAAGACTATATCCTTGAGGAACTCCGTGCCCTGGATCAGTCAGACTCAATAGGATGGATGCTCTGGAGCGCCGGCAATGCCTATGGTGTTGCCTGGAGGGCACTGGAGGAGTGGAATAGGAGGCCGCTTGAGGGCATAGCGGCAAGCGATGAGTCGTTTCACTATTATTGACCGTTGGCAGAAACAATCGAAACAACCAATCTGCTCAAAAGAACCCAGCCACAGGAGTGGAATTGAATGCACGGTAAAAAAGCTTGATGGGCTGAAAGATGTAGTGCAATCTCAATTCTAATCCCGCCTTATACCTGCTCATCATCATGACGTCGACCAGAACACCCTCGACCGGTGTGCTAGTCAAGGCCCAAAATGATCTTCGAGCGAAGCGAACTAGGTTTTGTCCTTCAGAACGACGTCGATACCGAGTTCATTCAGTTTCTGCCTAGACGGAGCGCCCTGTTCTGTCCATCCGCGGATGCGGTAATATCTGTCAAGAAATCTATCCAGGTTTCTGACCACCTGTCCATCCCCAGGAGCGCCCCGGGTAAGAAGCGGCTCATTGGTTATCCTGATTGGGAACGTGTCGTCTTTGCGAGTGAAACCTTCACGCACAATGAATGCCCGCTCCAGATTAATAATACGCTCGGCCACTGTCCTAAGGTACTCGTGGTCTTCAAATTGCTCAATGCCGGTAACCGCAGCCAGCATTTTACCGAAAAGGGTGGGCATCCAACCCCAGCCCGAAGCAAAAGAACAGACAATGCCGACCTCCCTCATAGCTGTTTCGTTCTGATTGAAGACGACGATATCCGCATTTTCTTCCTCTGCAAAGCGGTCGACCTCTCTCGGATCGGTGGCTCCAAAGATCTCCTGTCGGGCATAACCATAGCAATGACTGCCACCGATATTCGAGGTGGCGTAATTAAAACCCTGTGATTTTGCCCCTCTTGGCTCGTAAGCGGGAAGCTCGAGCCCCTTCACGTGCATGGCATATTCATCACTTCCTTTGCCGAGCTTTTCTGCTGCCCTCCTTGTGCCCTCAGCCAGTATGTCGCCGATACCTTCACGCAATCCGATCTTTTTCACGAGGGCAACCATCGCTGAGTGATTACCGTACGTCAGTTCCAACCCGTCTGTGTCCTTTTTGGTGAGGATGCCCTTTTCGTAAAGCTCATAGGCAAAACCGATGCAACTTCCGGCACTGATGGTGTCCATACCGAGATCATCGCATATCTGGTCTGCGGCTATGGATGCTTGAATATAGCTAGTCTCTACAGGAGCACTAAATGCCCAAATGGTTTCGTACTCAGGGCCTTCGCTCAGGGCGCCCTCATAAGGCCCATCCGGCACGCGATGAATCTTGCCGCACTTGGCTGCGCAGGAATAACACCCGAATTCGCCTATTCTGAATTTACGATACTCCCCACCGAGTATTTTCTCATAGTCTGTGAGGCGCCCATATCGGAAGTTCTTTGTCGGGAAGATCCCCAGGTCACTGGTAACATCCTGGGTTCCCGTTGTGCCCATCTCCTTGTGGTGTTGAAAAGCCTTGCTCTCACGAATCAACGCAACCTGTTTCTTTGCCAGTGTCTTGAAAGTTTCCGGATCATGGAGTTGAAGGTTACGCTTCGTGGTGATGGCTACCGCTTTCAGGTTCTTGGAGCCCATCACCGCACCGGTTCCGCAACGACCGGCCGTTCTGCGCGCGCTGACAATGGCCGCATATCGTACGAGCCTCTCGCCGGCAGGCCCAATACAGGCGGCCCTTGTTTCTTTGCCGTGCCGTTCGGTCAGCCATCCCTGAGTTACTTGGGTATCTTTACCCCATATAGGGCTGGCATCATGAATCTGACAACCATCCGGTGTCAAATGGATATAAACCGGCTTTTCCGACTTGCCCTCAATGATGATGAAATCATAACCGACAAACTTCAACCACGCACCGAAATCGGCTCCAGCCACTGAACGGGCAAGGCCATCGGTTAAAGGGCTCTTGGTGAATACCATCCAGCGTGAAACGGCTTGAACGGCAGTGCCCGCCAATACGCCATTGAGCACTATGAGTTTGTTGTCTTCACCGTAAGGTTCAACGTTGGGAGCGATTTCTCGGTAGAGATAGCTGATACCGTATCCTCGCCCACCGATGAAATCCTTCGTGACCTGCTCGTCAACAGTCTCGGTCTTCGTCTCTCCAGTTGATAGATTGATCCTTAGAAATCTTGGTTTGCTTCCGGGCATGGTTGCTTTCTCCTGTAAATTAAATTACTATTGAGACCATCAAATAGTCTGCACTATCGGGAGGGGCATGAGGTCTTTTCTGCTGTGAATGGCCCTTTCGAGTATTGAAGTGGCCATGTATGTGGCTCCGTTAACAAACTGGGGCTCGGCTTCAAACATGGCATTAGTCGTTCAAGTCAATACTCGATTACTTAATAGTTCTCACTGCTCTTATAAAGCACCTGCTCCTGTGAACTTGGCCTGTTTCTGCTGTTGGATAAGCAGTATCGATCTGGTCTTCTCGTACTCTCGAATTTTGTCGTTCCCCTCCCAAAAGCATGTGAAGATCCATACTCTTATGAAACGGGAAAAGGTCGGTTAAGTCAAGAGAATTGGTTTTCCGAGGCGGTGAATCCCATGGGCGTCAAACCGCTGCGACTTTTCGAATACACCATCCAGGTGTATTAAGTTTGTGGGATGAGTCAGATCACCTCCATGGCCTCCGTTGCTCGCATGGAATGCTGGAGACCGGGTGGTATAAAGAGTACATCACCCTTCTTGAGATTCACCTCCTTATTATCAACCTTGCCGATGCCGCTGCCACTTAAGACAAAAAACTCATGTTCCCACGGGTGGCTGTGACTGGGACTTTGCCCACCCCGTTCAATAGAAACGACTCGCATGTTAAAACTTGGCGCGCCGTCCTTTTCTGTGATTATATGTCGTATGACAGCTCCTTTTGCCCCATCTGCTTCGATTTTTTCTGGTTCCTGATCCAGATAATGAATGTGCTTCACGTTTAACCTTCCCTTTTGAGAATTGGTTAGAATTAAGAGAACTGGGCACCAGCGACCTGGCTTCGCTCGGTGCTACCACTATGAATTCCCGCGATATTAATACGTCTGTTACTGGCATCCCATTCGAGTAACTCACCACCTCCCCTTTTTGAATCGATGGAACGACAACATGCTTATGAAGTCAAGAAAAATCGTTTTCAAGAATCGACTCAGAATCAACGATTTTGGCATGAGGAAGAGTAAGCCGCATTTTCCACATCTCGTGGCTCCTTCCAGCACCCACAGAGTTATTACTTGGCCTTACGCTACCATATAACGTGGCCTATTGACACACAGGCCAATTTCTGTATACTCTTCCCTTAAGAGAGCGGTCTTATCATCCATATCTTAAAAGTAGCGAGCTTTTAAGCTAAGGGGAATAAGTCAGCTCGAAAAATATATTTGATGAGACCAAATTGAAGTTCGAATAAAGGGGGTGATAGATGGGGTAAAATAAAAAATCAAATGACCAAAATCTGGTGGGAGGTTTTTCAATGAAAATCAACTATCCAAGAGGAGGTTTTTCAATGAGACATAAAGCATTAGCACTAGGCGGTAGTGTTTGTTTGATTATAGTTCTAGCTTTATTACCCTTTACGCCGGCTTTGGCCAAATCAAATCCATCTGCAGATAAAATCGAGATCCAGATATACTCGAATCCCTTCGGACACACGACGTATGTGCTCTCATTTGCCCTTGCCGAGATTGTGAATAAGAACTCCACGCGGGTTCATATGACCTGTGTAGAATCGAAAGGTTCCTCGGCAAACATCCTTTACATGCAAAAGAATCCCGCGGCCCGGAAGTACACCATGGTACTGGCTAATCCATTTGCAGTAACTCAGGCAGCGAAGGCTGATCCTCCTTTTGCCAAGCCCTTTACGGGTTTGAAGGCATTTTCTATGATAGCCAATAATTGCGGGTTTTTCCTGACGACAAACCCAGAAATTAAGACAATTCAAGATTTGGCAGGTAAAAGTCTAGGGTTAGGTCCCAAGGGCATCACGATCGAGTATATACCCAGATTCATATTGCAGTATGGCTATGGCATATTTGATGATCTCGGGAGGGTGAGTTACTCGTCGTTTGACGGCATTAAAAATGCCCTTATCGACGGAGCGATAGATGCCGGATTACAATCATCAGCTATGTGGGGAGATGAAGAATACAAGACCTGGGTACCCATACCAGCAACTGAGGAGATGCTGTCCACAAAAAAGTGCTATCTAGTTGATATTAGCGAGGAGGCTTACAAGAAAGCAAGGGAAAAGAGCGGTTACCCTATATACCTTCTCAAGGCTAAGCCGCTGGCATTTGGGAAGTCAGCAGCCTTTGGCGGAAACCGGATATGGTGGAGTAATTCGTGGTGGGTTCACGAGAGCATGGACGATGAGGTGGTCCGTGAAATCTGCTCAATAGTATATGACCACGCGAGGGAATTTGTGACCTATCACGCGAGTGGCGGGGGTATTACTCAAAAGACATTGCCAGACGTGGCGGTTGCAGAGGAGGATTTCCATCCGGCAGCTGCCAAATTCTTTAAAGCGAAGGGACTTAAGGTCGGGCAGTAAGCGGATAGAGGGAAATTTATCGCATGGAATAGGCCTTTCGCATGTCAGAGCATAAGTGGTTTAAACGTAGCCTGAATATAACAGTAACAGCAGTGGGAGTGGCAATGGTGATATATCACCTTGTCTACTCCCAGACCTATTTGCAGGGGGTGGGTGAGCATCAAATTTTTCACCTCGGCTTCGCGCTCATGCTCCTTTTCCTCATGTCCCTGAAAAACAGTTACAAGCACTATCCTCTGAAGTTGGCGGCCGTTCTGCTCAGTGCAGGCTGTTTCATTTACTTGAGGATATCCTATGAGAGACTGGAGCTGTATGGGATGTACCAGGCTACAAATCTCGATTTAGCCGTTGGCATAGTCCTTATTCTCCTCTGTCTCGAGGCAACCAGGCAAAGGTTCGGGCTCGTGCTGCCGGCATTGGCGCTCCTTTGCATTGCCTATACATTCTTCGGCCATTATCTTCCTGGGGCACTTGGTACCTTGCCTATGAACTGGGACGTAATCGTTGAAAGGCTGTCTATAGGTTTTTCCGAAACAGGGATATTCGGCCCTATTTTGAGGGTATCAGCCATCTTTATGTTTCTTTTCATGCTGTTTGCTGCCCTGGTGGAGGTCTGTGGGGCTACGGAGTTTTTCAATCAGTTGGGAAAACTGATAGCCCGCCGGTTTAAGGCTGGCCCAGCCCTTGCCGCCGTGTTAACCAGTGGCCTGATGGGCTCAGTTACTGGTCAGGCAGGCGCCAATGTGACCATCACAGGCTCATACACGATACCAGCGATGAAGCAGGTGGGGTATAAGCCATATCAGGCTGGGGCTATTGAGGCAGCAGCATCGACAGGAGGCCCCATTATTCCCCCGGTAATGGGGGTGGCTGCGTTCCTCATAACGGCAATAACGGGGATATCCTATACCAAGATAATTGCGGTGGCTGCGGTGCCGGCGTTGTTTTATATCCTTTCATGTGCCCTCTATGTGCAATTTCAAGCGGCAAAAATGAATATCGTTCCCAGGGCTGAGGAAGTAAATTACCGAGAGCTGATTTTCAGATCACCCCTCTTTTTTGGGTCCCTGCTGATTATAATAACACTGTTTGTGATAGGCAAAACAGCCCTCTATGTTAGTTTTTGGGCCTGTATCACTATTATCTTCCTTAGCTTCTTACGGAAGCTGACACGACCTTCATTGAGGGAGTTAATGAATGGATTCGTCCGCGGGGCTTCGCTGGGAAGTAGTATTGCCGTGACCTGTGCGACCTTGGGGATAATAGTAGCTACCATCACCGGCACAGGGTTAGGCATCAAACTGCCTGTTGCCGTAGGAAATCTCTGTGGTCAAAATTTGCTGCTGTTATTACTCATGACCGCAGTTGTCGCCATTATTCTCGGCATCGGGTTGCCGGCTTCAGCTTCTTACCTGGTGGTTGCGATCGTGCTCGCTCCTCTTCTGATTAAACTGGGAGTAGAGCTATTACCGGCCCACCTCTTTGCCTTTTACTTCGCCAATTTTTCTTATTTGACGCCCCCGGTAGCTATCGCGGCTCTTTTCGGAGCGCAGCTGGCAGGTGCATCTTATATGAGAACCGGCATTGAATCAGCCAAGGTGGGAGTAGCCGGGTTTGTCTTGCCTTTTATGATCATCTGGTCGCCGGCATTTTTGGGAGATTACTCCAATCCTTTGGCCTCTGTTGTTGAATTATTGACCTGCATCCTCGTCTTCATCGGCCTGCAGGCAGGTTTTGTTGGTTATTTGCTCACGAGGCTTAACGCTGCAGAGAGGGTTCTCATGCTGGCTGGGCCTGTCCTCCTAATGACGTATCTTTATACGAGAGATATCCCATGGATCATTGTGGGCCCCGGCCTGCTTGGTGTGAGTTTCCTTAGCCAGATCGTGAAGAAGAGAGGGCTCTAGTTTGCGAAAGCCTTTCTCTCAGGCGCGTATACGCGAGATAAGGAACTACCGGTAAAACCCACTGAACCAGCGATGTTGATGAGCCCGCCTTTTAGTCAAACCACACCGAGGCACCTTCGAGCGAGGCCTCTGGCGGAGCTTCACCTGTGCGGCACATCTCTGGATAGCACGCTTGTCTTGGCACGAGATAATCCCGGCCCTTTTCAGCTCATTGGTCAGGGCGGAAACGCACCTTACAAACCGGCAGCGGTTCTTTGCCCCGGCCGCACACGCACCAATCCACTCCGAAATGAGCTTCCCATCGTAAAGCCGGTCCACCACTCCAGTGTCAAACTCACCGATAACAATCGTGCTCTTCGGATCTCTGTTACCGCCTGCCGGAACTGCGTTTCCCGTTACAAGGACTGTTTCGTATAAGTCCGCTCCATAGATGACCTTGAGAGTGTCTGAGCAGGTATTCCCCTCCGAGCCCTCCGGTGGCGTCCAGCTAACGTCCACCTTCATGCTAGTGTTTGGCTGGAGAACGGTCTCCTGTGGGGGGAGTGAAAAGCCACAGCTGTAGTGCTCATACTTGAAATAGAGAATAAGCGTGCTTGAGCCAGTGTTGCTAATTTCCAGGGGAATCGAACCTGTAGAACCCACCGCTACATCCCCGAAGTCGGCAGTCTCCGGGGAGACAGAGCCGGTGGTGATGTTTGGGAAAAACACACCCCAAGCGATGAAGGCCAAAAAAATGATTAGCACCGTCAAAGATCTCTTCTCTCCCGCCATCCCTTACCCCTCCTTTCGAGCTCAGCTAATCGCGGCATTGCGTGCTATCCGTTCCGATAGGCTGCCTTTATCGGGCTACGGATCACCTTTTGACAGCAGCAATCAACTGGTGCCCAGTTCTGTATCTGTAGGCAATCAGTATGCCAGGACGGATAAGAAAACAATGGGAAAAGGATCTGTAATGATTTCAAAAGGTTAAAGATACTCTTTCCTTCACGTTGCAGAGGAGCGTCAGTGTTGATCTCCGAACGGGTCGACAAGTTGTTCAAGATACAACATTTCCCGATCCCTTATTTCCCTAACTTTTTGGAATAGCTGGAAAACGAGGAATCGTTTCGTGGATGAATTCCGACACCGGCATGGGAAAGATAACAGACGTCTGATTGAAGCTCTTTAATTGTATGATTTTTGACTGGTCGGAATTACCGATCAGATTTTATCAGGCAATCCCCGAGTACCTGAGATTTACCGTTGATGTTTCCCTGCCTCCGAAATCTATTGTGGACTTCAACCCATAATTTGTGCTTATCTATCAAAGACTGTTCCGGTGCCGTCTCATTCGGTTTTGTGCGCACGATAACAGGTTGGGAATACTCATGCTAGCAGGGGGCTCGTAATGACGAGTGAGGATTTTAAGGAAAAGAGCTTCTGGTTGACCACCAGGGAATACACCCCCAACGATCCGTTGCATGGCGAAACAGAGGCTGACGTGGCCATCGTTGGGGGCGGTTTTACCGGCTTGTCATCTGCTTATCACCTCAAGAAGGCCGAACCGGGGATCCGTGTGGTTCTTCTGGAGAGCCAGGTCATAGGCTTTGGAGCCAGCGGCCGCAACGGGGGCTTCAATATGACCTTGTTCGGCCTGACCCTCGGTATTACCGCGCTACGCTTTGGCAGGGCAAAGGCCAGGGAGGCCCACCACTATATGGAGAGGGCCGTGGATATGCTCCGTGATTTGGTGGTGGACTTGGGGTTGAACTGCGATTACGAACACCCTGGCTTTTTGCGTGTGGCTACCTCCGAAAAGTATAAGAAGCGTATACTTGAGGAAATTGAGCTGGCTCATAAGCTGGGGCTCGAGGGGATTGAATGGCTTGACAAAGAGCAACTGGAGCAACGGGTGCGAAGTCCCCTGTACCTCGGCGCGTGGTGGGAGCCCCGGTGCGGGATTCTAAACCCTGCCAAGCTGGCATGGAGCTGGAAAGAAGCCATAGAGCCCATGGACGTCGGGATATTCGAGAATACACCGGTAGCAGGAATCACCAGGAGCAATGGAAAGGTGGTGCTGGAAACGCCGGGTGGTCGTGTCAAGGCCGCCAAAGTGGTATTGGCTGCCAATGCGTGGTCGCACCTCTTCCCACAACTGAAACGGAAACAGGTCCCGGTCTGGACGTACATTGTGCTAACCGAGCCCTTGACTGAGGAGCATTTCAAAGAGATTGGCTGGCAGAATCGCCAGGGCATCGAGGATGCACGGAACCTGGTCCATTACTACCGCCTCACCGCCGACAATAGGCTCCTTATGGGCGGAAGGGACATCTCTTTGAGTTACGGCTCTGACATGGACCGGGACCTGAACGACGACACATTTGCTGCCCTAAAGGATGATGTGGGCGAAATTTTTCCCGTGCTAAGGGAGATCCGGTTTACTCATGAGTGGGGCGGTCCGGTTTCGGTTCCGCTGGATATGGCCCCGGCGCTTGGTTATGTGGGCGACAAGAGCATCGTCTATAGCCTGGGATGTGTTGGCCACGGCGTTAGCCTGACACATCTGAACGGCCGCACTGTGGCCGATCTAGTGCTTGAACGACGGACGGATTTAACCGATGTCTTCTTTGTCAATCGCAGAACACTTCCCTGGCCTCCTGAGCCCATTCGTAACCTGACCGCTAAGGCGATCTTGGGTTATATGCACCTTGAGGACCGGCGCTTTGATCCCCGGCCCATCTGAATACTTAGTCCTTAAGAAGGATCACCTTTAGGCGTATACCAAAATAGACAAGGGAAAAAAGAAAAGCCGGCACGTACAGCCACCATCCAAAAGGGTTGGGAATCCCGGTTCGTGTGATGTCACCGGGAACCTGCAAGATATTCTTCCAATCCCAGCAAAACGCAGCAACGAGCAGCAGCCCGCAGGCTATTTCAACGGCCACATCATACCAGCGCCACCGTATCACATATCCTTTGTCCTCGTAGCGAATAATGAGTAAGCCCGCCCCAACCATGGCAGCCGCAATCAGTACCGGCGTGAGCACCGGCCCAACCCAGGGCAGGGGCACGTAGAATAAGAGATCCCACGTCATAAGACTTTCGGGCCAGCCCACCATGACATAGAGCCAGATGTAGTAGAAAATATCCCAGATCCCGAAGGCGATCATAAAAAGGCAAAACCTCTGAAACCTGGTCCTTCCGGCGACCCACCCTACCGCAACAAGCATTATGATGGTTGCAATCTCACGCCCAAATTCGATCTTGACCAGAGGATCAATAACATGCTTGCCTTCCTCCCAGACAACGGTCAGGGGAAAGCTGAAGACACCGTCAAAGTATATTTTCCTCAAATAAACGACCACCGCGCTCTCGACCCAGGCAAAGGCAACAGCGAAAATCGCCACCCAAATCGCTCGCCCCAAGGCTTTCATGTCGTTGCTCCTTTTGACATCCTGTCTGAAGGTGTTTTCTTTCATATACAATCCCAGCGCGTATCAGGCTCTTGCTTTTTCAGGGTAGGAGTGTAGGGAAATCACGCTTATGTGTCAATGATGATCGCTGACACGATGTCTTGATCAAAAAACTCAATGGATCCAAGAAAAGGAGAGGGGAGAGTCATACCATAGCTCGGCTATCATGTTAAGGTGGAATAAGCATAGAGCTGCTCGGCATACTGAAAAACACCTCACTTCGAGTTCGTTTCAGTAAGATAGTGCCCGTGATTCTACTTGACCTTCAATTGGCGGATTCAATATCATACCCTGTAGATCAACAAGCCCCTCTGAAAGTCCATTAACGTTGAAGTGTGAGGGCATTGATTATAAGGTCTGCGAGCGTGGTCTGATGTGTAACGTGAGAAACTCATCCTACCAGTATCATCACGACACGAGTTATGACCGTCATAACATGACCGGCCACTCTCTGGACTGGGCGAATCAACCCACTGCGTTTAAGGACTACGAGGGAATTCAACCCTTGGACCTTCCACGAGCGGTGGAATTCCCGAAGAGGTCCCTGTCTTCCCTCATGAAGGAGTTGGCTGAGAATGATGGGCCACTCGACATGTTGGCCCTCTCGCGAATTCTGTTTCTTACCAACACTTTAACCGCCAAAGCCCGCCACCCCGATGGAGATTTTTCCTACCGAAGCGCTGCCTCGGCAGGCGCCTTGTATCCCACTGAAATCTATGCGGCCTCCTGCGGGATTGACGGTTTGGAAGACGGTTTGTATCACTTTGCCATCAACCGCCACGGTCTCTACCCCCTTCGGCAGGGGGATTTCGCATCCCATATCCTTGCCATAACGCAAACACAGGAGGAAAGGGTACCCACACTCACCTTTTTCTTGACAGCGATTCTCTTCCGGAGCGCATGGAAATATCGGGCCCGCTCCTATCGTTACCACCTGCTGGACACCGGCCATGTGGCTGAGAATCTGGCCCTCGCTTTAAGGTCTCAAAACCTTGCCGTTAATCTCTCCTATGATTTTGATGATCTAAGGGTCGGCCATTTCCTCGGGATCGACGATAAAAGAGAGGTCACCCTGGCGGTTGCCCATGTGTTTGGAAACGAGCCGGTTCCTGAGAGGCGTGAGGCGGAGGTCCCTGATCTGTCCGAAACCGTTCGGGAAGCGAGCATTGTTTCAGCGAAGGAGGTTGACTACCCGGCTATAGGGGCGACGGATCGGGCGGGGGCCGACAGTGCAAAAGGAACAACACCGGAAACGGAGATGGTCCGGAATTTGGGCGTAACGGAGGAAGGTTGGAGCAAGATAGAAGCCCCGACCGCATGGCCTGGGGATATGGACTATCCCGATGCCCTGTTTCATCGCCGCTCCAGACGTAATTTTGTGAACAAACCTATGTCCAAGGAAGAATTGACGGCTTTCCTTCAAGCGCTCTGCAGCAAGGGCCTTTCCGTGCCGGAATCGGTTTATGCCCGCTCCGTGGCCACCGGCTTTCTTGTGAACCAGGTGGAGGGCATGTCAGAGGGCTTTTATGTGCTGGACCCGGAGCATGAAGGTGTAGGCATGGTTGCACGAGGACCGTTCACAGAGAAAATGGCGCGGGTTTGCCTCGACCAAATGTGGTTGGCCAATGCAGGGGTTCACTTCCTTTTTCTGACCAATCTGCATGTGCTTGACCGCACCTGGGGCGCACGGGGGTACCGGTATGCTATGCTGACCGCCGGCCGGATGGGGCAGAGGCTGTATGTCGTGGCCACAGCCATGGGCCTGGGCTGCTGCGGTATCGGTGCCCTCTATGACGGCGAGGCGGCTGCACTCCTGGGGCTCAACGAGGCATCGGGACTTCTATATCTGGTGGCTGTGGGAGCGGTGAAAAAGATGTGAGAGCATCAACTATTCTCGACCGAGACACAATGTCTCCTCCTATGATATTCTGTACGGCCGCATCCTCCCTTAAGAAAAAGACCTCGTAGCCACGCCCTTTCAGAATCGCATATCGAGACCTATGGTTATGGGCAGGCTATCGCCTCCCGTAGCTTCGGCTATGGGCCAGTTCTCGCTGTCAGGTTTTCCAAAGACTTCCAGACGCACATCAAAGAACACGGCAGCCCTCTCTGTTAATTGGTACTCGAGGCCTGCCCCGAGGTCAAGATAGTCTCTCATTGTATCGGACCAGTAAGGGATTTCATTTCCATTCACGGTTACTTTTACCGAGGAGAGTTTGACAATTCCCAGGTTTCCCAGAATAAAGGGCCGCAGCCGAGCGGCTTCCCTAAAACGCACCTTTAGACCAATGTAGAGGCCGGTCAAACTGAAATCATCAAACTGTGCACCGTCGGGAAACTCTCCTCCCGTAAAAAATTTTCCACTCCAGCGGTTGTGAACGACCCCGATTTGGCCTCTCAGGTTCGCATTCCAGTCGTAGAACAGCTCAAGGCGGCCCCCAAAGCCAGTGTCAAAGGTATCCGAGTAGTAGGTGTCTGACAACGGTGTTGTCGGGCCTGAAACTCCGCCGATGAATGGCACGAGGGCAAGCGCAAGGCTTGCTCCCAGCTTGTGGGTGCTCCCCGTTGGCGTTTCATCTGCTGCAAAGGTGGACGTGCTCATTGTCAGTAACAGGGCGGCCATAATGACCATAAGCTTATGGTTCATGATTACTTCATCCCTCCTTAATGATGTCAGTACGCATTTAGAAACGGCAGGATATGCCTGCGAGACCATAATGGGTGATCAGCTCGGTTTCTATCTTTTCACTCATGCCGTAAGCATTTTCGTCAAATTCCGGCTTAAACGTGCTAAACCGGTATTCTCCGAAGAGTGCTATGGTTTGCGTAATGCTCCATGCGACGCCAACCCGTGCGTCCAAGCCGAGGTCGATGGATGTATCGGGGTCTCCGGCTTTTTCAAGGGGCCCCCATGGTGCAGAAGAAAAAGAATTTAACTGGGAGTAGAAAAGTGCCGGGCCCATGCCAACATAGGGTTGGAGCCTGCCCCTGGCAAATTCGGTGCTCACCATCCACTGCATTCGTGCCATGGCCAATAGAGATACGGGGCTGGTAATGATATCTCCATGGTCTACACTGACGCTGAAGATGGAGTAGTCGATGGCAAAGCCAAGCCATGGTATATTCTCAAGCCATTTGCCAACCCGCAGCCCTATCGTGAAAGAGCTGCCGAAGTCCTGACTTTCGGTAACGCTCGTACCAAAAGCCGAACGGGTTATTTCCCCGTCTTCAGTGGAAGCCACCCCGACATAAAGATCCCCGAACCATTCGGCCCTCGCTGGTGTGGGGAGCACAATCAGGAAACCCAAGACAACGAGGATGACTATAGGGAGCTGTGTAAATTTCATTGTGCCACTGGCCTTTTTCACAGTTCGAGTCTCGCAGTGTTGTGTCGTTTACTATGCGGTTGGTTTAAGCTACCCTTTCGCGCTCCTCGCAGGGTAAGATGGTTTACTCTAGGAGGAACACCTATCGATCGAAATATACTGAAATAATAATGGGGCCTGCAATCAGAATTGACAGTAAGCAGATCCCCGAGTCAGACAAAGAGGATACACCGTCTTTGGGTTTCATCAAGCCCCCATGGATTGAGAATTATATGCAATAGCTTACGTCTCAACATCGCCTGATTTCAGCAGAGATTACGGAATCAAATATCGAATTTCAAGCAATTATCTATTTCTTGGAGAAACCAGTCTTCCTGAAAGCCTCTTTGTTGGGCGTATCTTTCTGCTCGCGGGTTAGGCATATCAGGAGGAGAGGGGCAATAAAGAGGGGTTTTGCTAAGATGGGCTCATGGCAAAATATCAAATCTTTAAGGCTTCTTAAGATTAGATATTGAAATATTGAAGGGCCCGCTTTTCATGATGGACGGCTATCTTGCCTTCGGCGTCGTGGATCTTTCCGACCATCTTCTTCAGGGAAGACACATGCGCGTCCCTGTAGATGCCCAATTGCCCGGGGGCTGCCTGGCCCTCGGGACTGACATAGGCATGGCCGGTAATGATCAGCCCCACGTTCCCTCGCGCCAGGTCCACCAACAGCTTTGCGAGACCCTCGGTCGCGAAGCCCTCTACTGTGGCCAGCCCTTCCCACGTAGCGGACCTGACGAAACGATTGGCCAGAGTCATACCGTTGAGGACCGTCTGTTCGAAAAGTTCTGCCACACCCTCCTCCTCCGAGATAGTATCGATTCGATTCCGCCCTACACTACGTTAATACAAAGGGAGGACGCTGAAAACTAAAAAAACAAATGCTCGGCCGTTCCGTTCGGCCGGGTCGGTGCGGATAACCCGCAAGCAAATACGGCCGCGGACTTACGGATGGAACCGATAAACTTGCCCAGTGGTTGCTTGTCGGGTTGATCCGCTGGTTCGGAGCCTTACACTACTTATTCCCGCACTTCAAAAGTGCCACACGATTCTACTTAGCCCTATTCTCCAAAATCTTATGTATTGCCTTCTCCAGATAGTGATTGAACTCTTCTGAACGATCCAGCATTAGGAAATGATCCGCTCCTTTCAGGATAATGGCGTCGAAAGAAGACATATGCCGCCGGTTTGCTTCATAGTTAATGGGCCATAGATCTCCGTTCACGGTTATGACAGGAATGCGGATTTCTTCAAATATTTTGGCCGCTTCCCCTGTGATATACTGTGACATCATCTCGTTCATTGCACTTAAGGCAACAGCAGGTGGCGCAGCTGAAATATCTGAGAGAATCCACTTGCGAAGCTGCGGATCGGTGTGAGGTGAAATCATCTCCTCTACGAATTGCCGACTTCCGGATCGAAAATCCTTTTTCAAAGGAGCGAGCATCTTTTCTAACTCTTCGCGAGTCATCGGATATTCTATGTTTTCAAGTGTATCTATACCGGTTAGACCTATAACGCGGTTCGGCATGAGTCGGGCAGCCTCTGCAATTACCGAGCCGCCCATGGAATGCCCCACCAGAATGACGCGATTAGTACCTATTGCCTCTGTCACTGCTTGAACATCCTCTCCGAAAGCCAACATGGAATACTGCGAACGTGTGGTACCTGAGTGACCGTGGCCTGCAAGGTCAAGCGTGACAATGCGATGAGTCTTTGAGAAGTGTGGCACCTGAGCACGCCAGTAACGGGCATCGCAACACCAGCCGTGCACGAACACAAGAGTCGGTTTTCCAGCACCGTAGACCTCAAACGAGATTGGGGTGCCATCTTTGGAAAGGACAACATGGGGCCATCCTGCTTTCGCGTCTCTTGCTCCAAAGACTAAGAACGAGATCACAATAAAACTGGCTAAACAGACCGAATGTCTTTTAACCGGTTTGCAGCTTTGTCTACGGGTAACCCAAGCGACGCTTGTAGTTCCTTTCATAATCCCTTCTCCTTGGTTCTGAACGACGAGGTCAACTGCAGGCGAGCGGCAAAGCTGTTCGCCTGCAGGTGCAGCGAATGGTTATGCGCTGGGATTCCTATTTTTTATAATGATAATTAAGGATGGAAGATTCAACCGGGTATTTTGATCCTTTATAAACTTGCATATAAACTATTTGAGCAGATGGCACCCAGATAATAAAATGGCATTCACTTATCGGTTCTCCTGGATCTTTAATACCGTTATCATTCTTGTCTCCCCAGAACCTCATATCTGTAAACAAATAACTATCTTTCTTTCGCATATCATATGGGATGTCCACATCAATACTATATTGCCCATCATATTCAGATATGTGTTCAGTTTTGAAGGGTTTTCTTGAGCCGCCACTCTCGAAAAGAGATACTTTTTTAAACTTAGTATCGGTTTCTCCGGCTATTGTTACTCTAGAGAACGGTGGAGATTGTGCCAATGATACACTGCACAAAAATATAGCCGAAACACTTATGACTGCTAATAAAAAACGCATTTTTTTCTCCTTACAGTCGTTTAGAGCTTAAGAAGCATAACGTGCTGCAAGATGAGCTGTACCCCTTGGGCGCGACACATGCTCCTTCTGCAACTGAAGTGCCAAAGAGCTGGAGCGTGAGCGACGTCTCAGCAGGGAAAGGAATCCCACGCCTCGATATAGGGCCAGAATCCCGACAACTTATAATCTTATGTATGCCCCCGATTCTCTATGTATGTCCCCGATTCTCGTTCACACGTAATAGCCGCTCCGCCTTCAACGGCCTTGTTATGCGGCTATAGATGGAATCGCTTTTATCTTGCCAAAAAAACTAGTCCAGATCCAACTTCACTTTACACTGATTACATTTTACAACGCCCCGGAAAACTTCATTGCCGCATTCAGGACAAATATAGCGGACTTCTTCATCTTTAATCCATTTTTCAGTACCAACCTCTCGCCAATACGGAATAGCCCGTAAAATAACCTTTTTGCCAACAGTCATGGGAAAATTTTCAATATACTGACAAGGAAATGCATCGCATTGATGACATCCGGTGTAACCTTTCTCTCTTGTGCAGGCCCTGATCTCACACTGTCGGCAATGCATAAACAGTTCATCTGATAAGCAGCCACGGCATTGAATATCTTCTCTTGACAAATTTTCACTATTAGGAAGTTTGCCTATGCCGGGAACTTCTCCCTTGTAAAGATTCACTAACCGCTCTTTGAATTTGTGATTATTATCAGGGTGTGCAATATAAATGGCACAGACTCCGCAATAAAGACCACAAGGAGAAACAAAATCCGGATTTATCTTCATAATTTCACCCCCCTGGATTTATAATCTTCTTATAATACAAATGTATAACGTGGAACTCACCGGCCCCAAGGGCTCTCAAAGCTGATAGGAATCTCCTGCTTCGATACTTTTTCTGCCTAAGACAAGCACTCAAAGTTCGGTGGGTTATTTACCCCGTTGAATGTTTACCAAGTGAAGTGTGAGGCCTATTTAACTGAGGGGTGGTCATTATTATACTCCATCTGTTATGTATTTTACATGAGATGCAGGTCTTCCGTTCACAAAATTGAAAAGGAGCAGAAGTTGGTAGGCGAATACAGAAAGCAGAAGAAGGGGTT
>Ga0307378_10000180_pt1 | contig 117956 bp, 76 predicted proteins | sample UN1MG_FD_202238 | JGI IMG/M metagenome (GOLD analysis project Ga0307378, IMG submission 202238) | Soil microbial communities from Risofladan, Vaasa, Finland - UN-1 | ecosystem: Environmental > Terrestrial > Soil > Coastal area > Acid sulfate soil | place: Finland: Risofladan, Vaasa | collected...
AAAACAGTTGAAAGCAAAAACAATTCTTGAAAGGAAAAGAATTAACTGTAAAATCATTGAAACCGGAGCTGAGATCGTCTCCTAATTTAAAGGTAAATTTGTCTCATTATTGCTGAAGACGTACAATAATGAGGTAATACAAAACCCAAACATAAAAGTGTGGCTGTGCGGTTATAACTGGGGGTGGCCGATTTTATTTCTGCCGACCATGGTATTGATGATTGTGGCTGGTGTAATAGGTATACTGTTAGACTTGATATTTGGAGGATCAGAGACAGTACCTGTAATCCAAGATGTTATTGGCGGTGTTGTTATAGTATTTGGGGCTCTGAATGCGGCAGTTGCAATATTTAAACTTAAGCCCGTAACATTGGGGCTGTTATTAGGGAGTTTTTTCATTATTCTGCTGATACTTTTGCTTCATGGGCCACAAACTTTTCTGAGCTTCTTCAAAGGCTTCAGGCACTTGGGAGTAAATATCGAGCCCTTGGGATACATTCTTCTGGCATATATTTGGTCTGTGTTCCTAAGAATAATATGGGTCAAAAGTTTATTTTTCTATTGGGTTTTTTTACCAAACAGGCTGGAATTACAGCACGGATTGTCCGAATCCAATGACTCAGTTGACAGAGATGACCTTCGACACCAGATTGACACAGATGATGTGATTCTCAGATGGTGGAATGTCGGGATCATAACATTTTACTTTCCAGAATTGGACAAACTTCCCATAACAAATGTAGTATGGGGTATCCGCAAAAAAGCAGTTTATGCCAATCGTATCGCATCAGTTAATACGATGCAGGATTAGTAAATTTCTACGGGCGTATCAAGACCAGGGACTCCTCTGCTCTCCGCAGTGTCTCGGGGCCACAGGGAAGTGGTTAATCTACTTCTTGTGAACGGCGCCAATGTCAATGCGAAGGATAATGACGATAGGACGCCTTTGTCCTTGGCCAAAGATAAAGGATATGAGAAAATCGTTGAACTTCTGCGGAGGCACGGGGCGAAGGAATGATGGGTAAAGGACAAGTTTCGTGTGCGGCTCAGTGCACTGTGATTGGCTGGTGGGATCGGTCCAGGAAAATTTGACAGGAAAAAGTTGTTTTATAATCCAAAACTTAGCTAAAATCTGAGCGAAATTTTGAGAGAGTTGCAATTTCAGGATAGATTTGCTACTTTAGTCACATTGAGGAACTTTGCAAATAGAGAATGCCAGTTAAGAATGCATTTTATCAATCAATTAGGAGGTCAGTCATGAGTACTAATATCGCCAACTATAGGTTATACCTGACTGTGGTATTGTTTGCCCTATCCGTATTACTCACAGGCTCAACAATCCACGCCCAACATCGTGAGTATAATGATTCATACCAGGGTCCTTATTTGAATCGAGTTGCTTTTCCTATCGGCGGAATTGGCGCCGGTATGATATGTTTAGAAGGAACAGGGGCTATCTCCCATGTCTCAGTCAGGAATACTATGCAGGTTTTCAATGAACCTTGCTCATTCGCAGCCTTGTGCATCAAAGGAATGAAAACCAACGTGACCAAAGTACTTGAAGGCCCCGTGCCCGCCCGGAAGGTGTTCGGTGCCCCTAACACCGGCAATGGTGCCTCCGGGAGCAGTTATGGCTTGCCAAGATTTGATCAAGCCTCCTTTCTGGCACGATTCCCCTTTGGGATAGTCACCCTCAAAGACCGGGAAGTCCCGCTGAACATCAAAGTGACTGGTTGGAGCCCATTTATTCCCGGAGATCCTGACAATGCTTCTCTTCCGGCCGGGGCACTGGAATACAGTTTCAGCAACGTTTCAACCGAGACTATCGATGCTGTTTTCTCCTACAATACGAAAAACTTCATGGCTATCGGCAGAGAAGGGAACACGATATTACCTATCCGAAACGGTTTTGTCCTTCACCAGGAAGGCACTGAAGAAAAGCCAGAGAATTTGGGTTCTTTTGCGTTGTTCGTCGACGATAATAATATGGTTGTCGACCACTGCTGGTTCAAGGGCGGCTGGTGGGATTCCCTTACCCTTGCCTGGAAGAACATTCAGGAAGCTCGACTGCTCGAGAATCCTCCGGTTGATGGACCGTGCCCTGGGGCATCCCTCTTTGTGCCATTCACATTGAAACCCGGCCAAGAGAAAACTGTGCGTTTAATGTTTGTTTGGTATGTGCCCAAGACCAACCTGCGTCTCGGCAAGGATGCGCCGGATGCCCCTGCCTCCGAAGACAGTGAATACTTTGCTATTCGCACTTACGTTCCCTGGTATGCCGGCCGGTTCAAGGATATCAAAGAAGTCGCTCGCTACTGGCGTCGAAACTATGATGATCTACGCCGCAAAACGGCTCTATTTACAGAATCTTTTTATGACTCAACTCTTCCTGCCGAAGTTATCGAGGCCGTTTCGGCCAATCTCACTATTCTCAAATCCCCAACAGTGCTCAGGCAAACAAACGGTCGTCTTTGGTGTTTTGAGGGTTGCAGTGATGAGCAGGGTTGTTGCCACGGTTCCTGCACGCACGTATGGAACTATGCCCAGGCAATACCGCATTTATTCCCTTCCCTCGAACGGAGTCTACGGGAGACAGAGTTTAATGAAAGCCAAGACGAACGCGGACATCAGAGTTTTCGCACAGCTTTGCCCATACGCCCCACTACACACGATTATCACGCTGCCTCTGATGGGCAGCTCGGCGGAATTATGAAAGTGTACCGCGAATGGCGCATCTCCGGTGATACGCTCTGGCTTAAACAATTGTGGCCCAAAGTCAAAATCAGCTTGAACTACTGCATTAATACGTGGGATCCCAGGGGCAAAGGCATCCTGGAAGAGCCCCATCACAACACGTATGATATCGAATACTGGGGTCCGGACGGACACTGTTCCAGCTTCTACCTCGGTGCACTTGCTGCCGCAATCGAGATGGGCACCGCCATGGATGATGATGTCTCCCGATACCGAGAGCTGTTGGTTAAAGGCAAGAAATTCCTTGAGACCGAACTTTTCAACGGAGAGTACTTCTACCAAAAGATCCAACCGAAAGGCCTGAATGCTGAGTTTCATCCGCTCAATACTTCACAGAATGGCCCGGGCTACAGCCACATTGTGAAAATGCTTAATACACAGGGACCCAAGTACCAATACGGTACGGGTTGTCTCTCAGATGGGGTCCTGGGTTTCTGGATTGCCCACATGGCGGGACTGGGTGAAATCATAGATGACGAGAAGGTGAAAAGCCATTTGAGGGCTGTTCACAAGTATAATCTCAAGCACGACCTCTCTGACCATGCCAACCCACAACGGCCTGCTTTTGCAGTGGGTAAAGACGGCGGCCTGCTCTTATGCACTTGGCCTCGCGGCGGGCAACTATCCATCCCGTTCGTTTACAGCGACGAAGTCTGGACCGGCATCGAATACCAGGTTGCCTCCCACCTGATGCTTGAAGGCATGGTTCAAGAAGGGCTTGAGATTGTGCGCGTCTGCCGCGATCGATATGACGGTCGTATTCGGAATCCTTTCGATGAATACGAATGTGGTCACTGGTACGCGCGAGCCTTGTCCAGCTATGGCCTACTGCAGGGCCTTACAGGTCTGCGTTACGATGCAGTTAATAAAACACTTTATATCGATTCGAAAATTGGGAACAATTTTCGCTGCTTCTTCTCGGTCGAAAGTGGCTTTGGTACTGTCGGCCTAAAAAACGGAAAAGCATTTGTCGAAATGAAATTGGGTGAACTTGACGTCAAAGAGGTGTTTGTCTCCGGTCAGAAGGTGTCTCTGTGAAAAGCAGTGACGGACCTTCACAACTTATGCTCAACACCAACAGCACTGGAGAGATGGAACAACCTTTGGTTATAAGGCTGCCTCAAAGTTGTAGTGGCCGGGCTGAATTTCAAGTACGGAAAACTCCTTTGTGTCACGCAGGTGTTTAATGCCGTTTGCCTGGGCTATGGGGACATTTCCTTCTTTGATTGATTTAGGGTCCTTAGTCGGCAAGTAGAGTGTTGCGGTTGTATTAGGCGGAAGAGAGACCATTAGTTTGAGTTTTCCGTTAAGAATCTGCCATTCACTTCGGATTGTTCCATACGGGGATTCGAGTCTGGCTTTGACCCAATCGAGAGGCTGATTTTTGATTATTCCCGGCTTGATAAGGAAATGCTTGTATCCTGGACTGTTCGGGTCGGGCTTGATACCCCCCAGCCCTTCGATGAACCAGGCTCCGATGTGTAAATACGAACTGTGCAGACGAGAATTACTGCCGTCCCAGGCCTCCCAGAGGGTTGTGGCCCCGCGTTGCAGCATATCACCCCAGCCCGGATAGTCCTTTTTAGTGGCCATTTCAAATAATAGGTCTGGACGATCGAACTCCAGTAGATTCTTGACAATGAAATAACCACCGGTAATCCCGCCCCAGAAGTGTCCTTTGCGATGAATGAGAATCTCGTCTTCAAAACGTTTCCATACCGCCGGTCGAATTTCCTCGGGAGGCAGTCCTACCAACATCGCAATAGCAAGGTAAGCCTGCAGGTTATTCACGTAGCCGTTTTCCTGAGGATTGAAGAATTCCTTGTGCACAGCCCGGGCTATAACTACCGCCCGACTACGGTATCTCGCAGCGATATCCTTCTTTCCCAAAGCATCGGCGATCCGCGCGGCTGTTTGCAAATTATAGATCCAATAGCAATTATTGAAAAAGAGGGTCTCACGCGTGTCACCATTGACTCCCTGTGCTCCCGGCCAGAGCCAATCGCCTAAGAAGTCCCACTCTCCGCCCCAGCGAACAAGCATATTATTCTTCGACTTTGTTTCAAGGAAGGCCAGCCAGCGCTCGATCGTATTGAAGTTCTCTTCGAGTATGCGGATGTCACCATAGTGCCGATAAACATACCAGGGCAGGGTGACACAAATTCCGCTCCAGGCGGGTCCACCGCCGCCCCAGTAAGTAGGAGCGGTATACGGCAGATTACCGGCCTGCGTCGGGGCGTTTTGGTTCGTTGATTTTTCACCAAGGCCCCAGGCAGTCTCTTTGCCCTGTACGTCACGCCAGTCCTGGGCCCATTTTGTATAGAAAGCCCCCAGATTGTAATTGTTCAGCGCCATCTGTGTTGTGGCGTGGGCATCGCCGCCGTAGCCCATGCGTTCGCGCTGAGGGCAGTCGACAACATAACCACCGAGGCTGAGATTCTCAAAAGTCCACAGCACAATATTGTAAATGTCGTTAAGCAGCTTGTTGGAACACTCAAACCAGCCTGCCCGCTGAAAGTCGGTCCGCACCAGATAACCGCGGATATCCTGTAAGGCGGGTTTGTATCCTAATCCTTTGATTAAAATCCACCTTCCTGAGCCGTAATTGAAACGATTGCGAAAGGTGTCCTGCCTGCCGGGTCCGATGCGGTAGGCGCTGTGGAGCCGATGGGTTATTAACTCCTCTTTGCGTTCCGAGAATTGTAATTCGATAATGTCACCCTGTTGTCCCTTCACATCGATTTCGACAAAACCGGCAAAATTTACACCCATATCAACGCGATAGCCCCCTCTTTCGACTTTTTCGATGGCGATAGGTTTGATTTTTTGGGTACGGCGATTGGGTTCGACCATTTCAGCCGACAGCAACAGTTTGGGATGATACACGGTGGCCGGCTTCCAGCCAGTATCGTCCAAATCGGCACGGCACCAGTTCGGTAATTCCTTATTGGCATCATAGTATTCACCGCCGAAGTTCATAAACATCCATGTTCCTAACAGAACGTTCGGACTGGGATGGGTCTTCCACGTTTCATCGGTGATCAAACGTTGGCTTTGCCTATCTCGCATTTCGATGTGGGCCTGAGCAATGACTATTGGTGTTTGTGGTTTGTCGTCAGTCTTGTACAGCGGGTAGACAGACCACGATGTGCCCAGCCATAGGCCAATCACGTTGCGGCCAGGCCGCAGATGATCGGCAATTTCGTAAGTCACGTAACGCGCCCGCTTTGTATGGTCGGCGACGCTCGGCATCAGAACCGTATCTGTCACCTTCTTTCCATTCACATAGAGTTCATGGTAGCCCACAGACGCTACGTACATCGTTGCCCACCGGGGCTTGTCTCTTAAGATAATTTCCTTGCGAAACCATGGATCAGATAGGTAGTTACCTTCCGGAGGCAACTCCTTAACCTCAACGAACTGCTGATCCGTGCCTATCCATTTGGCTGACCAGTCTGACGGATTCAACAATCCCATTGTCCATCGAGCTGATGCGCTCCAGGCCGAGAACACTCCGTGATTATCGCGTACCCGTACCTTCCAATAGCAGCGCATGCCGGATGACAGGGGAGAGCCGTGATAGATAACGAGATTCGACTGGTCAGACTTGGTTTCGCCCGAATCCCATAGGTCGCCTTTGTCCCTGGCAAGCAATTCCTCCGAACTGGCCACCAGAATATGGTAAGCCCTCTGTGCTTGTCCACGTGTTTTCTGCTCGGTTGCCTTAAGCTTCCAGCTCAGCCGCGGTCGCTTCACATCAATACCTAAGGGGTTGGTCAGGTATTCGCACCGCAAGTCGGTCGGGGTTATGCTCGTGGTAACGAACGGAGTTCGTTGCCCGTAACCGCTACTCTCGGCAACCGCAACCATAGTATCATTTCGTAATTTTTGTGTACTATTATCAGCCTGTATAGTTGCACAGAAGACAAAGAGCATCAATACTGTAACTGTGTTCCTTGAGCTTGACAGGCTCTCAAGCTGGAATTTTTCCCACTTCAGTAGTCTTTTTCTTTTCATTTGTTTATCTCCCGTGACAATAGTCTGTGCCAATTTGCTAAGTCTTCTCGGTTCTTATAGCGGTAAAAGGTGAAGTCTTAATTAGTACGACCCAAGGCAGCATCTCTTGCTTCCTGAGTGAATCGTCCCTTTGCTCCGCGAAATCCCATAATACTACTTTCCTTAAGAGGCAGTTGCGTTGCTCCGGTGATAGCGTCACAGGCGGCCGGTACGGCCATCCACGAGCCACCTCTCACCATGCGAAAACCATCCAGGCCGGCATGATATGAGGTTGAATACCAGTCCAGTGTCCACTCTGACACATTTCCGGCCAAATCACAGATGCCGTAAGGACTGCTGAAGTTCGCGAAGCTTCCTACAGGTGCCGTGTATTCAAAGCCGTCGTCGGCGCCATCGTAATTGCATCTAAAAACACCATCGGCGTTCGGACTTTGGTCACCCCAGGGGAAGCGTCTTTCAGGCATTGGGTTTGGACGTTTTTTGACTTCGTCGCCGTCCAGATAGAGTCCTCCGCGAAGAGCTTTTTCCCATTCGGCTTCGGTCGGCAGTCTTAAACCGCACCACCGCAAAAAGTTTGTCGCATCATACCAGGACACATAGGTAATCGGATAGTTTTCGCGTTCCGGTTCGACACTATACGTGTAATTACTATGTCGGACGATGCCACAGCGATTATTGTCAGTCATACGCTGGTTCCAGCCAGCTCCTTCGCCGCCGACCTCGTTGAGGTAATCGGTGTACACAGCAATTGTGGTTTCATGCTTCGCCATATAAAACAGGGGAAGGTCGGAGCTGGGTTTTATGTTTTTCGATTCGTCACGACCTCCGCCGGGCAGACTCCTCATTATAAATTTTCCCGCCGGGATGCGTATCATTTGAATGCCGCGAATACGAATATCCACTTGATTGACGTCGGTGAAACTGGTTTGGTCGGTTCCCCACCAGATAATTTGCTTATGTCCCGGCTTGTCAACAATATCAAAGCCGTTGCCCTGAAGACGGTCTGTCGTAATTAACTGCCAATTGGTTTCGTCTTTGCTGTAGCGGACAAAAACGTAAGCAGGGGATGCCGGTGAAATATTCGGGTCCTCAATGTCATACTCGATGATTATCTTGGGGCCACCCAATTCCGTCGGCTCTTGTCTTACATTTATATTGGAGATTTTAAGCCATTTCGAATAGGAGCAATGGCAGCATACTGCAACGATGCCTATGGACAGTAAAAGTCTTTGTAACATCACTTCTTTCCCTGCTCATACATTATCCGGGACGACCCAGGGTTTGCGATAAGTGCGTTTCAAATATTTATTGGCCTGGTCGCAATTCGTAAAGGATTCGGTGTCGGGGTCAAATTCAAGTTTTTGATTACCTACTCGATATGATATGTTGGCCATATGGCACAGTAACACAGACTGGTGTCCTATTTCCACATCGGAAATGGGTTTTTTTCGAGTTCGGATACAATCAATAAAGTTGTCCTGATGTTCTTTGTCACCCTGACGGCCGTATTCGGAATGCGTCAATTCGCCCTGGGCGTCGAAAGCCTGCCAGCCGCCACCATGCCGGCTGAAATGCATGAAACCTTTTGTCCCCAAAATTTCTATCTTTGTGCTGCTGAAAGGCCAGTTTGGAAACCGGTCTGAGTCCCGCACATCGACGGGTGTCTTTTCCATATAAGGTGTCCACAGCGCCGCTTCGAGCAATAGAGTTAGTCGACCGTATTCAAATGTGGCCAACTGAGTGTCGGGCGTTTCCCTGCCGTCTCGAAGGGTGTTCACACCCCCGGCGTGAGAGACCGTTTTCGGATATGGAATATCGTCCAGCAGATATCGGGCCAGGTCAAGCTGATGAATCGCGTCACCGGGAATAGGCCCACAACTGTACTCCCACTGGTTCAGCCACCGGCGACTTGGGTTATAAGGTAGTTTCGGGGCTGGGCCGCACCATATATCATAGTCAAAACCTTCAGGAACGGGTTGGTTGGGAGTGTCTTCCTGCATAGGATGGCTCATCATGTTGAAAACGCGGACAATGTAAATATCACCCAGCTTGCCGGATTCAATATATTCCTTGGCCTTCTTGGCGTAAGCGGCGCTGCGCGATTGCATACCTACCTGGACGACCCTCTTGTACTTGCGGGCGGCCTCGACCATTTTTCTGCCTTCCCAGATATTGTGCGCAAGAGGTTTTTCCACGTAGACATCCTTGCCGGCCTGACAGGCCATAATAGTTCCCAGCCCGTGCCAGTGGTCGGGGGTGGCATTGACAAGAATGTCGACGTTGCGGTCGTCAAGGATTTTTCGGAAGTCCTGCACGAGTATTGTTCTTTTGCCCTGAGCTTCTTCAACCGCCTCTCGTGCCCGGGCGAAACGCCTGGTATTTGGGTCGCAGAGATAGGCGATTTCCACATCCGGCCGCTGCGCAAATTTCTCGGCCAGGTATGTTCCTCGACCACCCAGCCCCATCACACCCATAATCACCTTCTCGTTTGCTCCATGTACTTTGCCTTGAGGGAATACTGTAAAGGCGGCGGCGGAGGCGATAGAACCTTTCATAAATTCTCGACGATTTAATGATTTCATATTTTTCTCCTTATTCCATATTTCCCAGCGTATGCCGGTGGGCCAGTGCCCTTGCCATATAATCATCCAGTAACTCAATTTCGAATTCTTTAATCATCTCATCGGCGCTGATAGTTTCATGTTCGCTGGCAACTAATACGCAGCCGAGGTAGCCGGGGTCGGTAATCTTGACTTTCGGTCCGTATTTGGCTTTAAGGGCTTTGAGACGACCCCAGTTATAATCCAGATGGACAAGGCGGCAGTCCAGGTTGACCTCAGCAACGGTATAATCAAAATAATTAGTATTGGAGGCGATAACCTGGCCTAAAGGATTGTAAATTTCAGAGGGAGTTGCTCTTCCGGCAATAGCACCGACAAAATGACAACGACAGGAATAGGCCCAATATGCCTGCATCAGGCCTCCGTGATACATCGATGAGAAAATCAACAAGTCCGGTTTGGCCTTGACGTATTTCAGCCGCAGCTCATCGAAATTCAGGTCAAAGCATATTGCAAACGCGACCCGGCCAAAATCGCAATCGATGATGGGCGCATCTCTGCCACAAAGAATACCTGCTTCGGTGGTCTCTTCAATAACGACGTGATTCTTATTGTAGATACCTGCGACTTCACCCGTTCGGTCGATCATTATGCTGGAATTCCGCCAGGTGCCGTCCTCCATTTCTCTGGCCGCCGAATAGACGATATAGCAGTTATTTTCTCTGGCAACCTGGGCGAAGAATTTCTGTATCTGGTCCTTTCGCACCCGGTAATATTCGAGGCGTTTGTCGAGGCTGAATCCGGCCGGCCGATCACAGGCCTCCGGAACCACGATTAAGTCGGGTTTGTCAGGCAAAACCTGGGCGAATCGCCCCCTCCAGTGGGCTATTATCTTGTTCACCACTTGTTGCGGCTTAGTATTGACATCTACATTCAATGCCTGAGGTCCAATAGTAGCTATTTTGACAATGCCTTTTTTCTTCGGTTTGGAAACGAGGTGTTGTGATACATTACTTATGGCAGAGGACAGAGGGCAAATGACGGACTCTGATTTCTGGCCTCTTACTTCTGATTTCTGAAAGATGAAAGGACTTATAACACACCACAAAGCAACTACTATAAGCACCCGACTTGGCCGTTTTTGGTTTGTTATCCACCGTTCCATTTTTATTCTCCGACTTTCACAGAGGAAAGAGGTACCCCTCCTGTGAACTCCAAATTCTTTGTAAGGCGATTATGAAATCGGACTATATGATACCTTCCCTGCGTGACTTTGTCAAATCAACAGGGATGTATCGGAAAAGGTACGCTTATTTTTATCTCTATACTTCCTCAGGTACAACCCAGGGTTTTCTATAGTTTGCTTTTAAGTATTTATCGGCTTCGGTATCGTTTACGAAGCTTTCAGTTTCGCTATTAAATTTAAGTTTTCGATTTCCAACCCGGTATGAGATATTGGCCAGATGGCATAACAGCATTGAAAGATGTGCCTCTTCGATATCGGCTTTGGGTTTCTTCCGAGTACGGATGCAATTTATGAAATCCTCAAAGTGCTCATCGATTATACTGCCAAATTTTAACACGGCCGGCTCTGAGACCACGGCCTTGCTTTGGCGAACACTTGGGTCTCCCTCGAAGACCTGCCATCCGCCGCCGTGTCTGCCGAAGCACATAAATCCTTTGGTGCCTAATATTTCCACCTTTGTTGCACTGAAAGGCCAGTCGGGAAACTTGGTTTTGTCTTTCAGGAGAACGATTCGATGCATGTAGGGTGACCAGAGGGACGCTTCGAAGAGCATGGTGATTTTATCGAACTCAAATGTTGTGAATTGAGTGTCCGGCTGTTCTCTGCCGTCGTCGAAGTGGTAAACGCCGCCCGCATTGCATACAGTATCCGGATATTCTTTGCCAATCAGGTATCGAGCCAAATCAATCTGATGAACCATATCGGCCATGATATAGCCTACATAGAAATCCCACAATCTCCAGAACCACCTGCCCAGACGATAGGGCAGCATAGGCGAAGGGCCGCACCATAAATCGTAATCCAAACCTTCCGGGACAGGCTGTACGCTGGCTACACGAATAGGACCGGATTCCTGCATAAGGAATACACGGGCCAGACGAATATCACCTAATTTGCCGCTGCGGATGTACTCGCGGGCCTTGTCGGTATAGGGGGCACTGCGACTTTGTGTATCAACCTGGACAACCCTGTTGTATTTGCGTGCAGCTTCAACCATTTTTCTGCCGTCCCAGATGCTCAGCGATAATGGTTTTTCCACAAAGACATCTTTTCCGGCCTGGCAGGCCATTATTGTAGCTAAGGCGTGCCAGCGGTCGGAAGTGGCGATAACGATTGCGTCGATTTCCGGGTCGTCAAGCATTCTTCGAAAATCCTGCACGAATTTGGGCTTGTAGTCGTGTCCCTCAATCACTATCTCTACCGCCGGCCCATAGCTTCGGGTATCCGCGTCGCAAATATATTTAATCTTAATATCAGTCCTTTTTACGAGACTTGCTAAAAGTGCGCGTCCCCGGCCGCCAACACCCATTATTCCCAAAACAACTTTGTTTTCTGCCGCTATAGTTTTACCTTGTGACAATACAGTAAAAGTTGTAGCTGCTCCTATTGAACTTTTCATAAACTCTCGACGATTTAGTGATTTCATATTTTTCTCCTCGTTTTGTGTCTGCCGGCTGGACGGCGTTTTTGAAATACGTGCATCTAATTTCAGCAAAAGTGTGCTGTTTAAAATTTATAATGCCTGTTTTTATAAAAAGGCCGGAACTCGTAAAGAGGATAATACAACAGTTGAAATAACGCAAGCAGAGAATTTGATATCGCCCCATAAATATCAAACAGCCAGAGAAGTTCTCGAACGAAGTTGTTATCGGAAGTGACGGTTGGGTGGCTGTAACTTCAAGTAATGGTCGTCTTATTTTAAATTCTTTATTGGCAATGACCTATGCCAATATAGAAGCATCGATTTTTTCAGGTTGTTCTATATATGCGTTGAATTTTCCTTGAAAATTGTTTATAATAGAGTGGGTTATTTTAAGCAGGGAGGATGTATATTTAAATTTTGTTCCAAGGTGGCCAAACTCGGTTATTCGGCACGACAGAGGACAGTATTTGATTTCTGACTTCTGTTTTCCGATTTCTGACTTCTGATTTTTGACGAGGGCAAATGCGATGAAGACGAAAAGAACAGTCGATGTCTTTGGGTTACGCCTGTCAGTCGAAGACCCCTTCCAACAGGAGGAAATATGCGTATCCGCATTTAGTTTCAAATCGTGGCTTAGGGGGTTTCTGCTAATTGTTTTGATATTTGTGGTATGTGTGCCGGCCCGGGGGAAAGAAGACGACTGGTTCACTTATTTAGGCAACAAAACAAAACCCAAGGCCCCTCGCAGGAACATGAGCGCAGCCGAGGCGCTGCCGCCGCTGCCGCTGCCGGCTACGCCTTTGCGGCGTACCGAACGTAAGAAGCCGCCACAGCCGGATTATCTCGTAGGAAAGGTAATATGGGGTGAATCGGCTTCTTTTGTCGATTCCGGTGGGGATAAGATGGAGATAGCCGACTGGAATTTGTGCCCTACGGATATGGAAAGGCTCGTGGGTAACGGCCGGTCGATGGATTTGCAATACCACTGGCAGAATGTTAACCTTAACGATTTTCATTTCGACCCGAAGAAGCTGCCGGCTTTACTATTCAGCGGAGTACGGACGCTTAGACTTAGCCAGACGCACATTCAGGCACTGCGTGAATACGTATTGAATGGCGGTATGGTTGTCTGCGATTCGATTGCCGGGTCGCCTTACTTTTATGAATCTGCCAAGAAGGTTTTCCTCGAGGCCTTTCCGGAATGCCGGTTTCGCGTGATTCCGGCCGACCATCCCCTCTATCACATGTTAGCAGATGTGAACAGGGTAAATTATCCAAAAAAGCCGGGGACCAATCAGCCGCTTATGGAGGGTATCTATATTGGCAGCAGGATTGGTGTGCTGGTTTCGAAATATGGATTAGGCTGTGGCTGGAATCGTGATATAACAAGGCTTGAGAAGCTGCCGAAGGCGGTTTATTACGATGTAAAAAGCGCCAATCAGCTCGGACTGAACTTAGCGGCTTATATTGTCGGCTATGCAGAGGTCGGACTTTTAGAGGGTCAGCCGGAAGTTTTCGGTTCGGCTGACCAGAAGATACCTACCGATGAATTTGTCTTTGCCCAGCTCAAGCACGAAGGGGCGTGGAATGTGCATCCGGGAGGGGCTACGTCACTGCTTATGAAGCTGCGGCAGCACACTGCTGTTCGTGTAAATCTGAAGCGCGTGGCGGTGGATGCCGAAAAGGACGACCTTTCCTCGTATCCGTTTTTGTACCTGACAGGTTTGGACGATTTCTCGTTCTCTGAGGAGGCGGTAACCGCTCTTCGGCGCTATCTCAATTTTGGAGGGATGCTTTTAATAAACAACGGTATGGGCTTGAGCACGTTCGACAGGGCTGTGCGGCGGGAGCTGGCAAAGATTTTGCCTGAGGCGGAGCTGGAGCCTATTGCGGCGAATCATCATCTGTATAATAGTCTTCTTCCAATCAAAAAAGTGAGGTATTCACCTGTGGTGGCAAAGAATAAACCTGAACTCAAAAATCAACCCTACTTACTGGGCGTGACAATCGATGGCGACCTGAGGGTCCTTTACAGTCCCTACGATATTGAAGCCGGTTGGCTGGATGCCTACTATCCACTGATAAGGGGCTATGAACCAATCTATGCTCAGCAATTAGGGCTGAATATTATTACATACGTTATGACTCATTAGACTCGTGCTACGTAGCGTGGCTACTACGCAGAGTAGTAGCGGAGGGTATTGTATGTCAGATAAGATGTCAACTGTAAGCTGTCCGGAATGTGGAAGGACATATGATGTCAGCGGTCTTTCGGCTGGGACAAAAGCTCGCTGCAAATGCGGGTGCAAATTTGATGTATCATCCGGGCAGATTGTCGAGCAGGGGATGCCCCCGCCGGCAACAAGCGGGGGCAGGCCGCAAGCCCGGCTGGCGGACACTACTAATTTAGGGTCAAGAGATGCCCTCGAGGCGGTTGAATCGCTGGCCCAGGCCAAAGATACTGTTCTTGATGAAGTAGGCAAAATCATTATCGGTCAAAAGGAAGTGCTGGATCAGATTCTCACCGCGTTTTTTGCTCGTGGACATTGCCTGCTGATGGGAGTGCCGGGATTAGCGAAAACTCTGATGGTGCACAGTCTGGCCCAGACGATGCTGTTAAAATTCAACCGGATTCAGTTCACGCCCGATTTGATGCCTACCGATATTACCGGGACAAATATTCTGCAAAGGGACCCAGACACACGACAACGGAGGTTTGTTTTCCAGCAGGGGCCGATATTTACAAATGTACTCTTAGCTGATGAGATCAACCGTACTCCGCCGAAGACACAAGCGGCGCTGCTTGAGGCTATGCAGGAGCGTAAAGTAACATCATCGGGCCATACATATACCCTTCCTGAACCTTTTTTAGTGCTTGCAACGCAAAATCCGATAGAGCTGGAAGGTACCTATCCGCTTCCGGAAGCACAGTTAGACCGGTTTATTTTGCTTATTAAGGTTGACTATCCCAACTTGCAGGAAGAGCAGGAAATATTGTTGACGACCACCGGTCGTGATGGAGAGCCGCTCGACGGCATCCTCGATGCTAAATCTGTCCTGAGGTATCAGGATTTGGTTCGGCAGGTTCCGATTAGCGAACATGTGGCCCAATATTCGGCGCGGCTGTGCCGCGCAACGCGGCCGCAGTCCGATGAGGCTCCTGAGTTTATCAGTGAGTTTGTGCGTTATGGCTGCGGGCCCCGTGCCGGGCAATCTTTGATATTGGCAGCTAAGGCGCATGTAGTTCTGAACGGTCGCTTCAATGTCTCATGCGACGATATTAGAAAATACGCCTTGCCGGTAATGCGTCACAGAATGATTCTAAATTTTGCCGCAGCCAGCGAAGGGCTTGATACGGATGCGGTGATAAAGAGATTACTGGATACGGTGGGTGAGTCGGAGTAGAAAGGACAGAGGACAGAGGACAGAAGACAGAGAACAGAGAACAGATAACAGAGATAATCTGACTTCTGTCTTCCGTGTTTAGCCGGAGGTGTGTATGATTGAGTCCATAGGCTATCGTTATCTTCCTCCACGAATGGCCGAGCGTCTGCGCGGCGTTGAAATAGGGGTGCGTCGGCCAATGGACGGTAGTCATCAGGGTCTGCACAGGTCTCCTGCGTTTGGGTCTTCTGTCGAGTTTGCAGAGTATCGCGAATATGCTCCCGGTGACCCGGTTTCCCAGATTGACTGGCCTGTTTATGCGCGAAGCGACCGGTACGTTATCCGGCGGTTCCACGAAGACGTAAGTATCCGCTGCTACATTATGTTAGATATATCCAGCAGTATGAAATACCAACAGGACGGGACGCTGCAGAAGAGCGAATATGCCTGCTATCTGGCGGCGGGGATGATGTATGTGATGGTGCAGCAGGGTGATACCGTTTCGCTGATTACGTTTGACGACCAGATACGGGACTACTATGAGCCTTCGGGGACCTTTGTAGGGCTTAAACCAATGCTGCAGGGGCTTGAGAAAATCGAGCCTAAGAACAAAGGTAATATCGAAGCAGCGCTGCACAGCGCGGCGGAAATGATCAAAGGTAAAGCATTAGTGGTCGTCATCTCCGACCTGCTGGAAGAGCCGGAAAGTATTTTGCAGGGTATTAACCACCTTTACTATGACGGCAAAGAGATTACGCTGTTTCATATTCTGGACCCGGCGGAGATGAACATGTCAATAACGGGACTGGCCGATGTTACCTCGCTGGAGACGAAAGATAAAATAACAGTGGATTTCAGGCGGATACGTGATGCCTACCTTGAACAGTTGCGTCTTTATCTCGACGAGCTGCGGAGCGGCTTTCAGAAGACCCGGTCGGAATACATCCTGACGGAGACAAGGACGGAGGTATATGACGCTATTTTGCAAAGGAGTAGAATGGTATGATTTTTTCTGCTCCCATTTTTCTTTATCTCGTACCGTTAGCGGGGCTGCCGATAGTTTTTCACCTTATACTAAAGCAGAAGAAACGGACGGTGGTATTCTCGACTTTGATGTTCTTTCACCGGACCGACCCAAAGCTGAACTCGCATCGCAAAATACGGCAGTGGCTGCTGCTTATGATGCGGATTTTGTTGATTGCGTTTATATTATTAGCTTTATCGCGACCTGAATTTGTAACGTCGATGGGTCTGGGCGGTAAGATTTCGGTGGTAGCCATAGTGGACAATTCCGCGTCAATGAGCGAGGCCGGCAGTTATGATAATGATAGGAGCAAACTTGAATGTGCGAGAGAAGGCGCAAGAAAGCTTCTTTTGGCGCTGGAGAGTGACTCGAAAGCAGCGGTGATATTGTCCGTTGATGAACCGGCGGTACCGGCGGCCGATTCGCTGACTTCCGATACTGAACTGCTTTTGGATTCACTTGATAAAATCAGACCCACGGCAGCGACAGGAAATGCCGGCAATGCGCTGTCGCGAGCTTTTGAACTTCTTCGTTCAAGCTCTACAGGCGGCGGGGCGGTGCATGTGTTCAGTGACATGCAGCAGAGCGAGTGGACTTCGGCGAACTCAGTCGAGGCGGGAAGAGATTTGGCACAGGCCAACGCAGGGGGGACACCAATAACAGTCTATTTTCACAAGGTCGAGTCCGAGATCCGTGAAGAAGCGAATGTGGCGATAGCGTCGGTCCAATTTCCCGAGGAAAAGGTTCTGCCGAAGCACCCTTATAAGATTGGCTTAGTCCTGCAGAACAACTCGGATATTGTGGCCAATATCCGGGTCAACTCTATAGACAATCAGGGCCAGAAAAATACGGAAAACATCGTGGTAGAAGGGGGCAGAGCCAGGACGGTGGAGGTGGAGACGACGCCGGATGTGACCGGGTATCACTGGATTAAGGCGTGGATTGAAGGTGATGGTTTCTCGGCGGACAATGAAGCGGGGATAGGGGTATTCTGTGAAGAGACGGCAACGGTTTTGTTTGGAGGTACGCCGGAAGAATTTGGAGTACTGCCGGTGGCGCTATCTCCTTCTGGGCAGGGACAATTTACCGGTATGGTCGTGAAGTTCAGCTTGCCGGGTCAGTTGAGCCAAACCGCCGCTAAGGAAAAACCAATTTTGATTGTTACGACGTGGGCGGGGATGCAATCCACCCCGGCGGACTCGGCCTGGCTGAGGGAGTACGTTGAAAATGGCGGCAATCTTCTGGTTGTTCCATCGGTTAGACCCGAGCAAAGGGCTTTATCCGGACAGTTTCCAGACTGGCTCGGTGCTGGCATAAAGGCCCGTGAGGTGTACGCACGGGGTGCCGGCTTGGAGGTGTTGTCCGAAGAAATCAGCTTCTGGAATCGAATACGCGAAGCAACAGGAAATTCAAAACTGGAATCTATCAGCGCATACGTTTTTTATCCGCTGATAATATCTGCGGAGTTTACGCCACTTCTCGGAGTCCCGCAACAATTGTCTGCCGACGGCAGGCGAGGGCCTTTGGGAGGCGACCGCTCTCCAGCCTCGGGGTCAATTGGTGCGGGAAAAGTAGTAATCGCACACAAGAAGCTGAACAGGGGCAATATTTACGTCAGCGGCACGGCCTTTACTTCGCGTTGGAACACGCTGCCCTCTTCGGGTTTATTGGTGATGATTGCGCAACGTATGGCAGTGGCGGGGTCTTCATCCGGGCAGGAGGGGGCAATATCACTCGTGGCTGGTGAGCGTCCGCGCGGCATCAGAGCCCAGGGCGGCGAGGTCGAAGTTCTTTCCTTAGTAGGTGATTCGATGGACTGGAAAGGCAAAGAGCAGCAAATTCCGGCCTTTCCGAGGACCGGGGTGTACCTAATTACAGCAGGTGATAATAAATACTGTATATCAGTGCGTGCATCAGAGAAAGAGGGATTGGAAAAATATATCGAAGGTTCGGAAGTGCCGGCTCTGGGTCAAATAGCACATCAGATTTTGCCTTACGATGAGGCTGTGGACTTTGAGCAATACCATAAGGGCCAGGCAAGGTCGGTAGAGTTGTTTTTGTTTTTGCTTCTGTTGGCAACGCTGGCGTTGTTGGCAGAGGGATGGCTGGAAGCCCCCAGGCTGTCCCGGGCCGGTCAAAAAAAAATGCCGAAAGCAGAAACGGTGTCAGAAGTTTCCGAAAGTAATAAAGGGCGATTGTGGTCTCCAGTTCACAGGCTAAGGAACATCATTGGCAAATCGACTCATGATACCCCCGTGCTTTCTGGCGAAGGCAAGAACGGGGGGAGGGCAAGCTAATGGGAATACTGCGTTGGCAAACACATCTGAATCCCGTTCTCAGTGCGGGACTGATTCTGGGGCTTGGGGTCTGGCTGATTATTCTGTATCGACGGCAGCGAAGACAATATTCGGCCAAAGAGGTCATGGTGTTGGTGGTACCCAAGATACTAATAGTGCTGCTGTTGATTTTAGCATATTTTGACCCGGTGTGGAAAGTGATGCAAAGACCCGACGAGAATCAAAAGGTTCTTGCGCTTGTGGATACATCTTCTTCTATGGAGGTCGAGGATAAAGTTGAAGGCAGCCGGGGCAAACGAGCCGATGGTCTGCTTGAAGAACTCACGCAAGAGCTGCGGTCTTCTTTCATAGATTTTGATACCCTGGAATTTGACAGTGAGGTGCGGACTTCGGCGAGCTCAGTCGAGCAGGGGCAGGTCCGAGAAACCGATTTAGGCAAGTGTCTGGTTACAATAGCAGATAAGCCGGATACATCCAACTACATGAGCGCGCTCCTGCTTACTGACGGCGGCGACGAAGTGGTGCAAAACGTTAAGCTGCCTGAAGTGCCGGTTTATATTGCCGGTGTGGGCAGCGATCCTGAGACATGGAATGATATAGCGATAACCAGGATTGAGACGCCGGAGGTTGTGGAAGAGCAAAGCGATTTTGAGGTGACCGCTGAGGTTGTAGCCCGCTGTGCTTCCTATGCTTTTGCCACAGGGGCAGAGCGGGTGAATGTGAGAGTGGAAGCCAAAGACGGCCAGGACTGGGAAACTCGAGATTCCAAACTGGTTGACCTAACAGGGGCCAGAGCGCGTGTGAAGTTCAACTTGAAAAGTCCATCTGAAATGGGAATGAAAAAGTATCGTGTTCGAGTCGAAACGATTGATGGGGAGCTTTCTGAATTGAACAATACGCGGATTTTTTCAATAGAGGTACGTAAAAATACCCTGTCTGTACTTCTTTTTGCTCAGCAGTTAGGATGGGATTTCAGACAGATTTACAAAGAGATGTCCGATGATACGTCCGTGGCACTGACGACGCTGTTTCGCGTAAGCAGTGACCGATTTATTGTGCGTGGCAGTCGCCAGAAAGGTGATGAGAATCTTGAAGCGGGCTTTCCTTCAACCAAAGGACTGCTTGGGCTGTATAAATGCGTTATAGTTGGTTCGTTCCCTGCCACACAATGGCGGCAGGAACAGTTGCAGGCTCTGGTGGAATACGTGCGTGAAGGGGGAGCAGTGATATTTCTTGGAGGAGAGCATTCCTTTGGTCAGGGCGGGTATTCGAGGACGGTGATTGAGCCGCTGTTTCCATGGCGGATAAGTGCAGGCGAGCCAAAACTGGAAACAGACCAGTTTACGGTGAATGTGCCGTTATCAGCGGCAAATCACAGTATTGTTTCCGAAACGTCAAGACTTATTAGTCAGAGTTCGGGAGCCACGATTGAGAGTATCAATCTAACCGGGTCTCTGAGGAGCGGAGCTATCAACCTGCTGGACGCTTCGGTGGGTAGCAGGACGGTATCGGTAGTTGCACTTCAGCGTTTCGGAGAGGGACAGACGATGGGAGTGGCGACGAATACGCTGTGGAAATGGACTCAGACCTCTGATGTGCTTAAGCAGGCCTACGGTCATTTTTGGCGACAGTCGGTCAGGAACCTGTCGCAGTGGGAGGAAGGGGAGCGCTTTGTGGGCATCAAGTGGGATAAAAAAGGCTACAGACCCGGTGAACAGGCCAGCGCTACGATTCGCGTTGCCGGGCGCTATAATCCGGGACAGTTGCACTTGAAAGCAACGTTGACCCCGCACCAATTGTCTCCCAGCGAAAGTCGTGAGCCAGCGCCCGATTTGCAACGTCCCGGCTCAGGTTCAATTGGTGCAGGGCAGCCGGTATCTGTCGAACCCGTGATAGGCAGGGAGAATACATTCCGCGCGGAAATGGTCTTTTCCAAGAGGGCCGAATACCTGTTTGAAGTGCAGGCTTATGTAGGTGAGAAACTATTAGAGTCTTATGAAAAGACATTAGTAGTGGGACCGGGTGTGAATGAAGGTGCTAATCTTGAAGTTGACCATGCGTTTCTGGATGACCTGGCGATGCGAAGCGGCGGTGCATATTTTCGAGAAACCGATTTTGAAAATCTGGTTGATACACTTAGAAGTAGGGTTATGGACTATGCTGTCAGTATGGAGATTCCGCTGGTTCAAGATAAGTACATATACATTCTGATATTTTTGGGTATTCTTATATTGGAATGGACGATGCGTCGCAAGATGAATCTTTTTTAATGCAAAGGTTTGAATAATTGTGCAGAGAACAAAGCTGAAAAAAGAGCCGAAGAAAATGAAGCTAAAAGCGAAAATGTGTAATTTTAAGTTTTTATTCTGTGTTTTTTGCTTTTTATTTTGGTCTGTCAACCCAGTATGTGGTGCTTCGACGGGGACGTTGCTTGGCGATGCCACTCAAAAGAAGAGCCAGACCAGAATAGCAGCGGTCTATTTTTCCGATGGGAAGGTTCTGACAGGCGAGATATCGTTAACGCTGGGTCGAAGTTTCAAGCTGAACATACCGAAGGGGGGGAAACTCAAGACCAAAGATATGGTAACAGGGGAAGATGTGCAATACGGCAAAGTCAGAAATTTTACTTTTGAGCCGGTGCGGGAGATTCGTTTTTATCCGGAAAAAGAGGAGATGCGCCGGAATTGGAAGTTCATAGAAACGACCAAATACAATGAAAAGACAGGGGAAGCGGATTATTCGCCCGCCGCAAAAGAATACTCCGGCAAACCGTATCCGCTGCGTTATCTCGCCGCGACGGTGATTTTCAACAGTGATGAATCTTTGCGGGGGCATCTCTACACCGTGACAGTTTATCTTAAGACCGGGGAGAAAACGCACAGACTGGTTTTGCGGAGTAAGCAGCGGGGCGGAGAGGGAACCACGCTGGATGAACTTGTTTACGTCCAAAGAATAAAACTATTAGATGAAGGTAAAAGCATTGCAGCCAAAGTTACAGTGAAGTTTACCGATATGCGTTTTGGGCCGGAGGATGCGGTTCAGGCGGTGACAAAGGAATCTTTGACGCCGATACCGACTAAGATGACCGAAAACGACGATACCTGCTTGGTTGAATCCGCGTTTGGTGAGGAGTTTTATCTGGCCGCCAGGAAAGACGGAAAGTATATTGTTGGCTGGCCCCAAGAACAGGATAAAAAGCTGTTTGCGGTCGCTCATGACCACATCAAAAGACAAAGAGATTTTTACAATGAAAAGAAACTGTTAGGAGTACTGGCCCCCGCCAGCGACAAGCGGGGGCTGGCCAGTAAGAATGACAAGGAAATGCTTACTCTCGTGAGTCTGCGGCGCAAGGTGGCGCCGACTCATTTCGGAGAAATAGGCGGCGAGTGGGACAGAGAATTAGGGACGGTGGTTGACCCCGTTAGAAGTAAGACGGCAACTTCTAACGGGGTTGAACCCTGGCGGTTGAGCATCTGGCGATGGAAGTATGATAAGGCAAATCAGGAAATGATACTATCGGCGCGGGGGACGTTTTTCCGTGTTATCTTGCTGCCAGATGACCCTACGCCGGAAGTTTTTATATCAGAAAAGCTTTGGTCCCGTACGGCAAAAGGGACTTTAGAGGAACAAAGTTATGGACCATATGAATGACCAGCAGAGCGAGCCTGCCGCACCAATTTCCAAGTATATGCGGCAGATTCCAGTTGAAGGATGGAGCACACCAGGAACGAAAATTGGTGCGGCACTGTCATTGTAGGCCAAAGCCCCAAAAAGGAACCTTAGAGGAACAAAGTTATGGACCATATAAATGACCAGCAGAGCGAGCCGGTTCGAGAGACCGTAGCCAGAGGCCGACGAATAATGATGGCTAACCGGCTTGTTTTAGGAGGATTAGTGTGGGGGACGGTTTGCTTGGGTGTTTGGCTTGCGCTGTGTTTTATGGATAACCTTTTACATCTTCCGCCCGGGTTACGACTGGCGATTGTTTTAGGCTGGGTGGGTTTGATGATATTTGAATTTTGGAAGAATTTGTTATCGCCGATTTTACAGCTCGAAGGGCTCGAGGGTACGGCGTTACTTCTGGAGCGTAAACATAATGTGCCGGAAAACATGCTGATTAATGCGCTGTGTTTTGAGTCTCGTGAATTTACCTCAGATGAGAAACCATTTGCCCGGCGAACAATAGGGACAGCCATTTCCTTAATGTCAACGGCAGACCTGAGAAAGCTGTGGGACAGGAGGAGAATAAGAAAGTGGCTGATAGCGTTTTTGATTATTATGCTTTTTTGGATGATTTATGGTTTTAGTCATAGCCGTTATGTGGTCAATGCCTTTGCGAGGTTCATACGACCGTTGTCGGATGTTCCGCCGGCGGGCTCAGTGGTGCTGAAGGTTACGCCGGACAGTGACGTAACCATCGCGGAAGCTGATGATTTGTTAGTGTCGGTTGAAGTTGAAGGCAGGGGGGGTAATGGAGCGCTGCGGAGTTATCCAGAGATTGTATGGATGGATGGAGCGGACTATATAAGTACCGAAAAGGGCAAAAGCAAAAGTACAACCATGCAGGCCGTAGGGGATAAGCAGGGAGTATTCAATTATACTTTTGCAGCAGTAGATAGGCCGTTTGCTTTTCGAGTGTTCGCGGCAGATACTTATAGTTCCAGTATCAAGGTGACGGTCAATACAGTGCCGAGAATAAAAGAGTCTCAGTTTCATATTTCGTCACCTGAATATACGGGTATAGGGAAGGTTAGCACTTTGGGGCCTCCTGAGGCGATATCGGGACTGGCAGATTCGCAGGTAGTTGTGGACGTAAAGCTGGACAAGCAGGCTGAAAGACTGTGGTGGAAGGCGCAGGACAAGACGATTGAGTTTAAAAATGTTGACAGGGTATGGCGTGCAGAAACGCATCTGCAAAAAGCCGGTTCCTACCAGCTTGAGGTCAAGGGGCCTGGAAGTGACAGACGTATTGCCATTGCTTCCGGGCCGATCTTACTGCAGCAGGACAGTGTGCCGGAAATTGAATTTGTGGATACCGACCGGAGCCTTACGGTGAATCCCGGAGAAAGGCTGAAGTTCGATATACAAGCTTCTGACGATTTTGGGATCGGCCGGATATACGTAACACTCGGACAAATGCAGGCCAATAGTCCTGCAAAAACAATAGAGAACTGGGAATATGAAGGACCACCGGGAAGAAAGGAGCAGGTGGCTGAGACACTTCGCCTGCCGATAGATGCCGGTGTGTTCAAACCGGGTTCGGCCTACGTTCTGCAGGCATTCTGTCAGGATTTTAGTCCAATGAAGCACATGGGTCAATCGCAGCCGGTTACACTCCAGGTCAGGTCGTTAGATGAGCTGACGATTTCGGCTGATGACCCGAACGGTACTGCTTTTGCGGCACTGGACAAGGCCATTGAAGCGCAGCAGGCGGCTTTAGGTGTAACGGAAAATGTGTTGACGAACCTCGACGATGTAATTAATGCAAGCAGGAAAGAAGCGGAAAATATCAAGAACCTGCAGAGGCATCAGGGCGAAATGGACCAAAAGCAGAAGCTTGTTGGTGATTATATGACTGAGGCCTGGGATGTATCATCACATCCGCGCCCGAGGTTTGTTGATAAACTGGTTGAGCTAAGAGACGGCGAACACGCCCGTGTAATGGAGAAAATAGGAACGATTGGTGCAACAGAACCAAAGACTAAAGCAATTAAGGCGGCTAATAAATCTGCAGTTTCTTATTCACTGCAATCTGTCGAAAAACAGCAGGCTTTCCTGCTCGAACAGCTCATTGCGCTTAAAGGTGTAATTGCCAAAGAGAGCCAGGCTGAAGCGGAAAAGGCGGCGGCGGAAATTTTAGGCGAAAGTATCGAGTCACTTGATACCGGCGTAGAAGAATCGCTCAAAGAAATGGCCAAGGAATTGGATGAGTTTGTCGAGAAACAGAAGCAGATAATGCAGGAAAGACAAATGATTATGGATAAACCGCCGGAAGACTTCAGTGCGGCCGATGAGAACAAACTGGAAGAGCTTGCGATGGACCAATCCAAACTGGCGGAGATTTTGTCGGATGTGGTGAACGATTTTACTAATCTGGACCTTCAGGATTTTGGGGACGACGCGATGGTCGAATCGATGAAAAGTCTCTACGAGGAGGCCGACGAGCTTGCTAAACAAGCCAGGGAAGTAGCCGATATGCGTCAAGCGCGAGTTGACGCCCATCGCCTGGAAACTGAAGAGGTGGAGATGGCCGAGGAGCTAATGATAAACTGCGAGGCGACACTGGGATTCTATGATAATATTCAATTTATCGCAGAGATTCCCGAGGATGAGCAGTTGTTTGCGCCGTTGGCGGAGCTGCCGTCGGAACTGGAAGACCTGGTAGCTGATTTGATTACATCGGAAGAAGAAATGCGGCTGGAGGTGGAAGATATCGGCAGCTATCTTAATTCTCTGGACCATACGGCTGGGCCGGTTTCCGATGGAACTATAAGCAGCACAAGCGCTAAAGGCAAAACCGGCGACCAGAAGCCGGAGGATAATATTATTCAGGGACGCAGCGGAGCAGGACGCAGCGGTATGTCCGACGGCCAGCTGGTAGAGCCGGTAGCCAAGGCGCTGTCCGACAATGAGTACGGTTTACGAGAACGAGTCTCAAACACGCCTTTGGAAAGCGGCCAGGTCAAAGATGAGGACACGAAAGCGCAGACGGGCGGAACAGGACTCGGTAAGGACAGCGACCAAGCCACCATGTTCGGGGTAGGGGGTAAGCTGCCTCCTAAAGTACTGGATATGATGAAAGCTACAGAGGAAAAACAGCAAAAAATCCGGCAGTCGGCACAAGAGCTGGTGCTCAAGCTCGAAAGTCATAATCTGCCAACAATGGAATTTGAGAAGTCTATTCAAGCGATGAAAGGAGTAGAAGAGTCTATCAAAAGCCGCAGTGGAGTAGATATCAGAGGAGCTTTCGATGAAGTTGTCGACTCTCTGAAGAAATCGCACCGGGCATTGGGCAGGCAAATTGCACTGCAATATACCCAGGACAAAGCAACAGACAGGAAGCTGAACGATATTCTTTCCCGGGAACAACAAAATCGTTTTAGGGGCTACGAGCATATGATTAGCGCCTATTTCGAGGCTCTGGCACAGGGCAAAGATAAAGGCCTGAAGACGGAAGATAAAAAACAGGATAAATGAGCAATTTTGGATGTAGTTGCAGTATGCTGAAAATTATGTTGTCAATAGAGCATATAAGACGGTTGTTGTTTGCTGCCGCGGCAGCTTTATTTGTTTGCAATATCGGCTGGGCCGCTGAGGTCGGCAGGTCCGTTCCGTGGCACCTCGAGGATGCGGCGTTTCGGTTTCGCATTGAAAAAGACCCGGCCCACTCACAGATACCTGATGTTCATCTGTCCGATTTGAAAAAAAAGAAGAAGTGGACCGGCTCGTACTATAGACTTAATGGGAAGGTCTATAAAAAAGGTATCAATATGACCTGCCCTGGAGAGGTTACTTACAAACACGAGAATCAGCATAGGCGTTTTGTAGCATTGGCCGGACTTAATGATAGAGCTGATTCCGATATGTCTGTCAGCTTTGAGATTTATGCAGACAAAAGAAGAGTGTACAAATCAGAGCCGTTGACCAAACATATGCCGCCGCTTGAAATTAATATCGGGATTCCATCGACAGCCGAGCAGATTAAATTGGTAACGACCGGTTCCGATATGAAAGGCGAGCGACGGGCAAGTCTGGTTAGCGCAGGATATCTGCTGAGGGGGCAAAATCCGGAGGTCTCTTATGCCAAGCTATATATGCCCGGCTTTGATGCGAGGGATTTCGAAGCGGTAGTTTTTACGACTATAGGCCAGCGAGTCCCCAGCCGGTTATTTTGGACCAAAGCAGATGAGCCGATGGAGATTCTTTTCGACAATTCCTATGGCAGCACGATCTATTTTGTTTATCTTGTGCACAAAGAGAAGTATAAACCTGCCTCCTCAGTATGGGAGCCCAAAGCCGGGGTAACTTTAGAGACAAGATATACAGGCAAAAATTACCCCGAGTGTAAGGAGCTTTCCGGTTTATTAAAAGTGTGGAATAATGTCGCCGAGCCGATGGGCAAGAGTCTGGTTGATAATGTTCACCATTCGTTTCCAATTCATCGATTGGAGGAATCTGGTTCTGATAACACCGATAAGAAACCCCGTCTTGCGTTGTATCGCTATGAGGGTTTCTTCCAGACCGACGAAGCGGGCGATTACATTTTCGCCACGGCCTCGAATTGGACCTCGCATCTGCTTATAGACGGCAAGGTGGTGGTGAGCTGGCCCGGTGAACACGACTATAAGGCTGGTATAAAGGGAGAGGAACAGGGTAAGATTTCTCTGGGAGCTGGCGTGCATAAGCTGGAATATCTGAACTGCAGCCCATGGGGAAAAATGTTTACGTTAGCCGCCTGGCAAATGCCGCAGGAAAAATTAGGCCTTATGGCCAGAGGTGATTTCCTGCCTGTGGGACGCTTCGTGGCTACTGAAATTGGATATAAAGACCTGGCCAAAGATGGGGGCAGCTTTAATTGGCAGATAACCGATGATTGGCGGCTGGACCAGGAGAAAGCGGCTCTGATTCGGATGCGATTCGACGCCCTCAAGGCACAACGCAACGTGGATTATTCATACCGGTGGAAATTCGACGATGGAACAATCGAGACCGGCGAAAGTATCGAGCATGTGTTTTTACGACCCGAGATGCGCACAGTAACACTTGAAGTGCTGAAAAACGGAGAGGTAATCGTCGAGATAAGACAAAAAATCCACGTTCATATTTTATGGGATAAAATCCAGCTTGAGCCGGGTAACAAACAGGCCTTTGAGAAAGCTATATCTGAAAGTAACTTTGACAAACTGCCAATAGGTGATATCGTCAATTTATATGCTTTTGCCGATGGCCTTGAGCGCCAACTGTGGAGGCAACAGGCCGCGGCGGCTTTAATGAATAGAATGGACGAGCTTGTGGCGGAATCCAAGCACCGACATTTCTGCCTTGAATTGGGTCAGTACCTGCGATCGGCTTCGGTACGGCAGTATGAACAGGCGTTGAAACTTTTCACCCGTCTGCATGAAAAATCGGCGCCGAATACGGTGGTTCGCCAAAATGCGATGGTTTCTCAAGCTGAATTATTGGTGCAATGCTTCGGAAAGGCGCAGGAGGCGTTAAAGATTCTAAACCAGCTCGAGGAGAGAAAGTTAGACAAGAAAATAGTTACTCGATTCAGGATGGCTAAAGCTGAAGCTCTGATAGCGCTGGAGCAGGTTAAAGAAGCAAGGGAAATACTTCAAAATCTTCGGGCTGCTTCCGAACAGCCCGACAGTACTAAGCAGGAGGTCAAGGATGTTGGGCGATTGCGCGCAGCAAGACAATTGGCAGATAGCACCGACGACCCGGAGCAGTTGGATTATGCTATAGAGAAGATTGAGGAAATCATCGCCAATGACCCGGTGAAGCTATTGATGCCGAATTTGAACCTGATAAAACTGGATGTGCACTTGGCGAGGAAAGAATACTTAATCGCTTTTTATTTAGCTGAACGGCTAAATAAGCTCGAATTAAGTAACTACTATCGGTCACAGATGCTTGTCCGGCAGATAAAGGCGCTCTGTGGCATCAAGGCCGTTGACAAGGCCAAGGTGATTTACGAGACCATAGCGACAGACTATCCATACAGCCCGGCGGTAGCCGAGGCCAAGAAGGCTATTGTTGAAACAGTAGTTGCAGGACAAAAAGAATAACCTTTACGAGTATCCTGTCAATTTCAAGTTCGCGACTCGTCCTACGGAGCGAGCTACTTCGCGGAGTAGCAACTACCCCTATAGCTTCCAGGGCTTTCTGTATTCGTAGTGCAGCAGTTTATTAGCCTGTCTATTATTGATGGCTTGTTCTTTCTTCGGGTCCCATTGTATTCGAGTTTTAGTAGCCAGAGCGATATTTGCCAGTAGAGCAAAGGTTGTTGAACGATGGCCTGTTTCCATATCACAATTTGTCCGTTGACGGCTTTTGACGCAATCAAGAAAGTTCCGAATGTGCTGGACGGTAAGGTCGCCATCTATTCTCTTACTTTCCAGCGGTTCGATATTAGAGTCGCTATCCTGAAATTGTCCTGCTTTTGAAGGCACGATCTTATAGCCGGCTTCTCCACTGGTGCCGGCGTAAAGATTTCCCAGCGTGCCACGGAATTCGACCTCTCCCTCTATTAAGGCGGGTTCACCGTTCGCTTCATATTGGCCGAAAATGAGCAGCACACCCGAGGGCATCTCAAAAATAACCTCCATAGTATCCGGAACTGTCCGGTCGTCATCGAGGGCAAACCTTCCACCGTGCGCAGATATCGAGACCGGTGCCTGTTCTGCCAGCATCCAGCGCATCGCATCACAATAATGCACGCCCCAGTTGGCCATCTGCGAGGAATAATTCTCCCACCAGCGGAATTTATACAAGGACATGTTATTCTTGTAGGGGCGTTCGGGCCGGGGACCAAGCCACATGTCCCAATCCATTCCTTCCGGCGGGGCCGTATCGGGAAATTTGCCTATACCGTTCGGATACATATTACTTATCCGGTAGGCCCTTGCCACCGTTACCTTGCCGATTTTACCTGCCTGGACATGCTCTGCTATTTGCATGTACGATTTGGAGGAGCGTCGGTGAAGCCCGACCTGTATTACCCGATTATATCGTTTTGCGGCCTCGACCATCTTCCGACCTTCCAGTACGGTTATCGACAGCGGCTTTTCCACATATACGTCCTTTCCCGCCTGGCAGGCCATATTGCTTTGGATAGCGTGCCAATGGTCGGGTGTAGCAATAACCACTGCATCTATGTCTTTACGGTCGAGCAGGCGACGAAAATCCTTATATCGTGCAACGTTGCTGCCCAACTTTTCTGTCATCTTCGGAATTCTGCCTCCTAAAGAATCTTTGAGCGTTTTATCGACTTTGGAATAATCTCTGGCTAAGTAAGGTTCATAGACATCGCACAGAGCGGCGATTTCAACATCATCCTGTTGGAGAAAGCCGTTAAGGAGCTGCGTTCCGCGGTTGCCAATGCCGATAAAGCCCACACGAATTTTCTCATTGGCTCCACGGGCGGTCTTTATTAGAGGAACACCTATGGCATTTAGTCCCAAGGTTACTGATGCTGCGGCTACTGTCGAATTCTGTAAGAATCTGCGTCTTGTGGTTTTTTGATTTTTTTCATTCATTTTGTTATCTCCCAAAATCTTTTGCATTATTATCAAATAAGAAGCCGATAAGCTCTCAGCGCTTATGCTTTACTTTTTCTTCCCAGTTCTTTAACAATATTTTTAATTTTCGCACATCTTCTTTCCGCTTGCCAAGGATATTATTTTTTTCCGCCGGGTCCTGTTCGAGGTCGAAAAGATATTCTTCTACATCATCGCCTTCCTGCAGCCGTATGTATTTTAAAAAGCCATCCCGGACGGCTTTTCTTGTCCTTTCTCCCCTTCGAGCACGCCAGAAAAGTGTACGTTTCTGAACGGGTTGATTTCTTTGGAGCGCCTGTAAAATATCTATGCCATCAAATGGACGGTTTTCCGGTGGTCCGGTACCTGCTGCTCTGACAATAGACCGAGAAAAATCCATAGTGATACAGGGCTGATTCGATACTATATCTTCTTCGAGCACGCCGGGCCATCTTGCAATGCACGGAACTCTTATACCACCTTCAAAAAGATTTCCTTTATAACCGGAGAAAGGCTGATTGTTGCCGGTTTTATTGGCGCCGTTATCGCTCATAAAAATAACAAGTGTGTTGTCCGCTATTTTACTATCTTTGAGGGTTTTCAATATCTTCCCGATGCCCTCATCCATCCGTTCAACCATAGCGGCGTAAGTTGCTCGGGAGCCTTTGCTATAGTCGGCTTGTGGAACAGGGTCGTTCTTTTTATCATCCGGTCCCTGATAGGGGGTGTGAGGTGCGTTATATGCGACGTACAGGAAAAAGGGTGTATTTTGCCGGCGTTGAATAAATTTAACCGCCTCATCGGTAATAAGGTCTGTGAGGTAACCTTCTCGCTTGATGGGTTGGTCATTTAGATAAAGGGCAGGTTGGCCGGTATATTCACAGTGGTGGAAATAATCAATAGAGCCACCCACCGGGCCAAACCAGTAATCGAAACCGTGCCTTAGAGGAAAAAATTTCGGCTCATATCCGAGATGCCACTTGCCGCATATTGCTGTGGCATATCCAGTATCTTTGAGCACGCGAGCGATGGTTGTCTGTTCAACAGGTAGGCCCATATCATTTGTTTCGCGTAATCGGATGGCATCGTCATACCGACCGACATTGCCGATACCGAGGGCACATTCCAGGCCGCCAACACGGTGTTGGTAACGGCCTGTCAGCAGGGCGGTTCTGGTTGGTGTGCATTCGGGGGCATTGGCATAAAATGTGGTAAATCTGACTCCCTGTTTCGCCAGACTGTCTATGGCCGGTGTGCGAATGTCTGTGCAGCCATAACATCCAACATCGCCGTACCCCAGGTCATCAGCCATAATAAGGATAATATTAGGAGCTCGTGCTTTCGGCGAGCCAACAGAACGGCATCCGGGCAAAACAGCAGTCAGGGCGGTAAGCCCGGCGGTTTGAGCCAGAAACCGGCGTCTTGTAATTGTCCCAGCTATGATAATGTCCCTTTAAATAGTAATTTATGAAGATGCCTTGTGATTCCTATTGTAGGCTTGTCTAAGAATCTCGGAAAGGTAAAATTTTGGTTCTTCTGCAATAAAATTGGTGAATATTGGTTGCTTTTCGAGTATTTTGTTATCCTGGTGTGTTTCAAGTTACATTTATTTTTAATTTTATCCAATAGAGGACTTAATTGAAGGCTTTAATTTATACTAAACCATATTGTTTTGAATATTCAGACTTTCCCGACCCAGCGGTGGGTGACGATGAGGTACTGATAAGTGTCAAGGCCTGTGGAATTTGTGGTTCGGACGTTCATGGCTTCACAGGCAAGACCGGCAGAAGAATTCCTCCTTTGATTATGGGTCATGAAGCGGCCGGCATCGTTGAAGAGGCCGGCGAAAATGTAAAGGGATTTGAAAAGGGCGATAGAGTTTGCTTTGATTCAACTGTATATTGCAATAAATGTCAGCCGTGCCGGAAGGGCTTGTATAATCGCTGTGAAAAACGACAGGTATTAGGAGTTTCCACGCCGGAGTTCAAAAGGCACGGTGCATTTGCTGAATATGTCGCAGTGCCCTGGTGGATTGTCTCGAAGATTCCGGACGATATGTCGTTTATTCAGGCGGCGCTTTTGGAACCGGCATCAATAGGTACGCATGCGGGCAATAGAGCACCCATATCTACTAATGATACTGTTGTGGTTATTGGGGCCGGGACAATCGGCCTTTTCATTTTGCAGGCAGCCCGGCTGAGGGGAGCAGCCAGGGTCTTCGTAGCCGACATCAATGAATTTCGCCTTGTGCTGGCAAAGAAGTTGGGTGCGGATAAAGCCATCAATCCTCTTAAGTCTGACCTAAGAGAAACGATTTTCAAAGAAACAAAAAAGAAAGGGGCGGATGTTACTTTCGAGGCCGTCGGGTATGCGCAGACTTTTCTCGATGGAGTTTCGATAACAAAGACCGGTGGCCATCTTGTTGCTGTTGGTAATCTGGAAAAGGCCGCTGAGTTCAATTTGCAGGAATTGGTTGCCAGGGAGCTTACATTTACCGGTTCTTATGCCAGTTCGGGTGAATTTCGTGATTGTATAGACTTAGTAGCTTCGGGCAAAATTAACGTCGAGCCGTTAATCAGCGATGTTTTGCCGTTGAAAGATGGGCCAGGAGCTTTTGAACGGTTGCTCAAGGCTGAAGAAGACTTGCTGAAAATTGTTTTGGAACCGTAAAAAAATTCTATGTCACCCTGAGCGTAGCGAAGGGTCTCGTTACTTTCGAACGATAAAGAGATTCTTCACTTCGCTGCGCTTCGTTCAGAATGACAACTTTTACGTGTTTTTAACAGAGTATCAAAGAAATTAAGATTTGAGGAAGTGAAGATGCAGGACCTTTTTAATCTTTCCGGCAAAGTGGCAATTGTAACCGGGACGAGCCGTGGTTTGGGCCAGTATTTCGCCAGGGCACTTGCCAACGCCGGCGCGGATTTGGTTATTACAAGCAGGGAGTTGTCGAGACTTTCCGAATTCAAACAGGAAATAGAGTCTTTGGGTAGAAGGGCATTAGCTGTCCAGTTGGATGTGCTCTCCCAAAGCGACATTGAGAATATGGTTCAGACGACCATAAAGGAATATGGAAAAATTGATATTCTGGTCAACAATGCCGGCTTAAATATTCGAAAACCAAGCACCGAAGTTACTCAGCAGGATTGGGACACTGTATTGGATACCAATCTCAAGGGCAGCTTTTTTTGTGCTCAGGCGGTTGCTAAGGAGATGATAAAACGAAACTATGGCAGGATAATAAACGTCGGTTCATGCACGTGTGTTTTCGGCATGGAGGGCATCACAGCATATACCGCAAGTCGGGGGGCTATCCTGTCAATGACCAGAAGCCTGGCTGCGGAATGGGGCAAGTTTGGAATCACGGTCAATGTGCTGGCTCCCGGCTGGTTCAAAACAGCACAAAACGCAGTTTTATATGAGAACAAAGAGTGGGTGGATTATATTACAAATCGTATTCCTCTTAATCGCCCGGGCCAGCCAAACGACCTTGATGGCACGGTTGTCTTTTTGGCTTCGGATGCTTGCGAATATATTACCGGCCAGATAATTTTGGTAGATGGCGGATTCACTACAGGAGCAACGAAAGCAATTACCTGAGAATTGGTAATTGATTATTTGTTAAGGATATGAATATGGATTTAAGAGGTGTTGTTCTTGCGGGCGGCACAGGCTCGCGGCTTATGCCGTTGACCAAGGTTACAAATAAGCATCTGCTCGGCGTGGGGCAAAAGCCAATGATATATTACCCCATTGAGAAGTTAACTTCTATCGGCATTGAGGAAATCCTTATTGTAACTGGCGTTGAGCATATGGGCGATGTTGTTAGTCTGCTGGGTTCCGGAAAAGATTTCGGCTGTCGATTTACATATAAAGTTCAGGATGAGGCGGGCGGAATTGCCCAGGCCCTGGCATTGGCTGAAAATTTCGCACAAGGCCAGTCTCTGGTTGTTATCCTCGGTGACAATATCTTTGAAAGCAGTCTCAAAAGTTATGCCGATAAATTCATAGCTCAAAAAACCGGCGCCAGAATACTCCTCAGGCAAGTTTCCGACCCACAGCGTTTTGGTGTTGCAGAGCTATCCGATGGCAAGGTTATTGGTATTGAAGAAAAACCCAAAGAACCCAAGTCGGATTATGTAGTAACGGGCATATATTTTTACGATGCAGCGGTTTTTGACATAATACGGGGCCTCAAACCATCAGCTCGCGGCGAGCTTGAAATTACTCATGTTAATTACGCTTATATTGAAAAAGGCCAGTTGGCCTATGATATACTTGATGGCTGGTGGACGGACGCCGGAACATTCGAATCGCTCAATAGAGCCAACGAATTGGCTGTAAAGGAGCCTCCGCAATGACATTGATACTTGTGGCACGGTCTTCCAGACCGAGAGCTCATCACGGGCAAGATGCCCGTGCCACAGGATGCTCAATGAGCATTATGAACTGGGAGATATCAGTATAAAATGAATGTTAAAGAGACAAAGCTGACTGGAGTGCTCGTATTGGAGCCGGATGTGTTCTCTGATGAGAGAGGATTCTTTTTGGAGACCTGGAACAGTGCGCGTTATGAGAACGCCCGTATCGAGGGCCCTTTTGTACAGGACAATATTTCATTTTCCAAGAGGGGAGTTTTACGGGGCTTACATTTTCAATACCCACAATCACAGGGTAAATTAATACAGGTTTTATCAGGCGAGGTTGTGGATATTGCTGTCGATATTCGCTTAGGTTCTCCGACTTTTGGTCATTGGGTCAGTGAAGTACTTTCCGACGCGAACCACATGCAGATATATATTCCGCCGGGCTTTGCCCATGGATATTGTGTTACGAGTGAGACGGCAATTTTTTCATATAAGTGCACCGATTTCTATAATCCGGAGACTGAAAACGGCATCATCTGGAATGACCCCGACCTTAACATCGACTGGCCAATAAAGGCGCCCATCTTATCACCCAAAGACAAAGAATATCCCACACTTAAAGACTTTCGGCCTGATAAATTGCCGGATTTTGGGAGTCTCTGATGGTAATTAATGATTCTAAGGTTGCCATTCTCGGCGGCAGGGGGATGCTTGGTACGGACCTGACAAAAATCTGCGGACAGCAGGGCTTTAATGTTGAAGTATTTGATTTACCGGAATTTGATATTACTAACTCTCAGCAGTTGAAGGAAGCTCTCAGTACCACAAAGACAATCATCAACTGCGCAGCTTATACCAATGTTGATGGCGCCGAGAGTGAGGCAGAATTAGCATATCAGGTCAACACGAAAGCGGTAGGGCGGCTGGGGGTCCTCGTGAAAGAAGCTAATGCCTGGTTACTTCACATAAGTACTGACTTTGTTTTTGATGGCCGGTCGGATAGACCCTACGTTGAGATGGACCTTCCTAATCCTATAAATGAATACGGCAAAACTAAACTGGCAGGGGAGCGGCTTTTGGCCCAGAGTAGCTGCAAGAATTGTATAGTGCGTGTTGAATGGACTTATGGATTAGCAGGTAATAATTTTGTTACCAAGATAATCCAGCGTGCAAAAACTAACAGTACGATAAAGGTTGTTGACGACCAGATAGGTTCGCCGACGGCTACAACCGAAGTTGCCAAAGTAATCTGTGAATTATTGCGAATAAAACCAACGGGTTTATTTCATTTCGCAAGTGCCGGCTACGTCAGCCGATACGAAATGGCAAAGTTTATATTTGACAAGCTCTCGATGGATGTTAACCTGTTGCCCTGTAAAACAAGCGATTGGAAAACTGGAGCTGACAGGCCTTTAAACAGCCGTTTTGATTGCAGCAAGATACAAGCTCTTCTTGACGAGCCGATTGAGCCTTGGCAAGGTCCATTAGAACGTTTTTTGAGGCAGTTATGAAAAAGATTCTGGTTACAGGTGGTGCCGGATTTATAGGAAGCAATTTTGTGCGAATGGTGCTTTCGGAGCATCCAGATTATTTTGTTATCAATCTCGATAAGCTGACCTATGCCGGCAATCTTGAAAACCTCGCTGGATTCTTAGAGCACAAAAATCACAAATTCGTAAAAGGTGATATATGCGACGTCACACTGATTGAAAAAATTATCGACGAATACCAAATCGATGCGATAGTTAATTTTGCCGCTGAAAGCCATGTGGACCGTTCCATTACCGAGCCTAAGGTCTTTATAGAAACCAATATTGCCGGTACGTTGACTTTGCTCGAGGCCGCACGGGACAAAAACTTACAGCGATTTATTCAAATTTCAACCGATGAAGTGTACGGTGCGCTCGGTCCGGAGGGCAAATTCACCGAACAAACACCACTGAGCCCGAATTCGCCTTATTCAGCCAGTAAAGCCGCGGCGGACCATCTGGTACGGGCTTTCGGTCATACCTGGGGCGTAAAATATAACATTACCAGATGCTCGAATAACTACGGCGAATATCAGTTTCCTGAGAAGATGATTCCGCTGATGATTAACAATGCACTTAATGATAAAGAATTACCCGTTTACGGCGACGGCTTGTATGTGCGGGATTGGCTGTATGTATATGACCATTGCACATCTGTATGGCAGGTTTTACAAAAGGCGCCGCCCGGCGAGATTTATAATATAGGGGGCTGTAACGAAAAGACAAATCTGGAAGTGATTGATGTAATAGTTAATCGCCTAGGCAAACCAAAGTCACTGATTAAGCATGTTACCGACAGGCCCGGACATGACAGGCGATACGCTATCGATGCGAGCAAAATTATTAGTGAGCTTAATTGGCGACCTTCGGTGAGCTTTGAGGAAGGTATTAATAAAACCATAGACTGGTATCTTCAGAATCAGGACTGGCTCGGCAACGTTGTCTCCGGCGAATACCAGAAATATTACGAATCGATGTACGAAAACCGCTAAGTCAAGGAGAGGGTCCTTAGGGTTCGTTAAAGTTATTCTGTAAGATGATTCTCTTGATGAATAACAATACGCGAGTATACTGTGTGAGGTAGTGAAATGTCTAAAGAAAATGAGCATCTATCAGGAAATAGCATTGGAGCGGCAGACGTTACGATTGAAAAAGCCAGGGATTACGAACGGAAAAGATTTACTCTCCGGCGCAGGATGAAAAGACTTAACAGGTTCGAAAATGCATTTGCTCAACGACTCTTTGATATGGTTGGCAGCGATGCTCATATAGTTGATATTCCGTGCGGCAATGGTAGATTCTACCCTATTTTTTCAAAAGCTAAAAAGTTGAGCATGGCCGATTGTTCCACAAATATGCTCAAAGCTGCCGAAGAACGGTTTGGAACTTCGGAAAATGTCAAATTACTTCAGGCCGACATTTCGGCGATACCATTAAATGACGGCTCAGCGGACTTATGTTTTTGTATGCGCTTATTTCATCATATGAAAAATGACGAGGTCCGGCTGGCTGCTTTAAAAGAATTAGCTCGGGTTTCGAAGAAATATGTTGCCCTCAGTTTTTACAATAAAAACTGCCCAAGGTATTATTGGCGAAAGACACTTGGTAAAAAAATCAGAGGAAACTACATAACTTTTGCTCATATTGTTACCATGGCAAACCGCGTTGGACTTGTGCCTACAGAACGGTTTCCGAAGTTGAATTTGTTTGAGCAGCAATGCTTGGTACTTTTTCAGAAAAAAAATAAGGTCAATTAAATCGATATGTTATCTTTAAGCAAGCAAAGAATAATAAAGTCCGTCTTGAAATTCAGGTATGAAGATTCAAGAAAGGTCAAGTGGTGGCTGAGAGATAAGAGACTGGCTCCTTTGGCACAGTCAATAGCGGGTACTATTAGAAACATTACCCATCACGAACTACAATCCAGCGTTGAAATATTTAAGCTAACAGACCGGAAAGCTGTCTTCCGTGTGGAATATCCCAATGGTTCAGTCCCTTCATATGTTGCAAAAGCCTTTCTTTTAAGTCGTTTTGAACACAGGTTTAAATATCATAGATACGGGCTGAACGAAGTCGTCAACCTGCTTACGGCTATTGATAGAGGTATCAACACTCCTAAAGTCTATGGTTACGGACATATATACGGTCTGCTGCGGCTTGTTGAGTCCAGTGTAATCATAATGGAAGATTTGCCCGGTCTGTCGCCTATAAAAAGCTTAATGCTCAAAGGAACGGATAACGAACGTCACCAGATATTTATGCGGACCATCCCTTTATTTGTTAGTCTTTACAATGCGGGATGTAACCACATAGATGTGAACAGCGGGGCAGTTATGTTATGTGAGCACAATCTTAATCCTAACGTGTTTCTGCTGGATTTTCAGCACGCCAAATTTCACGGCAAACCAAATAGTGAGATATTAATGTTCGAGGCCGGTTACTTTGCAAAGTCATGCCGAGATTGGATTTCAACCGAAACAGTCAATGAGTGGCTGGACAAACTTTTAATAGCCGTAAATATTAACCACACCAATGAGATACAGGAAATGAAGGGACGCTTTTATTATTATTGCAAGGCTGAACTGTCACGTAAGCATCGAAAAACACTAATCTAATAAACACGCATATAAGTTCTACAGGATTGAATAGTGAATTTACTCATCCTTACTAATAACCTTAATCGGGCGAGTTTCAGGCAGCGGATTGCTGTTTATCTCGATACTCTGCGCAGAAACGGCATAGATTACGAAATTGCTCAGTTGCCGTCCGGAACTTTGGCACGTCGAAAACTCTTTAAGAAAGCAGCAGATTTCGATGGCGTTTTCCTTCATAAAAAGAAGTTGAATTTCGTCGATGCGTTCTGGTTGCACAGGTACAGCAAAAAAATTATCTATAGTTTTGATGATGCAATAATGTACAGCGATAAGAGTCCCGAACTTTACAGCCGCTCACACATGATACCTTTTCGAAGAAGTGTAAAGCTGGCTGATATGGTTACTACTGGCAGCTCTTATCTTGCCGAACATGCACAAAGATTCAATCCCAATGTGGAGGTTCTGCCTATTGGTTTGAAAGTTAGTGACTATAGGCCGGATTGTCGCCCTAAAGTCGATGGGAAAATCCGCCTTGTTTGGATAGGCAGCAAAAGTACGTTAGGTTACCTTGCGGAAATCAAACCTGCTCTTGAAGAAATCGGGGCACGTTTTGATAACGTTATTCTGCGAATAATATGTGATGACTTCTTTGACCTGCAAAACTTGCCTGTAGAAAAACGTTTGTGGAGCCAAGATACACGAGGCACTGATTTGGCCACAAGTGATATTGGACTGGCACCGTTGCCTGACAATCGATTTACCAGAGGTAAATGCAGCTTCAAGGTTCTGGAATATTCCGCTGCCGGCCTGCCCGTCATTGCCTCGCCGGTTGGAACAAACTCGACTTATGTCTGCGATCACGTTACAGGTTTTTTGGTAGCAGATATGCGAGAATGGATCGATAGAATTGCTCAACTGATAGGCAACCTACAGCTAAGGAAAAAAATGGGTCAAGCAGGTATAGAACAGGCTGCAAACTTCGACATCGAAGTAATAGGCAAAAAACTGTGTAACCTGATTACTGAATGCATAACAAAGGATAAACTTAAATGAAATATAGTAAACAGCTTCACGTATATCAAGCTCAGAAATCTATGGTCGAACGCACGCAGTTAAGGTGATTATTTAATAACTAAGGGAGAAATAAATATGCGATGTGTCGATTCTCTGAGAAAAAGAGCTACTAAATTTTTCTTCACAAGACTAATTAAAAACGTAAAAAATAAAAAGATTAGACCTTTTCGTATTGATAAGCAGGGACTGTGGTTTGAAACCAAATATGGTTTTTCCGTATACTCTAATTTAAAGGATAGAATCTTAGAGCTGGATGTAAACGCGACGTGGGAGGATATGGAAGGCACCTTCATTGTACATAATCTTAAAGAGGGAGCTGTCTTTGTAGATGTAGGCGCAAATATAGGTTATTTTTCAATGCTGGCTGCTCAACAAAAAGCCGGCAAAGTATTAGCTATAGAGCCGATACCTAAAACTTATGATATGTTAAATATGAACATTGAATACAATATGTTCACTGATGTTATCGAACCTTTAAATATCGCACTTGGTGGTAAAGAACATACAGCAAAATTTATTTGCTCGTTGGGGCCCAAGAATCATATGGTATACGAAGTTGAAGATATCCATCGGGATCTACCGACAATAAACGTTAATGTAACCACACTTGATAATTTGCTAAAATACAGAAAAGAAATTGGCAGAATCGACTTCATAAAGGTAGATATAGAAGGTGCCGAACATAGCTTTTTACTGGAAGCTAGGAAAACCATAGAGGTGTTCAAACCAATAATTATGATGGAGATAGAAGAACATCGGCTCACAAAATATAACGTCACTGCGGAAAATGTTTTCAATTTTATGAATGATTTAGGTTACAAATATCTGTCTGTTGCTGAAGATTCAATAACCGAAGGAAACACTTATGTAGAAGATTTAAAGAGAGGAAGAGATTTTATATTCTACACCCCCAACCACAATCTTATATATTAAAGTCTGCTGGAATCATTCATGCCCCCATTTTACGAAAGAAAAAATATGGGAAATCGACTCAGTTCATTTATTAAAAAAAAGCTTCTTGGTAAGAATAAGAACCTGGTGTCTCTCGATGAACCTTATGAAGTCATGGCAAGTCTTTTGAAAAGCCACCAAGTAACGGGTATTATCGACGCAGGCGCAAGCGATGGCCGAATATCAAAAAGGCTGCTCCGAAAGTTTCCAGAAGCCCGCGCTTATGCTTTTGAGCCTAACCCATTTTATGCTGAGATGCTTAAACAATACGCAAAAGATGATCCCAGATTTCACCCGCAGTTTTTAGCTTTATCTGACCATGAAGGTACCGCCGACCTTTATGTGACTGAATCCCCCGGATGCACATCCCTTTTTGCACCGGCAAAACGTCTAAAAGAAATAAGTCTGCAGGGTGCATCTGTGAAAAGTTTAGAGAAAGTCGAGCTCGTTACAATTGATAAATGGGCAGAACGCAATGGCGATCCCGCTATCCAACTGATGAAATTCGATATTCAGGGCGGCGAACTAAAGGTTCTTCATGGAGCAACTCGTGTCCTTCAGAGTTCAACACTACTGGTATATACAGAAATCTGGTTTAATTGCCCATACGAAGGCGGCGCGATTTACAGTGAGATTGATCTGTTTCTTCGCGAACACGGATTTGTTCTGTATGACATATTCAAACCAAAATACAACGCAAAGGGGCTAATCATGTGGGGAAACGGCATTTTTTTGAATGTTCGACGGCTGGGTATATAAAATCACAGATGTTATTCCCTTATTTGAATTGTCCAGTCGTGCATCTGTATTTTATCAAAGTTGTCAACGGAGTCTTTGAACAGGTTCATTTTTCCAGAAATTGACATCAGACAATGGATCCCCGTTGTTAGGGGATATATTTGTTTCTCTTAGAAAACGCTCTAAGTCTCTCGAGCGCTTGAATTTATAAAACCAATTTAGCTTATGAGCTTGCATGGCATCAAGGTCAGTAAGAACAACTCCGTTCTCTGTAATCAAGATATTTGTGTGCTTCAAATCTCCGTGAGAAATACGATATTTTCCCAACTTATCGAGTAGGCCTTCGACCTGCTGAATTGCATTTGACCGCCGCTGGTCGGTGGTTTTATCATCCCGAAGAAAACAATAAAAGTTCTGTCCTTTAACATATTCGGTTACCAGATAAGATTTCCATATGAGCTTTTTCTTACGCTGCTCGATATAGGCCAATGGTTTCGGTGTAGCTATTCCCATCACTCTAAGCCGATGTCCATGCAGCCACCCTCGTTGGGCACGGGACCTCTTGATAGTATGGCGCAGCGAATGAATAAACCCCCTGTGATTATATCGTTTAACTACCACATCTTTGTCGTTCCACGTCAGGCGGGACACATAGGAGGTGTCGCCGTTCTTAAGAATCTGTCCCTTATCCACCAGCGTATCTATTTGTTCTATAAAATCAAATGACTTGGCTTCCTGACAAAAAGTTCTGTCAAACACTGCAACATACCTGCCAGTCTTAATTCGCAGGTATCTGGCGTTTTTCCTTAGACACTTTTTCAGCTCTCTACTAACTTTTCTTTTCTTACTTAAACGCTGATTAGTTTTACGGAGAACTTTTTTTATCAAGGCTTTTTTCTGCTTTTTAACACTTGGATTTTCAGCCCAATATTCTTTGAAAAATCTCATCCGGTCTGTATTGGTTATCATATGCCGAGGGATCATATTGACTTGAACCAGATTTTTTAGCTGAAGCTGAAAAGGTAACCTGCGGAATCTTTTTGTGCGCTCATTATCAAGGAATAAAAAACGCCAACGGTTATTCTCCTGCATAGCCAATACGTTACCCAATCGCAAATCACCGTGAAAAATAGCCTTTGCGTGCATTCTGCCTATAGTTCGCCCAAGTGCTCGTATTAGTTCGCGTTTGTATCGCAATTGTTCTTTGGTCAAGTTTCCCAACGTCTCAGCAAAATAATGATAAATATCTTTTGCGTCTTCAACCTGAGAAGTAACAAAAAAATTTCTTGTATTGAAAAAGCTGAATCTGCATTCACCCATCGCAATGATAGTAGGAACATCAAAGCCGTTTTCGGCTAACATCAGTGATGCCTTAAAGGCTCGCTTGGCGCGACTGTCGCGTACAAGATGTTTGATAATATCCAAAACAGACCTATGCAGATACTTTTTAAAATAAAGCTCTCTGCTAACACCGTCAAATGTGACTTCGAATTTATATACACGTGTAAACTCTGATGACGGAACTGTTACCGTCGCGTAGCGTTTTTGCAGCTCTGTTTCGCCGACTAATAACCCCTGTTCAAGAATACCGTTGCGGAAATTCTTGTTGATATATATCGTGCGATTATTGCGTCGTATTTTGTTGAAAATGCTATGCAAGATATTATCGCCCCAGAATAGTTATGCCTAATTGATTGGCAAGTTTTATTGTCTCGGTTTTGTCGATAATTATCGTCTTGGCTGCCTCCACAACCAAACATTTGCCTCCGTTTTCGGCTAAACTTCTGATAGTATCAGGTCCCACGCACGGGACATCAAAACGCATATCCTGCTGGGGTTTCGAAGCCTTGATTAGTGTCCAGCCTCCCGATTTACAGAATCGGCCGGCTCGCTCGATCATCTCTGCTGTACCTTCTATTGCCTCGACGGCGATTACCTCTTTTTCCTTCACCGCAATCGACTGGCCTATATCCAGCTCGCCGAGCTTTTTAACTATTTCCCAGCCGAATTCAATATCACCTTCAGCCGACGGTCGCAGTGGTATCGTCGTCATCACACCCTCCGTTGCCAGGTGTTCCTTGCAATACATAATTGAGTTCTCCAGTACTATCCCGCCGCTTGCCAGCTCGTCGGCCACGGCACACAAAAGCGAATCTGTCAGCTTGTTCTTGCCCCGCAGCCGCCAGTAATATATCCTGAATGCTCGCCAGTCGGGCAGATACCGCAGGATTCGCCATGGTGTGAAAAGTCGACCCTTCGGCACTCGCCCAACCATAATCGTTCTGGTTACGCTGTGCCTTCTCAACTTTCGTATCCAGGCCCCCGGCCGGGCAATCGCGACCCTGTAAAACACATCAACCTCGTCAGCGAGGCTGTGCTCGGCCGTTTCCGCTAAGCCGACGCAGATAACTCTTAATCCCGCCTGTTTGGCGCCGGCTGCTACAAGAAAGGGCAGTCTGCCTTCTCCAGCAATTAAACCGAGCACATCTGAACTGTTCATAATATCGTATTGCGCTTCTTATAGTTTGTTCCACAGATTACACCGATTATTACAGATTTCACAGATTTATCCGCGTTAATCAATTCCAATCTGTATATTCACAAGGTCCTATTGCTCATCTGTGCCTGCGCCACCTGTGCAGAAGCAAACACAGGTGCAGGCAGCTGGCTTTTAAGGCTTGCAATTTCGCGATTTATTACCTCTGTTCTGCCTGCCCCCGCTTCTTCCGACGCGAGTCGGGGCGGCGGACAGGAGTAAGCTCATCCCTCCAAAGGCGGGGATGGAGTCCCTTCAGAATTGGATTCAGTTAGTGAGGAAATTCGTTCAATTCGGCTCTGAAGGTCGCGAATGCTTTGCCGCATCTCAGGCAGATATTGTATCATGCCGTATGCTCGCTTGCCCTGGTTTGCTTCGATAGCAGGCGCGCCCAAGACCACTTTGCCGTCTGGAATGTTGTTAATAACACCAGCCTGGGCTGCAATCGTAACATTGTTTCCGATATTGACATGACCCACAATACCGACCTGCCCACCGACTAAACAATGATGCCCGAGAGTGGTCGAGCCGGCAATTCCCACCTGCGCCACAAGCAAACAATGTGGACCGATTCTTGTGCCGTGACCTATCGTAACAAGGTCACCCAGCTTACTACCCTGACCTATCACGGTGTCACCAAGTGTGCCTCGTTCGACCCCACAGCAAACACCGATCTCAACGTCATCTTCTATAATCACAATACCAGTCTGTGGTATTTTGTGGTGTATGCCCTTATGGGTGGCATAGCCGAACCCGTCTTCGCCTATTGTCGAATTCGCATTTATAATTACACGATTGCCTATTTTACTTCCATCGTAAATAGTAACATTGGGATAGATTATACTGTCATTACCAATTTGTACACCTTGCCCAACGTGTACGCAGGGATAGATTATGCAACCGTCGCCGATCCTTGCCCCATCGGCTATTGTTGCAAAATCATGAATTTGGCAGTCTGCGCCAATTTTCGCACTGTCATAAATTGAAGCCCGAGGGCTTATCCCTACCTTTTTGTGCTTACGATGCCCGTGAAGCAGCACCATTATCTGCATAAAAGCATAATAAGGGTCATCAGCTACCAGAAGGGGAACCGAAGCTGTGGGTGTTTCCTTGCCCACGATTACCGCACTTGCCCTGGTCGTCCGCAGTTGCTTCTCATATTTACGGTTGGTCAGGAAACTAATGTCACCTTCGCCCGCCCTGGTAAGTGTCGATGCCGATTTAATTATCACATTAGGGTCGCCACAGACCCGTCCATCCACATATTCAGCTAATTCGCCCAAAGTTTTTTCCTGCATACAGACACCTTTACGAGAAATCTCTTTATAGACTACATCTGACATACCCGATTGCCACAAATCATAGGGCAATATTAAAACGTGGTTATTATAACAGAAAAATCGGTCGGTGGTCAACCCCGTTAGAAATCCCTTTTTTCTAAGTATCAGTACCCATTTAGAATTTCTAACGGGGTCAACCGCTTGAAGTCTATCTCTGTCGAAAAAAAAAGTTTCTCCTGTAATACCCTGTACCATCTGGTCTGGTCGAGGCTCTCGGACATTCATTACACCACCAAAAAATCCAAAAGCTCACGCTGCAGACTCGCTGAGGGCTTCTTGGCAAAAGCTGCAGTATTGTTCGCAAATACTTTTACAGCCTGCCCAATTGGAATATACACTACCGGATTAGTTGGGCCAAAAACAGCTAACGTCCTGATTCCCAACGCCGCAGCCAGATGCGTAACCCCGCTATCGTTACCGATGAATCCGCTCGAACAGCTCAAAAGCCCCAATACCTGCACCAAGGACAAATCACTCAGGCACCTTGCAACCCTGCTTATGTTCTTAATTGTTGCATCGTTGAATCTGTCCACCTCAGCAGGCCCCAATAAGAAGATTACTTCAATACCTTTTGAATCAAGCTCTTTGGCCACAGCCAAAAAATTATCCAGGTACCAGCATTTGTTTAGTCCACCACTGCCCGGCTGAATAACCACCAGCTTCTGACCAGGCTCGAGGCCTGTTTCTTTCAGCAGTTCATTACCTTGGGCTATATCTGCGTCGGTTGTTTTTATTGAGCAATCGCCCGGCCTAACCTGCCGGGGCTGCAAAGATAAACCGCTCTGGCTGATAAAATGCTCTATATAAAAGTCGGTTAAATGTCTGGAGAAACCTTTTGGCGGCTTCATAGACAGTGTTATAACTTCCGCACTGTGGCTGCAATTGGCGGTGAAAATCAGGTTTTGTTCAAAGTTGCTGTCCGGCTCACCCAAAAATGTCACGATCCAGGCATAACCCGAAAATGTGTTTATCAGAGGATCTCCGTCCTTTAGGTCAAATGCCTTCTTTTCCACAAACAATCTATGTAAATCTATTGAATCTATGGAGCTAATACCATCAATGCAGGTTCTGCCCGGTAAAATGCCGATGTATTCACTATGCCCAAGGATATCAACTCCGCCCAATCCGAGAACGTCCTTCATAAACGCAGCTAACGACAGCGTCAATATACAATCGCCAATAGCCCCCGGCTGCAATATCACCCCTCGCTGCGCTTTCCGTGCAGCTTCGGCTCCCTCTTCTCTGAGCAGGTCCAAAATATTGTCGGGTGTCTGCATATTTTACAGTCGTGAATTATTAAATCCGAATATCGAAATTCGAAACAATATTGAAATTCAAATTTCCAAATGACCAAAACATTTTGAATTTTGTATTTTTGTCATTTGAACTTGTTTCGGATTTAGAATTTCGTGCTTCGTGCTTTTTTTTGTTTCATGTTCCAGGCTTTACCGTTACTTACTATTAGTCTGCTACTTTGTCAATCCATCCGCCGCCGATGAGCCTGCTGTTTTTTCCTTCCTGAACATAGAAGGCGGCTAATTGGCCCGGCGTTATAGCCAAATTTGGCTCATCAAACTCAACGGCAACGCTGTTTCCTTGCGGAGAAACCCTCGCGGGGGCGCCTCTATCGTTGTAGCGTATTTTCACCTTCGCCCGAAAAGATGAGGCCGGCTCTTCAGAAAGCCAATTCACCCCTGTTGCCCAAAGTCTGATGTGCATAACTTCTTCTTTCGGGCCAAGCGTGACAGTATTACTTTCGGCATCAATCTTCACCACATAATAAGGCTTGCCCATTGCAACTCGCAGCCCTCGCCGTTGACCGATGGTGAACCTATGCATGCCATTATGTTCGCCGAGAACCTTGCCGCTGCTATCGACAATATTTCCCTTGCGGACAAGTTCCGGGCACCGCTGCTCAAGCAAAGCTACATAATCATCGTCCGGTACAAAACATATCTCCTGAGATTCAACCTTGTGTTCTGTACCCAAACCGAACTTAGCTGCCATCTGACGCGTCTGGTTCTTCGAATAGTTACCCATCGGTAAGATAAGGTATGGTAATATCTCCTTATTAACCATTGATAAAACATAGGACTGGTCTTTAGCAGCATTAAGACTCTCGTACAAGCCTATATGGTTATTGTGCTCAAGAATCCTTGCATAGTGACCTGTGGCAAGCAACCCGGCTCCATTACTTCGTGCAAAATCCCACAACTTCCCAAATTTAATATATCTGTTGCACAAAACGCACGGGTTTGGCGTCCGAGCTTTTCTGTATTCACTGCAAAAATAGTCAAGAATTCTTTCAAAATCCCTGCGGAGGTCGAGCACATAAAGTTTTATACCTAATTTCTCGCACAACTGTTCGGTATCTGCCTGCGCATCGTGGCTCTCGTCACAGGTAATCATAAATACGCCTGCACAATTGAAGCCATTCTGGTTCAGTAATGCAGCGGCGGTCGAGCTATCCACTCCGCCGCTAAGAGCAACAAAAACTTTTTTTCGCTCAGCAACCATTTTGTAAATATTTCAGTTACTTTCCTTCAGGCGCTTAACTTTCAACCTGTTCGCTTTGAATGGATTTAAACGATTTCAATATGAACCCACCGAGAACCAGCGCCATCACCACCATAATTACCAACAGCAAAACCTTATGCTTCTCTGTCCAGGCAACAGGTTTCTCCTCAGCTTGTCCAAAGAGCGGATTGTCGGTAATACCGCCCAGCTTAGCGGCCCTTGCTTTGACCTGTAACGGATTACTCAATCTTTGCCCGAGGTCATACCGCGGCGTCCTTGCTGATTCCGAGCCGGCATAAAGTGTTGGCGCCACATTATCCATATTCGCAAACACTATCTTGTGCGCTATCATCTTTGCCGATGCTGACTTTACGACGACAGGCTTGTCATCGTAGTTCCTGATTGTAATTTTTAGATACCTGTGAACACTCCTGCCTGAGGGAATACGTAAAGCCAGTCTTTCACGCTTTTGCCCGTTGGCCTCGGTATATCTGTAAATCGTGCTGCTGATTATTCTTTCCCACTTTACCTCAACTATTCTGGTCCGCTGTCTGTTATCTTCGCTGTAAACTTTGACCTCGCGCGTTTGGGCATCTCTGCCTTCGACAGTAACATATCTGTAAAACGAATCGTCAGTGACATCGAATTCGATTTCACTTACCGGCAGACGACGATATACAAGGTCATACACGTAAATACTCGAGCTGCTTTTTTCATCTTCGCTGTGCTCTATGAGCGCCATCTCCACAGGGTGACGCTCGGCTAAGCCCTTCTCAATCTTAAATGCTCTTACTTCATCGATAACAGGACTTTGTTCTTCCGTCACCATTGGCGCAACAGTAATCCGCAAATAGCGGTAATCGTTCTTCGGTAAATCAACCTGCTCGAATCGTCTATCGAAAGTAACTGCAAAAACGTATGCATGCTCAACCAATGTAACGAATTCAGTATTATCGCTGGAACCCTCAACTTTGACGGCTCGTCTGAAGTTATTCCCCCGTGTCATAACCTCAATGGAATTCTTCACCACCTTCTTCCCAAAGTCCAGCGTTAACATAGCCGCCCCGTCCGCATTTGTTGAACGGTTTATTAGCGCCGGCTCATACTTTCGCTCCTCCGTAGTATCCTTTGGCTTAACCAGCACGTACGGGACCTGCTCACCGTGGGTGTCCACAAGTCGAATATCCCCAAAATCAGGTCTCGCTGCATCGTAAATGTCAGGTGTGAGCATCAATTTGCAATACTCGCCGGTGCCATTTTCAATAGTGACCTCAGCTCGATATTTCCACTCAGCCAGTTCAAGCGCAAAAACACTACTTACTAAGCCGGCCAGCAACAGAGCGGTGGCTGTGAACAAAATTCTTGTTCTTGTCATCTTAAGCCTCACAATAACTTATCCACACCTTCCTCGCCCAGCATGACTTCGAAATAACCTTTCTTTCTGACAAATTGATAAAGATAAGATACTCCTACTAATGTTACTCCCGTCGCTAAAAACGCGGCTATTCGGTACACACTTTTTACTGTCCTTGTATCCAGAATAAACACCTTCACTAACAGCACAGCAAACAATCCAAGCGCAATATATCGTAATATTTTAATCCTCCGCCAGAACCCCGCTGCCATTAAAACCGCTCCATAGACCGCCCACATCACCGATATATACATATGCGATAAGAACCTCCAGTTAGCGATTCTTTCCCCGAATTGGTTCCGGCAATACCAGTAAAGAGATATTTCTTTCGTCAGCAACACCCACAGCACGAATATACCCGCCAGCGCAAAGACAATTGCAAACATCCTATTGTACTGGTTCTCTTCGCGTTCCTTGTTTAACAGCCAACCGGCTGCGAAAAGTGCCGCAACAAACGCAAGGACTATCCCAAAACTCAGGTTCGCAAAAATCACGAAGCTGCTGCTGTAAAACCCACTGAACGCCGCTATTGTAAAAAACGCTCCTGTTCCTGCCAAAATCATCGCCAAGACCCTGCACACCATCCCTCGTGGGCATATCGGCCGAACAAGCAGCAGCAGCGGAAAACCTGTAAAAATTATTACCATTCCCTTAACGAAGTATCTATCCCCGGTAGCACTTTCAGTTATATTGTGGTCGCAATGCCAATACCACTCCATTGCTATCGCCGCCATTAACAAAAGCGTTGTGGCCGCATACAGAACTTGCGCGATTAGTCCCCACTGGTCTTCCGGCAATCTTGAAGTCCTTCTATATATGATATGACACGCAAGCAGCGCACCTCCAACAAAACACCAGGTGCCGAAAGCAGGGTTAAATACAAGCTCGAATGCTCCCTTGTGCATCGGCAGCTCGTGCAGCAACTGGCCGAAACTTAGTAAAAGCGCAATAGCTCCACCGACCTGTGTCCAGATACTGCGATACCGCAGCCCGATTACTACCAGTATAACACCTTCTACCGCCCAGGCCATTGCTACCGCGTACATCTTCAGGTAAAGAGGTACTGCAATCGTCAGGAAAAACAGCCCTATCACCAGAAACGCCAGCCGCAAATTCAGGTCATCCTTGCATCGTCTGGTTACGACCGCCATCATAACCAAGTGTGCCGCGCACAACCCGAGCGCACAAAAAGCAAGCTCAGTGCGGTACTTTGCAAATAAAATAGTCCACAGGTAATAAAACACAACCGCCGCATTTGCCAGCACAAGCAGCACATCCTCTTCTTTAGCTTTGACCTTTTTTATTAATTCGTAAAGTATTGGCAGCATAAGGTAAACTGCGAAAAATATACCAAGCCACGCCAATGCGACGCCCATCTGTTCCGGCACTCCTTCAGCGGACCGAATCGTGGGCCGGTAAAACTTCTCAAACCACCCTATGTAGAGCAGGAATGTGCCGGCGAAGGCAAGAACGTTCACAGCCCGCCACTTCCGGTAGTATGCGCACAGCATCGCACCAACACCCAAAATCAGGACATAACTGAACAAAGGTGTCGGCAGATTTTCCCCCGTCGAGACTATCACCGGCGTCAGAAAACCGCCGAGCAAAGATAAAAGAGCGACCACAATCTCGTTCATGCTTACTGCGTAAAGCATTGCCGCTGTTGTAACGAGTATTGCAAAAATAAAAGCAGGGATTGAATCAATCAATCCGTAAAATCGATAAGCTGAGAAAACCGCCGCATATAGTATTGCGAAGCCCAGTGCCGTTACAGCCTTGGCAACGATTCCGTATCCCCGTCTGCGTGTTATCTCTCCAACTGCCAGTGCAACAAGGCCGGAGACGGCAGCTATAACCACTCTGCCTAAAGGCCCTATCAGGTTAGTGTCGTATGCGTATTTGAGGAAAAAACCCACCGAAAAAATCACCGTGATGATACCCGCGATAAGGACCCACCGCGTACCAATCCGCTGTTCAAGCGCAATAGTTTTGCGACCAGGAATTCTTTTTTCCTTTTCTTTGATTCGTTCAGCGGCGGCCTTAAGCAGCTCTTGTCCGACTTTTTTCGGCTCTTCTATTTCTACTGCTTTAATTGCCTCTGTCAGCCGCTCCTCTTCTTTTTCCGTCACCTCAACTCGCTTTTCGCTTACCACCGGCCTTGCAACCTCTTTTTCTCTTATTGGCTTTTCTACTTTCCCCAGTGTCCGACGGTACATCTCTTTTGTTTTGTTCAAGGCGATAATGCTGATTATTAACGCAATCGGCCCGCATACAATACAACCAACAGCCAGCAGAATTAGAAGAACGAAAAAACCTTCCATTTGCTCATCTCCTTAAAATGGCCGCCTTTTTTCAATTTCTATTTGCGCTTAAGCGAGGTTTATGAACGCTCGGGCTAATCTTGAGGATAAATAATTATTCGGTCGTGGATAACAGTTACTAAATCGTCTTTACCATCGTTTGTTACGTCAGCGACCTTTAACTCTCGCGGCTCAACGTTGGGCTTAGGGGGCCTCTTATCGCGGTAAATTTTTTGCTCGAATATCTTAAAACGCATCGCAGGAATTGGCTTGAGACCTGCGTCAAGAGCAAGTATTTCGATGTGATTGCGCCTCAATTCTACCATAATAATATCGGTTCGGCCATCGTGGTTTATATCTCCCGCTGTAAGGTTACCGTATATACCATCTTTTATTTTTGTCTCATAGTTGAACGACTGTTCCAAATGCCGCGCAACATCACTGCCGCTCGGTCCGGCTATAAGTGCAAACTTCCCGCTGTCGAACAGCAGCAGGCTTTTAGCCTCGTTACCTGTAAGCGGTGCGAACAGCATTTTGAGATTTACCGCGGTATTCCACTTGCCGACATCCAGCTCCTTTTCGACACGATAGGTCTTGTCATTACTGGTTTTAAGTATCTGAAGCTGACCCTTTTGACCATCCAGCAGTAAAATAGCGGGCCTGCTTTGGGGTCCCACCTTGCCGGGTCCCTCCAAACCCTCGCCGTAAATATCAAAAGCGGCAACAGCCGATATTTGGTTCTCCGTACTCTTGGCATTGTATTGATCGATAACGCTCCACCTCCAGCCATCCGAGAAAACCAGGCTTCTTGCGAAGTTCTTTTGTGCCACCAGCAGCTCTTTACCCGCCTTGCCGTCCACATTGGCCAGGGTAATTGAACGCAGAGACGCATCTTTAATCAAACTTGCCTGCGCCTTCGGTGAGTCAACTACTTCAAATTTCCTCTTTTCTGTCTGGCGAACTAATATGGGAGGCTCATAGCTGACAAATATCAGAACGTCCTGTAAGCCATCCTGGTCAACGTCAAGCACTTTCAGACCGTCCGGATTAGAGGTAAGCTTCTTAAGCTCTAAAGCAGGCCCGGTTTCACTAACTTTTTCAGCAATCTTAGACTTTCTACCTCTACCTTTTGCCAAATCAGCTCGCCGTTTTTCTGTTGCCGACAAATTGTAGATTGTCCTGAGAGTTCTAATATTGTTGCTATCTGTTGATATATAAAGGCAGTCCACACTGCCGTCGTTATCAACATCGGCAAGCTCCATTGCCACCGGCTCACCTGTTAAATCGACAGGCTGAGGAAACGATAATCTGTCGTCTTCAAACTTAGTTAAGCCAACCACCTTTTCCTTAACGCTCAAAACACCCAACTCGGTTTTCCCATCTTCATCGATATCCGCTGTGGACAGGCTCGTAATATCGGCAAAAGCGGGAAATCTAACCGGCTCAGCCAATCCAAGCCCCGGCATTTGTTTATAGAAGATAAGTTCTGCTGCACCGGGGTCGCTAATTGTCACGTCAGCCAGGCCGTCACCATCGAAATCGCCGACTACCAGATCGCGTTTTGTGTCTCCTTCTCCCGAAGCAAGAGGGTAAAATAGAATCGGCCAATCGGTATCCTTCTGGCTTACAACGGCAAATTTATAACAGATTAACCGTCCGCTTCCACCGTCAACAGTTAATATTTCCTCTCCGGCCACACCATCAAGGTTATGGAATTGAACTGCAAAAGGCCTTTGAATAAAAAATTGCACTTGAGGGCCAAGCTGTCCCGTTTTAAGGCCGAATCGAACGTGAACAGGCTTTTCTATATCATTTGTTATAAGTATAAGGTCGTTTATATTATCACCGTTCAAGTCGCCGGCTTTCAGACTTAATGTTTGTGCAGAGGTAGGATATTTTACAGGCTCGCCCAACGAACCGCTCTCTTGTTGAACAACGATATAAATACCGTCACGACCGGCCAGCGCCAGGTCGTCTACACCATCATTATTCAGGTCGGCGCACGCTAACATATCGGAAGTCAAAAGGCCGTCATCAATCTTGAATTTCTTTATTGTTTGCCAGGTCAACGATTTTGGCTTATTAGCTTCAGCACCGTTAGACTTTTGCAACATCACATAAAGCCCCTTCGGCTCGCCATAAAAAGCCAAATCCTTCATTCCATCAGAATTCAAATCTCCACAAACCAGGCTATACACTTTTTGCGAGACTGCTATACTGTGTTTCTCGAAACGGGTAGGGGGGGTGATTGTATTTACATCTATGTCATTAGGGTCAACGGCTACTTCCGTTTCACCCGGCCCGACTGCCTCTTTTTGAATCAGCAGCTCTATCTTGGACTTTCCATTATTAACAATCACAATATCATTTCGGCCGTCACCGTTAAAATCAGCAACGCTTAAGTCTTTTATCCCCCAGTCTAATTTGATTATCTCTATTTCTTCAAACCCATAATACTCCGAGAGAGCACTATCCTGGGCCTGCTCTACATCGGCATTGCCTAAAAAGACACCTATGAAAACAGCGGCAATTACAACCTTAAATATCTGCACGGTAAGAACCCTCTTTAGAATTTAATTCTTCATCTATATAACAACAATATACATACTTACAATAATAACATCAATAGCAAACTCGCATCTAACTCATCGCGAACTTTATCTCGTTCTGTTGAATTCGGTGTTCTCCACAGGACGCCTACCGGCGGATATTCGATATGTAGTCGTTACTTATGACGACCCTGCTACTTTGTGGAATACCCCAGAACTCGTTTGTAAACGCTCTCAATGTGGCTTACTGTTCTGGTCCAGCTAAAGTTCTGCTGAACATAAGCTGCGGACTTGTACTTTACTTTTTCTTTAAAGCCGTCTCTGATGAATTTAGTAACTTTCTCAGCCAAGGCTGTATAATCGTCTAATTCTATCAAACAACCCACCTTCTCATTGATTGTCTCTCTGAATCCTTGAGCATTGCTTGCAATAACCGGCGTACCACAGGCCAGGGCCTCTAATGCAACCAGCCCAAAGGGCTCAAATCTTGAAGGAGCGGCTACAACATCAGCGATATTAAATAGCTTAGCCATTTGTTGATGGTCTTGATTGCCGAGGAAGTAAATATCGTCCAATTGCAATTGTTTTGCTAATTGCTCTGATTGCTCTCTTAAATCACCATCTCCTGCGATAAGGGTTATTGGCCTTTCGTTCTTCCGGGAATAAATCTCCGCTGCTTTGATGAGGGTATCAAGCCCTTTTTGAGCGGTCAATCTTCCGCCGAAAAGAACTACGGGTCTGTCCACATCTTTGATAGAATAACTTTTCAGCAGACTCTTTTTGTCAATCTCAAGAGGCCTGAACATATTAGTGTCGGTACCACTTTTAACAATTATAATTTTTTGAGGGTCGATGTCGTAAGCATCGATAGCTTGCTCTCTTTCCCGCTCGGTCAATGCCATAATAATCTGTGCACCGTGAATTCCGCGCAGGGTGAGTTCTTGATACCTCGTGTATTTTTTGAAGGCGTAATACTCGGTCCCATGGAGGGTTATGACATAGGGTATGTCTAATTCTGCAAGGACCGAAGCAATAACCCAGCCATGATGAGCATGGATAATATCCGGCTTAAAGCCGGATATCTCCTGTCCAATCTTTCTTCGAAAAGCCTGAACGTAGGCTTCTTTTTGGTCCTGGTTTAACTCGCCAAATTTCTTTCCTTTGCTCATTGGATGAGAGGCAAAAACCGGAAAATCAAAATCAAGGTCGTATTTCTCAATCTCACCGTTGTTGAATAGAATCGCCTCAACATGATATTGCTTGTTCGGAACGTGGTGGTCGCAGCAGAGAACTCCGACCTCGTGGTTTCTTTTTATCAGGGACCTGGCCAGAGCATCCACGTAAATCCCCGTCCCCGCTCCCTTTAGGGGAAAGTGCATCATTTGATAGATTTTCATCGTAAACTGCTTTTGCAAAACATTTTTTTCAGTTCGAAATTTTAATCAAGCAATACGTTGCTGCCGGCTCCAATCAATACTTTTTCGCATCTGCGGTTTTTCTTCTATGAACGTTACAATCACCTGCTCACACATATCAAGCTTCTCCCAGGAAAATGTATTTGTATCACGACGAGCTTGCTGACATTTTAATATGATTATTTTATAAATCAATAGCAACGATGGGTTTTACCACGATTTGCTCAGCTATTGTGGACTGTAAAAAGTTTGTTATAATCATTAGAAAATAACTCAAGATGGTTTTCGGGCGTGCCTGTCGCGACTTGGCTCCGCCAAGCGAGCCACGGAGGGCAGGTTTACAGGGCAGAATCAACCCGGCATCAAAACGGCGTGAGCCGACCCGCTGCGACGCATCGCGGCGAAAATTTTTTGGTACTAAGTAGGAAGTGAGTCTCAAATTGAAGGTTCAGTGTGAACTATGTCCAAAAATGTGTTTGATTGAGCCGGGCCAAAGCGGCGAATGTCGAGTGAGAATCAATATCGACGGCGTGCTGAGAACGGTAGTTTATGGATATCCGTGCTCGATTAATATTGACCCAATCGAAAAGAAGCCGCTTTACCATTTTTTACCGGGCACACCGATTCTCTCGATAGCGACCGTCGGCTGTAACCTCCACTGCAAAAACTGCCAGAACTGGCCAATATCACAGGCCAACCCGGAAGATGAAAACATATCCGCATATTTTTGTCCGCCTGAAAGACTGGTGGCGCTAACCAGGCGAAATAATTGTCCTTCGCTGGCATATACTTACACCGAGCCGATCATTTATTACGAATATACTTACGATACTGCAAAATTAGCCCGAAGTGCCGGCATACGCAATGTTCTTGTAACAGCCGGATATATAAATGAACAGCCGTGGAAAGAGCTGCTCGAATATGTCGATGCAGCGAACATAGATTTGAAGGGAATTACCGAGGATTTCTATCGGCGGATCTGCTCAGGGACATTAAAGCCTGTCCAGAATGCTCTAATAATAGCCAAGGCAAGTGGTATCCTTGTTGAAGTTACGAACCTGATTATTCCGACGCTGAATGATAAACCGGAGCAGATACGCCAGCTTGCCCGTTGGGTCAAAGTGAATCTGGGCGGCGAGACACCGCTGCACTTTTCAGGATTTTATCCTCGCTATAAAATGCGTAATCTGCCCCCGACTTCGTTGAACGCATTGGAAACGGCTCGGAAAATCGCAATAGATGAAGGACTGGATTATGTGTATATAGGAAACCTTCGCAGCAAGCAAGGCGAGAACACGTATTGTCCGGGTTGCAAAGTTCTGCTCATTGATCGCAGCGGTTTTACTATCCTGAAAAACCGGCTCAAGGATGGCTGTTGCCCGGATTGTGGAAAAGAGATTTATGGAGTCTGGAAATGACACGCAGAAAATTTATTCGCAGATTAATAAAAGCAAGTTCGGTTATTGTTGTGGGCATTTCATGGTTGGCCAAAAATACTATGCCACGCAAGTTTGTACGGGCTTTTCGAGTTAAAAAATATCCCGGTTCCTTGAAGCCCTTACGAGATATTTCCAAACAAAGCAAATGGAGCGGTTGATATGGACAAGCAGTCAAAAAAATGGCTCGTGGGGACGTTACTACTGGCTTTGGTGATTGTACTGCTAAGTATTGCTTCCATACTTTTATGGCAATCTTATATCTCAAAACATCCTCCAACCAAAGAAATAATACAGCTCAAAAAGGAAGAGCCGGCAGAGTTAACGAAGATTGTTCTCCGTTCATCGCTTGCCGGCACATGGTATTCTGCCGATGCAGAAACTTTAGCTGAGCAAATCGAGGCTTTCTTCCAAAAAGCTCAGGTCAAATCGATAAACGATGTAATAGCTCTAATTTTGCCACACGCGGGATACCAGTACTCAGGCCAAACAGCAGCCTGCGGGCTAAAAACAACCAATAAGAAATATGAACGAATCATTATCATCGGCCCGAGCCACCGTATTCCGATGGAAGAGATACTGAGTGTTCCAAGGGTAACACATTACGAAACACCACTGGGACAAATACCGCTTGATGTGGAATTAATAAACAAACTTTTGAAATACTCAATTTTTCAGAACGTACCACAGGCACACAAGTATGAACACAGCGTTCAAATAGAACTACCGCTGCTGCAGTATGGCCAAAAAGACTTTAAGCTCGTGCCGATTGTGGCCGGCAGTTGCTCGTTACAAACAATCGACAAAGCCGGTAACATTCTGAAAAGTCTGGTTGACGCCGAAACCCTGGTAATTATAAGTTCGGATTTTGTACATTTCGGGTCGAACTTTGGCTATGCACCTTTCAAGGAAAACATACCTGAGCAAATCAAAGAGCTTGATATGGGCGCTTATGAGTATATAGCCGGATTGGATGCTAAAGGTTTCCTGGAATATAAATACAAAACCGGAGCAACGATTTGTGGTTATGTTCCGATTGCAGTATTGCTTTCAATGTTAGATGAGCCGGTCAGGGTTGAGTTAAGAAATTATACAACTTCCGGTAAATTAACAGACGATTTCACAAATTCTGTTAGTTATCTTTCCATTGCCTTTTCAGGTTCGTGGCAAAACAATCCGGAGATTAAACCGCAGGCGAATAACCCCGAATTGGAATTAACAGAGGAGGATAAGAAACAACTGTTGACCTTAGCCCGCAAAACAATAGTTTATGCACTGCGGACCCAAAGAGTTCCACAAGCATCTGAGCTTGGTGTTTCAATCAGCGATGCAATGAGCTGTCCCCGCGCGGCATTTGTTACGCTTAAGAAACATTCTCAGCTCAGAGGCTGCATAGGCGATATCTTTCCACAGCGGCCTTTGTACAAGTCGGTCATTCGAAACGCGATTAACGCCTGCGTTAATGACAGGCGTTTTCTACCGGTAACAGAAGAGGAATGCAACGATATTACAATCGAAATTTCTGCGCTTACGGCGCCTGAACCTGTTGCCTCGTCGAATGACATCCGGATCGGCATAGACGGGGTCGTATTGAGCAAGGATGGTCGTTCTGCTGTGTTTCTGCCGCAGGTTGCGCCGGAACAGGGTTGGGATGTTAATCAGATGCTCACGCAATTGTCCTTGAAAGCGCAGTTGCCTGCTGATGCCTGGAAAGAAGGTGCGAGCTTTCTGGTCTTCCAGGCGGATGTTTTCGGTGAATCCCACCCGTCGAAGACGGGAAGGGATGAAAGTGAAGGGACCCCGCTTGGCGGGAACCAAAAATGAAACTTGCCCGCAGTTTGCTGATATTCAGTTACGGTCTGTTTACTATTGCCGCTCAGGCCTTACTTTTTCGCGAGTTTATAACTACCTTCGAAGGCAACGATATAAGCGTTGGCATTTTCTTTGCCTCGTGGTTTCTATGGGTGGGCCTGGGAGCAATAGTTGTTTATAGAGCGCAAATTATCGCCGAAAAATTACTTAAAAACATAGAGCTTTTGTTTTTGAGTTATCTGCCGGCCTTTATCCTTCAATTGATATTAATCATCCAGGCACGCGAGCTTGTAGGTATCGAATCATATGCGCTGTGGTCCGTTTCGGCCATTCTGATTGTTTCAATAATCGTAAATGCACCGGTCAGTATCATCACGGGAATGTTGTTTCCCACTGCCTGCCGATGGGTCGAGAAAGACCAAAAACTCCCCGTTTCACAGGTTTACATTATTGAGGCTGCGGGAAGTTTCCTCGGCGGGCTGGGAGTAACCGTTCTTTTGGCTCTTGGCATAAGTCCGGCGAGGATTTTCTTTATACTCGCTCTTTTCGTCTCGTTATCAGCGGCTTTAGCACAGTTTACAAAGGCAAGGCAGCACAGTATTCCTACATTGGAAAAAACCGCCAAAGTTAAAGCACAGCTTATGTTTTTGGTTCCGCTTTGTATCCTGCTTTGCTTTTTCATCAGAGCTGATAAAACCTTAATGCGCTATATAAGAGTTGTGAAATGGACCAAATTACTTCCTGCCGATTCTTTAACCGGCTCTTTTCGAACCGCCCAGGCTGAATATCTCTATGGTGTTTATCAAAGCCAATGGGTAGTAATGTCCCAGGGCAGTGTCATCGAAACATTACCTGATGACAGCACTGCCGGTCGAATAGCAGCTATAGGCTTATGTCAAAAACCTGATTCCACAAAGGTTTTGATCATCGGCTCGGGACTGGGCCTGTGTCAGCAATTCCTGTACTTGCCACAAATTCAGACGGTAAGCTGGGCGCATTGCGACAATGAATATGTGCAGAAAATTGATAAGGTTATACCCTCGGAATTCAAAATTATTGATGACCGATTACATGGCTTACCTGGTGATATTCGTTCATTGCTGGCCAAAGAGAAAAAAGCATTTGACATAGTAATTCTGAATTTACCTGATGCAACCAGCTCGGCCCTGAATCGATATTATACTCTCGAATTTTATCGTCAGGTTAAAGAAGCTTTGAAACCAAATGGTATATTCCAGGTTCGCGTAGTAGGCGGTGAAAATATTATGGGCACTGAGCTTATTAATCTTGGTGCTTCGACTAAATTGACTCTCGAGAAAGTATTCTCACAGCTTGTTATAACGCCCGGTGAGGACACGTGGTTTATTGCATCTGCCACTGCCGGCCGCGAGCAGGGGCCTACCGGTGACCCTGCTATTTTACGGGACCGTTTTGCCAAGATAGAGAATGCAACCCGTCTCTTTAATCCACAGGCTCTCCTTTCGGTTTATTTGCCGGACCGTGCCGCTGCTGCTGTTAAATACTACGCAGGTGCTGATTTGCCTGAAGAGCTTTTGATCAATCGCGATTCCAGGCCTCTGACACATCTGTACAGTTTATTGCTCGCAGCGAAACAATCGGGGGCGCCGGTTACGAAACTTATCAAACACTTAGCTCTGGCCGGGCCTTTGGCTTTTGTTGTCCCTGTCTTGCTTTTTATCGTGCTGCGGGTTATTTACATCCTGAGAACAGCTCAACAGGGTAATAAATCCGGTTTCGACAGTAGCTTCCTGGTTTTCTCAGCCGGCTGGGTGTCTATAGGGGTGGTAATTGTCCTGATGTATTTGTATCAAACCCGTTTCGGCTCGCTATACCTGTACATTGGTGTTGTTTCATCTATGTTTATGGTGGGCTTAACCATTGGTGCCGCTGTAACCAGAAATCTATTGGCGAACAATAGGAAAGTGCAGCCGGAGATACTGTTATTTGTGGTGATATTTGTACATTCGTTAATCCTGTGCACAATCGCTTTTTGGCCTGCCAAGCAATTGACACACCTGACTTTCGTGATTGCATTTGTTTTGTGCGGTTTATGCGCCGGCTTCTATTTTCCAATAGCTGCCAGACAATTGGCTGATTCTGCTTTTGAGACCGGCCGCGCCGGCAGCAAACTCGAAACTGCTGACCACATTGGCGCCTCAGTGGGAGGACTGCTGACGAGTCTCGCACTTGTTCCGGTACTCGGGGCACGGATAACGCTGTTCGGATTTATTCTGCTCATTCTGGTAAATGTGCCACCTGCCTTGCTGAGAATATACAAGGCCGAACGAGTTTGTTCTTTTGATACAATTGCTTTTAGATTGCGCAAGCTCGGCTACATCTTATTCGGCGTTGGGGTTTCTATCGTCCTTTGCTCGAACCTGCTCGCTGAGGCTGGCGCACGTCTGAGGCCGTCGCTGCCACAACAATCAGCACAGGCGCTTGCCGGCGAATTGCATCTCGAACAGGAATCAACGGTTCTAAGCGACAGTGCTCGCAAAATCAATTATTTCAGGGTTTCGGACGCCAACGATAAATTAACCGGGTATATCTTCAGCTCTGAGGACCTGGCACCCAAGGTCCGTGGTTTTGGTGGCAGGATAAATCTCGCCATTTATGTAGACGACCCCGGCGGCAAATTGATTAACTTCCATATAATAAGGTCAAATGAAACACCGGCGTATCTGGAGCTTCTTGGCAAGTGGCGTAGCTCCTTAAACGAACGTCAGCTCTTCCAGCCTGAGCCTTTCGCTGACGTTCACGCTGTAACCGGTGCCACTGTAAGTTCTGAAGCTATCCTCTCAGCACTTCAAACATCAGGTCGCAGATTCGCCACGCAGATTCTTGGCCGCGTTGTTGAAGCAGGACCCAAAGAAAAAACTCACCGAGCGGCATATCTGCCGGACAACCATGGCATATATTTGATTGGTGCTTTTGTTCTGGCCCTGATTGTAATCTACCGGGGCGGATTTTGGAGCAGATTGGTTGTGCTCTTGTTTAATCTTGTCCTCGGCGGTATCATTTTAAACACTCAGTATTCCAGTGAACAAATAGCAACCTTGCTGTCCGTGCATACGCCTGCTTTTAGATTAACGGGTGCGTTTTTGCTGGTCATAGGAGTACCGCTTTTGGTAATAATCTTTGGCAATATTTATTGTGGCTACATCTGCCCTTTCGGTGCAGCCCAGGAACTACTCGGCTACGTTTTGCCCGGAAGATTTAAACAGCCGATACAGGCTGAGGCAATGCGCAAGGCAAGATTTGTTAAATATGTTGTTCTTCTTGTTTTGATAATCGTGTTCTTTCTTTCCAGAAATCGAACGACGTTGGCAGCAGACCCACTCATTTCGATTTTCAACCCGGCAACGCTGGGTTTTGATAGATACCCGCTGTTGGCGGGACGATTTTCAATTTACGATTTTCAGTCGGCAATGTTGTTGACAGTGGTAACAGTGCTGATAGGCTCGATTTTCTATGGACGCTTTTGGTGCCGGTATTTGTGTCCGGCAGGGGCCTTTCTGTCGCTACTCAACAATGTCGCAATACTAAAGCGGTACCTGCCGGCGAAAAAATTTGGCAGATGTGAGTTTGGTCTTAACACCAAAGACAAAATGGACTGCATACATTGTGACAGGTGTCGCTATAGCAAACAAGGCAGCGCATTCCGCACCAAAACGAAGCCGAGCAAAGTGGTTCTTCCTATCGAACCGAAAATGGCACAGGGCAAAGGGCTTTTGGGTACGGGACTTGTGCCTTATGTCCTTGCAGTAGCAATATTTGTATCGGCTGTTTCTATAAGCAGGTTCATGCAGGTCGTTCCTATGGGCAGCGATTATTACATTGCTTTAGCTCCCTCCGGAGGCCAATCCAGGGATGTCGATATGCAGCGCATTCGCACCTTGGTTGAGCAGAAAAGGCTTTCCGACCGAGAAGCAGAATTCTATAAGAAAGTTGAGTAAGGTTAGTTCGGTACCGGCAACCCTGTTCTTGCTTTCGCAGGAAAGCACGGGGATTACGCAGGCACAGGTGATGTTTGGTGCTTCAACGGCGCAAATGATTGAATTTTTGAAAGGGAAAATGTGAAAACCAATATTTTTTACATAGCAATCTACAGCATATTCATAATCGCTCCCTCTGCTTATTCAAAAAATCTTCAGCATTTCTACGAAGACCGTCCCTATTTGCAGGATTTTGCAGAGAAAGTCCCACTTTCCGAGGAGCTGGCCGGTACAGAATTAACTGCGGTAAGCTCGGATAGAAACGGTCGCATCCTTGTTTTGTCAAACAAAGGACTATTGCAAATTCATAACGGAAAACTGGTACCGGACCAACAATACAGACCAATACTGGATATGCAAATAAGAAGCCTGGATACCTATCGTGACCAATTTGTCTATTTAACCGATAAGATTGTCTTAAGTAACGCCTGGGCGGGCAAGTTTTATGTGCCCCACGAAATGCCTGATGTCGGATTATTTAAGATGGGAAGTGACTTTGATTTTCTGGTGACGGGAAAAGATGTTCTGGCCTATTTTGAACAAGGCAAACGCGTTAACAAATGGGAAATAGCTAAGAGACATATAAAACAGCTTTTTTTTGACCGGGTGCGCAGCCGGTTTCTTCTTTTGTCCAATAACCGGCTTGATTGTTTCCAGCCGGGGAAAGAGGTTAAAAAAGTTTTCGAAGGTAGAGATTTGAATTGCTTGGAATTGATAAGTGATAATACGTCTCTTGTCCTCGGCACTCAGGATGGATACATCGAATTAGATGCAAATTCCTTTCGTCAACGCTCGACTTTACAAAAGAAATTGCCCTGCACCGATATACGTTATGTGAAACAAATCGGCGAGAAAGTCTGGTTTGGAACTGCCAGAGGAGCTTTTGCATTACACCGTGACGGACAGATAGATTATTATGCCTCGAAACGCTGGCTTGTGGATGACACTGTCATTGACCTGGCAAAAGGGCCGGATAATTGTGTGCTGATTCTCGGCCCAGGTGGACTGAGCATTATCCACTTCAAAACGATGACCCTTCAGCAAAAGGCGGAGCATTTCGATAAGCTTACACGAAAACGTCACGTGCGGTATGGTTTGAACAGTGCGCTTGCTCTATCCAGGCCCGGCGATTTATCAACGGGAACACTTATCGACCAGGACAATGACGGCCTATGGACATCAATGTATCTGGCCGGGGAGCTTTTCCGTTATGCTACTACAAAATCAGAGGATGCTTTGCAGAATTGCTATGAGTCATTTGAGGCAATGGAACGTTTGACCTATATCAATCCGCTGGAAGGCTTCCCATCCCGCTCCTTTGAACGCTCAGGTTATAAATTAGCGGACAAGTCCCGATGGCGTCCCGCTGAAGACCGGACATGGGACTGGAAGGCTACTACCAGCAGCGACGAGATAGTTGGGCACTTTTTCGTATATAGTATTTTTGCTGAAGTAATTCCCGACGAAAAATGGCGTGACCGGGCAATCACCCTTATGGACGGTATTATGAACCATATTGTACGAAATGATTGGTACCTTATCGATTATGATGGCAAGCCCACTCTCTGGGGCAAATGGAATCCGGATTATGTCAACCGGTTTCCCAAACAGGTCGGTGACCGCAGACTTAACTCTGTTGAAATTATTGCATTCCTGCAGACAGTATATCACTTTACGGACAAGGAAATCTACAAAGAAAAGGCTTTTGAATTAATGGAAAAATACGGTTACCTGGATAATATCATGATACCTATATCTAAGACAGGCAGGGTTCCGGGTATCGACCTCACTACCGAATGGAATCATTCTGACGATGAGCTGGCTTTTCTAAGTTATTGGAATTTGTATAAATATGCATTTACGGACGAGCTCCGTGAGAAATACCGCCAGGCGGTTAGAGAACACTGGGAAGTCGAACGACCGGAAAAACATCCTTTATGGAATCTTATTTATGCCATGACCGGAGCAACAGACTTTGATTTAGAAGAGACTATTTGGGGCTTAAAAGAATTCCCGCTGGATACTATCGGCTGGTCTGCCCGGAATAGTCATCGTAAAGACTTAGAATTTATAGCTCCCAATTTTCGCAATCAAACCACAAGCAAGGTCCTGCCGCCGGATGAACGGCCTATGAGCAAATATAACGGCAACCACTTCCGTCTGGACGGCGGCGAAGGCGGGCGTCGCGAATATAGTGGTGACATATTCCTTTTGCCTTATTGGCTGGGAAGATATTTGCAGAAAATTAGATAAAGAAAGCTATTCAATAGGCTATCTATGAATTTTCAATTCAGAATGAGTTCTGCAAGATAAGGAGATTTTTGTTGTGCTAAGTGGGTTCGATTATTTAGTGGTTATTTTATACCTGGTCGGCATCATGTTGCTCGGGCTCTATTTCAAAAGGTTCATTCATACATCTAAGGATTACTTTCTCGCGGGCAGGGCCCTGCCGTTCTGGGCGATCGGGATGTCGATTGTAGTCTCGGACATAGGGGCCCAGGATTTTGTGGGGGTTTCGGGCCAGGCGTACCGATATGGGATTGCGGTGGGCAACTTCGATTGGATAGGTTCAGTGCCGGCTATGCTGCTTGCGGCATTTATCTTTATCCCTTATTTCTGGAAGGCAGAGCTCTATACCATTCCGGAGTATTTAGGAAAGCGCTACAACGATTACGTTCGTACTCTTGCTTCGGTGACATGGATCGTTTTCTTTGCCTTGGATCTCGGGATTATTTTATGGGCCAGTGCGAGACTGCTGAACACCCTGATGGGCTGGCCTTATTGGCAGTCAATTATTGTCACAGCGGTTGTTGTTGGTGTTTATACATTTTGCGGTGGGCTGACCGCCGTGGTGCTGACCGATGTTATTCAAATGGTGATTATGTTTGTAGGCGGTGCTGTCATTGTGATTCTCGGGCTCTATCGTGTTGGGGGTTGGGATTCTCTGGTGGACAAGATTACCGCACAGGGAATTTCTTACCGTGATTATTTTGAGCTGATCCAGCCGGCGAATACCAAAACCCCTTTTCCCTGGACAGGCATTCTTTTTGGTCTCACGTTTGTAATGGCCAATGCTTACATGATTGGCAACCAGGCGATTGTGCAGCGGTGTCTGGCAGCCAAAAGCGAATGGCACGCTAAGGCCAGCATGATTTGGGGGGCGTTTTTGAAAATGTTTATACCATTGCTGGTATTATTTCCGGGCTTGATTGCTATTGCTTTGCATCCTGACTTGAAAGATGGTGATAATGCTTTTCCTTTATTGGTAAAAGAATTGCTTCCTCCCGGCTGCGGGTTAGTGGGATTGATGTTTGCCGCGCTTTTGGCTGGCTTAATGTCAAGTATTGATTCGATGCTTAACTCTACCGCAACTTTGTGGACGAAAGATATTTACGAAAAGTATATTAGAAAGGATGCTTCCGACCGACATTATTTGATAGTGGGCCGAATGGCGACCGTTGGGTTATTAATTTTCGGTGTGATTACTTCACCGATAAGTCAGTATTTTGAGGGGATATACATCGCTATACAGACTTTCTTGTCTTTCTTCCAGGGGCCTGTCTTTTCGGTTCTTTTGTTAGGTATTTTTTGGCGCCGCACTACCCAGTGGGGCGGACTGTTCGGCTTGCTGGGCGGGATTGCAGTTTCCGCTTTACTATATGCGTTTAAAGGGTATCTGTTTGAAATCGAGGACCCGTTTCTTTATGTTTCATGGTGGTCGTTTTTAGCTGGACTTGTCATTGCCGCCGTGGTCAGTTTATTCACTCGACCGCATCCGGAAGAACGGTTATATGGGCTGGTATATCGGCTGGCAGAACGAAAGCAGAACTTGGCATAAATTAGGACTCAAGCAAAATGATAAAAGCTATAAGGTATATTCTTAATTTTGAATGGCTGGCCGGTGTTTCAATCGGTGCTGCCAAGAACGTTTTTCTTGTCCTGTTCGTCTTGATAGGAATTTTAGTTTTGCTGATTCCCAATGATTATATCTTTCAGGGAGTAAAAAAACGTAAATGGTGGCTTAATCTGAAATTGTGGGCACTGGGCGATTTGGCCTTTATTTTTATCACGTATTACATCTTTTGAAAAAACACGGATGAACGATAAAATTACCCGATGTTATAGCTCCTGCACATTGTCGTATATCTTTTCAATGGCCTTGACAATCAGGTCCATATCCGCTTTTGTCCCCATCAATATTGAGTGATGAAAACACACCGACTCTTCTTCGTAGATTCTATGGCAAACAGGCAAATTGAATCTGGCAGGGTCAATTTCTTTCCAGTGCTTTTCGCTCAGCTTATACCGCCACGGTTTTGTATGGGGGGCATATAATGCACACGCATTAAGAGGCTCATAACTTGGCTCAACCGGACAACCAAGCTCTTTTCCCAGCGCTTTTCTGAACTTTGTCACATCGAGGCCCTTAAACTCTTCCTTGTTGTATCTGAATGAAAAATTATAGTATGCACCCATTGTCTCTCTCTGGTCGCCTCGCATCGGCAGAATACCCGGAAGCTCTGCAAGCAGAGAATTAACATATTTAGCATTTTCATCACGAATCTGGTTTTGCTCCGGCAGTCGTTTTAATGATTCAATCAGTAAAGCCGCCTGAAAATCCGTAATCCGATAGTTGCCGGAATGGATAAGATTACCTTCATCGCCATAGATTCCTGTGCCTTTATCGGCAAACTGTTCATTCACAGGTCTTCTGCCGCAGTTTCTAAGCGCATCCAGCTTCTCATACAATTGCGAATTGCTGGTAGTAATGGCTCCCCCCTCGCCGGCTGTCATTAGTTTTGAGAGCTGGAAGCTAAAACTTCCCACATCGCCGATACTGCCGACTTTCTTCCCATTCCACTCGCCGCCATGCTTATGTGCACAGTCTTCGATCACCCGGAGATTATGCTTCCCGGCAATCTCCATAATGGCATCCATATCGGCAAAGCTTCCATAAAGGTGCACTGGAATAATTGCTTTGGTTCTTGGACTGATTGCTTTTTCTACCTCAGTTGGGTTAATACACCAATTGTCTTCATTCACATCAACGAGTATGGGAACCGCATTTACGTCCAGAGCTGCTGCTGCGGTTGCCTGCCATGTCAATCCTGGTACAATGACCTCATCGCCCAATCCAATGCCGCATGCCTCAAGTGCAAGCTGCAAGCTTACAGTTCCATTTGCCACTGATATGGCATATTTGGTCCCGATGAATTTCGCAAAGGCTTTATTGAATTCTGATTCCTTCGGGCCGTTATATGACCACACTCCGCTCTTTAACACGTCGAGCAGGCCTTTTTCTTCTTTTTCATCCCATAGGGGCCATTTCGGCCACGGATTCGTCTTGGCATCTCGCAAAGGCTTTCCGCCATTGATAGTTAATTTGCTCATTCTATCGTCCCTTACTTAACTTCTTAACAGCAACAGAATAGCAAATTTACCGGATGGTTGCAACTATACATCGTATTCTGTACCATTAGTTATGAAATGAAAGTTAGTTCATAACAAACATCGATATCAATGACTAAGTTATGAATAAATGTGCTCCTCAATATGATAAATTACTTTCTGTTGGGTGGATGATTCAGGCCTCTTCTCAAGTGAAGCAGGCAGGAGACGAGATTTCCAAACCGGACTTTGACACCCATGGTTGGTACTCAGCGTATGTACCGTCAACAGTATTAGCTGTCTTGGTAGAGAACGGCGTTTATGAGAACCCCTATTTTGGTATGAACCTGAAAAATATCTCGAGCGAACCATACAAGAAACCGTGGTGGTATCGAACTGAATTCCAATTGTCAAAAAAAGACGCCGAGAAAATAGTGCTGCTGGAATTTGATGGCATAAACTACAGTGCGAACATCTGGTTGAATGGCAATCGGATTGCGGCTTCGACCGAGGTCAAAGGTGCCTTCCGCCGGCTTAAATATAACATTTCAAAGTTTGTTTCCAAAGGCAACAATGTACTTGCAGTGGAGGTCATTGGTCCAAAACCAGGGGATTTCGCTATCGGTTTTGTAGATTGGAATCCTCCACCGCCCGATCGCAATATGGGCATATTTCGCAGCGTGAGATTACGTCTTTGCAAAGGCGTTTCAATAGAAAATCCTTTTATTCAAACAGAATTGAATTTAGAAACACTCCAGGAAGCTGCACTTACTATCAGCGCAGAGTTGGCCAATCACGAAGACAAAACCATATCAGGAATTCTTGAAGGAGAAATTGAGTCCCTAAAATTTAGTAAAGCAATAGATATAGAACCGCAAGGCCGAGAAGCGATAACATTCACCCCAAGTGAGTTCCCCCATTTAAACATCAAAAATCCAAGGATTTGGTGGCCGCATAATTTGGGCAGGCCAAATCTATACTACTTGCATCTGAAGTTTACAATAGACGAAAAAGTTTCTGATATTGCCCATGTGAGATTTGGGATTCGCAAAATAGAAGACTATATAAACAGCGGGGGGCATAAAGGATTTAAGGTCAATGGAAAAAAAGTCTTGATTAAAGCAGCCGGATGGACGGATGATATGTTTCTTGCCGATACACCAGATACCATCGATGCCCAGTTGAAATACGTCAAACACATGAACTTGAACGGCATCCGGTTGGAGGGCATTTGGGGCAAAGACCATACGTTATACGATTTATGCGACCGGTACGGCATACTGATGATGGTTGGCTGGAGCTGCCATTGGGAGCATGAAGAGTATTTGGGAAAACCGGTTGACGCTCGCTATGGTGGCGTGATTTCAGCAGAGGATATCGAGTTAATCAGTAAATCCTGGCAGGACCAGGTTCTCTGGCTGAGAAATCACCCAAGCATTTATGTCTGGGCCGTTGCCAGCGACAAGGTTCCGAAGCCTGAACTGGAGCAAAGATATATTAGAACTTTTCAGAAATACGACCCTTCCCGTCCCTATCTCTCATCAACCGGCGGCGTCGGAAGCGAACAGGCAATTGTCGGAGAGCACGAAGTTATCAGTGAAATCAGCGGCTATTCGGGTGTTAAGATGCTCGGCCCTTATGCTTATACGCCGCCAATTTACTGGTACACCGATAAGAATCACGGCGGAGCCTATGGTTTTAATACAGAAACAGGCCCCGGCGCAGTAGTACCTCCATTAGAAAGCATTAAGAAAATGATTCCTGAAAACCACCTTTGGCCTATTGATGAGTTTTGGGAGTTTCATTGTGGATTAAATGAGTTTAACACCTTAAACCGATATCAGGAAGCTATAAATCGACGTTATGGCAAGCCGGACGATATTGAGGAATTCGTCATAAAAGCCCAGGTTTTGAATTATGAATTAATGCGTCCTATGTTCGAAGCTTTCCGGGCCAATAAGGAAATTGCGACCGGAATCGTACAATGGATGCTTAACGCCGCCTGGCCGAAAATGTACTGGCAGCTATACGATAAATATCTAATGCCGAACGGAGCGTTTTACGCCGTAAAGAAAGCCTGCGAGCCATTGCATCTGCTTTATAACTATGGAGATAATAGTATATATATTACGAATGACCATTTTTCAGCTTTCGGAAATCTTAAAGCAATAATTCGGGTTTTTGATATTAGTTCTATAGAAATATTTAACGAAACGCTTGATATCGATGTAGGACCTGACTCCTCCACCAAAATCTTCGAGCTTCCCGAATTTGATAACATAAGCACCACTTATTTTCTCGACCTCAGACTTTATGATGAAAATAATATTGAAATCGCAAACAATCTATATTGGCTATCGACCAGGCCGGACGTTTTGGACTATGAAGCTAAAGTTGAGCCCTGGCCTTACTACACGCCCAGTAAAGAATTCGCTGACTTTACTTTGCTGAATTCGTTACCTTCTGTGAAAGTTAATATTGAGCATCGCTTCAAAGTGATTGGTGAAAATCAAAAAGTAGCAGCCAAATTAGACAACGTCAGTGATCATATTGCGTTTTTCATCGAATTAAAGGTTTCAGGCAAAAAAAGCGGTGAAGCTATATTGCCCATTTTCTGGGAAGATAATTATATCAGCTTGCTTCCCGGCGAAAGCAGGAAAATCGAGGCTGTATTTGCCGCGACAAATGATGAGCCTGTCTTGACCATTAATGGATGGAATTTGGAAGCCCATTGTATTTGATTGGGTTTGAATTGGGTTTGTTTTTTTTGGGCCGGAAGGCGGTTTCATTTTCATAATCCTTTGTAATAAAGACGTTTGCGTTCATTTTGCAATCCGCCTACGGCGGACAAGATTGGGTTTGTTTATTCGGACTACGAAATCATCTTTTTTTCTGTAATCCTTTGTTATAAGAGAGTTTACATTCATTTGGGCTTTTCGGAAATTGGGTTTGATTGGGTTTGTTTTGGGTTTGTTTTTTTGCCCCGCCAGCGGGATAAAATTTTTATAATTCATTGTTTTAACGTTACTTAGGTTCATTTGCAATCCGCCTACGGCGGACAAGATTGGGTTTGTTTTGCATAAAAAGGGGCTGATTTGTAGAGGATTCTCGACAGATGTAGAGGGAAAATTAGTGAAGAGTGAGCTAAAGTGCCTAAAGTGAGCTAAAGTAAAATAAAGTGAACTAAAGTGCCTAAAGTGACTAAAGTGAGCTAAAGTTGGATGAGAGAAGCGGGATTCTCGATTCTCGATACTTGATGCTCGACCCCGGCGCGCCGGGACAGGGTTGCTGGATACTCGATACTGGATTCTCGATACTGGATTCACGATACTGGATACTCGATACTGGATACTGGATTCAAGAATCTCGGCTGGCTGGCTCTAAGTCCTTGCTGCGCTGCAGCTTACGACATGCAAACTGAAATGTCATCTTCGCCTGCTGGCGGTTTGTGTTAGCCTGCTGGCTAACATAGGGGTATTTTAACATATTAACAAACAATGTCAACAAAAAAATGAATAAAAAACACTTTTTTTAGCCACAGAGAACTCAGAGAATTCAATAATATTTAACCACGGATTGCACCGATTACACGGATTATGTTTTAGCCAGCTTGGTGTTCTCGGCAAGCTCTGTTCTGAAAGCGAGCTTTCGCCACAGAGACTTGCTTTCGTCCACAAGGCCATCGAAACGGCCTTTTTCAGAAGCTGGCTAAGAACGGTTCTTGTTAGACGCGGATTAGCATGGATTAGCACGGATTGACGCGGATACCCGCCTGCGCGGGCACAAGTTTAACAGATTCTCAGATTCCTGTTGTTTTGAGGGCAGAATCCTCCCGTTCGACTACCCCTTCGGCTGACCCTTCGGCTGCGCTCCCCCCTTCGCTAAAGCTACGGAGGGCAAGCAGGGCTACGGCTAATTCAGGGTAAACTCCGTCGAAGGGAGATACGAGATAAGAATTATTATTTTTTCTTTAAAATTTCACTTAAATGGTGTAAATTTCTCATTACTGAGCGGGGACATCTTTGATTAGCGGTTCATGTTTTGGGCAGTTGTTTTACAAACAGACTTACATATTGAAAAAGAACGAGTGTTATTCAAACAGTGAAACGAATGTGGTTTCTTATACGGAATAGCATAATCTATAGTCAGGCGACAGCTTTGTGAAAGAAGTGGTTCTATGGACTCAGTGCCGATCAAAAAGGATGCAAACGTGTCCAAAGAAAGCAACGATAAACTTTGGAATATGCTATTTCACGAGGAGAATCTATTCACGTCTCGGCTAGCCGTATTTCTAACCGCGCATGGCCTACTACTTACTGCAATGACAATTACGATGAGGACCGATTCGGCGCGGAAGACCACGCTTTTGTTTTCAGCTATTGGGGTGATACTCGGAGTGATTTGGTTACTTGAGAGTGCCCGCGGTGCTCGTAACATCAGCATCCTCTGCAAGGCTCTTGAGTATGACACCACTTTTTCTGAGATTACCCGTCAGTTTTGGGCTGGTTGGCTGGGAAAGGTGAGAAGAAATAGGCTGGCCGAATTGTTAGCGGGAATGGCAATTCTCGGATGGGGCGTACTGTATCTATACACCAAGTTCTGCATGAAATAATTAGGGACGCTTGCTATTTTAGGCTTAGTTCATAACCAGCAGGACGTGCGAAGAATAAAAAAGGAGGCCGAAGTGGAAAATAAACAAAAGTAGACGAATTGAATCAGTTAATGTGAATATGTAAACTTCACTATTAAAATTCGATTTTATTCCGAAGAATAAACATGGTTATATCAGAAAAATTGCAGAAGGGTTTCATAGATACTCTCACACCGCTAATATTTACGATCATGATTTTGAATATGTTAGGAGGAATTATTTCCGGCATATGGCTCGCCATTTTAGGAGAGTGGGGAGAAATCATCAGGGGGATATGTTTTATCGTGGTTTCTGGTTTTTTGATTTCATTTGCTCTAATGCCCGGGTTCCTCTTTGCCGGACCTGCATTAATAGCGATGGAGCATGGTAAAAAAATTTTGGGAGCCTTCTTCGGTTTCCTTAGCGTTCTCTATACTGCCGCCTTGATTACGATCTGGTGCATTTGGATAATGTGGCTCTTTGTAAGTTCCGCTACTGAAAGTTCCATTATTCCATTACTTATTTGGTCTTATGGAGTTGCCCTTGCCCCGTGGATGTGGCTTGCCCAAAAAGACCAGCAAGGTGGTGGAAATGAATTTTCAATTTTTACTACTTTCTTCGCACAAATATCCTACATCATTGCTATGATTATGTTCTTATTGAGTGTGACTCTAGGCACAATCGCAATAACATTTGGTGTAATAATGTTGATTGCCGCAATTTTGCAAATGACAATTGCATTCGGTGGAGAGATTCAAACATCATTTTCCAAAAAAGAAGTTAAGGAAGCACTTAGAATACTTGAAGAAGAAAATAATAAATTTGGTGCAGGATTTGATTTAGTTAAGAGCTATGTTGAAAAATCTATACTTTCAGATACAAAACAATTCATAGATGTTGTCCGAAAAGGGCGATCTGTTCGGGAATATCTTTATTCAACAATCGCAAATATATCGGGAGATATGGTTGAAAGTGGACAATTTCACATATACAGGGGTGTATTGAATCCAATGGGACCAGGAGAAGATTTACTAAAAATATTTGATTCAGCAATTGATGAGCTTGTTATTTTGGGTGATATAGACGAGGAAAACGCCCATGAACAAAAAGAGTTAATTCGCAAGAATATCCATGATGTTGGTTAAGAAACGTAGGGTGGAATATTATTGATAGTCATCTATTAATGGCTGGGTCGAGTGCAAAGAAAATGATGAACGTCGCTTATAAACTTAATAAACATTTTTGAGAGTAATAATATGACTTCGGATGCAAAGGTGGGATTGCTTCTAGGTTTAGTGTTTATATTTACTATCGCCTTCATTATCAATGGATTGCCGAAGTTCATAAATGGTTCGGATTCAAATGCAATAAACCAGCATAACAACGAACTTCGCACAAAACTATCTTCAATAGTTAAAGTCTACACCTATGAAGTTACTGACCCAAATAAAGAACAAACAATATCTTGGCTTACACCAGAAGTTCAGGACAAGATCGTTGAGAATATATTCCAAGAAGTCATCCTAGCTTCAAAGACCAGAAACCAAGAAAAAGAAGCCGTTGAAAAAGCAATCAATGAAATTGAGGAGAGAATTAGAAATATTGAAATGAAATTTCCAGACGAAACAGACCTAAGTAAGGCATCCCTTCTCAACAACGCTCTTTTATCAATTCGTATTGATCAGCTTGCTAAGCAAGTAGATCAAATACAGTCTCAAATTTTAACCAAATGGGACTTCGCTCTAATTTACTGTGCTATAACGGCGGGGATCATAACTATAGCAGGGTCTACATCTGCAATTCTTAAAGCAATAAAAAAACACAATAGGAGATATCATTATTAGGAGTTCAACCTATTAATGTATGGGGGCGGATTTAGAATTGAGAATAGCGAATTTAGAATGGTAAATTTAGAAGGGAAGGAATAAGCCCTTCGACTACGCTCCCCCCTTCGCTAAAGCTACGGAGGGCAGGCAGGGGGAAGAAAAGGAATATCTAATAAGGAATAGCGAATTATGAAGTGCGGAGGACGGGTGATTGGTGAGTAGTTAATTAGGTTATCAGATGAACAGGAAATCAGGGTGGAGGGTATCAGGACAACAGGGTATCATGATTATAGCGAATGAATATAAATCGATAGCGCACACATTCTCCGATTGTAAACCATCCCCAAGCTGCGCTTGAGGCTGCCACCCTCGTGCGGGGCAGGCAACCCCGTGGTGCCTGGGGCTAAACGAAATGGAGGGGGCAACCCCCCAACGCTGCCTTATAGGCAGGTAAGATCATGGGGTTGGGGGGCTAAACAGAATTGAGATTGCTTCGGCCTAAAAGGCAGGCCTCGCAATGACCCGTCAATTGATTATTGGGTGATGGAGGAGATTGGCGCGTCCCCTGCTGCTTCGCAAAAGCGAAGCAAAACGCAGGGGCTTCGGAATGACAACGTCGCCCCTTCCCTTCGATTACACTCAGGGTAAACTCACTTCGCTCAGGGCAAGCTTAGCGGCGGCGGCAGTTGAGGGAAGGTAAGTGTAGGGGGCCCCTTTTGTCCCCTCCATAGGGGGGGAAAACGACAAAAAATCCCCCCAGCACAGGGGTGGGTAAAGACAAAGCATTCCTTACGTTTGCACCCCCGCCCAGAGGCCGGGGCTAAATACTACCACTGTCGGGGCCAGTGGTCGGGGGGGAAGAAGAAAGCTCTAATATAATCAGTGGCAACCAAGTTGTCAAAATCTGGAACGGCGAGTTATCATACAATCTTCGGGACAATAATTCTGGGCATTGATATTGATTATTCTTTGAAGGCGAAATATAATTATGGGTTATGTTTACAAAGAACAACGAATGTCAAGAGCCTATCCAAATAACTATTTGCTCTCGCCTGTCATTCCGAACGGCGTGTAGCGAAGTGAAGAATCTCCTCTTCGTTGGCCAGATTCTTCGGCTTCGCCTCAGAATGACAAGAGATGAAGGAATATTCGGATAAGCTCTAATTTATGCTGGAAGGAGTAGAGACTATGAGAGGCATGAAACTTCCGATTTTTTCTTTGGCATTGATGGCGGCTTTATTCTCAGGCTGTGAAACAAGCCGTGAAGTTCAAAACTTTGACAAACCAACTGCAGAAATGGTAGGACTTAGATTCCAGGACGTCAAGTTAGACTACGCCTCACTGCTGTTCTATGTTGAGGTTGATAATCCGTATCCGACCGACTTGCCGTTAGTGAAACTAAAATACAGCCTTACAAGCGAAGGTAATACGTTTCTTACGGCCACTGCTTTCAATTCAGTTGTTGTGCGGCCAAACAGAAAGGAAGCGGTTTCACTGCCGGACGAAGTCATCTATGCGCGTTTGTTAAAATCCCTGAACAGCAAGCCCGGTTCAACAATTCCCTATAAGGCAGTATTACGATTGAGCGTTGATGCACCGAATTTAGGATTAATAGAGCTGTCTTCGGAAAAGGAAGGTTGGCTGGTCCTGCCGAACGCTCCAGAGATAAACGTGGAGGGCACGATACACCGTGCTCTGGATGTAATCTTTATTCCTACACCACAAGATGTAGTGGACAAAATGCTGGAGTTAGTGGAAGTCAAAAAGGATGATTTGGTCTATGACCTTGGCTGCGGAGACGGCCGAATTCCAGTTACGGCGGCAAAAAGGTATGGCTGCAAGGCTGTAGGGTATGACTTAGACCCGGACCGTGTCAGAGAGTCGATGGAAAATGTAGAGAAAAACGAGGTTGGACACTTAGTTGGAATTGAGCAGAAGGACATCTTCACCCTTGACCTGAGCAAGGCAGATGTAATCACTCTCTACCTGCTTCCAAGTCTGAATGTGAGGCTGATTCCGCAGTTGGAAAAGCTCAAGCCCGGTTCCCGGATCGTCTCGCACAACTTTGATATGGAAGGAGTTAAGCCGGACAAAATCGTCAAGCTCACTTCCAGTAAAGACCACGCGGAACATAAGATATATCTCTGGACCACGCCGCTCAAGAGAGAGCAAGGTATTCCGGCTACCTTTCAGAATGATTCGTTCGATGGTTATGACCAGTAAGTAAACCGGCTCATCAAAACCCACAGAACCGCTTTGGAAATTCACCCTCCCGCCCTGGGCGGAAAATGTGGAAAATAACAAAATAACTGAGCATGATGAATTGACAAAGGTCGTTCCATATTTTCTTAATATGGATAACGAGCAGACTCGGCATAAGGCGGCTCCATATTAATTGCTTACAAACGCAAAGTGCATTTATTTTAAGGGATTTTTCATATTTTTTTTGACAAGACAGTGGATAATTTGATATAAATAAGAGTAACGAAGCATGCGGATTTTGCTTAGAGCCTATCCAAATAATCCGCTCTATTGCGGCCGGCTGCAAAGCCCGATGCCTGCGTTGTCGGCCAAAAACGTTCTCAACGTGGAGAAAACCACGCCTCCGAGCATTTTTGGCCTGCCGCCTTGGCCTCGAACTTTTCGCTCGGTCTCATAACGCCCCGGTTATTCGGATAAGCTCTTAGTATTATGTGGAAATTTTGATGGAGGAGTGATTGTTCGAGGTACAGGATTTTAAGTAAGGACCTTGTGCTGCGGAATTATTTTTTTGCATTTCAATTAATGGCATATATTTAATCTTTTTGCAGGAGGATTATTATGTCTAAGAAACTGATTTATTTAGTGCCTGTCGTTTTGGTGCTCGGCTCTGTCAGTAACGCTGCGACCATCCATTGGACAGATCGTGGTGACGACCACCTTTGGAGCACTCCAGCCAACTGGGAATTCAATAAAGTCCCCACCGCTGCCGACGAGGTCTATATCGACGTACCGCCCGCAAAAGCGCCAAACGGCCCGATTATTCAGGACGGCATCGATGCAAAGATTCTCGGCCTGGCTTGTGAAGTGGCGGGGGAGCCAACGATGACGATGACAGGGGGTACTCTTGAGATAACAGATTGGATTTGGTGGGGCGACGGGGCCGGGTCACACGGCACGCTTAATATGAGTGGCGGAACCATAACGGTTACTAACGAGTTCGAGCTCGGATGGGGCGATGGTGAAGGTACCTGGAATATGACCGGCGGTACAGTTACCTGCGGAGAATTGGTAGTTCCGACGGGCAGTGGAGCGGGGGGGCAACTATACCTTCACGGTGGTACTGTTAATGTCGGCAGCGCCGGCCTTGAAATGAACGCAAACGGCCTGATAGATGTCGGCGGAGGTACGTTAGTGTTAGAAGGTGACCTGACGGAGGTAATCAATGACTTTATCGCCGCCGGCCAGATTACTTTCTACGATGGGGGAGGCCTATCCAGTCTGGACTATGATGACAGAAATCCCGGCAAGACCACGTTGACTGCCAGATGGACGGGAAGAGCCTACAATCCTAACCCGGCTGATGGTGCCTTCCATGAGGATACATGGGTGAACATCGGCTGGTCGCCGGCAGATGCTGCGGTCTCGCACGATGTGTACTTCGGTGACAATTTTGACGATGTGGACAGCGGCGCTGGTGATACGTTCCGCGGCAACCAGACCGCGACGTTTTATGTCGCCGGCTTTCCGGGATTTGCTTATCCGGATGGTCTTATTCCGGGCACAACTTATTACTGGCGAATCGATGAGATTGAGGCCGACGGTACAATACGCAAGGGCGATATCTGGAGTTTTACGGTCCCACCCAAGACTGCATACCTCCCCGACCCGGCTGATGCTGCCGAGCAGTTAGACCCGGATGCAGACCTTAGCTGGACGCCAGGCTTCGGTGCAAAATTGCACACTGTTTATTTAGGCGACAATTTTGACGATGTGAACAATGCAAACGGAGGTCTTCCTCAGGGAGCTGGAACCTATGACCCCGGCACACTTAAACTGGCTACGACTTACTATTGGCGGGTCGATGAGTTTGATGCCGTTGAAACATATAAAGGTGACGTCTGGAGCTTTACTACTCAGGGCGCCGTCGGGAGCCCGAAGCCTTCTAATGGCGCTGTGGATGTAAAGCAGACACAGATTCTTAGCTGGTCGCCGGGGGTCTATGCTGCTTCGCATCAGTTATACTTCGGCACAGATAAAGAGGTCGTGCATAACGCCGATACGAGTTCACCAGAGTATCAAGGCACAATGAACCTCGGTTCCGAGAGCTATGACCCCGGAAAACTACTGTGGGATGCCACCTACTATTGGCGTGTTGACGAGGTCAATAACGCCAATCCCGACAGTCCGTGGGCAGGCCCTACCTGGAGCTTTACGACAGCGGACTTTCTCGTTGTGGACGATTTCGAGAGCTACAACGACCTTAATCCCGATGAGCCCGGGAGTAACAGAATATTTTATACATGGATAGACGGATTAGATGACCCGATAAACGGTTCTGTCGTTGGTTATGATAATCCTCCATTTGCCGAGCAAACTATCGTTCACAGTGGCAGCCAGTCCATGCCGCTTTACTACGATAACAGTGTTGGGTACTCTGAGGCGACTTTGACATTGACTTACCCACGTGACTGGACCGAAAACGGTGTCAGCAAATTAACAATCTGGTTCAGAGGCAGAGCGGATAACGCTGCTGAGACGATTTATGTTGCTCTCAATGGCAGTGCGGTGGTCTCTGGCGATAATCCTGATGCAACGCAGACAGAAACCTGGACAGAATGGACTATTGAACTGCAGGCATTTGCCGACCAAGGTGTGAGCCTGACTAATCTCAATACGATTTCCCTTGGTCTTGGCAACAAGAACAATCCATTGGCCGGCGGTTCAGGTATGATGTACTTCGACGATATCCGTTTGTATCGACCAGCCCCAGAATAGACACCGTAAGCGGTGTGATTTGGTAGGCCCTCATTGCTTCTGCCGTAGGGCATCTGCCGCAAGGCATCCTGTGGACTTCGGATAGCGAAGCAAGATATGGGGGCGTGGTTGTAGTTGATGTGGGCAACAACCTGACCTATATCGACGTGCTGATAGTGGAAGGGCACGGTGGTGGCGGCGGAAAAGGCGGCCCACCCGAAAGCTCCGGCGGAGGTGGCTCTAAGGGATGTGGAAGCCATTAAGTCTAAACTCCTATTATCCTTCATATTTCTCAAACTTCGGGGTTTTCTCATAAGCTTCTCTGCAGCAAATCCTTGTGAAGCCAGAAGCAGGTGTTAATCGCTTCAGTCAGGCCGCCCAACAAACGATATAAAAGAAAATCAGGTTTATCCGGCAACGGCTGACTCAAACAAACTAAACGATCACAAATATTCGGTTCTGCCTCAACAAGCCAGCCTAAATAAATCATCACCAACACGGCTAACAAAACCAGACGACGAATCGCCAACCAACGAAATGTTCGTATCTTTTCAAGGTTTACCTGGCTTTTGAGAAAGCGAATTCCCTCTTCGCACTCCCACCTTCGTATGTACAAACGCAAGACGCGTTTTGCATCCTTAAGATTCTTTACTGGCAAATTCGTTAACAACATCATTGGTTGATCACTTCCTGCAAGCCGACAGACAACCAATGTCAGATCCTCATCCCGGCCTGGCAGACGAACCTTCACCCACCCTATCTGAGTGAAGCGAATAGCAGGTTTGCCGCGGCGTTTGATAAGCTTGTAAAAGCGATGTGGAGTTGGGGTTTGTTCAGCAAGTTGGTCAGCCCGAATTGGTAACCACTGTACAGGCTCACATCGCTCAGAACCCTCGTAAACCCGCAATAAATGTCGGTTTCCTACAAGTCGGGCCACGAAACGGTATTTGTTATCCAGCCAATCTTCGAACATCACCCATCTGTCGAATCCACGATCCACTACCAGCACACCACGGTTATCTGTAAGCTCAAAGATTTTATGAACAGCGTTAAGAACAACAGGGTTTTGTCCCGGACTGTAAGGTTCTTCATGACTAAATGGCTCCAGTAGTACAGGCACAGGATTCTTGCGGCTCAGTGAGGCATACATCTCGAGAAGCCAATAGCCGTTCACCAATTCGCCAGTGCTGCCATCGCGAACAGTGGCCAAATAATCCATCTTCTTTGCTAATGGCTTGGCAAGGTCTGACAGGTCAAGGATAATGGGTGTATCATCCTGCGAGTAAGGCAACTATAGTCCTGGCAGTGTTTCTTTAACGTTGTTGTCAAAGTCACTATTCTTTACCAAATGCTGGTCAAGACGGTCAAGTCGCGATATGAACTTTGTCCTCTGGTTTGGTAGATGCCGTTCCATCTGACAGACGATAGGCTGTCGAGCCCTCAGCAGCCCAACAATTACGTCTCGAAGGAATTTCTTGTCCGTTAGTGGTAAATTTTTGCCTGTTTTTTTGAGAAAACTGTGCAGATTAGACGATATTGATTCCATTAGAGCTCTACGTTTAACCATAGCGCACCTCCTTGTGAAATAAGGGCTTACATTACATTGAAAAACTACCCATTATATGGTCATTAAGAGGGGGTGTGTCTTGAATTGAACCTCGCCGAACAGGGTTCTCAAAAAATCCCGGAGTTTGAGCATATTTATGTTGAAAGTATTTGAACTCGGTAGTAATATATATGGCACCGTAGACTGTTTTTTACAACATTATTGAAAGGGTACTACTATGATGAAGACGAAATGGATGTTATTAATGGGAATCCTTGTTCTTGCCATGTTTGTCGGCGTTTCTATGGCAATGAGGAATGGGGACGAAAATGGAAAGGGGGACTGTGACCGACTCCGAGACGGGAGCTGCGACGTGTGCGGGGACTGTGATAGAGACGGAGACGGTTACTGTGACTGGTGCGGCTATGACTTACTTTATGATGAAGACGGCGACTGTGAACCACCCCAAGACGGTAGTGGTGACAAAAACCAAAACGGTGGACATGCTAATGATGAACATAATGGAGCTGAAGACGGAGATGGTGAGCAAAATGGCCGCGATTAATAAGTCGCTATCAACAGAGTGATTGTGCCTGATAAATGAAATTGTAACAAAAGCAGCATTGTTATCAGTGGCCAGTAAATTCAAAATAGGGCTGTGATCATCCACTTGCAGCCCTTTTTTCATATGCCGAGCATGTTCGGCAACTTGGAGGTATAAGTCCTCTACACAACCTGATGGAGTTGAAGTGTTAGCGAAGCGCAAGAGCGTTGCCGTGAGGCAGGATTCTAAGGAAGCGTGTAGCAAAGCCGTGACCTGGCAGCCAGAACCGCGGGCAGTGTACGCGGCCCGTGGCGTCTCAGCCGCAGCCCGGCTTTTTTTTACAAATGCTCACTTTAGTTCTTTGGGCCTTTCTTTATTGGCCGAATAGGGAACAGCTTAACCAGACGAACCGCCGTGGTACGGACCCGTATGCCCGGTGGTGTGACAGGGAAAGCCCGCGAGGGCATACCTATGTCGATTTTTCATAAGTATTAAGAACCTATCCTAATAACTATTTGCTCTCGCCTGTCATTCCGAACGGCGTGTAGCAAAGTGAAGAATCTCCTCTTCGTTGGCCAGATTCTTCGGCTTAGCCTCAGAATGACAAGAGATGAAGGAATATTCGGATAAGCTCTAAGATTGACCCATTGCCCTCTTCTATTGCTTCTTGTCTTTCGTTCATTTCTCCTTTCAAGATGCCACAGCTAATACCCTTGTCTCAAGGACAATAAATCCTATAATTGTTTGTATGTGACAAAGAATGCCTGACCGGTATCTCTCACCTAACAGTGGATATTGATGATGGTAATTGCAAAGCAGGCCTGGTACAAATGAGAACAGTAAGAGTTGCAATGTGTCAGATTTTCTCTCTTGACGGCGACCGCCGCGGCAATTTTAGCCGAGTCGAAAATGCAATCAGCCAGGCCAAAGATGCCGGAGCGGACATCGCCTGCTTTCCGGAAGCTGTTATACTGGGCTGGGTAAATCCCGATGCACATGAAAGAGCATATTCGATTCCGGGAAAAGATTCGGATTGCCTCTGTGAGCTGGCTAAAAATTATGATACTCATCTTTGTGTGGGTCTGGCGGAAAAGAGCGGCGAGAGGTTGTATGATTCGGTGGTACTGATTGACAACAATGGACAAATTCTCCTCAAGCATTGTAAGATTAATATACTTTCGGAATTGATGACTCCACCTTACACTCCCGGCGATGGTGTCTATTCGGTCGAGACCAAATTCGGGAAGATTGGCTTGTTGATATGTGCAGATACACATAAAAGTGAAATCCTAAAACGCATGGCGGCGCTTAAACCGGACTTATTGCTCGTCCCGTATGGATATGCGGCTGCGGAAAACGAGTGGCCTGGGCATGGTAAAGAGCTCGAGAAAGTGGTCAGGAAAACAGCGAAGAAAACCGGAGCTTTTGTCGTTGGGACGAACCTTGTCGGCGAAATAACAAAAGGGCCGTGGAAAGGCAGGATATACGGCGGCCACAGTGTGGCTGTCGATAAGACGGGCCGGATAATTTCAATTGCCAAAGACTGGGATCGGGATATAAATATCGTTAGCATAAATATTGGCCCATAAGAGCCTATCCAAATAACCCGCTCTATTGCCCCCGACAGAAAAGCAAGTGAGCTAACATCGGGGGTAAACTCGGGGCCGGCTGCAAAGCCCGATGCCTGCGTTGTCGGTGAAAAAACGTTCTCAACGTGGAGAAAACCACGCCTGGCGAGCCTTTTTGGACTGCCGCCTTGGCCTCGGACTCCGCCATAGGCGGACAAGTTTTCGCTCGGCCTCATAACGACCCGGTTATTCGGATAAGCTCTTAGTTTTGTATAATTTGCAGGTCAAAAATAGTTTTTTGTTTCCTTTACGGTGAAAGACAAATAAATTATACACTTTCAGATTGTGTTTTTCTCAGTGACAGAAGTGTTAAGCGGCATTTGCTTCCAGCAAATGAAAACACGGCCAAGATGGCCGTGCCATTTTAATCGGGAAATGTGAGGTGATAATTATGAGGAATCTTTTCAAGTATTTCTGTTTAGCTCTATTTTCCGTTGGATTGTCTTTAATGATTCCGAGGCAGAGCTGGGCAAAGGTCAGAGCCTGGGAGGGTAATATAACGATTCCCACTTATGGGTGGGTGGAAGATGTAAATCCCAAGTTTTGGGCCCTCGAAGAAGACGTGAAATTTTCAACCACGGTCAAAGGCTCCATCGTTTATCCTTATACGATGCAGGACCATCTTTTCAGAACCAAAGCAGCTCGAACCTACAAAGCCTTATTCCTTGAAAACGAATATTTGAAAGTTACCTGCCTTCCCGAGCTGGGCGGGCGTCTGCATTCAGTTTTCGATAAAACCGAGAATAAGGAGATGTTCCATCTCAATGATGTGATTAAACCGGGCATGATAGCGATGCGCGGGGCCTGGATCAGTGGTGGTATCGAATGGAACGCCGGGCCACACGGACACACTGTAGCTATTTTGTCACCTGTTGATGCGCTTATCGGCCGAAACGCAGACGGCTCAGCTTACCTTGAAATTAACAACCTGGAAAAGAGCCTGCGAACTCGATGGATCGTGCGTGTAACTTTGCATCCGGGAAAGGCCTACTTAGATGAGCAGATTCGCATTTTCAACCCGACCGATGCGATAAGCCCGTACTATTTCTGGAACTGCACAGCTTTTCCCAATCGATCCGGTACGCGTTTTATCTATCCTATGACTCTTGGGACGGACCATAACGGAGTCAGGTTTTTTTCCTGGCCCATTCACGAAGGTAAGGACATATCCTGGCTGAAAAACTATGAAACCTCGGCTTCGGTTTTTTCTGTTAACTGTGTTTTTGATTTCTTCGGGGCATACGACGTAGATATGGACCGCGGAATTGTGCAGGTGGCCGACCACCATGAACTAAGCGGGAAAAAAGCCTGGACATGGGGAACCTGGGACTTTGGTCTGGTAAGCCAACAGAATCTGACTGATGATGACGGTCCGTATATAGAGGTACAAAGCGGGCCGCTACCGACCCAGTCTGATTACGGCATGTTGCTGCCGAGGCAAGAGGTCTCGTGGCAAGAATGGTGGTATCCTGTGCACGGACTCGGCGACGGCTTCGAATATGCAACAAAGGACATAGCTATTCAAACTATCCGCGAAAATGATGAGCTCAAATTACATATCCTCTCAACAGGTAATTTTTCAAGGGCCATCTGCACTCTTTCCCAGGGGCGTAACATACTTCTTAAAAGGACCGTAAACCTTACTCCCAAAAATCCACGGATGCTGACGCTTTTCTCAGCTCCACAATCGCCTGTTGATGTAACAATCAAGACAAGGAAAGGGCAGCTTCTTGCTTCCTTTGCTACTCCTTTGCCGATTCCCAAGATTTCGCCACCTGAGCCTTCAATGTTAATGACAAAACCTGATGAGCAGCTTACTTTAGAGGAAAAATATCTCAAAGGTCTAAAGTACGACCTGGCCACAAACCGTAAAAAGGCCCGCGAGTACTATGAAATGGCGCTGGCCGAAGATGCCCGATATTCGCCCGCGCTTCGTGCTCTGGCCGTTCTTGATATCGAAGCGGGACTTTATGAGAAGGCGGCTCAGCAATTAAAAACAGCCCTGAGCAGAGATGACAACGACGGATTATCGTGGTTCTTTTTGGGTTTGAGTCATTTAAAATTAGGAGACAGGAATGAGACGCTCAGGTGCGCTTATAAGGCAGTAAGATGTCTTGGCACCGCCTCTCTCGGCCACGACCTGGCCGGACGTGCTTATATGCGTTCGGGAGATTATTTAAAGGCCGTTGAAGCCTTCGAGAGAGCAGTCCAGCTAAATCCAAATGATACCAAGGCAGAGAATCATTTGCTTTTGGCCTTGTATGCTGCTGGAAATACAAAATTGGCATACAGGAATGCGAAAGAAAGAATCGCCCGGAATCCGACGGATTTGGTACCAAGGGCGCTGATAGCGCTGCAAAACAAAGGTCAGATGGAACGCTTTGCACGTAAAGCGAGAGCTTTCGTAGGAGAGGATGATTTTCAGATGTTGGAGACCAGTCTTGTTTTTGGAGAGTTAGGACTGGCGAATGAAGGAGCAAGGCTGCTTTTAGCAGTGTGTGTCGAAGCAGTACCGGAAAATGAACGCAGCCCACTGCCAATCTATTATCTGGCCTATTTTGCATCAATGAAGAAAGACCAAGCTAAGGCTAAGATATATCTCAACCAGGTTGCCGGGATTTACAGGGATTATATCTTTCCATCCCGCCCTGAAGCGATTGAAGTATTTAAGTATGCAATTGAGGAAAATCCTGATGATGCTTATGCACATCTGCACATTGGAAATCTGTATTGTCACCTTGGCCGACTGTCTGAAGCAGTCCGGCACTGGCAAAGGGCGGCTAATCTGGACCCATTCCTGAGTGTCGCATTTCGTAATCTCGGCCTTTATGCCTGGGCCGTGGAAAACGACTTATCGAAGGCTGAAAAGTATTATCGTAATGCCATCGCTGCCCGGCCGAAAGACCAGGCCTTATATCGAGACCTAGCGGATGTTCTCCTGGCGGCAAATAAGCGACCCGAGGCGATAAAGGTTCTTGAATCAACGCCATTTGAGATACTTAGGCGGGCGGACATCATTATTGTGCTCGCTCAAGCTTATCTTGATGAACAAAGATACGGCAATGCTATTGATTTACTCGAATCTACACCGTACTTTGTGAACTGGGAAGGCCAGACAATCACATGGGACATATTCAATAAAGCGCATCTGGAACGAGGCAAGGGACGCTTTGAAAATAAGAACTTCGAAGGGGCTTTGCAGGACTTTGAGGCGGCTTTGACCTACCCGGAAAACATAGGTGTCGGACGCTCGAACAGGCCTCCGGAGGCCCCGGCACAGTACTGGCGGGGAAAGGCACTGGAAGCCCTTGGACGCCTTGAAGATGCACGTTCAGCCTGGAAGGAGGGCGCCGCCGGTCACGCCGGTTCGGGTGAACAAAATAAATACAGGGAACTTTGCGAAAAGGCACTTTCTATAAAAGAGTAACCGGCTTCGTTTTAGAGAGAGCAAATTTATTATCAACTCATTTTACAAACGGAAAATAATATGGAATTTAATCTTACCGGAATCGAATCTAATTTTAGCCTCATAGACTGGTGCATAGTTATTAGCTATCTGGTTATTATCGTAGCTATCGGCGTTTATATAAAACGATATATCAGCAATGTGACGGATTTTATCGTTGCCGGGCGAGGCTTGAAAACTTTCCTGGCGATTGCAACAATGATCGGAACCGAGTTAGGTTTGGTCACGGTCATGTATTCTGCCCAGAAAGGATTTACCGGTGGCTTCGCAGCATTTCATATCGCATTAGCTGCTGCTATCGTCACTTTAGTTGTAGGGCTGACCGGATTTATCGTGGTGCCTTTGCGACGTATGAAGGTAATGACAATCCCGGAATTTTACGAGAAGCGCTTCGGACGCGGCGTCCGCATTTTAGGTGGAATTATATTGGCCTTCTCCGGCATCCTAAATATGGGAATGTTCCTTAAAGCCGGTTCCATCTTTGTGATGGGCATAACCGGAATGACCGAGGATATTCACCTTAAGATTATAATGAGCGTTTTGCTGGGAATGGTGCTGCTTTATACCACCCTGGGGGGAATGGTTTCAGTAGTGGTTCTTGACTATATACAGTTCGTAGTTTTATCGTTCAGCCTTTTGGCTGCGAGCCTGTTATCCATCAGATATTTGGGCTGGGGCAACATTATTGAGACGGTATCCCGACTGAAAGGCCAAGCGGGTTTCAATCCATTTGACAGTGAAGGCTTCGGTGCTTCTTACGTAGTGTGGATGTTTTTCCTCGGCCTGGTCAGTTGCGCGGTTTGGCAGACAGCCGTGATTCGTGCCTGTTCGGCGGAAAATACTCGCACTGTCAAGAAAATCTACACATGGGCTTCTATTGGATTTCTCATTCGATTTCTTATACCGTACTTTTTTGGAATTTGTGCTTTTGTCTATATCGCCCAGAATGAGGCGTTGAAAAGCATTTTTATTCCTGAGGGCGGTTCCGTAGATCCACAGGTAACTCTGATGGCAATGCCGGTGTTTCTAAGTCAAATACTTCCTGCGGGATTTATCGGTATTATTTCAGCGGGCATGTTGGCTGCATTCATGTCCACCCATGATAGTTACCTGCTATGCTGGAGTTCGGTGCTGACCCAGGATGTGGTGGCGCCCTGGTTCAAGAAAGGATTGTCTTCAAAAGCACGTTTGTTGCTGACACGCATCTTTATCGTAGCTATTGGTATTTTTATTTTGGTTTGGGGACTTTGGTATGATTTAGGGCAGGACTTATGGGATTACATGGCAATTTCAGGAGCCATCTATTTCACGGGGGCCATTGCCTTATTGGTTTTCGGCATTTACTGGAAACGAGCAAGCAAGGTCGGGGCATATTCGGCCTTAATATGTGGTTTTATTGCTATTGTCGGTCTGACACCTGTGCAGAACTGGCTTGGATTTCTGCTAAATCCCATAAAGTTGCGATTCGGGTTCACAAAAGAAATCCCAATCGAAGAAATTACTAAAAAGACCGTTCTGGTTTTTAAGGATATTCCCATCGAAGAGATTAGCGAAAAGACCGTCTTGGTCTATGACACCATCGGCAGTGAGATTGTGGGACTGACCGTTATAGCGCTTGCGATTACGCTTATGGTAGTCGGCTCTTTGTTATTTCCCGACCGCAGCAAACCTTCAGAACGTAAGGGGTAAACAAATATGAATTTTTGGATAAACTTTTGGACAATCTTTTTTATAGCAAGTCTCGCCCTTTTTGCCGGTATGGCTATTGTCGTTTCAATTGGTGGTTTTTTTAACATTCGCTCACTTTTCAAAGGCCTGACAAATCGAGCTAACCAGCAGGAAGAAGACCCACACAAAGATGACGACTGAATCCGGTTCAAATATTATTTAATCGGTTTACTCGCTTACTCAACAACCACATAGATTTTGCTCCTTTGAATATAAAGAACCCTGACATTACTTTGGCTTGTTCCTGAACGTTAACGTTATATTGTAAGAATTTGCGAAACAGTTTTTGAAACAGATATGAATTGTTGAATAGGTTGGAATATGAAGATAAGTGCAAGTTACTGGATGTTCGAAGGTGGACTTGAAGCCGGAAAGCCAATAACCGAAGCAATGCAAGAGGCAAAAGAGCTCGGATTCGATGCCATTGAGCTTGCTATCGCCGGCAAAGGTGTTTTAACTCACCAAACCACTCAGGGCCAGTGTGAAGATATCGCGGCGGTGGGCAAAATAATTGGCATTGAAATCTCAAGCCTTGCCTCCGGTGAAAGCTGGACCTGTTCGCCTACCGCGAATGACCCTGAGCACAGGGCGAGAATTATTGAGTTTACCCAAAAAGCTATGCAAATAGCAAAATGGCTCGGCACAGATGCATATCTTTTCGTTCCAGGTGCTGTAGATGTTTTCTTTTTACCTGATGCCGAAGTGATTCCCTACGATGTCTGCTACCAAAGGGCCAGTGAAGCGATTAGACAGATTCTCCCCGGTGCCAAGGAGACCGGCGTGGCAATATGTATTGAAAACGTTTGGAACAAATTCCTGTTAAGCCCATTGGAGATGCGGGACTTTATCGATAGCTTCGGCTCAGAAATGGTGGGTGCATACTTTGATGTTGGCAACGTGCTGCTGACGGGTTATCCGGAACAGTGGATACGGATTCTTGGCAAGCGGATAAAACGTGTGCACGTAAAAGACTTTAAGCTTTCTGTAGGGACGGTTGAAGGCTTTGTCGATTTATTAGAGGGTGACGTAAATTTCCAGACGGTCAAAGAAGCTCTTTTTGATATAGGCTACGACGGCTATGTTACGGCTGAACTGTTACCTTTTGAGCCGGGCAGACCTGAAAAAACAGCGCAAGTTATGAAAAAAATCTTCAAATAGAAAGCACTGGTTTGACAACCCGGCTCGGCGACTCGTCAGGGCGGAGCCTGCCGTAGCACGGAGCTGCGCCGGAGCAGACCGCTCGTTCCATATCGAGGTGACAGTGAGAAACTGGTTTGTTATAAAAGATTTGCCACAGTGAGCGGCTCTACGGTGTGCACAGAGAAGACTTTATTGTGGGGCTTATCTTTCCCGGAACAACCGGTAAGATGAATAGAACCATAATGGTCTTAGAGAATCTAAAAATGAGTAGAAACAAACATCTGATATTGATAATCCTGGTTCTGTGGACAAACGGTTCATTCTTCCCTGGGGTGCCGTCTTTTGCGAAAGAGTCCGAGTACATTAACATCGGTTCTGGCCGTGAGTTATTTGTTGACTATTATCTTATCGACCGTCTCGACGGTACACATCTAATATTGCATCATCCGCACGATGAAGGGCCGGTACTCAAATTCGAGCAGCCCTGGGAAGGACCTTTCTGCGGATACTGCACTGTGATAAAGGACCAGGACAAGTACCGCTTCTACTATAGAGGACTACCCCAGGCTGGTAAAGACGGCAGCAGCCGGGAAGTCACTTGTTATGCCGAATCACTGGATGGCATCCATATCACGAAGCCCAAACTCAATCTGTTTACTCTGAATGGGTCAAAATCGAACAACGTTATTCTGGCTAATGCTGCACCGGTCAACCACAATTTCAGTCCTTTTCTCGATACCAGACCGGGCGTACCACAAAGCCGGCGTTTCAAAGCTCTGGGAGGTACGAAAAAGAGCGGCCTCATTGCCTATGTCTCCGCTGATGGTGTCCACTGGAAAAAACTCCAGGAGGAACCCGTTTTTACTAAGGGTATATTTGATTCCCAGAATGTTGCCTTTTGGTCCGAAAGCGAGCAATTCTATCTCTGTTACTTTCGCACCTGGACCGAAACGGACTATGGCGGCTTCCGCACTATCAGCCGAACCACGTCAAAGGATTTTTTGCGCTGGAGTGAACCGGTCGAAATGACATTCGGTGACACAACTCGTGAACACCTCTATACAAACCAGACTCATCCTTACTATCGCGTACCGCATATTTATATAGCCATTGCTGCTCGTTTTCTTCCCGGACGACAGGTTCTCAATGAAAAACAAGCCCAGCAATTAAAAGTCAATCCCAACTATTTCAAAGACTGTTCCGACGCCGTTTTAATGACCTCACGCGGCGGCAATATCTACGACAGGAGCTTTATGGAGGCGTTTATCCGACCGGGCATCGGCTTGCAAAATTGGGGCTCCCGCTCCAACTATCCTGCTCTGAATGTTGTTCAAACCGGGGCTGCTGAAATGTCGATTTACGTGCAGCATGATTACGCTCAGCCAACTGCACATCTACGCCGCTATTCAATGCGTCTTGATGGTTTTACTTCAATATACGCTCCTTATGACAGCGGCACTATGACCACCAGGCCGCTTATCTTCGAAGGCAGGAAACTATTGCTTAACTTTGCCACCTCTGCCCCGGGATACGTAAAAGTTGAAATCCGGGATGCCGAGGGCAAACCCATTTCCGGCTATTCACTCGAGGACGCAGATGAGCTGATTGGCAACTATATTGAGCATCCGGCCTCCTGGCGTCATGGAACTGATGTGAGTCCGCTTTCAGGCCGTCCTGTTCGACTTCATTTTGTTATGAAGGATGCGAATCTTTATTCTCTGCAATTCCGGCCATAAGTGATAAACTAAGATATCCCATCATTAGTGATAAATACCTGCAAAACGGACTGGAAGCAGGTGGCTGATTCAGGTATTATGACTATTCAAAAGCCACGGAGCAGGATTAAATTTTGGTCGGTTGGTGAATACTGGTTTTCATTTTATCAAGGATTACTGATATGAAGAATCAAAAAGAGAATACCCAAAAGCAAAAAAGCAGAATATCACGTCGAGTTTTTATAAGTGGTTCTGCTGCGGCAGCCGCGTCACTTACAATTGTCCCCCGATATGTCCTGGGAGGTCAAGGCAATGTGCCTCCGAGCGAAAAGCTCAACATAGCCGGCATCGGAGTAGGGGGGCAGGGGAGATGGGACATGGACAATGTGAGCAGCGAGAACATTGTAGCATTGTGTGACGTGGATTGGGAGCGAGCAGCGGACACTTTCAAACAATACCCGAAAGCAAAAAGGTATCGTGATTTTCGCAAGATGCTCGAAAAGGAAAAGAACATTGATGCAGTTGTCGTTGCCACGCCGGACCATAATCACGCTGTTGCCTCGATGATGGCTATCAAAATGGGAAAGCATGTTTATTGTGAAAAGCCACTAACACGAACGGTATATGAGGCGCGAGCGATAGCTAAAGCGGCCCGCGAAGCCGGCGTCGCCACTCAAATGGGAAACCAGGGTATGGCATTTGAAGGAAACCGCCTTATCAATGAATGGCTCTGGGATGGAGCTATCGGGCCGGTACGCGAGGTACATGCCTGGTCCGACCGGCCGACACACAACGGAGAACTATTCTGGGCCCAGGGAGTTGACCGGCCGAAAGATACGCCGCCCGTACCTTCGACCCTGGACTGGGATTTATGGCTGGGCCCTGCACCTTACAGACCTTATCACCCCGCTTATGTACCCTTCAGCTGGCGTGGCTGGTGGGACTTTGGTTCGGGGGGATTGGGTGACATGGGCATCCACAATTTGGCGCCGGTTTTCTCCGCATTGAAACTCGGGGCTCCGACAAGCGTACATTCCAGTTCGACGTTAGTTTACAAGGAAACTCTCCCCCTGGCCTGTACGGTCCACTATAAGTTTCCGGCCCGTGACGACATGCCGGCAGTCGAGCTGCATTGGTACGATGGTGGGATTATACCTGCTCGTCCTGAGGAACTGGAAGATACAAGAGAGCTGTCGCGTGAGGATGGCTTAATCTTCGTAGGCGACAAAGGCAAGATGTACGTTGAAGGTTGGGGCGGTAACAGCCCACGATTGATACCTGAAGAGAAAATGAAGGCCTACAAACGCCCGCCAAAAACGCTTCCCCGCTCAATCGGCCATCACAAAGAGTGGATTCAGGCCTGCAAGACCGGCAGTCAAACACGTTCCAATTTTGACTTTGCCGGGCCCTTGACGGAAGCGGTTATGTTGGGGACCGTCTCGGTTCGGATGGGCGGAAAGAGATTGACCTGGGACAGCAAAAACTTTAAGATTACCAACCTGCCGGAAGCAAATAAGTATCTGCATTATGAATATCGCCAGGGATGGACATTATAGCGTTCTGTAACCGCTCGATTGACAAATGTCATTGCGAGCCCTTCGCTTCGCTCAAGGGTAAACTCCGCGAAGCAATCTCTTTATTCTTCGAAGGCAAGAGATTGCCACGGCCCTTCGGGCCTCGCAATGACAACTAATCAAATTATACGAGACAAAACAGTAAGCACAGATGCAAAGATTAGGACAATAGGGAGGTAGATTTTATTATGCCGGGCAAAGGAAGAGTTAAAGTTGGGATTATCGGGTCGCGGTTTGAAGCGGAAATTCAAGCCGCATCGTTTCAAATTATGCCTGATGAGGCGGAAGTAGTGGCAATTGCTTCTCCTACGCCGGGCAACGCCAAAAAGCTGGCGGACAAGTACGGCATTGCCCGCGTCTTTACCGACTACAAGCAGATGCTCGCTGAGAAAGATATAGAGATGGTAACAATTGCGGCACCGAACTATTTGCACGCCCAGATGACCATTGATATTGCCAACGCCGGTAAGCATGTGGTCTGTGAAAAGCCCCTCTGCATGACGCTGGAAGAGGCGGAGTTGATGATTGAGACTTGCAAGCGCAAAGGTGTCTTACTGATGTATGCGGAGGAGCTGTTTTTCACACCAAAGTATGTCAAAGCCAAGCAAATGGCTGATCAGGGTGCGTTTGGTAAGGTTTATATGGTGAAACAGGCGGAAAAGCACTTCGGCCCACACGCCCCCTGGTTTTGGGATGTTGAGAAGTCGGGCGGAGGCGTTTTTATGGATATGGGCTGTCATGGGATTGCCTTTTGCTATTGGTTTCTGGGTCGGCCGAAGATTGAGACCGTATATTGTCAGATGGCGACGCACGTTCACGGTGACAAAACCAAAGGTGAAGACAATTCCATTTGTATTCTCGAGTTTGCCAACGGCGCGGTTGGTCTGATTGAGAACAGTTGGGTTCGGCGAGGCGGTATGGAGGACCGTATCGAGGTGTACGGAGAAGGCGGAGTTACTTATGCTGATTTGCATATGGGTAATGCCTTGCCTACCTACAGCGAATATGGCTACGGCTATGCGGTCGAGAAGGCGCCTACAACCAAAGGATGGACTTATCCGGTCTTCGAAGAGTTGTGGAACTACGGCTTCCCGCAGGAAATGCATCATTTCGCTCGATGTGTACGCGGCAAGGACGAGCCCCAGGCGACCGGCGAGGATGGCCGCTTAGTGCAGGAAGTGCTTTATGCCGGGTACAAGTCGGCTTCAACGGGCAGCAAAGTTCAATTGCCGTTTCGAGCTGATGGCATTAAAAAACCGATTGAACTGTGGTTGAAAGGTCAGTAACACAGCGGGAGATTGAATAATCCTGTCTGCAAAACGACAGATTAGAACCTGCTGAGTAGTGAGTATTCAGCTCACCAATTAACCACTCACCAATTAGGCAGAATTTACCTGCTCACAATGGATGAAAGTAATCTCATTCGTTGTCCGGTTTGAGCTTCGTGATGAGAAAGTCCGCAAAGGATCGATAAGTCGTTTGGGCACCCGGGTATTTCAGGTCCGCTTCTACGCCCAGCTCATCCATTTTCTCCTTGAGCTTGACGCCGAACATGACGTGGTGACCCTTCCAGCTTTGCGCCCTGCTCGAATCAGTTGGTACCGGAGCGTCCGGTTTCATTTCATAATACATGAAAATGGGCGGGTCGTCGGAGGTGATCAGAGACAGGGCTGAAAAATCCTTCAGAACCTTGCGAAGTTCTTCATCCGTAATGTCGCCAAATATCTCGGCTATATCGCGGTCCGGCTTGTCATAGCCCGGAATCCACCGCATCCACCAGTCAATGTCCATGGTTGTCTGGCCGCCGCCTGTCGCCACGCAGGTAAGCCGTGAGGACTCGCGCTGTACCGGATCGCTGCTCGATGGATCAGCCATTTCATCGTGAAAGGCCAGCCACATGCAGATCACCGCACCTGCCGAGCCGCCGAACGCGCCGACGCGCTTTTTGTCGATGTTCCACTGGCTTGCTTTGGAGCGAATGAACTGAAGCGCCCGCAGCGAATCGTGGTGCGCAGCCGGCAAAGGCTTATCCGAGATAAACCGGTATTCTATGGCCGCCACCGAGATTCCCGCGCCCAGCAATTCTCGCAGAGTACCGGCGTTCAAACTCTTCTTGCTGCCTCTTCGAAACCCCCCGCCATGAATGTACACCACAAACGGCGTGGGTTCGTCGGATTTGGCCTGGAAGAAATCTAATACGTTACGCTCATGAGTTTCATATTTGACATCTGCATGGGTTGGCGGCCTCAATTGAGGTCTCTTTCTCGCTCCCCTCTGACTTCTGGTGTCGGCTTTTGGTTTTTGCGTCTTCAAATTCCTATCGAAGAACTCAGCCACTATTTCAAAGAGTTTCTCGGAACTCTCTTCGCCGCCGCGCAGCCCATGTCCTCCGCCTTTGACAACATAGAGTGTAGCTCCAACGCCCGCCTTCTTCAGAGCATCGTAAAGCAGCCCACTTTGATGAAGGGGTACGGACATGTCCTTATCACCGTGCATGATAAGAAAGGGCGGGTCGTCTTTTGTCACGTACGTGATTGGATTGGCCTTTCTTGCTATTGCTCGGTACGGTTCATTTTGAATTGGCCCTCCAACCAACAGTGACTCGGGCGAATCAGGCGTATCGTGAATCAAGCGGCTGCCTTCGAGCGAGTGCTTGTCCATCTGCAGGAAATCCGTCGGGCCGAACCAGTCGCATACCGCCTGCACTCGGCTCGAGTATTCACGGTTTGCCTCCGTGTCAAATTCTCTTACATCGCCCGCCGTACCTAAGAATGCAACCAGATGCCCGCCTGCCGAGCTGCCCCATGCGCCTATCCGGTCGGGGTTGAAACCGTACTTGGCCGCGTTTGCCCGCACCCAGCGTACCGCCGCCTTGCAGTCTTCGACCTGGGCCGGGAAAATGGCTTCACCGCTAAGGCGGTAGCCAACATCCACTACCGCATAACCCCTTTCGAGCATGGGACGGGCCCGGCCGGCAGAGCCCTTGCTGCCGCTCCGCCAACCTCCACCATGTACCCAGACTATCACAGGCAATGGGGCTGGACCTTTGGGAGGTAAATAGAGATCAAGAAGCAACTCCCTGTCACCCACTCGGGCATAGACGATGTCACGTTCTACCTTTGTGCCGGCCGGAATCTGCACTTGCGGGGACCGCCCAGGCTGCTGATTAGTTTTTTGAATCGGCTGCCGGGACTTTGCCGGGCATGTGGTATTCAAAGTGACAGCAATAATTACCATTGTAAACAGCACAAGCGGTGTCCATTTAACTTTCATAGTATTTACCTCCGATTTTAGTTTGACTTTCTCCTAAGTTTTATCATTCCTCCTTTTGTGCTTCCTGCTCCTTCGGCTGGTCTGTGAACGTTACCTCCTGACACTAAGAGCCTATCCCAATAACCCGCTCTATTGCGGCCGGCTGCAAAGCCCGATGCCTGCGTTGTCGGCCAAAAATGTTCTCAACGTGGAGCAAACCACGCCTCCGAGCATTTTTGGCCTGCCGCCTTGGCCTCGAACTTTTCGCTCGACCTCATAACGACCCGGTTATTCGGATAAGCTCTTAGAAGCTCACGATTTGTTAAACTTATAACAACCTGTTTTAGGGAAGTCAATTGCCCGTTTAGCATTTTCGATATCTAACATATACTCGGTGCCATTCAGCTTAAAAATTGGCCACAAGGTAAGATGTACCCCCGGAATTTCCGGTCCAAAAGCATTTTACTTCTATCGCCTCATCGCTTAAAATAAACACACGCAAAAAAATCTCTATTCACCTGTTTAATAGTTACAAACAGCGATATTTACCATATGGAAATGAGAAAATGGATAATTTAAGTAAGGAGCTATAACGTGAGAAAGAAACCGGAATTCCAAATTGCTTTTCTAATCATTATGACTGTAGTTTTGGCTTGTCCGCGGAGAATACTATCACAGCAGTCAACGGATATCCCAACGATTGGTAAGATTATCAGGCTTGATAACCGCATAAACGAATTGATTCGGCTTGATGCGAAGATTGAGCTTCTTGCCTCAGGTCTTGAATGGTCCGAAGGGCCGCTGTGGATTCAAGAGGCCGGCGGGGGTTATCTTCTGTTTTCTGATATACCACGCAACTCTGTCATGAAATGGCAGGAAGGTGCAGGTGTTACCCTATTCATGAAACCCTCAGGTTACACCGGTGTCACTGATTATGGTCGTGAACCGGGAAGTAATGGATTGGCCCTGGACCTTCAAGGGCGTATCATCTTTTGCGAACATGGAGATCGGCGTATTTCAAGGCTGGAGAAGGACGGCGGCAAGAAAACTCTTGCCGATAATTACATGGGCAAGCGCCTTAATAGCCCAAACGATGCTGTTGTCAAATCGAATGGTGATATCTATTTCACCGATCCACCCTATGGTTTGCCGAAACGCTATGAGGACCACAGACGAGAGCTTGATTTCTGTGGAGTTTTCCGCCTCGCAACCTCCGGAGAGCTGACTTTACTGACAAAGGAAATGACAAGGCCGAATGGAATCGCTTTTTCTCCGGAAGAAAATGTCCTTTATGTCGCACAATCAGATTCTAAAAATCCCATCATAAAGGCTTTCCCGGTCAAACCGGACGGCACTCCTGGAAGAGCAAAGGTGTTATATAACTTTGCGAGTCTGACAGGAAAATATCCGGGTTCTCCTGATGGCTTAAAGGTTGATCAGCAGGGCAATCTGTTCGCCACAGGGCCTGGAGGCGTGTACATCATTACACCTAAAGGTAAGCTTCTTGGCCGGATTCATACCGGTAAAGCCACATCCAATTGCGCCTGGGGTAACGATGGTTCAGTGTTGTACATGACAGTTGACGATTGTCTGTGTCGGGTGAAAACAAAAACAAAAGGGGCCAATTGGAAAAATAGGTAATGCTTGCTACCAGGCAAAGGGCCGGTTCTATGTCTTGAGCAATCTATACGAATATTTACTGTCAATCTCCAATATCGCGGCTCCGCTTATGACGGAATCAATTGAAAAGTCTCCTGTCTCCATACCTCACCACTCACCAATTTTAAAAGGGGCCTATACCTGATAAGTATAAGCCCCTAATTGATGCGAATCTGTTTGACTATCGTTTGTCACCGCAAACGAATAATCTATAGCACAAGTTATGGAGTCAGCCGATACAGACGAATATCATCAAAAAACACCAAACCCGAGCCAGCTTGCGGATTGTCCCGGTCGCCAAAGCCAATAGCCAGATTGCCGACATCGGTCAGAACAACGCCAGCATCACCGACCTCTTTCAGGTCGATACGCCATTGCGTCCAGGTGCTTTTCAGCGATGCGTCAGGGTCACCGTGGTACACCGTCGCAGCCGTGCCGCTGCTGTCTTTGACAGTTACATACATCAGCTGGGCCTCATTACTGATCAGCCCGATGTCCTGATCGACCCATTGGCCTGTACCATCGCTCGTAACGTTGGAAAATACCGCCTCGCATGCTACACCGGCGTTATGACTGGTCACTACTAAGCCTATGTACATAGGTATATTCATTGTCATTGTCAGAGGCGTCCCCAGTTGCGTCCAGGCGCTACCGTCCGCCGAATAGTTGGCCCGGACCAGGCCACCTGCGGTACGCTCCAATTTTACCCATTGCGGCGCTGTGATTCCAACTTCAGTATCATCACTGCTGGAGCTATCCACCGTTCTTCGACGCTGGAAGGAAACTCCCTGAGTGGGCGTGACGACGACCATCGCGTGACTCGAACCTGGATCAAGCGTATCGCGAATCATCACGCCGGCCTTGGCCCAGGGGTCGGTGTCACTGACACTCTCGACCTTAGCTACAATCGAGCCGGCACCGGAAAGCTCCTTCCAGGCGAAGTGGAACTGGTCGGAATTGCCCCAGATATCCGCGCCCTCCGCGGTCATCGTGTAAGTGCCGGTTGGGCCTTCTACAAAGCTGCCCATATACGCCGGATAGCCTCTGAACCACAGCGACAATACTCCCACGCCTTCTCTGGTCCAATCCTGGGCGGGACTGAACGCGCGTTCGGCTTCCGAATAACTTGCCGCGCCAATGTTGTTGTAGTAATATGGCATCGACTGCGTGCCGCCGTGGACAACCGTAGTCTCGACAACATGCTCTCCCTTACTAAAATCTGCATCATGACCTACAAGGGCGCCGTTTGTCGGCACCTCATATCCGTCGAACCAGGTTTCGAATATCATATCGGGAGAGTAGTCGTTGTAGTCTTCAAAGTCTTCCACGACAAAATGATCTATTATGGTAAATGTCCAGGTAGTGCCTTTCCATGGACTGTTCGGCTCGGCGTCATTGAACTCATCGACTCGCCAGTAGTAAGTCTGAGCAAATTCGAGGAAGCCGGTGGACTCATAAATAGTGCCTTTCTGGTCTTGACTGACCAATACACCGCGTGGATCTGTTCTGCTGGCCTCGTTGACATCGTCGAAATTTTCACCGAAGTAGACATCGTGGGTATCCGCGTAATCTCCCGGCCGCCAGCTAAGGCTCAGCGACATATCTTCATCAACGGCACCATCGGCCGGAATTGGGTCGGCGGCATTTTCTCGGGGTAAAATTACGGGTTTAATTCCGGGAACATACTCTCCTTCGTATACATAAATAAAATCCAACCAGAGTGGAACTTCAGAGCCAGAACAGTATAACTCAATTTTCAACTCGTCGCTTTGAGCTTCGGAAGTTATTGAATACTCAGCCCACTCGGTTGTTAATTCAAACTCTTTTTGCCCCCAACTGGTAGAGTTATCTGTCGCTTTAAACTGTATCCAAAAGGGACGCGGTTCTTCAGCTTTAACCCACACGCTAGTGGTATAATTTGTGCCAACCTTACACGCTATGGGGCTGTAATCCACCATGAAGTACCAGTTGGTATCTCCCTTCGGATTTACCCTGATGCTTCTTTTGCCGTCAACAAACTCAGTTTCATCGATTTCGACGGTGCTGTTTAGACCGTCTTCCCAACCCCAAGTCCACCAATGTTCATAAGCCTCGTCGTTCAGGATAACCTCATCCTCTTCAAAACTTGGATTCAAAACGAGGTTATCAACTTGTGCATGAGTTACTGATGGGACAACAACCAGCACCAAAACAATGGAAGTTAAATAAATCAATTTCTTGCACATAATAGTTCTCCTTCAATAAATATGGATTGTTAATTGAAATGTAAAAAAACATAACCGCCAAACACTACGCTCTCGCGGCAACTCTTTGCCTTGCATAATAACTCCTCCTATATTTGGAAAGCGACAGAAATTGTGCCTGCTGAATGACCTCAAAGCCAAAGATGCCCAAATGTACAGGCACAAGCTTTACTATTTTCATTTATACCAAATCAGCCACTTTACCGTCAAGGAAAATCTCTCGAAGCAATTTTAAGAATATTTTTGCCACTTGCCCAGAGCTTGCTTACACTGAGCCTTGTCGAAGTGTCGAACGGGTGGGTTTTATTAAAGGTTTTTATTTTACTCTCAATTTTGTGGTGGTGTGGATGTCTTTTTTTCCCTTTTCGAACGCAATTTGATGACAGGATAAAAACTAAACGCCTAAGGTAATATATGTTCAACGATAAAACCAGTTTGCAAGAAATACCAAAAACCGTATAATATTTTAAGGTTTTTTTCTGAATAATGAGATTGGGATTAAATATCGCAGGCAAGCGGCCCCCAGGCCGCTTCAATGGGACAATGCAAAGAATGGAGGACAATCATGACCTCAAGGCTGAATCGTCGAAAGTTTATTAAGAAAACAATCTTAACTTCTGCCGGCAGCGCACTTACACTGCAAGTGGGCTCAGGCAAGATACTTGCCCAAGACACGGCGGAAAAGCCTACCACCGCCCAGAGCCGGCCAACAGGCAAGGCCATGTTACAAAAGGGAAGAATTGGCAATCTTCGTGTCAGCCGCATTTTGTTAGGCGGCAATCTACTCACCCACTTTACCCACAGCCGCGACCTGAAATACGTCTACAACCTGACAGCACATTATAACACGGAGGAGAAAATAATTGAAACTATGGCAGTCGCTGAAGCCCACGGCATCGATACGCTCGTCATACATACCGCTCCCGGAATTATGAGCGTACTCAAAAAATATCGCTACGAACGGGGCGGGAAGATGAAATGGATCATATGTCCCACAGCTCCGGTCGAGGCCCAATTGAAAGCCTATGGCGAACAGGTTCGGCAGCTTGCCGACGAAGGTACCGATGCAATCTATCTATGGGGCGTCCATGCAGATAGCCTTGTTTCTCAGGGTAAAGTGGACCTGATTGCCAAGGCTGTAGAAATCCCCAAGGACTACGGCTTGCCTTCAGGTGTTGGGGCCCACGATCTCAGGGTAATCATGGAGTGCGAGGAGAATCAAATCAACGCTGATTTTTATATCAAGACGCTGCACCACCACAACTATCCCACTGCACCGAAGCCAAATGAGCTGACTACAGTAATTGCTGAGGTGCCGGGTTACTGGTGCAAAAATCCTCAGGAGGTGGTCGATTTCATGAAGGGTGTGGAGAAACCCTGGATCGCATTCAAGGTTATGGCTGCCGGTGCAATACCACCGGCAGATGCTTTCCAGTACGCTTTTGAAAATGGTGCCGACCATGTCCTGGCGGGAATGTTTGATTTTGAGATCGCCGAGGATGCGCTCATTGCAAATAAGGTGCTGACCGAGGTCAAGAGAACTCGCCCATGGCGAAGCTAATACAGTGTATTTAAAGTGACCGGTCAGTCTGGAATTAGTCTCTACACTTTCTTCTATTCCTCAGGTTGTACCAGGTTCGAAATATTTGGACAAAGAGCAATCTCAATCACCAGCTTAGAAGCGGCTCTCTATAAAAAACCGTTTTGAAATTCACTATCTCCTACCCAATCGTGAACCGACAGGCGAATCGCCGTTGAGCAAAATAACTGCGTATGATGGCTTGGCTCCTGCTGCTTCGCTTTTGCCTGCACCTGTCGGTCTTGCAGGCACAGGTGCGAAGCAACACGACGGGGGGGCATTCCATATGGATACATACGCTTCGGCCTGTTGGAAGGGGTCTTCGACTAACAGGCATATTGAGGTTATGCGGGACAAAGGGAACGGCTGATTCGGCCAAAATATCTCTCTTGCTTGCGGAAATACTGCGTATTAAATACTAATCGTCTCATAAAAGAGAAAAAAATAGCAGCGAGCAAGTTCAGTGTGGATAGTGACTTATAGGGTGACAATAAATTATTTCTCAATATTTGGAAAAATCGCCTTGACTTTCTCAACAATAGGAAAACAATAAAGGATCAATAGGAATATTTTGCTATTTTGTTTTTCTCAATAGCAATAAAATTATAAGGTTTTGGCTTTGTATTTATGGATTTGGCGAAGTGTGTTTTTCTGAGAAAGAACATACACTATTCTGCAGAAGAAGCCGGTCCGGCACCTGGTAAAAACTCGAATAGCCAAAGGAAGGGTATTGAATTGTGCGAGGTTTTCGACCTCCTTACAGTAAGCATGAATCTCAGAACATTGAGATTGCCAGGACGGAGAGAGGACTCCTCTGATAAATATTCGTTGACAAAGGGCACAGGGAGTGCCGGTTCAACGACTTGATATATTAAAGCACCCGAGAGCGTTCTTTATCGAACCGTTGCTTTTTTTGTGACCCTATCGATAGCAAGTATGATTCCTTACGGATGGATATCGGTGATGGATTTTTTTAACACATGTGATGTAAGGGTGATTGATGCCCGTGACATAGCGAACAGTTTGAGTAATAACAACAATTTTGAAAGGATTGAAAAATGAATGTTACTCGCCGTGATTTTTTGAAAGCTTCTGCCGCGATAGCAGGTGCGCTGGCGCTAAAAGGGTCAGTGCTAATGCAGTTGCAGAAGACTATGGCCGCTGGAGGTAGTAAGCCCCCGGTAATCTGGCTTCAGGGTCAGGGCTGTACCGGCTGTTCAGTGTCGCTACTGAACAGCACTTATTACATGACAATTGACCAACTGCTGATTAACACACTTGATGTGAAATTCCACCCCACCGTGATGGCGGCGGCAGGTGGCTTGGCGGTTGGGGCGGCTGAAGCGGCCCGCAATGCCGGTGGCTACGTCCTGGTAATCGAAGGAGCCGTTCCCTCCGGTGAAAAAGGAGATTATTGCCACATCTGGCCTGGAATGACTATGCTCAATGCCCTGAAAACCTTTGCACAGGGTGCGGATGTCATTCTGGCGGTCGGAACCTGTGCCTGTTATGGTGGTATGTCCGCCGGCTCGCCGAATCCGACCGGCGCAAAGGGAGTTGATGCTGCTTTGGGTCGCAGTGGAACGAGTGTGATTAACATTCCAGGTTGTCCCGCACATCCGGACTGGATCATTGGAACTGTCGCGGCATTGTTAGCCGGTGATACACCCGAACTGGACGATGAAGGCAGGCCGAAAGTGTTCTTTGATACTGAGGTGCATAAAAGGTGTCCTAACCGGGCGCTCGGGGGTGGTCAGGCAGCAGTTCTGAGCGATGTCGGTTGCCTCTCAGGACTTGGTTGTAGAGGTCAGCAGACCCATGCGGATTGTCCTCTCCGGAAATGGAATGCCGCTGGCCCCGGCGAACTGGGAGTAAACTGGTGCGTAGGTGCTCGCAACCCCTGTCAGGGTTGCACAGAGCCGGACTTCCCGGATGGGATGAGCCCATTCTATCATTTAAAGAAAAGAATATGAGCCAATATAAACAATACAAACGTAAAGTTCGTTTGCGATTTACGATTTGAATGAGGAGATAAATGACATGGCAACGACTATAACAATTGACCCTTTAACGCGTTTAGAGGGTCACCTGGCAATTGAGGTAATAGTTGATATTGACAATAAAAAGAGCAAGGGCAATCAATTAGTTGTAGTAGACGCGAAAAGTTCCGGTACGATGTTCCGGGGTTTTGAGATGATTTTACGGGGCCGTGACCCGCTCGATGCACCCCATTATACGCAGAGAATATGCGGGGTCTGTCCCATATCGCACGGAATGGCCAGTTGCCTCAACCTCGAAAAAGCCTTTCGTGTTACTGCCCCCGATAACGGCAGAATAATGAGGAACCTCGTCCTCGGGGCCAATTTCATTATGTCCCACATCCTGCACTTCTATCACCTGGCTGCCTTGGATTATATTAACACCACGGGGGTTATTGACATCGCTCCATGGGTGCCGCGGTACGTTACCCCGGATATGGTAAGCGGCCAAACAGCCGTGGAATTGGTGAACCACTATGTACAGGCTCTGACGATTCGAAGAAAAGCCCATCAGATGGCAGCAATCTTCGGCGGCAAGCTTCCCTGCGCGCCAAGCTTCGTTCCGGGTGGATGTACGGAAGTGCCCAAGGAAAATAAGATAGACGACTTCAGGACATTGTTGAATGAGCAACGAGCCTTCATTGACAGTACCTATATCCCCGATGTGCTGACCGTGGCGGGAGCCTACCCGCAATACTACCAGATCGGCGAAGGATGCGGTAATTTACTCGCATACGGTGTGTTTGACCTTAATGCAAGTGGTACATCCAAGCTTCTTCGAAGAGGCAGATATACTGATGGGCAAACAGGAACTGTCGAACCGGCCAAAATAATCGAGTACCTCAAATATTCCAAGTATACAGGCGGAAACAAGAATCCTGCTGATGGTGTAACTGAGCCCGATGTCGATAAATCAGGAGCTTACTCCTGGCTAAAAGCGCCGCGCTATGACAATAAAGTACACGAGGTTGGCCCGCTGGCCCGAATGTGGGTGGACAACAATTACAGTAGAGGTATTTCCGTACTCGACAGGCACGCTGCAAGAGCAATGGAAGCCAAGCTCGTTGCTGATACTATGGTCGGGTGGCTGGATGAGCTGGTGGTGGGCGAGCCCGTCTATAAAGAAAGTACTATTAGGAGCGGTTCGGGAATTGGTCTGACTGAAGCACCGCGAGGAGCCCTCGGTCACTGGATTACTATAAGAAACAGAAAGATCGACAGGTATCAGGTAGTAACGCCAACAAACTGGAACGCCTCGCCAAAGGATGACCTTGAGCAACGCGGTCCGATTGAGCAGGCCTTGATTGGCACGCCTGTGGCGGATTTGAACCAGCCTGTCGAAATTCTGAGAGTGGTTCACTCGTTCGACCCGTGCCTGGCGTGTTCAGTTCATATGCTCAGGCCGGGCAGGGACAAGCCTGTGGCGATAGTACATACGCGCCCAAGTATTTAAGTGACGGCTTAGAGGTATAGTGTGGATATGAGTGCCGCTCATGGTCGGCGCCCGGTCCTCGTTTTGGGAATAGGCAATATTCTGCTCCGTGACGAGGGTGTGGGCGTGCGTGTGATAGAGCAGATGCAAAAAATGCACCTGCCTGACGATGTGGAGCTGGTTGACGGCGGGACGGCCGGCGCTGATTTGTTGGATGTGCTTGCCGAGAGGCGGAAGGTGATTGTTATCGACGCGGTGCAGGCCGATTGCGAGCCGGGCACTGTGCTTCGATTCACTGCTGATGACCTTGTCCGGCCTGATGGGGTGGGTATGTCACTGCATGAGCTGGGATTAGGTGAGGCCCTGACAATGACCAGGCAGCTTGGGTGTGCGCCTAAGGATGTGGTAGTTTTCGGTATTAAGCCCAAGGACATTGGATGTGGTTTGGAGCTTTCGGAAGAAATTGCGTCATCAGTACCCAAGGTTATCGAATTGGTGTTAGCAGAGATTACAGAGTGAATATGTTGGGTGGCATATCAGCGCTTTTGGGGGCTGACATTTAGGACTTGTAAATAAATTATCTTCCATTTTTGGCTGGCTGCGGCTTCGGCTGGCGGTGTCAGCAAAACTCGGACTACCAACCAGTAGGCCTGCATTTTGCTTCCTTGCCAGTCTTGTCCTCGCTCAGCCAAAAACGAAACCTAATTTCTTTACCAGTCCTTAGAAGCACACAGATAACCCGTTGCGACTCGTTGCGAACGCAACGCGGTAAACAAGCCTTGCAAATATCCAGGACATCGGGTAATTTTGTGTTTTCAGAATCTAAATAAACATTACAAATCCCGTACTGCGGGAACATTAATGATAAGGAGAATCTACTATGAATAAAGATATGAACCATAAACAGTTTGATACTTCGGCCGGTAACAAGAGTTCCCAACAACACCAAAAAATCGGCCGTCGTGAGTTCTTGGCTGCAGCTTCAGGTACGGTTGCTGCTTTTACGATCGTGCCGCGGCAGGTCATGGGCGGAGCGAAGCACGTTGCTCCAAGTGAGAAAATCAACGTAGGCTATATTGGGACAGGAACACAAGGGATACGTCAATTGATGGATGCCCTGCCCAGGCCGGAGTTGAGAATCGTCTCTGTATGTGACCCAAATAGGGACAGTTCCGACTACGTCGCATGGTCGAGGAACGAGATACGAGATAAGATACGTGCATTTTTGAAGAAACCCAAATGGGGAGAAGGACAACAAGGCTGTCGATGCGGGAGGGAGGTTGGCCGTGAGATAGTGGATAGCTACTATGCGATGAATACGGCCTCCGGCAAATACAAGGATTGCTCTGTCTATAGTGACTTTCGCGAATTGCTGGAAAACGAAAACGATTTGGACGCAGCCTATATTATGACTCCGGACCATCTTCACGCTACTGTTGCGATCGCTGCCATGAAAAAGGGTAAGCATGTGATTATGCACAAGCCCCTATCTAATGTACTCTATGAGACCAAGCTGGCGGTTGATACCGCACGCAAGACAGGAGCTGCCACCCATATGTTCTGTTCAGCGGACAACAGTGCAACACCCACAATATGCGAATGGATATGGGATGGTGCCATTGGGCCTGTACGAGAGGTTCACAATTGGTCCTCGAGACCTTTCTGGCCTCAGGGGATGACCGAGTATCCCCGTGAAAAACCGCCGGTCCCGGATGGTCTTGAATGGGACTTATGGCTCGGTCCTGTTCCTCATCGCCCATATCACAAAGCTTACACTCATGCTGTCTTTCGCGGCTGGTATGATTTTGGAGCGGGTCCGCTGGGCGATATGGGCAATTACAGCTTGTACCAAATCTTTAAGATTTTGAGACTTCCATCACCGGTCAGTGTGGAAGCCGGCCGCAGCCAATACTGGGAAATAGTGGATAATCTTTGGAAGAAGCAGGAAAACAAAATCTCGTTTCCTCGCGCATCCATGATACATTATGAGTTTCCGGCACGTGAAGGTATGCCGCCGGTATCCCTCTACTGGTATGATGGTGGTCTTAGGCCCCCGAAGCCCAGAGAATTGGAGGTGGATGGGAAAGATATGCCCGAAGAGGGACTTATGTTTGTTGGTGATAAAGGGAAGATCCTGGCCGGCTTCAGCGGTAGTAATCCACGCATTATTCCGGAAAGCAAAATGCAGGCCTACAAGAAACCTCCTGAGACATTACCCCGTCCAATCGACGAGCTGGATCAATGGATACGAGCCTGCAAGGGCGGTGAATCCTCCGGTGCCTGCTTTGAAAATGTATATCCATTTGCTCAGACAGTTTGCTTAGGCGCGACAGCATTGCGAGTGGATAAGAAATTGAAATGGGATGCAGAAAACGTGCGGTTCTCGAATTCGTCACAAGCAAACGACTTGATTCACAGAAAATACAGGAGAGGATGGGAATTATAGCTTTGTTTGTTTCCCATCAAAGAACAGAGGACAGAGGACAGAACTGACTTCTGAATTCTGATTTCTGACTTCTGACTTCCCTATAGGAAAATTGACATAAGCTCTTGATTTTTCAAGTATTAAATAGTATGGTCTTTATATAATCAAAGTGGCGTATGTATTTTTGTACACCACGGGGAGAAGACGGACGACAGAGAACAGAAGACATCTGACATCTTATTTCTGGTTTCTGACATCAGCCTTCTATTTGTTTAAAAATACCTATGGATCAAATTCAGAACCAACGCCGGTTTCCGAGGATTAAGCGACCGACAGCCGCTGAGCTTATTAAGCAGCTTGGTCAGTTTGACGGCTCTGGAGCACAATTCTTAACGAATCTGCTTGCTGTACAGTGCTTTTTAGGCCAAGCCGATAGCGGTGCGATTCTGCGAAACAACGAGCAGAGGGGTGTCGATGTCCTGGCCATATATCCGTCGCTGAGAGGGCAGCAAACCACTCCGGCATGGCTGAATCAATCTGCCGAGCTTATCCGCGAGGCTACCTCCACAGATGCGGTCATCGTCAAAGCCTTGCTGGATACAGATGATGATAACCGGGCTAACCGAAGTTATATCGTATTGGTCCCACTCAAAATGGCTGATATCGGACAAGCCATGGAAGCTTTTGTGGTCAGGACCAATAACAGAGATGCGCTCGAAGCGAGCCAGGAACAATTAGAGCTGACGGCCAACCTGCTGGGCATCTCCGAGAAGCGACTGACGCTCCAGAAAAGACAGGCAGGCTTGAGAAGACTGCAACAGGCAATGGAAACACTTTCAGCCATCAACCGGCAAAATCGGTTTACCAGTACCGCTATGGCCCTTTGTAACGAAACAGCTTCTCAGTGGCAGTGTGAACGGGTGAGTGTTGGTTTTCTGAAAGGAAGATATGTTCGACTGAAAGCCATGAGCCACACAGAGGATTTTAGTCGAAAGATGAAAATTGCCCAGGACATAGAATCTGTGATGGAAGAGTGCCTGGACCAGGACTGTGAGGTCCTGTATCCCGCTTCGCAAGAGTCTACCTACATAAGCCGGGCAGCAGGTGAACTGTCCAGGCAGCATGGTCCATTAGCAGTTTTGAGCCTTCCTTTTCGGCAGGACGGAGAGGCTCGTGCTGTTCTAACTCTCGAGCGAGAGCCGAGCAAATCTTTTAATCTTGAAGAAATTGAGGCAATTCGGTTGGCCTGCGAATTATGCACAGCCAGATTATTAGAGTTGTATGAGCATGACCGCTGGATTGGTGCCAGGGTTGTTGCCAAAGCACGCAGCGCATTAGCTATATTAGTAGGCCCAAAATATACCTGGACGAAACTTTTGGCGATATTGACCCTTGGTGTGATACTATTCCTAATATTTGGTAAGGGACAGTTTCGGGCCGAAGCACCTTTTGTTCTTGAGGCCACCTACCAGCAAGTGGTCTGTGCGTCCTTCGATGGTTATATCAAAGGCGTTAACGTTGAAGTCGGTGATACGGTCAAAGGAAATGAAACAATCCTGGCTGAACTGGATACGGCAGAACTGCGCTTACAATTAGCTGCTGCCAAGGCGGAAAAGGCGGGATATCTTAAGCAGGTCGCCGCTGCTATGCGAGATAGTGAAACCGCACAGGCCCAGATTGCACAAGCCAACTCTGACAAAGTGGAAGCTCAGATTGACTTGCTGAATTACCTGATAGACCAGGGAAAAATCATATCGCCGATCAGTGGGGCTGTTGTCAAGGGCGACCTGAAACGCCAGATTGGCGCACCTGTTAAAACAGGCGATGTCCTCTTCGAGGTTACGCCTCTTGAGTCATTACGAGCTGAGCTGCTGGTGCCCGAAGATCAGATTTTTGATATTGCTGTGGACCAGGAAGGTTATCTGGCTACGGTGTCTTATCCTGCACAAAGAATCAAATTTGTCGTAGAGCGAATCAATCCAATGGCTGAGGTGGTGAACAACCGTAATGTTTTTAAGGTTCGCGCCCAGTTGTTGGCCGAAGGCCCATCGGTCGAAGATCCCTTGGCCGAACATCCCTGGATGCGGCCCGGTATGGAGGGTGTGGCCAAGATATCGATCGGCGAACGGCGGTATGTCTGGATATGGACCCGGAGAATCGTTAACTGGCTGCGAATGAAATTTTGGCTTTGATTCGAACCACGGATTATACAGATTTCACTGATTTTTTGTTTGTTTTTAGTTCGTGTAATCCGCGAAATCTGCAATTAAGAATCGAGAATCAAGAATGGCTGTAGAACGTCCAACATTTCACGAAGCCTGGTATCGCGTTGCTGATTTACACCCGCGATTATCATCGGGCGTGAAGGTTTACAGACAGCATTTCCGCGGACAAATGTGGTACGTCCTGGAGAATCCATCTAACAACCAATACTCACGCATCAGTGACGAAGCTCATCGGTTCATAGGTATGCTTGACGGCCGACGGACTGTATCTGAGGTATGGCGCATATGCAATGAGCAGCTTGCCGACGGAGCGCCCACCCAGGGAGAAGTCATACAGCTCTTAGGCCAGTTGTATAGCGTCAACCTTTTACATGCGGACCTGCCGCCGGACAGCGAAAGCTTGTTCAATCGCTACCGAAAGCGAGTCGGACGAGAGGTTCGGGGACAACTTATGAACCTGCTGTTCATTCGGATTCCATTGTTAGACCCTGATCATTTTCTCGAACGCTGGGTCAGCATATTTGGGAGGCTTTTCAGCTGGTTTGGGCTGGTTTTATGGTCAATATTAATAGTGACTGGATTATACTTTGTGGTCGGTAATATCCGCGAGCTGTTCAATCAAAGCTCTGACGTCCTTGCCCCTGATAACCTAATTCTGCTTTATCTTAGTTTTGTGCTAATCAAGATATTCCATGAGTTCAGCCACGCCTTCGCGTGCAAGAAATTCGGACGGCTGAACCGAAGTGGCGGGCAGGTACATACCATGGGCGTTATGTTTCTGGTTTTCTTCCCGCTACCTTATGTGGATGCCTCCAGTGCCTGGGCGTTTCGGAGTAGATGGCACAGAGCTATTGTCGGGATGTCGGGGGTTATGGCTGAGCTTTCGGCCGCGGCTGTAGCGGCAATTATTTGGTCCAATACTTCGACAGGAACGCTACACATAATTGCATACAATGTTATATTCGTTGCCAGTGTCTCTACAATACTGTTCAATGGAAATCCTCTTCTTAGGTTCGACGCTTACTACGTCCTTTCGGATTTGTTAGAGATACCAAACCTTGGTCAGCGATCCAGAAACTACCTTTACTATCTGGTCAAGCGGTATTGCTGGGGGTTGAAAAGGGCACAGAATCCCGCATATACTTATGGCGAACGTGTCTGGTTTGTTTTTTATGGTATCGCTTCGGTTGCATTCCGAGTTTATATCTGCATAAGAATACTGCTGTTTTTGAATGACAGACTGCCGGAAGAACTGTTCATACTTGTACCTTTATTCGCTTTCTCTGCAATTGTGGCTTGGGTGTTTGTCCCGCTCGGCAAGTTCTTACAATTTCTGGCCACTGGCGCTGAACTTACTCGCAAGCGAGCCCGAGCAGTGGTATTAACCTTTGGCACCTTTTGTCTGATAGCTGCTTGTATAGGTTTGATTCGTGTACCTGACTATTGGCGAGTCGAGGGAGTTGTTGAGCCGGTTCGCCTGGCCATAGTCCATGCGGAAAGTGATGGTTTCGTTGTCGATTTTCTGCCTTCGGATTCGAAGGTTTCTTCAGGTGGACGGCCCCTGATAAGAGCTGTCAATCCTGAGCTGGAAGCCGAAAAAAAGAGTTCCGTTGCTGAGCATCGCAGTCTTGAAGTTCAGCGGCGTATTGCTGAAATGCAGGAAATTGCCGCGGCACAAATATTAGATGAACAGCTCGAGGCCTTGGATGAGAAAATAGCAAGGCTTGAATTCGAGCTGGCTTCGCTGAATCTGAACCCACCACTGTCAGGTACATGGGTCGCGCCGGATATTGAGTATTCTAAAGGCCTTTATTTAAATCGCGGCCAAAGCATTGGTTTCGTGGCAAATCTGGACGACGTTATGATTCGGGCCACAGCCGGCCAGAAGGTTGCCGCAATGTTAGTGGAGCAGGCTCTTAAGCAGGTCGAGATCCGCGTCAAAGGACAACCGAAGCTGTTGCTTACCGGCGAGATTGAGCAAATTTTTCCAGCCGGACAAGAGTTGTTACCGTCTGAATCTTTGGGCTACGCAGTTGGTGGGCCTATGCCAACACTTCCACAAGACCCTAAAGGCACGAAGGCCGCTGAGATGTTTTTTGAGATTCGTATCAGACCGGATGCGGACTCTTCAGTTCGTTTGCTCACCGGACAGCGCGTTGTGGCGAGAATCCGAATGCTTCCCAAGCCGCTTGCAGTTCAGTGGTGGCTATCTGTAAGGCAGCTTTTCCAGCGGAGGTTCCATATTTAAAATGGAAACACTTCCAAGTGCAACCTGGCAGATGCTTGAGGAGCGGATATCAGATAAACCACTGCCCAGAGGACTCGATGCTGCATGGGATGCGGGAGTGGGTTTGGCAGGCCAGTTTCTGCCGCGACGGCAAAGGTTTTTGCGCCGGGCAGAAAAAGTGCTTGTACTGGAAAAACATTTTTCCCAAATAACCGACGCAAAGCTCCGTGAGGCTGCCGGTAAGCTTCGCGAGATTTTTCGCCGCCGCCGCGACAATCGTTCGGACCTTGAGCGTGCCTTTGCATTGGTCCGGGAGGTAGCAGTTCGGCAGATAGGTGAGAGCCCTTTTCCTGTCCAGATTGCAGGCGCTTTCGCTCTTGAAAGCGGCTGTATTGTGGAAATGGCTACTGGTGAGGGTAAGACCCTGACCGCCACGATGCCTGCGACAGTTGCCGGCTGGCGCGGCCAGGGCTGCCACATAATTACAGTTAATGACTACTTGGCCGAACGCGATGCCGAATGGATGGGGCGGATTTACCGCTTTTGCGGCCTAAGTGTTACACATATAGCACAGGGAATGTCAGCCGCTGATCGACGAGCAGCTTATTTGGCTGATATAACTTATTGCACGAATAAAGAGGTGACTGCCGATTTTCTCCGCGACCGGCTCGTTTTGGGTCATTTGAGAGGATTGAGCTCAACGCTTCTAACTAAAATAGCCCGAGCCGGTCAGTCTATAATAGACCGGTTGGTACAGCGGGGCCTTAATTTCGCCATTGTGGACGAAGCGGACTCTGTTCTTGTTGACGAGGCAATTACACCGCTCATTATCTCTGGGCCGGCTCCCAACCCTGAACAGGTCGAGGCCTTTCGCCAGGCGGCAGATATCGTGGCCCATTTGAACCAGGATACAGACTATCGCGTTAACGCTCGCTATCGAGAAGTCGAATTGACCAACGAGGGTAGAGCTCGGTTAGCGGATCTGGCCGAGACTTTTGGTAATATCTGGCAAGGTGCCCGCCGTCGTGAGGAGATTGCGACCAAAGCTTTGGTTGCTAAAGAGCTGTATTCACTGGATAAACAGTATGTTATTGATGACGGCAAAGTTGTCATCGTCGATGATTTCACAGGGAGGCTCATGCCGGACCGAAGCTGGCGCGATGGCTTGCACCAGGCTGTTGAGGCTAAGGAGAAGCTTGAAATCACTCCTCCCAAAGATACGTATGCGCGTATCAGTTTTCAGCGGTTCTTCCGGATGTACAGCAAATTGTCGGGTATGACCGGGACGGCAAGTGAAGCCGCTGCCGAATTTTGGCAAATTTATCACCTGCCTGTAGTAGTAATTCCGACAAACCGTCCGTGTATAAGAAAAAACCTGCCGGACATAGTCTTACCCACGCGAACTGCTAAGTGGAATAGAATCCTGTTAGAGATTCGCCGTGTTCATGAGACCGGAAGGCCGGTTCTCGTTGGCACGCGAAGTGTCCGAGCCAGCGAATACATAAGCCAATTGCTTGAAGCGGAAAACCTGGCTCATCAGGTGCTTAATGCTGTCCGTCATCGTGAGGAGGCCCAAATCGTTGCAGGTGCCGGTCAGACCGGAAGGATCACGGTGGCGACCAACATGGCGGGCCGCGGCACTGACATTAAACTTGGTAGGGGGGTGGCAAAATTGGGAGGGCTTCATGTTATCGCCAGTGAACGGAACGAATCCGCCCGCATAGACCGGCAGCTCTTCGGGCGGTGTGCACGCCAGGGCGACCCCGGAAGTGCACAGGCAATAGTGTCTTTGGAAGATGAGTTTGTGTCTCGATATGCCAAAAATCTCGTTGCCTATTTGAAAAAACGATATGCTCATACTACCGATGATATCTCTTCGATGACTACCCGGGCTGTATTTCGTATGAGCCAGCTTCGCGCAGAAAAGCTGGCACTGCGCCAGCGTAAATCGGTTATGAGGACCGACCACTGGCTCGAAGAACAGCTTAGCTTTACAGGAAGGGAATAGCAGGTCACTGTCTCGACTGTTCGGCAGAAGAATCCGACTCTATTGTGGGGACTCATCCATCTGCTTAGGTGTATTATCACGTTCAGTAACGACTGGTAAGGCAGTGCTGACTTGACGCATTTCCAGTACGGTCCCGGTGGTTTGAGCTAATTCAGCTAAGGAAATATTGAATTCAGCAACGGCTCTTATTTCCGCCATTTCAGCATCTGCTAAAGCCCCCTGTGCCTGGAGTTTGACCAAAAGAAACTCAGGTGTCAATCTTTCTCGGATCGGCTCCGAATCCTCAATGGCCTGTAATTGAATTCTTGCCGCCTGGGCTGCCTCTTTCTGAATTTGTATCTCTGCATGGTTTGTTTCGACCATTCTAATCCTTCCCTTAGCTTGTATTGCTACCTGGTCAGCAAGATTCTGCAATGCAGAAATAGCTTTTCTGCGTTCAATTCTTCTCTTGATTAATTCAGCCTCTCGTTGACGATTGCCAAGGGGATATTCAAGAGACAAACCAACTGCATAGCTCGCATAGTCACCGCTATTGAACCTGTCCTGTGCCCGGCCTTGGCTACTATCTAAACCCTGTATTCTGCTCGAAGCAATCAAATCCAGTCGTGCCATCTCCTGGTTCTCCGCAACACGGATATTAATATCTGCGATAGTAATCGCCACTCTGGCTTGCTGCATTATTGGATTTTTCTTCATGGCCAGTCCCAGAATTTCTCCTTGTCTCTGCTTGTCTCTGGTGGGGAACTGCTTAAATTCTTCTGCCATCGTAGAAGGTGTAGTAGCAGGTACAATTTCCACCTCATCGAGCATACTCACTTGTGGGTCGGCCATCAATCTCACCAGAGCATCTTGTACGTCAATAACTCTTTTACTGGCTTGAAGCAATACAGCCTCACGAGCTTTTGCAGAAGCCTCCATCTGCTTGATCTGCACGTCGGTAGCGTCAATTTCTCTTCGGCCCAGTACTTTTTTCAATGTCTCGAGTGTTCTTTGCAACAGTTTCTGCAGAATCTCAAAGTCACGGCGAGCCTGCAGGAGCCGCCAATAAGCTGATATAACCTCTATTGAAATATCCTCGGCTTTTTGACGAAAACCAAGAACGCTAATATCATGATTGAGCCTCGCTATGTTCACACCTGCAAGGTTGGTTTGCTCCCATGCGTCACGCAACAGCGGCTGTTTTATTTGAAAAGCGAGTATTGGCTCATACCGTGTGGGAAGCGTCCTGTACCCCAAATCGTCCCAGCTGCGTGTTAAGGCATAACTTAAAGACCATTCTGAACCGGTGATGCTTTTCTGCTTGATTCCTGACTCCAACAAACGAGTATCTGATTGGCCGGACTGAAAAATGCTGTTAACAGGATTATCGTCTTGTTCGAAATTCACACGCCCGAAGGCGGTTACGTCGAACTCTGCAGCCTCTTTTGTTATGTCTTGCCTGGCGATCGATGGGTCGAAACTCACTACCCTGATTTCGGGGCTGTTGGCAAGAGCCCTTTCTATGGCTTGCTCAATTGTCAGATCGAAAATCTTTCTGCCCGTGTTGGGATCTATAACAACTTCAAGCTCAGGTGGAATTCCATCAGGAGCAGGAGTTGGCATAAGTAGAGCCAAAGGTCGCAGCGGGTCAGCTCGCTGCTGGGGGCCTTGTTCAGCAAGAGTTTGCTGGTAGGAAGCCAGGACACTCTGGTCATCAACTTCGTCAGAAACACAACCGGCTAATTGGGATATCAATAAAATACAGAGGACAGAGAACAGATGACAGAGAACAGAAGACCGACTCTGACTTCTGACATCTGACTTCTGATTTCTGACTTCTGACATCTGACATCTGACTTCCGGTGTACCTGGATTTGAATGATTACTAAATAGAACAGCATCTCTTTTAAGACTCATTTTTGGACTCCTATATCTATTTCTGTTCACCCCCTTAGAAATTCCACAGGAGAAACAATATGCTTTAAAAAGTGCAGATTTCTAACGGGGTGAAGTTGGAAAAATAATCTCAACGTGTTCGCCGGCCGGCCTATTTGATTTATTAGGCACTTCTATACGTACTCTTAATGTGCTGCTTGCTGCATCGGCAACCGCGGCAATGTAAATAATTCTTCCTTCTAAGGACGCCCTGTTTGGGTCTGGGAACCTGACTTCTGCAGTTTTTCCGTAGCTCAGAGCAGTTGCTTTGACTAAAGGTACAGGTACATCAATCCAAAGCGGATCAATCTGGACAACCCGAACTACATCAGCCAGCGCATCAATTGATTCGCCGGTTTCCACGTGAATTTTTTCAATCCTTCCATTTATCGGGCTTTTCAGACTCATCTTTTCAATCTGCGTTTTTACCTCGTTGTATTTTCTTTTCGCTTGTTCGTGCTCGAATTCCGCAAGCTTAAGCGACAGCTCGGCCATCTTCACACTCAATTTCGCATATTCTACTTCTAATTCTGTTGCGGCGTTACTTGCTGCTGCTTTCTCCAGTTTTTTAAGGTCAACTCTTTTCTGGGCCAGGGAAGCTTCACTCGCTTGTATTTGAGTTGTGTCCTCGCTTGCCGCCTCGAGCTGGGCCAGCTGGATTTGCTCTACAGCGTCGTCCTGCTGGATGAGCACTTGCTCGGCTTTTACCCACTCACCCTCCTTAAAATAAACCCCGGCAATGCGACCTGGCTGAACATAAGAGAGTGTTATGTCTGCGCTGGGAACGGTAATTGCTCTGACTCCCACATCTGAAGACGCAGCTTGCAATGTACTCAGCACAGCAACACAAATAATCCAGGAACTCTTAAAACTTTTTTTCGGAATCATGCTATCAAATCTCCCATATCTGACAAAATTTCCCTGCTATTGTACCTATATATTAAACAAAACTGCAACTTAAATCCTGTTAATTGGGTTCCAGAAATTCGTGCTTCGATAGCAAATAAGGGTAGGATTGTTCACAAAGCAGATTATGAACGCTTTCCTGTATAGCCACAATCAGATTTTGTTGTCTGCGCCGGGGCTGTGTTCCCGTACCAACAACCGCATCCCCCAATTCTCCGAAAAATACGGACAAACCCAAAATATCAATACATAAAACCAGAAAAAACGTTACTTGTGAGACATAAGGTGGCACTTTTAAATAGGCTTAAATATAAAAAAAGGCAAATTGTTTTCACATAACCTTTACAAAGGATCACGTGATGACGGAAACTGATACTTTGACGCTTGACAGGGAGCTTCGGCCAGGAGCAGGGCTTCCCAGTTCCATTGTTACGGTGAGACCATGGAGGACAATAAAATGAAGCGCATACTGAAAATGCTGCGAGGTAACAGGCATTCGCGACAACGCCCCCAGGGCTTGGGAACACCCATGTTTGAGCGTCTTGAGCCCAGACTTTTGCTGAATGCGGTTCCATATATGCAGGACTTTAGCCTGGGCAAGCCCGGTGGTGCCGATGGTTGGGAGTACTACTCGACCAATGAGGGTCGGATCGAGGTGGTAGGGGGGCATCTGCGTATGGACGACAAATTAGGCAACGCCACGTTCTCTCTGAATGAGGCGATTTTGCATGTAAATCTAACGGGCAAGACCGGTGTAACACTAACGCTTGATCACTGGAGTCTGATGGATGAGCCAGATACAGATACCTTTCCCAACAGCTTTGTGAGTCATTATAAGGGCGATGCGATAGCGTTGAGTGTCGATGGTCAGCATTGGGTGAAAGTTACTGGCTTGACCAATTATTTCACGAATAAGTCGTTTGCTCTGGATACTGTTTTGCAGCAGGCTAAAGTCGCTGCTGGCAGTTCAGACCTTTCAGATGTGCGAATCAAGTTTCAGCAGTACGACAATTATCCGGCACCCGATGATGGGCGTGAATTCGATAATATCAAGATCACGGTTATCTCTTCCGAGCCGGAGATGGATGTTCTGGGCAATAGTCAAATCATTTCGGACGGGGATACGACGCCGAGTTCTCTTGACCACACGGACTTTGGGAGTGTTGCTGTAGGCGGTTCGTTGACTCGGACGTTTACGATTAGGAACACGGGAGCTGGCGCTCTTAATTTGACGGGCGTTCCCAACAAGGTACAATGGACCGGCAGCACCGACTTCACTGTGGTTCAGCAGCCCAATTCTCCGGTTGCGGCCTACGGGGGAACGACCACGTTCCAAATCCGGTTTACACCGAGC
>Ga0307378_10000181_pt1 | contig 117702 bp, 96 predicted proteins | sample UN1MG_FD_202238 | JGI IMG/M metagenome (GOLD analysis project Ga0307378, IMG submission 202238) | Soil microbial communities from Risofladan, Vaasa, Finland - UN-1 | ecosystem: Environmental > Terrestrial > Soil > Coastal area > Acid sulfate soil | place: Finland: Risofladan, Vaasa | collected...
GGCACCACTTCAGGATCAGGAATCTCATTTGGTGAGTCGTGAAATGTCATCAGCTTGTCTCCTCTGCTCCCTATATTCTACACTAATTTCCAGAGCAGAGTTGTCCAACGCATATTAGCACAGAGGGTCCGCGCCAGGCAAGCCTCTACCCTTGATAGTATCTGCTATGAGGAGCGCTGGCCGGAGCGACGCAGACAAGCTCCTGTAGGCATCCAGTATCACCGACAGCGAGTGCCCATCCTCCACATGGATCACCTCCCAGCCATAGGCTCTCCAAAGAGCATCAATGGCCACGGCACTGTCGACGCGTGCAGTCGTGCATGACAATTGCTTGCCATTCCTGTCCATCACACATATCAGATTCGAAAGATGCAGATGCGCTGCGTGCCGGGCTGCCTCACTCACATTTCCCTCCTGCTCTTCCCCATCCCCCAAGAAGACGTAAACCCTGGAGGTTCTTCGCTCGCGTCGTAGTGCAACGGCGGCGCCCACACCATATGATACCAACATCCCGAGGGAGCCGCTTGGCGTAATGTCGATGCCCGGGACTTTGGTCATATCCTCATGCCCTTGGAGCATCGAGCCGAGTCTCCTGTAGCGCTTCAACTCATCCTCGGGAATCCATCCGAGGAGCGAAAACAGCTTGTAGCGAAGCGGACCCAGGTGGCCCCTCACCAGGATTCTATCCCGTTCTGGATGGCTGGGATCCTGTATATCGATCCTTGCGACGCCCCCGAAATATAGGGCCACCATGAGCTCTACCGATGACAGACAGCCTCCTATGTGCCCACTCTGAGCATTCAGGGTGATCTCAAGTATGCCTTTTCGGACCTCGTGGCATATTGCCTCCAAGAGTTCAAGCGACGCCGCCATTCTCCATATCCTCCTCGTGAAGACCGTAGTGCCAGTGCTCACAGGACACCAGGGCATCGCCGACTAAGCGGCGACCGCAAAGTGGTCTGCGATTCGGCGCACTGGGAATGCGAATCGAATGCCGAATCGTTCGAACACCAGGCCGACAGAAGCGCCCAGCCAACTTAGGGAGAAGGAATAGGGCAAGACTCCTGAGATCTGACCCAAGCGTGATGTTCGCTCCCTGGTACTACCTCATGAACGAGACCTGGCAGCTGCCTAAGGCTCATCAGCAGCTATGGATCACTCTGTTGAGCCAATCATCAGCCTCAGCCAGCACACTTGGCTCAACCTCCACTCTGTGAGCATATAGATGGATTCTCAGGATCCGCACCGTGGCCCACAGCCGATGAAACGGGGATAAAAGGAGCCTGTCCACGAGGTAGTATATCTGATTATCCTCTCGAAGGCGTTCGACCGTGGAAGGATCTAGTTCGCGCATGACCTCGGCCAGATCCCAGGGGCCATGCTCCAACAGGAACACTGTGATGGGGTCGCGGTACCAGTCCTGCAAGGCTTGCGTCCAAGTCCTATCGCGAACGTTGGGAACGTTATCGGGCGAGTTGCCGTCAACGATCTTGATCGCACCATCAGGTTCGAGTATCAAGGCAAGACCGTCCAAGAACCTGACTTCCGGGCCGTTGTAAGTCCGAGCCGGTATGTATCTGCCCTGAAAATCATGGAGTCGCTTTTCGAATTGAGCCCCACTCGTATAATCTTCCGGCAGGAACTGCGCTCGCTTGCCCCTAAGTCTGCCTTCGAAAGTCAGATTCTTATAATAAACCAGGTAACGGTTACCCGTTGGCATAACCATGTATCGCTGGAAGTCGACTTCCGGCGTCAACTGCGCTCCCACCCTCATCGCTAACTCCGGGACGCTCGTGTCGCCAGATAACTTCACCGAGCGAAGATACACATCAATGCAGTCGAATTCTTCAAGTTCAGCGAGCCTGACAATGTTGACCAAGCACTCTAGGCCCAATGCCTTTCTGTGAAATTGATCGATACTTAACCTTAGCTTGAAGGTCTCCTTCGCGTGAGATGGCCTGCCAACAAAATAGTCTCGCAGCCTGGAGAGTGTCAGAAATGCTTCGCTCGGGTCTGTTGCCCAGAAACCATTAGTGATAAGTTCGATCTCCTCTAGACGATCGGACGATACGTTTGCGACGAAGTTATAAACTGCCTCAGGCTCCTCCATGGGTTCACCGCCACCCGAAAGGACAAACTTCCACACGCCAGCGTCCTTCACCAGCTGCATAGCCTTAAGCTGTAGATCGGTGTCTCGAAGCGTATTGCGGCGAGGCGCCGCCGGGTGTACCTGGCTAATCGGCACCGACGAGAAACTACAGTGTGCGCATCCGGATCTGCAGAACTCAGTCGGCCACACGTAGATCGTCGAACCCATCCTCGGTCCTGGATCTCGGTATGCAGTGACACTCGACAGAATGCGATTCCGTAGGTGCCGTGCGCGGTCCTGTACCTGAAGGTCCAGATCAGTAATGTTTAGCATTGCTCTGCAATACCGACAACCTGTCGAACGCTCAGCGCAGCGTGTGTCATAGCTCCCGTTAACCCCCCCTGCTAATACCAACTGCGTTCCCAAAGGCCGTGTACTTCGACGCTCCCACGGGGCGCTTTCAGAACACGGTACTTCATCAGGCAAGGGGTTCACTACAAAGATCTATAGAGATCTAGATATTGCCTTGCGATTGCCGAGATTCCACGAGTCGCCTCGATCTGGCGCCGTGCTTCGCGGCCCATGTGCAGGCGCAGACACTCGTCCTCAATAAGCCTCTTGGTGTACTGGACAAACAACGCCGAATCAAACGGGTCAAACAACAAACCGCTCACCTCGTGATTGACTATCGAGTTGATGCCCGGAATGTCAGATCCGACAACCGGGATCCCGCACGACATCGCCTCAACTACTGTGTTGGACTCGCCCTCCCTCAAGCTCAGGGTCACCAGGAAATCGCTCGACTGATAGTAGAGCCACGGGGCCGATACGGATCCGACTTTGAGAATGCTGCGCCGATCAATGCCTGCGAGCATCGCACCTATCTTGGCGTCCGCTGAATCCTCGTGGTGCCAGCTGGAACCGACCAGCAACAGAAGCGCATCCTGAGAGAAGGTTGGTTCGTCGAGCCACAGATGTACTAGCAGCTCTACCCTTTTCCGTTCAACCATTCTGCCCAAGTAGAGTACAATTGGGCGCTCAGAGGGAAGGTTGAGCTGTGCACGCAGCCTGGCCTTTGTGTCCGCGTCCACTGGAACGAAGTCCTTACTCGGGTCCAAACCACAATGGAAGAGATGCACCTTCCCTTTGGGAATACCGCAGCCCACTAACTCACCGACCTGCGCCTCATTGAGAACCGTGACCGCTTCATACCCCCTACGAGTCATCGCATAGCCGAGGGAACCACCCCCTCTCGATCGCATGTTGCCTAGCGTGGCCACCGTGAGCACGCTGCGTACGCCTCTCAGGTGCTGCAAGTAGGCCGTCAGGTGCTGCAAGTACACACAGGCCGTATTCGGCCACAGCTCCATCCAGTGAACTACGCGGTACCTCTTCACAGACAGCACCCGTGCCAACAACGCCCCGAAACTCTTAAACCCTCTGACTGACACCCCATCTCGTTCGCCGCTCTGGCCCGTTGACCAGACTTCGGTCCGACATCCCAGTTTCGCAAGAGCTTTCGCCTGCCGGACGGTCCTGTTCTGGAGCCCACCCGATTCGTCCAGCGGGTTGTAAGGAATTATGAAAAGGACTGACATACAGCTGTCAGTCTGTGGCGAGGTAGTCGATAGCATTTGAGATCCTTCTTCTAGCGTCATCATGGTCCAGCGTCGAGAGTATTGTCCACACATCCAGCCCATAACGCCTTCCCGTGAGGGCGAATCTCAGGATGTCGATGACATCGAAGTAATCAACTCCGCTACGCGAGGAAATGCTTCGTATCGCACGATGAGCGGTCTGAGCGTCACCTTGTCGACTACTGTCGAACTCGTGCAAGAATACCACCAGAACAGCACGGGCTACATCTGGAAGAGTGGTCGGGGGCAGATTTGAAAGGTCCAGCGCTACGTCGTCTGTCAGAGCAAACTCCACTAGGTCTATTATGTCCAGCAATGTGGTTGCTTCATCCCGCACAGCAGCCACCAAGCCCGGCAACCTCTCCAAGTTTCCATGGATTCCCCGCTTCGATAGCTCCTTCCTTATGATCTGCTCGAGCTGCTCAGCGGGCAGGCCTCTGAGATGGGCCCGGTTGAGACTGTCTAACATGTGGATGGGCAAAGTGCCATCACCCTTGCGAATGCGCGAGACATCAAATCCCCTCACCAAGTCAGGCAGAGAAAAGAACTGCCTTTCGGGTTTGTAACCGGTGAGCATGAGTAGGTTGACGACGGCTTCGGGGAGATATCCATGCTCTCGATACTCCTCTATATAAGCGACGTCAAACGTCTGCGAGCCCACACCGCAGGTCGTTGAGTGTAGCTTGCCGCTACCTCCTGGTGCTAATAGGGTGGACCAGTGTACATAGTGCGGTATCTGCCAATCAAGAGCCTCAAACAGCTGTACCATGATCTGAGTGGAAGAAACCTGCCCGTCCCTTACAGCATGTGTGATGCCCATCAAATGATCATCAACCGTGTAGGCAAATTGGTAGGTTGGAACTCCATTCTCCCTCAGGATGACCGGGTCGGTCAGGTTCCTGTTGCTGAATTGAACCTGCCCGCGCACTAAGTCCTGAACGGCTGTCTGCCCGGCATTTGAGACCCGGAATCGAACGACGTAACGACCGTCAGGTGATAGATTGAGATCCCTGCAGTGCCCATCGTACCCCCTACGCTGTTTGCGAAGACTGGCTAGTCTGGCCTCTGAGCACCTGCACACGTAGGCCCGCCCATGAGTGATCAGCTCATCAGCGCATTGCTGGTACAGTGGAAGCCTCTGGGACTCAAGGTAGGGGCCGTGAGCCCCCCCTATGTCGGGGCCTTCATCCCAGTCCACACCCAGCCAGTCGAGTCCTCTGAGGATTGGCAAAATGCCTCTGTCATCTGCAGCCAGATGCGCGTCATCAAACCTTAGCACCAGCCTTCCCTTCATGCTACGTGCAAGCAGCCAGCAAAGAATTCCGGTCCTTGCCAGCCCCACGTGTAGCCTCGGGCCGGGTGTTGGAGAGAATCGAACTCTTGTCTGAGTCGTCATAGCCGCAACTGCTCACAGCAATTGTCAGGCAAGTCAGTCGTGGGTTGGCTATACTGAATACCAGAGATGCCTCGGCTCTGGGTGGGAGGTTCCCCCCAAAAGTTGTACCACTTGGAGCTGTGTTTATTGTGATCCTCTGGAAGTGTTCTGAGAGCCCCCTAACCGCCGGTGGTCGGTCGGGCCGGCCCGAGGAAAGGGAGAAGGGACAAGAAAACAGCCCTTCCCCCCTCCCCCTATTGGGCGAGCGAATGATACCACACGGAGGAAGAGGGCGCAACTCCGACAAAGAGCCTGTCGGTCTCTTTCCTGAGAAACTGGAGCAACCAGCGATGGCTGCAAAGTTGTCCGGTCTACGGTTGTGCGTTAAGAAGGTATCGGATAACTTAACGTTATGTAAACTTAACAACTGAATCCATCGGCTGGGCATGGACAAAAAGCCCCCATCGCTGTACCATTCTACTTGACACCAAACCAGTAGAGAGGAGGCAGCGATGGGAGCCATCATTCAAGGTGTGGGTGCGTCGGAACTGCGCTGGGACGCGCACCGATTGGTGATTTGCCTGCCCCGCCAAGTCTTCGGCGAAATGTGGGATACCGTGGTTGGACGTCTGTCTGAAGCGTGGCAGGCACATCGCTTCTTTGTCTGGACACAGCCCGCGATGGTCGCACGAGGCAGTGAGCCGGATGCGCCGCGCTGGAAAGTGCATCCGCTGGACGTACTGAGCGGGCTGCTGTTTCTGCTCAAGGTACCAGTCAACCACGAACTGGTGCGGCTGTGGGCGGTAATCGATTGGTCGGCCATCAACGCCGTGTGTGCCCCATTGTACCACAATGCCCACGGAGGGCCACATGCCTGGGCTCCGGCGCAGATGATCGCCCTGCTGTTGCTGATGTTCCTGTACGGGGTGCCACACGAAACGACGCTGTTGCGCCGCGTGCAGGAGAACATCGTCTGGTGCTGGTTCTGCGGGTTGGGGCTGTTCGGCCCGTGGCCGGATCACAGCTCGCTCTACACCTGTCGTCAGCGGTTGGGGGTAGAGGTGTTCGAGCAGGTGCTGACCATCGCGGTGCTGGCCTGTATCGAGGCAGGGTTGGTGGCGAATGCGCTGGTACATTTCGACTTGACGGCCGTGATCGCCAGCGGACATCGCTGGAGTCCCTACGAGCGGGCTGTGATCTTGAGCAAGGCCCTGATTCGCTACCTGGAACTGGTGTGGGCAGCGCAGACGCCCGCGGAACCCTTTCCAGAGGCGCTGCGCCTGTTGGCAGCTGAGGTCGCGCTGGAGGTTCTGCCCCACAAGATCCTGAGCAGCGTCAGCCCTGAGCGCGTCGTCCAGAGCGTTACCGACTGGGACTGCCAGACAAACCCGGAGCAGACGGCCTGGCAAGGCACCCTCGAAGAAGCAGTGCGAGACGTATTGCCAGCCGCAGATGCACCTGAACGGCCAGATTCTGCTGCTGAGGGACCAGAACAGTCCGCGCACATCAAACCCTGGTTGTCGCGGGTAGCCAACCGCATTCTGGAGCAGTTGCCACACACGCGCGGCGATCAGGACGCCCGCGTCGGTCGTACCACCAGCTACACCTGGTTCTGTGGCTACCTGATGGGCTTCGTTGTCGATGGCCTGCACCACATCATCACCGCGGTGGCCTGGGGCGCGGGCAACGTCAAGCAGGCTCTCCTGTTCCGTCCGGCGCTGAAACAGCATCTTCAGCGCGTGCCAGGCAAACCGCAGGGCATGGTCATCGACAGCGCGTTCGATCACCCCGACGTGTATGCCTGCCTGGATGCAGAAGGCATTGAGGGGCACATCACCAGCCGTGACCACGCCCGGCCGCGCGATGGTGGGTTTGGCACGGACTGTCTGGTGTGGCATCCTGTGACGGGGGAAGTCTACTGTCCGCACGGAACCCCGTTGCAGCCGCAAGGCAATGGACGTTCGGGACGCCAGCTTTTCGTGGGAACAGGCTGTGAGCAGTGTGCGCTGTATGCCCGGTGCTATCCCAGCGGTGAGGGAGAGGCCAAGACCTTCACTCTCGATCCGGCTAATCATCGCCGCTGGCAACAGAATCGCGAGCACTGTCGGACAGAAGAATACAGGACCGCCCAGAAGGCACGCTTCGTGGAAGAGGGACGGTTTGGACTGGCGAAGATGAACCACGGGGCCGATAAAGCCCCCTATCGCAGTGACGAGATGAACCACATCGCTGGGCTGATGATCGCCGCCGTGATGGATTGGCGTGTGTTGGCTCGCCACCAGTCGCAATCCCTCAACCTGGCTGCCTGAGCGCTCAAATAACGCGCTCGTCGGCCCCTTTGCCCACACGGACAATGAAGCCTGGCACCTCTGACCCGGACGAAGGAGATGAATATGCATCGAGGCTCTCTGAGTAATCCGAAAGGGATGGTACAGCAAGCTATGGTTGGACAACCCTGCGTACGGCATAGGCCTTTCTGGTAACCAGATCAGGTTCACCGTTGTTGGAGTGGAAGACTTGGAGTTATCCGATACCTTCTTAATGGCGCTGCAGCCAATGCATGGTTTGACGCCTGGATTGATCCAGCCAGCTTTGAACAGCGTCTCATCCGTCCCGAGGATCGGGCCCAGCTTCACCCGGTGTTTGTGTGGTGGCATACCCTGGCTCACCGACTCATTAACGCACTCGCTGTGGATTCAGGTTACTCCTCAGCCGCTGTGCGAGAGCGGGTATTTGTGGACCTGGACGAGACCACCGGGGATGCGGGAGGAGGGGTACTGCTCTACACGGCCCAACCGGGCGGTGATGGCACGCTGGGAGGATTGGTGGCACTGGTACCTGAATTTGAGCGGGTGCTGGAGTCAGCGTTTCGGAACCTGGATGCATGTTCCAACGATCCTCTGTGTGGAGAGGAAGGATTTGCTCCAGGGAAATACAACGGCCCGGCCTGCTATGCCTGCGCGTTGGTTTCCGAAACCTCTTGTGAACACCGCAACATGCGCCTGGGCCGCAGTCTTTTGTTGGATAACCTGCTATGAGTGAGACTGACATCAGCGTGGTGGTTACGGGTACGGCCTGGATGGGCAGCGGCATCGGTTCCATCGAGTCGAGTCTGGAACGTCTCTTTCGAGAGGCCAGACAGGAAATCGCGCTGGCCGCCTACACCATCAGCAGTGGTGCTGACCTTCTGTTCGACTGGCTGGAGGCAGCTCTGAGCAGGGGCGTGCAGGTCAGGCTGGTCGTTAACCGCTTGAACACCCAGCCGTCCGAGGTAGTTGCCTGGCTTCGCTGCCTCGCCAAGACCTACCCTTACTTTCACCTCTACGATTTCATATCTGAAGGCGAGGCCGATCTACATGCGAAAGTTGTCGTCGTTGATCGCCGTATGGCCCTCGTCGGCTCTTCAAACCTGTCCAGACGTGGTCTGTTGACCAATCACGAGATAGCTGTGCTTGTGGAAGGGCCAGATGCAGCTACTGCTGCCAGTGTCTTAGACCGTCTCTTTGAAAGCGGGTGTGCGGTGCGTATCGGTAATAACCGACATCACGAGTAGAAGATCAGCGGTTGATTTCTTGAGTTTAGACTAACGTCGAACGTCTCGGCACAGCCGAGTGCTTTACAGAAGTACTTTTCCAAATGAACACAGGTCGTCAAGGGACCTGTGAATGTCGCTTTGGGCCCTTTTTCACCACCGGATACCGCTGTCGGCGTTTTCGGGAGCGCCCTTTCGGCCAGCCTGGCGATTTTCCGCGAGGTTTGGGCGCTTGGGCCGGTGTGCGAATCGCAGCCAAAACACCGCCCATCCCCTGGCAAACCCGACCCGGCGTCAGGTTGGACTGCCGCTTTTGCCAGGGCAATGGCTTGTCAGTCACAATCTGCCGTGCTAGCCAGAGCTCCCAAGTGATCAGCGGTATCAGGTCACTCCAGCGCTCTGCTTGTTCTGGTGTGCCAAAGCGAGGCAACGTCCAGTATAGCCGCTGTTTGGCGAAACGGTACCAGTGTTCCAATCCGAACCGACGCAGGTACAGGCGCTACCACTCCTCCAACACCGGCGGTGCTTCTCCCACCCAGGCGGGCCACAAATCCTTGGAATCTCGGCGTGTTCCCCGGGCGTCCAATCGTTCTATCTGCGCCACGACCATCCAATGGTGCGCCGATTTGCGGAAGTGCCGATCACACCACATCGAGACCTGTATCTGGCCTAACTGCGTATCCTCTACCTCCAGGATCTGGGCTGGCCTTCCCCAGGTGGTGGAGTCTTTGAGCTTGAACTTGGCTCCGTGTACCGGCCGCCGACCCCGCCCGGAGTAGGGTGGCGAGGCCCCCACAGGCAAATGTTGGGTCGCAAGCGGATCACCTTGTCTGTCGGGATGTCTGCACTGCCTTTGACAAACGTGGCGTTGCCATACTCACTATTCCACAAGCTGATGGGGCGCGTGGGTAATACCGCAGTCGCCCGCCGCAGTTGGCTGACGCCCGTGTCGATGGGTGTCTCGGCACTGCGGATCCGTTCGTGCACACAGGGCAGGGCCCAACTGCCCTTGGCGTCATCTGGCGGAAGCCAGGCCAAGGTGTTATAGCCCTGACCAATCGTGATCGGCTTGTTGCCCTTTACCTTGGTCGGATGGTGTTCGATCGTGCGGTCCCACAGAGTCGGAGCAGATAGCCGAGGCCAGGCCGTATGATCGCCAGCCAACGACGGGCGCGGTATGGGCGGGATCTGAGCGGCGTAAAGCCCCATCAGGCCTTCTCGGTCGGGGTTCCCATCCTCGATCGCCTCGTAGCTGCTGCACCACAGACGCCGAAAGACCGGTGATAAGGTCAACTCCACGAAGGAATGAACAGCCGGAGTCAACATCACCGCGTCGGTGAGCTCGAACTGTGCATCTCGTGCCTTGCCCAGACACTGATACGCCGCTCGCGGCCGCCCGGCGGATCAAAGCTGTCTGGGCGCAGCGGCTTGACAAACAGAACGATTGTGCTAAAATGCGGTTCAACAGCTTATGTTTGCATCGGTGTGCCGTGTCTTACCTGCCCCACCACTCCAGGCCACAGAACGGCGGAAGACAATTACCGGTACAAGACAATTACCGGAACCGGGTCCGCTCTGGTAGAGTACCAAGGATGCGAAACGGCGCAGGCACGTGCCCCAATTCCTGGAGCGGGTGCTGCGCCGTCGATGCTCATATCGAGCGAGATGTCTGTCCTATTCCCTCTTATACACGAACTGCCCGTCGAACGGGTTCCCCGCTACGATCCCACCGCGCGACGGCGGCATAGATGCCCGCCATCGGGCATTGCCACGTCGGGACTACTGATTCTGCCTATCCCACCACGCCTCCCATCGGGCGTGATCGTTCCCATAATCGTTTCCGGTAAGTTCCCCTAGCGCAAAAGCAACCTGCTTTGTGACTTCGTAGCTATTGTGCCCTTCGTACCTCAAGGCTGCAATGAGCGGGCCGATTGCTCTCTTGTCCCCGATTTGGCCCAGGGTTTGGGCGATCCCGATCATCGCTTTGTACGATGGCGGTTCCTCGAGCGCGATGAGCAATCCTTCCACAGCCTGAGACCCAAATTCTGCCAGTTTCTTCTGAGCAGCGTACTGGGCTGAACCACCATATTGGAGGATATTGATGAGCGGTTCGATTGCCCGGGTTTCCCCCATCTTGACGAGAACACAGGCAGCACCATTGGCTGCACGATTCTTCTCGTAATCGTACGGATCGTCGACCCTTTTCAGGGCAGCGATGAGTTCGTCGACAGCAGGTTTGCCAACGTCCAGGAGAGAATCTACCACGCCATTGAATTCCTGGGGATTGGAATCCTCGTCGATTTGCTCAAAAGCGGCAATCAGGGGTTTCACAACCCTCGGATCACCAATTTTCCCCAGAGCTTTGGCGACAATTGGAAAGTCAGCCCTGTACTCGTATCCCAGCATCGTGATCAAGGTATCTGCCGCAGGCTGGCCGATTTCAACACACGCGTTCACGTCTTTTCTGGCGATGTGGTAACGTACCCTGTTCTCTACTTCTTCCGGTATCAGGCCCAGTTTAAACAGCGCCTCCGCAGCTTCAGACCGGACGGGTTGGGCACGATCCTTCATTCCTTCGATGAGAGATTCCCGGGCCGAAGGGTCATTGATCTCGCCGAGCGCCCAGGCAGCTTTGCTTCGTTCTCCCTCAGTGGTATAACTTGACAGGTATCCTGCAAGTGGCTCCACAGCTCGGGAGTCCCCGATGCTTACAAGCGCTTCAACAGCCACCATGTTTCTTTCATGGTTTGTATTTTTCGACTTGTTGTGGCCCGTTTTGACCAAGTTTGGTCTGAGACAGTTTATCAGTGGGTCTACTGCTGAGCTGCCCATACTTACCAAGGTTTGTAGTGCGCCTTCTTCAAGTGAGCTTTCACGACCATGCACTCTTGCAGAAAAGCGTTGAGATGCAATAACATCCACGAGCAGTTTGACCGCCCGTGGATCATCGATTTCAGCCAAAGCTAAAGCGGCCTGGTATTTTAGATCCTTATCCGTGTTTTCTTCAGCAATTTGTGCCAGCACCCCAGCGACTGTTTGTTGAACATCACCAGCGCTGTCCTTGAGGGCGGCGATAAGCGGGTTCACCGCTCTTGCATCACCACTCTGGCCCAAAGCACCGGAGGCTGCCTGGCGCACGTCACCAGCACTGTCCTTGAGGGCGGCGATAAGCGGGTCCACCGCTCTTGCATCACCACTCTGGCCCAAAGCACCGGCGGCTGCCTGGCGCACGTCAACAGCGCCGTCCTTGAGGGCGGTGATAAGCGGGTCCACCGCTCTCGCATCGCCGCTCTGGCCCAGCGCCTCGACGGCTGCCCGACGCACGTCCATATCACTGTCCTTGAGGGCGGTGATAAGCGGTTCCACAGCCTGCGTATCGCCAATCTCCCCCAGCGCCTTTGCAGCCTTCTCACGCACGGAGGCATCCTTCTGATAGCTCAGTGCCTTGATCAGGCCCACGAGATTGCCTTTATCCTGCAGCTTTTCAACGTTAGGTGGTCCAAAGAGTGGCATTTTTACTTTCTCCTTTATCCATTCTACTCCTTCCGGTACACGACCCGGCCGTCAAATATCGTCAGAACCACCTCGGTCTGCGCGATCTTGTCCGGCGGGATCTGAAACACGTCGCGCGATAGCACGACCATATCCGCCCACTTTCCCGGCGCAATCGACCCCTGCACCCCCTGCCGCCCGCTCGCATATGCCGGCCCCATCGTAAAGCCGTGGACCGCCTCGGCGACGCTGATCCGCTCCTGGGGATACCAGCCATCTTCCGGCTCGCCGCTTCGATCCCGCCGCGCGACGGCGGCATAGATGCCCTCCATCGGGTTCAACGATTCGTACGGCGCGTCGGAGCCGAAGGACATGCGCGTCCCCCGGTCGAGCAGCGAGCGAAAGGCGTAGGCATAGCGCGCCCGGTGGCCCCACACGCGGTCCGCCGTCCGCCAGTCGGAGAGCACGTGCACCGGCTGCATCGAGGCGACGATGCCGTGCCGGGCCAGCCGTGGCAGGTCGTCCGGGTGGATCACCTGCACGTGCTCGATCAGGTGGGGTAGCTTGGGGGTGGTCTCTGCGTCGCGGGGGAACTTGGCGATGGCGTCGATGGTGTCGCGGATGGCCCGGTCGCCGATGGCGTGCACGGCCAGCGAGAACCCCGCCTCGTCCGCCTGCCGGGCCAGCTCGCGCAGTTCGTCCGGCGGCGTGACGGCGATGCCGGCGTTGTCCGGGGCGTCGTCGTAGGGCTCCAGCATGTGGGCGGTCCCACCGCCCATGGAGCCGTCGGCAAAGACCTTGACGTGGCCTACCCACAGCCGCTCGTCGCCAAAGCCGGGCTCCAGCCCCAGCGCGGCGGCTTCAGTGAGCGACTCGGCCGGGATCGCCATGTGGACCCGCAGGTCCAGCTCCCCCCGCCGGTTCAGCGCCTGCAGGAGCCGGAAGGACTCGCGGCCCTCGTTCGCCAGCCGCACGTCGAGCGCGCCCGTCAGCCCCAGCCGGTGGGCCTCGGCGATCGCGTCCCGCAGCCAGTGCTGCAGCGTGGCCGCGTCGGGCTGCGGGATGTGCTGCTCGACCAGGTCGATGGCGCCGAACTCGTGCAGGATGCCGGTCAGCTCGCCCTTGGCGTCCCGTTCGATCCAGCTTCCGGGCGGATCGGGTGTCTCCCGGGTGACCCCGGCCCGGGCCAGCGCCGCGCCGTTGGCCCAGGAGGTGTGCAGGTCCATGCGGCGCAGCACGACCGGCGTGTGCGGCGCGATGTCGTCCAGGTACGCCCGCGCCGGCTGCACGTCCCACAACCTCTCGTCCCACCCCCGCCCGTACACCCAGTGGCCGGGATCGGCGCTTTCGACGGCGCGCCGCACGCGGCGGCGCAGCTCGTCGATGCTATCGACGCCGTACAGGTTCACCTCGTGCCCGCGCCGCAAGGTCGCGTACCACAGGAGATGGACGTGGCCGTCGATGAGTCCCGGCAGCACCAACCGGCCCCCGGCGTCGATGACCTGCGTGCGCGGGCCGGCCAGGTCCAGCACCTCGTCGTCCTGGTCCACGGCCACGATTCGGCCGCCCGCGCAGGCCACCGCCTCCGCCCACGGGTGGGCCGGGTCGACGGTGTAGACCCGGGCGTTGTGCAGGATCAGGTCTGTTTTCACGGCCCGACCTGGATTTCGCCCAGGTCGACGCGTTGCCCTTCTGTCACCTCGATAAGACGGGGGACTCCATTGTCGGTCTTGAGGAAATCCATCTGACCTATAGAAGATAGATAGGTCAAGGCATAACTTCCGGGCTCGACGTCCTCAAAGATGAACGCTCCCGAATCATCGCACTGGGTTTGGTAGGTGATCTGGAGCTCTGTTCCACCCTCGTCTGCGCTTTCTCCGATCGCTTTCCAGAGGGCAACCTGGCCAGAAAAGGCCTGGCCGTCCTTTTTGACCAACACACCCTTCACCTGCGGTTCGCTGCTGCACGAAGTCAGGATCGATGCAACCACCATCAATCCGACCGCGCACCATAGCAATTTCTTGTTATGCATACGTCTCCTCTTCTCGTTATCTGAGCGGCTAGCCGCTACCAGCTCTATGGAACACAAAGCCCCACTTCCTGTGCGTCTTTGCGTCTTTGCGGGAGATTCCTCGGCTCCCTCCGGTCGCTCGGAATGACGGGGCGTGTGGAGATTCCTCGACTCCCTCCGGTCGCTCGGAATGACGGGGCGTGTGGAGATTCCTCGACTCCCTTCGGTTACTCGGAATGACGGGGCGTGTGGAGATTCCTCGACTCCCTTCGGTCACTCGGAATGACGGGGCGTGTGGAGATTCCTCGACTCCCTCCGGTCGCTCGGAATGACGGGGCGTGTGGAGATTCCTCGACTCCCTTCGGTCGCTCGGAATGACGGGGCGTGTGGAGATTCCTCGACTCCCTTCGGTCGCTCGGAATGACGGGGCGTGTGGAGATTCCTCGACTCCCTCCGGTCGCTCGGAATGACAAAGTGGGGTGCAGTGTCAACGCTCGTACACGACCCGGCCGTCGAATACGGTCAGCACCACCTGCGCCTGGTGGATCTCCATCGGGTCGATGGCAAAGATGTCACGGTCGAGCACGGCCAGGTCGGCCAGCTTGCCCGGCGTGATGCTGCCTAAGGAGGCCTCCCGGCCGGTGACGACCGCCGTCCCCATCGTGAACCCCCACACCGCCTCGGCCACCGTCAGCCGCTGCTTCGGGTACCAGCCGCCCGCGGGCGTGCCGTCCCGCTGCTGGCGCGTGACCGCGGCGTGGATGCCCCACAGTGGGTTGGGGTCGGACACGGGGCAATCGGACCCGAGCGCCAGCGTCACCCCGGCGTCCCACATGTCGCGGAAGGGGTAGGAGAAGCGCGCTCGCTCGCCGACCGATATGTCGGTCATGGGCAAATCGTCGATCACGTGGAGTGGCTGCACCGACGCGACGACGTTCAATCGCGCCAACTGTGCCACGTCCTCGGGGCGGATGTTCTGCACGTGCTCGATGCGGTGCGGGGCCGCCGGTCGCGCCGTCGTGCGGCTTTCTGAAGCCCTCGCCTGGCTGCCGAGCACCTGCTCGAACACGGCGATCAACTCCCGGTTGGCCCGGTCGCCGATGGCGTGGACGGCGACGGCCAGCCCGGCCCGGTCGGCCTTGGGGATCGCCTCGGCCAGCTCCGCCATCGGCGTCAGCGGCAAGCCACAATGACCGACGTCCTCGTATGGCTCCAGCATCCAGGCCGTGCGCGCCCCCTGGCCGCCGTCCGAGAACAGCTTGACGTGGCCCACACGCAGGGTGTCGTCGCCAAAGCCGGTGCGCAGCCCCAACGCGATCGCCTCGTCCAGCCGCTCGCCCGGGACGTGGGTCCACATGCGCAGCCCCACCTCGCCCGCCGCGTGCAACCGCTGCAGCGCGCGAAAGGCCGGCGGCCCGTCCGCCCCGCCCATGATGCGGTAGTCGTGCACGCCGGTCAGCCCCAGCCGGTGCAGGACCGCGAACCCGTCCCGCATGGCCTCGACCGTCTCGTCCTCCGTGGCCGGGGGGATGACGTCGCTCACCAGGTTGATCGCCAGGTCGCGCAGCACGCCGGTCGGCTGCCCGGCCTCGTCCCGGTCGATGATGCCTTCGGGGGGATCGGGCGTGTCATCCGTGACGCCCCCCAGCTCGAGCGCCCGCGAGTTGACCGACGCCAGGTGCATGTCGTTGCGCCACAGGATGACGGGGTGGTCGGGGGCCGCGGCGTCCAGCTCGACCCGCGTGGGCATGCGCGGGTCGAGCCAGCGGGTCTCGTTCCAGCCCTGGCCCAATACCCAACTGCCGGGCGGGATCTCGGCCGCCCGGCGGGCCACCCGCGCACGCACCTCGTCCAGCGATGTCGCGCCCGCGAGCGGCAGCCGGCGCAACCCCAGCGCCCAGTCATAGTAGTGAACGTGCCCGTCGGTCATCCCGGGCAGCACCAGCCGGCCTTCCAGGTCAATCACCCGGCTGCCGGCCCCGGCCAGCCCCCGGATCTCTTCGTCGTCACCGACGGCCCACAGGCGACCGTCGCGGATCGCCACGGCCGTCGCGTCGGGATAGGATGGGTCCTGGGTGTGAAAACGGCCGTTTACCAAAAAGAGCTCTGTCATTACACCTCCACTTTAGACGAGAAACCCCCGCGGAAACGGATCCCGCGGATCGAGGATGAATTGATTGACGCCGGTGATGTGCGCGCTCCCCCGCACCTCCGGCACGATGGCGGGCAGGTCGCCCACCGTCGTCTCGGCCACCACCCGGCCCTCGAACGTGGTGCCGAGGATACCCTCGTTGAGAAAGGGTTGGCCGACGGCCAGTTCGCCCCGCCGGTGCATGAGCGCCATCTTGGCGGAGGTGCCGGTGCCGCACGGCGAGCGGTCCATGTGTGCCTCGCCATAGATGACCGCATTCTTGCCCCGTCCCTGGGCGTGGCCGCCGGCGTTGTAGAACTCGGCGACGTCGATCGTGTTGATGTAGGTGCGCGTGGGATGCTGCACCGTCAACTGCTGGTTGCCCGCCGCGATGATCGCCATCCCCAGGCGGGCCAGCTCAGGCCCGTTCTCCGGCGTCAGCGCCAGCCCGATCTGGTCGACGGACACCATGGCAAAGAACCCGCCGGCGAACGAGACGTCGACCGTGATCCGCCCCAGTCCCTCCACCTCCAGTGGTTGATCGAGCGCAAAGGCGAAGGCGGACTCCATCTGGAGCGCGACCGACTCGACGCGCACCCGTCCATCCGCTCCGCCGGCTCCCGGCGGAGCCTTGCACACGCGGGCGCGGGTGTGCACCATCCCGGAGGGGGAATCGACGACGACGGCGGTCTCCGGTTCCTCGGCCGCCAGCCAGCCTGTCTCGATCAACGTCGTGACGGCCCCAATCGTGCCGTGGCCGCACATGTAGGGGTAGCGGCAGGCGTCCATGAACACGACGCCGAAGGCCGCCTCCGTGTGCACCGGCTCGGTGACGACCGCCGCGAGCATGTCCCGGTGGCCGCGCGGCTCCTGCGTCAGGAGCATCCGCACGTGATCGAGGTGCTCGCTGAGGTACAGCCGCTTGTCGTTGATCGTCTCGCCCGGGATCGGCGGCAGCCCGCCGACGACCAGCCGGGTGGGCTCTCCGGCGGTGTGGGAGTCGATCGTGAGGAGCCGGTCGGGGAATTGTTCGAGGAACTGCTGGGCGATAGTGGTAGGTTGCATTGATGGCATGGTGAGTTCACCCTCCTAACTGCGTTGACGATGTCATGTCCCACTCCCGATGAGGAGCTCACGATGAGGAGTGGAGCATCCCCAGATGCGGAACGGGCCGTTCGCACGTGGGTGTGCTCACTCCTCTTGAGCACTCGCGATGAGGAGTGGAGCATCCCCAGATGCGGAACGGGAGCCGCAAGAGCCGTTCGCACGTGGGCGTGCTCACTCCTCTTGAGCACTCGCGATGAGGAGTGGAGCATCCCCAGATGCGGAACGTGTGCTGCAGGGGCCGTTCGCACGTGGGCGTGCTCACTCCTCTTGGGCACTCCCGATGAGGAGTGGAGCATCCCCAGATGCGGAACGTGTGCTGCAAGGGCCGTTCGCACGTGGGCGTGCTCACTCCTCTTGAGCACTCGCGATGAGGAGTGGAGCATCCCCAGATGCGGAACGTGTGCTGCAAGGGCCGTTCGCACGTGGGCGTGCTCACTCCTCTTGAGCACTCGCGATGAGGAGTGGAGCATCCCCAGATGCGGAACGGGTGCCGCAAGAGCCGTTCGCACGTGGGCGTGCTCACTCCTCTTGAGCACTCGCGATGAGAAGTGGAGCATCCCCAGATGCGAAACGGGTGCCGCAAGGGCCGTTCGCACGTGGGCGTGCTCACTCCTCTTGGGCACTAAGCCGCTGCCGCGGCCGCGGGACCTCTCCTGCGCCGCCGCTGTCGCTCGGCGGAGCGCTTCGTGCCCAGGTACGCCTCCTGCACCAGTGGGTCCTTCAGCAGGTCCATCCCGCTGCCCTCGCGGATGATGTGGCCCGTCTCCAGCACGTAGGCCCGGTTGGCCACGGCCAGCGCCTTGCGGGCGTTCTGCTCGACCAGCAGCAGCGTCGTCCCTTCGCTGTTGATGTCATGGATGATGCTGAAAATCTCCGCCACCAGCAGCGGAGCCAGGCCCAACGATGGCTCGTCCAGCAACATGAGTTTCGGCCGCGCCATCAGGCCCCGGCCGATGACCAGCATCTGCTGCTCGCCACCGCTCAGGCTGCAGGCGTACTGTTGCCTGCGCTCCTTCAGGCGCGGGAAGCGCATGTAGACGTGCTCCAGGTCCGTCTCGATCCCTGCCCTGTCCCGCCGCAGAAAGGCCCCCAGGTGCAGGTTCTCCTCCACCGTCAGATTCGCAAACACCTGCCGCCCCTCCGGTACCTGGACGATGCCCCGGGCGACGACCTTGTGTGCCCTGCCGGTCAGTGGCTGGCCCTGGTAGATGATCTCGCCCGAGCGGTAGCGAATCACCGCCGATATGGCGTTCAACAGGGAGGACTTGCCCGCTCCATTCGCGCCGATGATGGTTACAACCTCTCCCTCGTCCACGTGGAGTGAGACACCCTGCAGCGCCTGGATGCCGCCGTACGCTACGTGGAGGTCCTTGATCTCGATCAGCGCCATGCTCACACCTCCTCCTCGGTTCCCAGGTAGGCCTCGATCACGACCGGGTTGGCTTGCACCTGGTCCGGCGTGCCCTGCGCGATGGTGCGGCCAAAGTCGATGACGACGATGTCGTCGGCCAGGCCCATCACCACCTCCATGTGATGCTCGATGAGCAGGATCGTCAGATTAAAGGTCTCGTGGATCTGCTCGATAAAGTCCATCAACTGCACGGTCTCGTCGGGGTTCATGCCGGCGGCTGGCTCGTCCAGCAGCAGCAGCTTGGGTTCCTGGGCCAGCGCGCGCGCGATCTCCAGCCTCCGCTGGTGACCGTAGGGCAGGTTCTTGGACATCTCGCGGGCGCGATCGGCCAGGCCCACCAGTTCGAGCAGGTTCCCGGCCCGTTCGGCCAGCGCCTTTTCCTCCCGCTGGCGGCGGGGCGTCGGGAACAACCCTTCCCAGATAGAGTAGCTGGCGTAGCGGTGGCAGGCCGTGCGCACGTTGTCGAGCACGCTGAAATCCGAGAACAGGCGGATGTTCTGGAAGGTGCGCGCGATGCCCTTTTCGGCGATCTGGTGGGTGATCTGGCCGGTGATCTCGTCGCCGTCGAAAAAGATGTGCCCTTCCGTCGGATCATAGATGCCGGTGATGAGGTTAAAGATGGTCGTCTTCCCCGCGCCGTTGGGCCCGATGATGGCGTCAAGCGCGCCCGGTTCCAGTTGGTAGGAAAAGTCATCGACCGCCCGCACGCCGCCAAAGTTCTTGGTGAGATGTTGGATTTCTAGCAGAGGCATCGTGACTATCCCTCCTCCTGCGCCGGGCGCGGTTTGGTCCACAGACCTTTGATGTTGGCCGGGGTGAGCTCCCACGACCCCATCAGCCCCTCGGGACGGGCGACCATGATCAGGACGACCAGCGCGCCGTAGGCCACCAACCGCCAGGCCTGCGCCGCCCGCAGCAGTTCCGGCAGCGACGTGAGGGCCAGCGTCCCAAGGACCGCGCCGGTCAGGCTGTGCATCCCACCAAAGATGACCATCACGATCAGCTCGGTGGACTTGACGATGCTGAACATGGAGGGCTGAATGAAACCAATGTAATGAGCCAGCAACCCCCCTGCCAGCCCGGCCAACATGGCGTTGATGGCGAAGACAATCTGCTTGTAGCGAAAAGAGTTGATCCCGATGGATTCGGCGGCCAGTTCGTCCTCGCGGATCGCCACGCAATTGCGCCCGTGGCGGGAGCGGACATAGTTGGCCACCAGCCACAGCGCGACGAGGGCCGCTGCCAGCGCGATGGGGAGATTGGTGAGAGTGGGAATACGCGGGATGCCACGGGAGCCGCCCGTGATCTTTTCCAGGTTCTCCACCAGCAGGCGCGCGGCCTCGGAAAAGCCCAGCGTGGCGATGGCAAAATAGTCCCCTTTGAGCCGCAGCGTGGGGTACCCGATCACAAAGCTGGTCAGCATGGACGTGATCATGCCCGCCAGCAGGGCGACTGCGAAAGGCACCGAGTACCGCGTGGTGAGGATGGTGGCTGTGTAGGCACCGACGGTCAGGAAACCGGCCTGGCCAAAGTTGAACAACCCGGTGAATCCCGTCATCAGCGACAGCCCCAACACCGCGAGGAGGTTGATGCAGACCAGGATCAGAATGCCGATGTAATATTCCGACATATTTACTTACCCCTTCGGCAGGTATGCCACACCCGCCCAATCCGTCTTAATCCTGCGAATCCGTGTCGATCCGTCGTTACGCTTTCTCCTCAGTAATCGTGCCCAGCAGCCCCCCGGGCCTGACGAGGATGATGATGATCATCAGCGCGTACGAGAACAGATCGCGGAAGGCCGAGGAGACGAAAGCCGCGGCAAACGTCTCGGTCACGCCCAGGACGAGCGCGCCCAACACGGCTCCCGGCAGGCTGCCCAGGCCGCCCACGACGGCGGCGATGAAGGCTTTCAGCGTCAGGATGCCCATCTGTGGCCAGACGGTGTACTTGATGCCGAACAGCACGCCCCCCAGCCCGGCCGAGGCGCCGGCCAGGAAGAACACGAATGCCACGATAAAGTCGGGGCTGATGCCCATCAGGCTGGCCACCCGCATGCTGTAGGACGTGGCCCGGATCGCGCTGCCCATCCGGGTGCCGTAGATGATCCAGGTCAAGAGCGTCACAGACACCGCCGCGATCACAAAGATGATCACGTCCAGCCGTCCCACGCTCAGATCGCCCAGCACAAAGGGGTTGATCGGAAAGACCTCCGGGTAGGTGCGAAAGGTGGGGCCGATCGTCACGATGGTGATGTTCTCCAGGAAAATCGAGGCTCCCAGTGACGAGATCATCAGGTACAAGAGCGGCGAGTTGCGCATCCGGATCGGCCGGTAGGCGAGGCGCTCGTTGATGACGCCCAGCAATCCGGCCCCGATCATCCCCAGCGGCAAGGCCAGCCAAAACGGCACGTGCAGCAACGTCAGCGCAAAGAACCCGATGTACGATCCCAGCATCAGCACGCCGCCGTGGGCAAAGTTTGAGAATTTCAGGATGCTGTAGACCAACGAGTAACCCACGGCGATCAGCGCGTACACGCTGCCGATGGAGATGCCATTGATCACCTGCTGTATGACTGTGGTCATCTGAACCTCCCCCTAGAAACTCGCGCGAACCTTGCGAAGGTTCGCATTGCCTGACCTTCGCAAGGTTTGGGGGCGAGTCTGGGAGGAGTGAAGCAAGCCCCCCCCTCCCAGACCCATCCCTTGCAGCCTGTGCCTACTCCATAGGCTCGACCGTCGTATAGTATTCGAACTCGCCGTTCTTGATCGTCATGATGACGGCCGACTTGCCGACCGGGTTGTGTGTCTCCGGGTCGATGGTGATGTTCCCGGTAAAGCCCGCCACCGGGTCCAGGCTCTCCAGCGCGTCGCGGATCTTGGCGGGGTCGGTCGAGCCCGCCTTCTCGATCGCGGCGGCCAGCACCAGCACGGCGTCGTGCGTCATGATGGCGTTGACCTGGATGTCCTTGCCGAACCGTTCCTGGTACGCCGCGCGATAGTCCTGCACGTTCTCGGCGTTCACGTTCGTGTGGTCCACAAAGTAGCACCCCTCCACCGCGGAGGCCGCCATCTCGAGCAGGGTGGGCGAGGGCCAGCCGTCGCCGCCGATGAAGGGCACCGTGATGCCCAGGTCGCGGGCCTGCTTGGCCGCCAGCGCCACCTCCTTGGCCAGGAAGGGCATGATGATCACGTCGGGCTCGGCGTCCTTGATGGAGGTGAGCTGCGCGCGGAACTCGACGTCGCCGGTCTTGAACGCCTCGTCGCCGACCAGCTCGCCGCCCAGCGCCTCCCATTGCCGCACGAAATAGTCCCGCAGGCCGACGGAGTAGTCGGAGCTGATCTCGTAGAGGACGGCGGCCTTGCGAGCGCCCAGGTCGTTGTAGGCAAAGTTGGCGATCACGGAGCCCTGGTAGGGGTCGGTGAAGCACACGCGGAAGGTGTACTGCATCAACACGCCTTCTTCTGGCTGCGTGACGCGGGGGTTGGTGGCGTAGGTGCTGATCACGGGCACCTTGTTCTCTTCGGCGATGGGCGCGACGGCGATGTTCGACCCGCTGCTGTTGGTGCCGATGACGGCCACCACGCCGTCCTGCGTGATCAACCGTTTGACCACGTTGACCGACTCCAACTGGTCGCTCTTGTTGTCATAGTCGATCAGCTCGAACTTGCGGCCGCCCAGGACGCCGCCCGCTTCGTTGATCATCTCCATTGTGAACAGCGTGCCGTTCCGGCTGGCCTCTCCCCACAGGGCCCAGTCGCCGGTGAGCGCTCCAAACCAACCCACCTTGATCGGCTCCAGGTCCTCCGCGGGAGCTTCAGCCTTGGGCGGTGCTTCCATCGGCTCGAGCACCTTGTGGAACTCGAACTCGCCGTTCTTGATCGTCATGATGACGGCCGACTTGCCGACCGGGTTGTGTGTCTCCGGGTCGATGGTGATGTTCCCGGTAAAGCCCTCGACCGGGTCCAGGTTCTCCAGCGCGTCGCGGATCTTTTCGGGGTCGGCCGAGCCGGCCTTCTCGATCGCAGCGGCCAGCACCAGCACGGCGTCGTGCGTCATGATGGCGTTGACCTGGATGTCCTTGCCGAACCGTTCCTGGTACGCCGCGCGATAGTCCTGCACGTTCTCGGCGTTCACGTTCGTGTGGTCTACAAAGTAGCACCCCTCCACGGCGGAGGCCGCCATCTCGAGCAGGGTGGGCGAGGGCCAGCCGTCGCCGCCGATGAAGGGCACCGTGATGCCCAGGTCGCGGGCCTGCTTGGCCGCCAGCGCCACCTCCTTGGCCAGGAAGGGCATGATGATCACGTCGGGCTCGGCGTCCTTGATGGAGGTGAGCTGCGCGCGGAACTCGACGTCGCCGGTCTTGAACGCCTCGTCGCCGACCAGCTCGCCGCCCAGCGCCTCCCATTGCCGCACGAAATAGTCCCGCAGGCCGACGGAGTAGTCGGAGCTGATCTCGTAGAGGACGGCGGCCTTGCGAGCGCCCAGGTCGTTGTAGGCAAAGTTGGCGATCACAGAGCCCTGGTAGGGGTCGGTGAAGCAGACGCGGAAGGTGTACTGCATCAACACGCCTTCTTCGGGCTGGGTGACGCGGGGGTTGGTGGCGTAAGTGCTGATCACGGGCACCTTGTTCTCTTCGGCGATGGGCGCGACGGCGATGTTGGACCCGCTGCTGTTCGTGCCGATGACTGCCACCACGTCGTCTTCCGTGATCAGCCGTTTGACCACGTTGACCGACTCCAACTGGTCGCTCTTGTTGTCATAGTCGACCAGCTCGAGCTTCCGGCCGCCCAGCACGCCGCCCGCTTCGTTGATCATCTCGATCGTGAACAGCGTGCCGTTCCGGCTGGCCTCTCCCCACAGGGCCCAGTCGCCGGTGAGCGCTCCAAACCAACCCACCTTGATGGGCTCCATCTCCTCGGCCGCCGGGGCTTCCTCCGGTGCCTCTTCTGGTGCTTCCGCGGGTGCCTGGGTCGGCTGCGGCCCGCAGGCGACCAGGCTGGCCAGCGTGGACAGCACCACCACCAGTCCCAACGTGAACATCGTCCATTTCTTGTGCATCTCTCTCCTTGCTCCTTTCATATCATTAGCGTCGTATCGTGAGCGTTCTAGGGCAATCTCCGGGGTTCGGAGATTGACAGCGGGTGATCCGATTTATCTGCAATGTAACGTATATCTGGTGTTGACACCTCCTCTCCGCCTCTGCCGGGCTTTCAGACGTCGGCACCCAGCGCCAACGAAATTTCACGCGCGGCCTTTATCACCATGGGAGCCAGGACCTGCTCCAGCTCCTGGCGGGATGCGCGGGCAGTCGGAATCGATATGTTGACCGCGGCCACGATGTCGCCGCTGCGATCTCGGACCGCGGCTGCCACCGCGCGCAGGCCCGCGACCAACTCTTCGTCGTTGATGGCATAGCCCAGCCCGCGCACCTTATCCAGCTCGGCCACCAGCGCGTCGAGCGTGGTGATGGTGTTCGGCCCCATCTTCCGGTACGGGCCCTCACCCAGCAGCTCACACAGTTCCTGTCGGGACAGGTCGATCAGTTGGATTTTGCCCATACAGGTGCAATGGACGGGCAGGCGGGACCCCAGGTGCAGATTGGCGCTGACGATCTGGCGGGTCCTGTGCCGCGCGACGTAGACGATCTCTGCCCCGTCGCGGATGGTCATGTTCGTCGTCTCACCGCACTCGGCAAACAGGGCCTTCAGGTAGGGCTGGGCGATCTGGGCGACCTCCAGGCTGTTGATCGTGGCGAAGCCCAACTGCAGCACCCGCAACCCGGGACGGTACAGTTTCGTCTCGGGGTCTCGCTCCAGGTAGCCGAGCTTTTGCAGCGTATGGATAAAGCGGAACGCCGTGCTTTTTTCGAGCCCCACGGACGCGGTAATCTCGGTCAGACTCAGGCTGGGGGATTCCTCGGAGAAAGCCTCCAGGATCTGTAGACCGCGACTCAGGGCTTCGACGTAGTATCTGCCTTTGCCCATAAGGAGGAGCGTTGCAGGCTTATATGAACGGCACGGTGAAACGATTCACCAGGACAACGGGACGGGCAGTTGAGACTTGCGAGCAGAAGAGAAGTGCCCCAACGCACTAGAGGGGTTTTACTCAACGAAACAGAGTTTCTCTTATGGGGTCTTATTATACCAAGGTCTACAGGTGTGTCAAGCCAGGTGCCAGGCACTTTTTCCAGGCAATTCAAGACCTGGTAGTCCCCCTGTAGAGTGTTGTTGGACCACCGTGTCCTATTTGTGCTGTTCTGCTCGCGCCGGATAGCCATATCCGGCGGTTGAGACGGGATCTGGCGATCCCTTGAGAGCAACAACACCCAAGGGGAGCACTACCCAAGACCTAAAGCGGCTGTTTGTCAAAGCCATGCTTGTCTCAAAATGCAAGTGCCTGGCACCTGACCGAAAACCGATTTGCATGACTCGCCCTGTTGTACTACAATAGCCATGCAAAAAACCTCGTCGCTTTCCTAAAGCCCGAGGCAACGGCCAGGGCAGGCGTGTCGCCCCAACGGCCTGGATGCAGCGACTACGCCCGCCGGCTGTAAGCTCTGGCGGGTGTTTTTATAGTGGAAGCACCAGAGATATCCGTGGCACAAGGTAGCCCATGATGACCCACACCTACGCCCCCGGGAGCGTCATCCGCAACCGGTCCCGCCTCTGGCGCGTGGATGGGCAGGAGGGCGACGTCCTCGTCGCCACCGCTATCGACGGGCAGGAGGGCGACGTCCTCGTCGCCACCGCCATCGACGGCGGGGAGGCGGCGCAGACCAGGTTCTACGTCCCCTGCGAGGACATCCGGCCCGGCTGCCTGGAGCCGCCTTCGCCAGACATTGTGGGCTACCCCTCCGCTCAGGATCTCCTCCTGCGCGCCTACCGCCTCAGCCTGCTCCACGGCACCGCCCCCCTGATCAGCCTGCAGCGCAGCCGCGTCATCCCCAAGGACTATCAGCTCGTGCCGGTCGTGATGGCGCTCGAGATGCCCCGCGTGCGCATGCTCATCGCCGACGACGTGGGGCTGGGCAAGACCATCGAGGCCGGGCTCATCGTCACCGAGCTGCTGGCCCGCCAGATGGCCGCCCGCGTGCTGATCATCGTCCCCGCCAACCTGCGGGAGCAGTGGCGGGAGGCGCTCGACTATTTTTTCCACATCCCGGCCCGCGTCATCTCGACGCGCCACCGGCGGGAGATGGAGCGGGAGCTGCCCGCCGGCGCCAACCCCTGGGAGCACTATCGCTTCTTGATCACCTCGGTCGACTATGCCAAGCAGCCGGGCGTCAAGAACCAGATCCTGGAGCAGAAATGGGACGTCGTCGTCATCGACGAGGCCCACCAGGTGGCCAAGCCCCACCAGGCCGGGCCCGATCAGCGGGTGCGGATGGATCGCTGGGAGCTGGCCGAGGCCTTGGCCGCCAACTGTCGCGTGGGGCATCTTTTGCTCCTGACCGCCACGCCCCACAACGGCTACACCGACTCCTTCGCCAGCCTCCTGCGCATGCTCGATGTGGGGGCCGTGACCGGCCCGGTCCACGCGCCCCGGATCGTGCGCCCGGTGGCCGAGCGGTACGTCTGCCAGCGGCGGCGGGAGGACGTCGAGGCCTGGTTCCAGGACGACGCGGCACGCGGACGTGCCGTCAGCAGCCCTTTCCCCAGGCGGGACCAGGACGAGGTCATCGTCCCGCCGACGGTCTACGAGATGGACGCGGTCCGCGCCGTCGAAACCTACGGCCAGCGCGTGCTGCAACAGGCGTCCGCCGGCACCGTCCAGGCGCGCACGCTGGCCGGTTGGACGGTCATGCATCTCCACAAGCGGGCGCTCAGCTCGCCCGAGGCGCTGCGCTGCTCGCTCCGCAACCGCCGCGAGCGATTGAAGCAACGGCTTGAGCAGCAAGAAACCAGGGTTTTTCTGGAAACCCTGGTTTCTGACGAGGCCACGATCTCACCCGAAGTCGCCCGCGCCAACGTCCTGGACGAGGACACCGGCGAGCGGCTGACCGACAAGGAGGCCGGCCAGCGCACCGAGCGCGTGGTCTACGGCTCGCCGGACGAGATCCGGGCCGAACTCGAGCTCCTGGAGGAGGTGCTGGAGAAGGCCCAGAAGGTCACACCGCGCCGCGACAGCAAGCTGCAGAAACTGCTCGACACCGTGCTCCGCCAGCAGTTGGCGGCCGACCCCAAGGTGGTGATCTTTTCCCGGTACGTCGACACGATGAACTACCTGGCCGGGCAGATCGGGCGCGACGAGCGCTACACCCACGCTACCGTCCTGACCATCCATGGGGGGCTGAACGAGCGCCAGCGGCGGGAGGTCTTTATGGCGTTCGAGCGGGCGAAGGTCGGCGTCCTCGTCGCCACCGACGCCATCTCCGAGGGGATCAACCTGCAGCACGCCGCCGCGCAGGTGATTCATTACGAGCTACCCTGGAACCCCAACCGCCTCGAGCAGCGCAACGGCCGCGTCGATCGCTTCGGCCAGCGCCGGCCGGTCGTCACCGTGCGCACGATGGTGATGGACGAGACGCTCGACGCGGCCATCCTGAAGGTGCTGGTCGAGAAGGCGGCCCAGATCCGGCGGGATTACGGCTTCTCCCCGCCCTACTTTGGCGACGAGACCAGCATCCTGGACCTGCTGGAGCAGCACGACGTCACGCTGGGACCGAAGCAGCTCAGCCTCTTTGACTCATCTCCCTCTCCCTCCCGGGGAGAGGGGCGGGGTGAGGGTGGGGCCGGAGGTGAGGGTCAAGATCCCTTCTCCCAGGACACGCTGGAACGCATCAAGGGGGACAGTTTCTACGGCCAGACCCACGTCACCCTGCCCGAGATCGAGCGCCGGCTGGCAGAGACCGCGGCCACCGTCGGCTCGCCCGAGCAGATTCAGCGGTTCGTGTTCAGCGGGCTCGACCGCTTCGGTTGCTCGGTCACTGAGAATGCCGATGGCTCCTGGCGCATCGCGATCGCCGAACCGGTGCTCCAGACCGCCTCCGTCGGGGCCGTCATCGAGCGGGCGACCTTCGACCCCGAGTGGGCGCTGGACGACCCGGACCTCACGCTCCTGGACGTGGGGCACCCGCTGGTGCGACAGTTGATCGAGGCGGTGAAACAACAAGCGTTCGTAGTAGGCGCTTTAGCGCCGTCTTCGCATTACGGCCGCACGGCCTACGTCGTCACGCCGGACGTGGAGGAGATGACGGCGCTGTTCCACCTGCTGGCGCGGTACGTGGTCAACACCGACCCGACGTCGATCGTGGAGGAGTTACTGCCGGTAGGAGTACCGGTGTACGGCGGAGAGTGGGATGTGCTCGAGGGTCAGCATGCGTCATTCACCGGTGAAGAAGCCCAGCGACTGCTGGAAGTGCAACCCAGCGCGGAGACTCGCACCCTGTCCGAGGTGCGGGAGGTGCTGGCCGATGCGCTGTCCATCCAGGGACTGGAGCGTCTGCTGGAGGACGCGGTGGAGGCGCGACGAAAGGAACTGGTGGCCGAGCGGCGCAGTATGCGGCAACAGATGGAACAACGGGAAGGTGCGCAGGCAGCCGAATGGCTGCACGGGATTGATGATCTGTCGCCTGGAAGTTTCGACTTGTTGGCTGTGACGGTGTTGTGGCCAGAGTGAGGCCGTGATCGCTCGTGAAAACTTGTCTCACGACACTACCTGGATTATAATTCGGGAAGAATTTCCGAAATTCTTCCCTGGAGGTTAGGTTATGACCACGATGACCGTCCAAATCCGGCGCAAGGGCGTCATCACCCTGCCCGTAGAGCTGCGCCGTCAGTACAATCTGGACGAGGGGGACGTCTTTACCCTGGTGGATCTGGGGGATGGCTCCTTCCTGCTGACCCCTCGAGTCTCTCAGGTAGCCCGGCTGGGGAACCAGGTGGCTCAGTTGATGGAGGAGGGGGACGTGACCTTGGACGAGATGCTGGAAGCATTGGACCAGGAACGAGAGACCTATTACCAGGAACACTATGCCCAGACCTGATCTCTTCCTGGATAGCAGTGCCCTCTTCGCTGGCGTCGTCTCCTCCGGCGGAGCAGCCCGGGCGTTGCTTCTCCTGGCGGAGGCGGAGCTTGTCACGCTGACCATCTCTGAGCAGGTGGTGGCGGAGACGGAGCGAGCCCTGGCCCGTAAGGTGCCCCGCGCCCTGGCGTACTGCCGGGAGGCCCTCCGCAGCACCGGTCTGCGCATCGTGCGCGACCCTTCCCCGGGAGAAGTCGCGGCCTATGGGGACATCATTGCCCATCGAGCGGATGTCCCTATCGTCGTTGCGGCGATGAAAGCGCAAGTGGACTATCTGGTCACGCTCAACCGGCGGCATTTCCTGGATGACGCGAGCGTGGCCGCCCGGTCGGGGTTGCGCATTGGTACACCTGGGGACGCGTTGGCCTGGGTGCAGGAGCAGTTAGCGCGGGAAGCCAATTGACCACATCCATACCCGGGTTTCGAGTTTTCGAGCTTTACGTTTCACGCTCTTACGTGGTGAGGCACTATGACTATCACAACCCATGTCACCACCTCCGGCGGCCTGATCGCCGCCGCCTTCATCGAGAACATCCGCCAGCCCGGGGTCGAGCCCGAATCCTTCGCCCTTGGTTCAGTTGGGCTCACCACAGGCCCCTGGTCCAACCCGCCCAAGAGCCCTGGTGATCTCGAGGACGACGTCGCCGCCGCGTGGGAGTTGCTGATCGAGGCTGGGACGCCATCCACAGCGAAATCCACTTCCAGCCAACGGGCCCTGGCCGCGCGCCCGTAGTGGGGCGCACGGCCTACGTCGTCACGCTGGACGTGGAAGAGGTGACGGCGCTGGTCCACCTGCTGGCGCGGTACGTGGTGAATACGCAACCGAGCTCGATCGTGGAAGAGTTGCTGCCGGTGGCGGTGCCGGTGTACGAGAGTCCGCCGTCGGCCGCCGGCGGTCAGCAAGTCGCCCGGTTGCTGGATGCACGACCCAGTTCCCAGACCCGCACGGAGGCGGAGGTGCAGGAGACACTGGCCGACGCGCTGGCGATCGAGGGACTGGACGAATTGCTTGAGGCCGCGGTCGAGGCGCGGCGGCGGGAGCTGGTGGCCGAACGGCGGCGAATGCGAGACCAGATGCAGGCAGTAGAAGGTTCTCAGCCAGCCGAGTGGCTGGAGGGCATCGACGACCTGTCGCCGGGCAGTTTCGATCTGCTGACGGTGGCGGTGTTGTTCCCGGGCAAATGAAGGAGGCGAAGATGAAGACCCGCACTCTGCTGTATCGTTTCTTGTCCATCGTGACGTTGTTGGCTTTGCTCCTGCCGCTATCACCAACGCTGTCTTCAATGGCGCGACGAGAACCCTCGACAGCACCAATGACGATCCTGCCCAACTGTGCTGAGTTCGATGGTCCGACGCCCGGCGAGCAAGCGAAAGTGAAAGCTACAGTGCAAGTCACGAGTGACGACCCTCTGTTGCCATTGGATGGATACGATGAGTTCGTCTATCTGCCGCTCACCCTCAACAACTATCCTAGCATGCTCACTATCCCCGCTGGCGAGTTCCAGATGGGCTGCGACGACAGCAATCCCAACGAGGACTGCGACAGCGGCGAGCAGCCACTGCACACCGTCTACCTGGATGTCTACGCCATAGACAAATACGAGGTGACCAACGCCCAGTACGCCGAGTTCCTGAACGTGATGGGCAACCAGGAGGAGGAGGGCGACACCTGGCTGCACGCCGAGGATTGGAGAGTGCGCATTCATCAGAACGGCGGTGTCTGGCAGGTGGATGCCGGTTACGAGGATGACCCGGTGATCGAGGTGACCTGGTACGGCGCGCGCGCTTACTGTGAGTGGCAGGGCAAGCGCTTGCCCACCGAGGCGGAGTGGGAGAAGGCCGCCCGTGGTAGCAGCGACACGCGTATGTACCCCTGGGGGAATGAGAGCCCCGACTGCTCGCGACTGAACTATAGTTACTACAGCGGCAATCCCTGCAGATACTGCGTGGGCGACACTACGCCGGTGGGCAGCTATCCCAGCGGGGCCAGCCCCTACGGGGCGCTGGATATGGCCGGCAACGTTTTGGAGTGGGTGAATGATTGGTACGACGGCCACTACTACGACGTTTCTCCCTACAGCAACCCGCCCGGCCCGGCCATCGGCGGCTACAAGGTGTTACGCGGAGGCGGCTGGATCAACCCTTCGTACTACGTCCGCGTGGCGCACCGCCACCCCAGCATCCCCGGCTCGACCTGGGGCTGCCTTCCCATCGGGTTTCGGTGTGCTGGTGTTGGGCCAGGACAGTGAACCGCTGAAGTGCTGAGGGGCGCTGATGGCGCTGAAACGGCTCAACGGACTCAGCGATTCCAGGATACCATCTATCTCACCCAAGACTGGAGGATACGGGTGCTATCGTTTGGGAGCAGCTTCCAGAGCAATGGGACGCCGCCTGCAGCAGGATACCGGTGGCTGATGGCCGCAGAGAGAACCACGGATGAAGAAATACACGATGGGGATGTGTATGCTGGGCGCCGTTCAATCGGCCGGTGGGTGCCAGCCTGCTCTGACCCAGCGGCGGCGGGCGCGACGCAAGGGAGCGCGGTTCAGCTTGAGCGTGACCCGCTGGCGATTGTGGGTCAACGTGGAGGAGACGTGGCAACCCAGGGAGAGCAAACCGTGACCAACGGGGCAGCATCGGGGGCGGAGCGAAACGATGGACGACGAGTCTAAACACACAGTCGTTACCGAAGAAGAGGAACTGGTCGCTGAATTGGACCTGCTGGGCATCCGTTACTTGTCGCGTCAGTCCTCCTACCAGGCCAACCAGGTGCGCTCCCCAGAGAACCTCCTGGCCGACCTGGTACGGCAACCGCATGCCCGCGTCCGTGCTGCCGTGATTGCCGTCCTGCTCTCCCACCCCGAGTATGCGGAAGCCGTGCCTGCTGCATTGAGGCGACTTTCATCTCGGGACCGCTTAACCTTGCAGTCCTTCTATACGGCAGCCGTGCTTCTCCAACAGGAGTACGCCGACCGGCTGCGACCTCTCGTAGGGGAGCGCTGGCGGTGGCTGCCCGATCTCTTGTCGAAGGAACTGGGCTTGCCCACCGAGGGAGCGCCCCGCGAGAGACTGAGACTGTTGGATCGCGAACTGCGGCACCGAACGCAAGCGGCGGTGAACTGGATGGGCACCTATGAACAGGTGGTGCAAAAGCTCAACCATTCGGAGGCTTGAGGAAAGCGGCCGATGACCTCTCACATCACCACCTCCGGCGGCCTGATCTCCGCCGCCTTCATCGAGAACATCCGCGGGCCGGTCTCCCGCCAGCGCGGGGTCGAGCCCGAGTCGTTCGCCCTTCCTTGGGCCGCCCCCCCAAAGACCCCCGCCGCGCTGGAGGAGACCATCGCCACCGCCTGGGAGCTTCTGCTAGAGCGCTGGGACGCCGTCCATAACGATCTGCCGATGATGAATGTCTCGGAGGTCCGCTCCCGCTGGCTTCTGCCCCTGTTCGAGCTGCTCGACTTTGACCCCGTCTACCTGCGCAGCGACACCGTCCTGGACGAGGCCGGCAAACTCCGCTATCCGCTCTCCCACCGGGGCTGGGACAGTCAGGGGCCAGGGGGCATGGGTCCTGTGCTCCATTCCGTCGCTCCGTCCCAGGATCTGGACGGGCGGATGGCCGCCGGCCGGGACATCAAGGCCAAATCCCCCCACGACATGCTCCAGGCCTTCCTCAACGCCAGCCCTGCCGACCTGTGGGCCGTGCTCTCCAACGGCATTTTCCTGCGGCTCCTGCGCGACTACCACCATACCTTCACCCGCGGCTACGTCCAGTTCGATCTCGAGTCCATCTTCGAGACCCGCAACTATGGCGACTTTCGCGCCCTCTACCGCCTCTGCCACGCCAGCCGCTTCATCCCACTCCCCTCTCCCTCTGGGAGAGGGGCCGGGGGTGAGGGTGGCCAGGGGGGTGAGGGGGGGATGCCTCTCGAGCAATTCTACAAGGACTCGATCGCCACCGGCATCAAAGTGGGCGAGGACCTGCGCGGCCAGGTCCGCCAGGCCATCGAGACGCTGGGCAACGGCTTCCTGGATGGCGAGTTGATCCGGCTGTTCACAGGCCAGAGTACTTCCAATGCTCCCTCCTCCCTGATCCACCAATACTACGCCGAGATCCTCCACGTCATCTACCGCATCCTGTTCCTCCTCTTTGCCGAGCAGCGCGGCATGCTGCCCGGCCGCAACTCGCTCTACGCCGAGAGTTACTCTATCGCCGCGCTGCGCGCCCGCGCCGAGGGCGACATCCCCCTCAAGATGACGGGCGAAGCCCGCTTCGCCCACGCCGATCTGTGGCACGGCCTCAAGGTCACCTTCCGCATGGTGCGCGAGGGCGTGCCCGACCTGGGCCTCTTTGGCTACGACGGCGTCCTCTTCGATAAAGACCAGACCCCCATGCTGAACAGCACCCACACCATCCGCAACAGCGACCTCCTCCGCGCGATCCGTGCTCTCACGCTCATCGAGCGCGAGCGCGTCCTCCAGCGCATCTCCTACGCCGACCTGGGCGTCGAGGAACTGGGCTCGATCTATGAGAGCCTGCTCGACTATACGCCGCGCGTCACGGCCGGGCCGGAGAACGTGGATGGCCGCGAGATTCCGGCCCACACCTTCTTCCTCGACCCGCGCGGCTCGGAGCGCAAGACCACCGGCTCCTACTACACCCACCCGTCGCTCGTCAACGAGCTGATCAAGAGCGCGCTCCTGCCGGTGGCGCGGGACCGGCTCGCGGCCGCGGGCTTGCCGGTGATCGAGGAGGACGCCATCGGCGAGGCGACGGCGGGCCTCCTGACCGACTATGCGGGCCTGACCGGCGAGCAGTGCGCCGCCGGCGAGGCGGCCCTTCTCTCGGTCAAGGTCTGCGACCCGGCGGCGGGCAGCGGCCACTTTCTCGTCAAGGCGAACAACGCGCTGGGGGCCGAGCTGGCCCGCGTGCGCACCGGCGACGAGTACCCGACTGAAGCAGAGATCCAGGCCGCCAGGCGGGATGTCCTGGCCCACTGCATCTACGCCGTCGACGTGAACCCGATGGCGGTCGAGCTGTGCAAGGTGAGCCTGTGGATCAACGCCAGCGTCGCCGACAAGCCCCTCAGCTTCCTCGACCACCACATCAAGTGCGGCAACTCGCTGATCGGCGCGACGCCGGAACTGATGGACAAGGGCGTGCCCTACGAGGCGTTGCCCCCGGCATCACCGGCAACGACCGGGACGTGGCCAACCGGGTCCGCGCCCAGAGCCGCCAGGAGCTGCGCGACTTTGAAGAGGGCGGCGGCTACCAGCCGGCCCTCTTCCGTGTGCGTGTCTACGAGCCGACCGGTGAGGTGCGGGAGGCATACCTGTACGTCAGCACGCTGGCCGAGGAGGAGCCCAAGGCGGCGCGCGAGCGGTACGAGGAGTATCGCTCCGCCGGCCGATACCGCCACCGCAAGCTGGAGGCCGATTTCTGGACCGCCGCTTTCTTTTGGCCGCTGCCCAAGGGTGGTATTCATCCTGAGCTTGTCGAAGGATGGGCGCCGACCCACGGCGAGTTCCAGCGGTTGCGCGGCGAAGGAGCCGGGGCACTGCCGCCAGAAGCGCTGGAGCAGATCGAGGCACTGGCCGACCAGCACCGCTTCTTCCACTGGCACGTGGAGTTCCCCGACGTCTTTCCCCCCTCTCCCTCTGAGGGAGAGGGGCAGGGGGTGAGGGTGGGGGGCTTCGACGTCGTGCTGGGCAACCCGCCATGGGAAATGGTGGAGCTAAAGGAACGAGAGTTCTTTGAGTTTCGCGATCCGCGTATTGCCAGAGCTCGGAACAAAACAGAAAGAGAGCGGTTAATCAAGAAGCTGAAGAAGGACCGCCCGGAACTGGAGCACGAATTCCTTCACGCGGTTCGTGTCAGTGATTGTGAGAAGTTGTACTTGAGAGAATCTGGAAGATATCCCCTTATGGCGCGAGGGCGAATTAATACGTATATGGTCTTCACAGAGTTGTCACGAGGGTTGATCGCTGATGACGGGCGTGTTGGGATTATTGTACCCAGTGGGGTAGCGACTGACGAACCGACACAGTACTTTTTCAAAGATATTGTACAAAAGGGGTCTTTGGTAAGCCTATACGACTTCGAGAATCGAGAGAAGCTCTTCTCTGGTATAGATAGCCGGATGAAGTTCGGTTTGCTGATTCTTGGTGGACAGAAAGTCTCAGTGCCGGAGATCGACTTTGCTTTCTTTCTCACTCGAGTTGACCAACTTGGTGATGAGGATCGTTGTTTCTCACTGACCAGTGAAGACCTTGCGCTCATCAATCCTAACACCCAGAACTGCGCCGTGTTTCGCAGAAGAAGGGACGCCGAGCTTGTGAAGAAGGTCTACCGAACCTGTCCTGTGCTGGTGAACGACCAAACCAACCAGAACCCTTGGGGCGCGAACGTCTTCAGGATGTTCATGACAACCAGCGACTCACATCTTTTCATCCCGGCGGATGCTCTTAGTCGCCAAGGGCATACTCTGCAAGCGGGCAATGTCTATGTGGGTGATGGTGAAGCATTCCTGCCACTCTACGAGGGCAAGATGTACTATCAGTTTGACCATCGCTTTGCGAGTATCCTCGTGGATGAAGCCAGATTGACAAGGCAGGCGCAACCCGAGTCCACGAAGTTGGACCAGTATCGAGATCCATTCTATTTCCCGTTTCCTCGCTATTGGGTGGATGCCTCCGAGGTGTGTGCTAAGCTTGAGGGACATTGGGAAAGACGCTGGCTGATTGGTTTGAAGAAAGTCACAAGTCCAACTAACGAAAGGACAGTCTTAGCCACAGTACTGCCTTGGGTAGCTGTCAATGACTCTATCCCGCTTCTGCTAGTACAGGACGATGTTACTGCCCGAGAGGTCTGCGGCTTGATCGGTGACCTGAATGCTTTCGCGTTAGATTACGTGTGTCGCCAAAAGCTGGGGGGTATCAATCTGAATACGTTTGTGATAAAACAGCTTCCTGTCTTGCCCTCCGACCGCTACACCCCCGACCTCCTCGACTTCATCGTCCCCCGCGTCGTCGAGCTCACCTACACCGCCTGGGACCTCCAGCCCTTCGCCCGGGACGTCCTGGACGAGGTCGGCGCGGAGACGTGGGCGCGCTGGTTCGCCGCTGCGCCCGTCCACACCTCCCCGCCCCCACACTCCCATACCCCCACTCCCGCCCCCTTCATCTGGGACGAGGAACGCCGCGCCATCTTGCGCGCCGAGCTGGACGGGCTCTACGCCCATCTCTACGGCCTCACGCGCGAGGAGCTGGACTACATCCTGGACACCTTCCCCATCGTGCGGCGGAAGGATGAGGAGCGGTGGGGGGAGTATCGGACGAAGCGGATGGTGTTGGAGATGTATGATGAACTCCAAGTCAATATCGCACGAATAAGGGGTACCGTATGAGCTTTGACTATAAGCTGCTTGGCAAGAAACTTCGGGAGGCACGCGAAAGCCTGCTTATGAAGCCCCAGGAAGTTGCTCAACATTTGCAGATCGCACCAGATGAATATCTTCGCATAGAATCTGGTGAACAACAGGCGACGGGTGATCAAATAGTCTTTCTGGCCACGTTGTTCCGCCGGGACTTCCGGTACTTCGTCACAGGAGATTACCCTTCAGCAGAATCTCAAATCCAAGAGATGTTCCGTCAGAACGCGACCCTCTCGAAGCGTGACAGACTCTCGATTCAAGAGTTCGCTCGTCTATGTGAACACGAAGCCTTTCTTCAAAGCTTGTTGGGTGCCGAGCAAGTGGCCCCTCCGGACTATAGCCAGCACCCATTCGGACACAATCACTACAAGAGGCAAGGAGCAGAAGTTGCCATTCTAGAACGAGACCGACTTTTGTTGGGGAGGCAACCCATCGCTGACATCTTTAAGATAATGCGCCGCCAGGGAATAAAGGTCTTCAAGCGACAACTAGAGGACCACAACATATCTGGCCTGTACTTGTGGCATCCTGTTGCTGGTCATTGTGTGCTGGTTAACTATTCGGACGATTTGTACCGCCAGAACTTCTCAGCTGCCCACGAGTACTGCCACGTTTTGTTTGACTCTGCTAGAGGGCAACGGGTTAGTTACTGGGCACAAGCACAAGACGGGCGAGAGTTGGAGTGGAGAGCTAACAGCTTCGCGGGAAGCTTTCTGGTTCCTCAAGAACGACTAGAGAAAGACTACCGTCCTATGACTAACTATGATGAGTGGCTAGATTTCATCCCAAGTGTTGCCAGGCGTTTTGGCGTTAGTTCGCAGGTTGTTGTAATACGATTCGCAGAGATGCACTGGCTCGAAGATACTCTCAAGAATAGACTTCTTAAGGACAAACGTCTGGTGATCAAGGCCGAGGAGAAATTCGACCCGGAGATTCCCCTCGATCTGCCGCCAGGCACAAAGGAGAGATTAACACAGGCAATACGCAATGGTCTATCCTGGCACTTTCTTCAACTGTGCGCCGAGACATATCGACGTGGCGACATCACCTATCACAAAGTGCTGGAAATGCTGTTCCTGCCAGTCGAAGAAGGAGTTGCGCTTTTGAATGAGATTCCCATGTTCATTGAGGTAAGTCAGCCGTGAATAAGGTGGTCGCTATCGACACCTGTGCAATAATCCATCTGATGCACATCGATGGGTTCAGACTGCTTGAGGCGCTAAAATACTCCACCCTAACGACTGTGTTTGTGCAATTAGAGTTCGACCAGGGGCATGAGGACAGCCGCGACTATTTTTACTTCTTGATCGAAAAGAAGAAAGTCCATAAGATCGTTTTGGATGTAGAAGATCTGATAACGATGGCGAATCTGCCCAAGTCGAGACAGGCCAGTGACGCTGAGCTATCGTGTTTTGTAGTCGCGCAGCGCATAGGTTGCCGAACGATGACCGATGACGAGAACGCCATCAAGTTTGCCCGGAACCACCTTGACATTGGCTTGAGCGGTATCCTCCGGTTGGTGGATTTACTCTTTGAGGCCTATGAGGCTTATCTGTTGGGCGACCACGACTTGCGTTCGATGCAGCAAATACTGGAGGACAACAAATTCAGAATCAAGATGGATTTAGCCACTGAAGCAGCTAGAAGGCGCCTGATATCGTCACCAGGGATGTATTCAAGGCAATAGGGTGGGATCAATCGGCCCGCCTCCCAGACACCTTCCCCGTCGTACGCTGGAAGGGCGAGAAGTATGGGGAGTATCGGACGAAACGGTTGATCCCGGGGCAACATAAGGTCCGAGAGAGGAAATCCAGTTAGACGTTTGCACAGATGGGATAACGAAAGATGCGAGGGAAAGGAGCATAGGCACTATGCCTTGGAGGGAAGGACTTTTAGAAGATCAGATACGTGCTGCTCAACACATAGGGCACCATGCTCGTCTTCTGGCTGGTCCTGGGACGGGCAAAACACGTACCTTGACGCGAAGGGTCTTGGCCTTGATCTTGGATCACGGTGTTGAGTCTCAGAGAATACTTGCTCTCACTTTTACCAGAGTAGCTGCATTTCAGCTACGCCGAGAAATCCAGCAAGCTCTTCAGCTCCTAGACACAGAGACACCACGTGTATCAACCCTCCATAGCTTTGCGCTGCGGCAGTTGCTCCGGAATGCCGACCGGATCGAGACGCTCCCACAGCCGTTGCGGATCGCAGATGATTGGGAAGAGCGGCATATCATTCAGGAAGACATAAAAGCACGTCTCCAGCGACCACGGATCAGCGAGATCCAAGACCTTTTCGAGCGGCTCTCCGCAGATTGGGAAACACTCAGGAGGGATGCCCCAGATTGGGAAACGTTATTCCCCGATCCTGCTTTCCTCGGAGCGTGGCAAGAGCATCGCAGGATATTTGGCTATACGCTTCGGGCGGAACTGGTTTACCAGCTTAGGCGCGCTCTGAATCAATATCCAGACTTCGATCTCGAAGACGATTTCCAGCACGTGCTCGTTGACGAATATCAAGACCTCAATGCTTGTGATCTTGAAGTTATTCGAGAGCTGTCCAGGCGAAGGTGCGAGATCTACGCAGCAGGCGATGACGATCAAAGTGTCTACGGATTCAGATACGCTGAACCAGAAGGAATTCGTCGGTTCACAGATGACTATCGTCCATGCGAGGACCTTTCACTGCAGATTTGTCACCGCTGCGACCGCTCTATTCTGAGGATCGCAGAGTTCGTCGCGAATCTCGATGTTGACCGTCTGCAAAAGAATACGAGACCACGTGACAATGCCGCTGAAGGAGAGTTACATCTACTTCACTTTATTGATCAGCACCACGAGGCCAACGGGATCGCCCAATTGTGTCAGCACTTGATCAATACTGAGGGTATAGGGCCGGATCAGATCCTTATCTTGCTCCGCAGTGACCGACACCGGGCTCTGTCATCAGTTTTGCAAGAAGCCCTGACCCAGATAGGCGTCAATGTGGCAGAATACGCCGAATCCAGTCCCTTGGACACTAATGAGGGTAGACTTGTACTTGCATTGCTTCGCCTGTTGGTACACAGGGAGGACGATCTGGCGTGGAGGACGATTCTGCAGTTACACAGGGGAATAGGTCCAGGCAGTCTCAGATCTGTGCAGGACTGGGCGCGGAGTAACCAAGTCCGCTTTACAACTGCTTTGCAGGCAGTCAAAGAGAACCCTGCACGGGTAGAAAGAGTCGGCGGGAGAGTTGCCCAGGCAATCATTGAATACGAAGCTCTGTTGGAGGGATTGTCCCAGGGCGATCCTCTCTTAGATGAGCAAATACAAAGAACGACTCAACAGGCCATAGCCGACAACGAGCAACGGGAAAAGGTCGTAGACTTCCTAGGCACCATTGTCGAGGAGACAGGCGCGGAATCACTAAATAAACTGGTGAATGCACTCGGTGCCTCTTTGGATGCAGCCGAGCAAGAATTGACGAGGGGCGCGGTCAACATCTTGACAATGCACAAAGCCAAGGGTTTGAGTGCAGACGTGGTCCTAATCGTTGGTGCTGAAGACGAGTTCATACCTGGCAGAAACGAAGGGCAACGGGAAGGGGATGAACGGAGGCTTCTCTTTGTTTCTATGACCCGCGCCAGACATCGCCTGTTCATTAGCTATTGTCGGAGGCGTATTGGACACCAGGCTCACCTGGGAAGAGAAAGCGGGAGACAAAGCAGATCCCTGACCCGGTTTCTTAGAGATGTGCCTATACGAGCGGAAGATGGCGCCGCTTATGTCTCCCATATGGTCCATCAGGGAAGTTGATTCGTGCTCTCTCTTCATTACCCCATCGGAGGCCTAATCACCTGTAAGAGCGAGGTTCTCTCCTGCTAAAACACCGAGGCTTTGGCGACCTCACGCGCGAGGAACTGGCCTACATCCTGGACACCTTCCCCATCGTGCGCAGGAAGGATGGGGAGCGGTATGGGGAGTATCGGACGAAGCGGATGGTGTTGGATGCGTATGGGAGGCTAGAATCGCTGATACGCTGAGACAGATGAGGGCGCTGAGGGTTGAGCGTCAAGCAAGGGCGCTCCTGGCTCAGCGGGTTGTCGGTTAGCCTCGTGGGGAATGGCTGCTGATCAGGTGACCGGCGAGTTGACAGTGATTTCAGCGGTTTCAGTCTTGTTCAGCGTCTCAGCGGTTCTATAGGGAATCAACGACATGCACCTTATTCCATTCTACGTCGTCGAACCCAAATTAGCTGCAGATGAAACGCGGGTGATGCACCTGTTCGGCCCGCACGACGAGGTACCGCCGGGACATTACGGGATGATCGAGTTCTACTGCCCCGATCCGGCCTGCGAATGCCGGCGGGTGATGCTCAACGTTGTGGAGGAGGCACACCCCAAGCGTTTCCTGGCGTCGATCGGCTACGGCTTTGATCGGGAGGGCGAAGACGCCGGGCCGTTCCTGGACCCGCTCAACCCACAGTGCAGTTACGCCGAACAGCTCCTGCAGCTCGTGGACAGCCTGATCCTGAGCGATTCCAGCTATGTGGCCCGGCTGGAGCGGCATTATGCGCTGGTCAAGCAGGCCGCTTCCGACCCCAGCCACCCTGCGTATCACGAGCTCCAAAAGGTGGTGCACGACGACGCCAAGATGTTTCCCCTGCCCCAACCGCGAAAGAGGGCGCGACGCATCGGGCGCAATGATCCGTGCCCCTGCGGCAGCGGGAAAAAGTACAAGCAGTGCTGTGGGAAAGACATCGGGCGATGAACGGAACGAACAAAGAGCGTGTTCTGGATTACCTCTGGTCCGTCTCTCCAGAATACGCGACCAACAGCCAGATTCGGGAAGCGACTGGCATCAGCTCCCACCAGCAGGTATACATGCTGACCCGCGAGCTGATGGGAGCACGTCTGATCCGAGGAGAACAGCGCGGGCGCGAGTGGTTCTTCTGGACCGACGAGTCGCCCGATGTCCAGTTGACCTCTCCGGGGCTGGTGCCGACGCGAGAGGTACTCGCCCAAGCCGAAGCGCAGCTCTCGCCGCGCGCCTTCGAGGATCTGGCTCGTTCCGTGATGAGCGTCCATTTCGGCATTTCGCTGGCGCCCGACCGGGTGCCCGGCGTGCCCAAGGAGTTCGACATGATCTCGCCAGACAGAAGCATCGTCGGCGATGCCAAATACTTACCGTTGGTTCGGGGGCAGCGCCTCCCGCCAGCCAAGTTCTCTGTCATCGCGGAGCACGTCTGGCTTCTGGAAAAAACTGGCGCGCCGACCACGTTTCTCGTCTTTGGCAACGATAGACAGGTACCGCTTCTGTGGCTCGAGCGCTACGGCGATCTGACGGCCGATGTGGATTTCTATTTCCTGACCGACGAGGGCGAATTGGAGCAGTTGGACCATCCAAAGTGAGATGAAACAGTCTTCCACGGAGGTGAATGATGGATACAGTGATACGGCCAGCCCGGCTCGACGGTGTCGAACTAAGGGAGTGGCTCGAGCTCTACAATATCGAGGACTATCTGTTCGATAAGGTTAGGAAACGGTTTGAAGAGAAAGACACGTTGGAGCCATTCGATTTCTTCGCCATCGTCGCCTGGAAGTCCAACCGCACCAAGACCAAGATCAGGAGGGGCCTGGATGATGCCGGGAAGACGGTCCAGGGGCTGATGAGCGAGGTAGCTCAAGCGGAGACACCCAGGGACATGGTAGAGGTGCTGCTGCAGGTGTGGGGGATCGGGCTCGCTATGGCATCGGCCATCCTCACGGTCTGCGATCCGAAGAAGTTCACCGTACTGGACTACCGTGCCTGGGAGACGCTGCGGGCGGCCTCGCTGCAAGGCCTTCCGGAACATTACCCCGCGACTTCCGATGAATATCTGGACTACTGTGGGGTGTGCAGGCGGCTTGCAGAGCGAGTGGGGATGTCGCTGCGCAACCTCGATCGCGCCCTTTGGGCCAAGAGCTGGAGAGATGACCTGTGTAAGCTGGTTCAGTCATCGCAGCGTGAGGCGGCGCAAGGATCCGCACCCCTGCGGTAGCGGAAAGAGGTACAGGCAGTGCCGCAAGCTGAACGAGCGGTGAAGTAGCGGCTTTCTTCGAGTTGTGATGACGTCGCTTTCTGCCTCTTGACCGGCGACGGTGAGCTAGCAGCCTGTCGGAGTGAAAAACGCCTTCCCTAAATTCGCAGCCTTTTTCGGTAAGAGTGGCACGCGAGACTCAGATTCAGGCCCAAAACCGTGCCCGAGTGGGGCTTTTCTCAGCAAAATACCTTCTCTCCGACAGGCTGCTAGGACAGTCGGAACAACGGAGGACTCTATGGACGAATATCCTGTTGTGCTAGCGGGCGATCTTACGATGGCGCATACGCCTCAGATTGTCTCAACTCTGGAGCCGCTGTGGGAGCCTTTTGCCCAACCCGGGCCTGTCCACCTGGACCTGCGCGACGTCACGTTCGTCCGGCCTTCGACCATCACGCTTTTGACCACGGCTGTCATCCGCCTGTTGCAGGAAGGATTCTCGGTGCGGGTCAGTCGCCCTGAATCCGAACAGGTCGACAGCTACCTGAACCGGATCGACTTCTACGACCTGGCGGGCATGGATGTACATTATCCCTGGCGAAGACATAGCGCCAATGGCCGCTTCCGCGAGGTGGTACAGGTGCAGTCGGAAGACGAGGGGGAAGAGGTAGTCGGCGAGGTCATGGCGATCCTGAACCGCAACGTGGAAGGGGTGGCAGGTGTCTATGACGCGGTTCACCACGCTTTCTTGGAGATTGTAAGCAACGTCTTCCACCATGCACAGTCACCGACCCAGGCGGTCATCTGTGCGCAGTCCTATCCATGGTGTGTGGAGTTGGCGGTGGTGGATAGCGGGCGGGGCATCCCCGCCAGCCTGGGTCAGAATCCAGAGTTGGTCGGTCGTTTCGACAGCGCGGCGGAGGCCATTGAACTGGCTGTGCGGCCACGGGTGACCGGGCGCCCTGAGCATAACACCGGCGAAGGGCTTTTCTTCTCGCTGGAGTTCGTCAAGGCCAACGGCGGGAGGGCGTGCGTCTACTCGCAGGATGGGGCATTGTGGGTACGGGGAAAGAAAGCCAGGGCGCAGCCTGTCCCGTTCTGGCCGGGCACCTGGGTCAGCTTGTGCTTCCGCAGTGACTGCCCGGTGGATACCACGGCCATTTACAGTCGGTATGCACCGCCGGAGAACGACTTCGATTGGTTGTTCTAGAAGAGGGAAAGGATATGGAGATTGTTCAATTAGCAGCCTGGGGAACGTCCCTGGGGACTCGCGCGCTGGGGGAGAAGGTCCGTCGACGAATCGAATCGCTCGTTGACCAGGGGGAAATCATCCACCTGGACTTTAGTGGCGTGGAGGTTGCGTCTCCGTCCTTCGTGGATGAGCTGGTGGGAAAGCTTTTCCTCAAGTACGGTCAGGCCAACCTGCGGGGACGACTGCGGGTGGTGAACGCTTCTCCGGAGATCCAGGCCCTCGTCCGGCGGATGGTGGACGAGCGGATCAAAGAAACCGCCGCGCGCGGCACTGAGATCCGGGAGAAGGACGTCAGCTATCAGGCGCGGGAAGAGGAGACGGCTGAGGTCGGGGCAGAGGTGTCAGCAGGTGCTCCCTCTCGGGGACCACAAGTGAACCCCTTTCAGGTCCTGGATGCGGTTCAGCAGGACTACCTCACCTACGTCCGCACCTTCCAGCACTTCCAGAACCCCGAGATCCGCGACTGGGTGATGGAGCGCATCGAGCACGGCACCCTGCTCTGGAAGCCGCCCTTCGTCCAGATCTCGCGCCCCTTTGCCCCCGGCGACCGGCTGGAGGACCTGGTGGCGGAAGGCTGGCTCCATCCCGATACCCCGCCCATCTTTCGCCGTGACCCCGGCGACCCTGCCTCGCCTCCGGTTCACCTCTACCGTCACCAGGCCGACGCCATCCGCGCCATCCTCGGCGCTCCCCAATCTCCAATCTCTAATCTCCGATCTCCTTCTAATACCGTCGTCGCCACCGGCACCGGCTCCGGCAAGTCCTTCGCCTTTGGCATCCCCATCGTCTCCGAGGCGCTGCGGGCGCGCGATCAGGGCATAGGCGCACAGGATGTGCGTGGCATCAAGGCCATCATCGTCTACCCGCTGAACGCGCTGGCCAACTCGCAGTACGACGACTTCGCCCGGCGGCTGCACGGCACCGGGCTGACCATCGCCCGCTACACCGGCGACACGGCCCACAGTCCCAATGAAGCCCTGAACCGCTACCAACGCGCCACCGGCCGCGATCAGCCGTACGACAGCGAGATCCTCTCCCGCGAGGAGATCCAGGCCGCGCCGCCGGACGTCCTGATGACCAACTACGTCATGCTGGAGCTGCTGCTCACTCGCTTTGAGGATCGCACGCTCTTCGCCCGGCCCGACGTGCTGCGCTTCCTCGTCCTGGACGAGGTCCACACCTATACCGGCAAGCGCGGGGCCGACGTCGCCGCCCTGATCCGCCGGCTGAAGCAACACACGGGCACGGTTAGCAAGCTGCGCTGCATCGCCACCAGCGCCACCGTCGAAAGCGCCGGCGACGTCAGCGCGGCCGAGGCCGTGGCCAGCTTTGCGCAAAAGCTCTTCGGCGAGCCGTTCTCACCGGACGACGTGATCACCGAGACCTACCAGCCCCTGCCCGACGATCTGCCACCCCTCACCCGCGCGGTCGCCCAGGCCCTGGAGCGCGGACCCAAGACCGTTTCCCAATTGGCCGGGGAACTCGAGGTGGACGCCGCCGACGTCGAGGCCGCGCTCCTGTCCGAATCGGTCGCGCAACACGCCAAGCAACCTTCGGTTGCCCGCAGCACGCAGCATCCCGTCCCCAAGCTGCACGCCTTCTTCTCCCAGGGCCGGGCCATCGCCGCCTGCCTCGACCCTTCCGGCCCTCACCTCAACGACCGCGGCGAGCGCGTCTGCCCCGTCTGTGCCGCCGAGGGTCGCGAGCGCGCCACCTTCCCCCTGGTCTTTTGCCGGGCCTGCGGCCAGGAGTACTGGAGCGTGGCGGTGGATCAAGAGGACCGCTTGCAGCCGTCCGATCTCGACGCGGTGGACGTCACCGGCCACCCGGGCTACCTCCTGATGGGCCATCCGGACATCGACCTGCCGGACCATTGGCTGACCCCCACGGGCAAGGTGCGCGGCGGCAAGCACGGCTATCAGGACGTGATCCCAGAGCGCCATCGGTTCTGCCCCGACTGCGGCAGACTCGTGCCTCCCGACCACGCACCACGTAATACGGAACACGGAACACGCAATACGCACCACGCCCCCCACTGTTCCCACCCAAACACCATCCCCGTCACCTTTCTCCCCGCTCCGTTCCTCCTTTGCCCGTCGTGCGGCATCGTCCACGACCGCCGCTCGCGCGAGTACAACAAGCTCTTCATCTTCGGCTCCGTGGGCCGCTCCACCGCCACCGACGTGCTGGTCAACGCCCAGGTCCAGTCACTGCCCGGCGCGGCCAACAAGATCATCGCCTTCTCGGACAATCGCCAGGACACCGCGCTGCAGGCGGCGCACATGAACAGCCTGCACCACCGCTTCACCTTCCGCCAGGCGCTCTACACCGCGCTGGGCGAGGGCGGGCACGTCTTCGGCGCAGGTCCGGGGGCGCGATTGGACGAGATCGGCAGCCTGCTCTTTGAGGCCCAGCAGCGCCACGGCGTGCTGCCCGAGTTCCGCAAGAGCCAGAGCCAGTTCAAGCAGGACTACCAGGCCGAGGAACGCTACCAGCGATACCTGGAGTTCCTCACCCTGTGGGAGCTGGGCGGCACCCACCGGCGCACCCACCAGAACCTGGAGGACGTGGGGCTGCTGGCGGTGGGGTACCACGGCCTGGAACCCTGCGCGGCCGCGGACGAGTTCTGGGCCGGCGTGCCGCTGGTGGCCGATCTGGATGCCGATGCACGGTACGACCTCCTGCTGGGACTGATGGACCTGATGCGCAAGCGGCACGCGCTGCCGCACGAGGCCATCCTGCAACCGTACAAGTTCGACCGCGACGTCATCAGCCGTCTCAACGAGAAGGCGCTGGCCCACGACGAACCGTTCCCCGGCCCCACCGGTTACAGCGACACCGCCGACCGGTCGTATCGCTACCGCGTCTACCGCCTGGCGGGGACCAACACCCAGCCGGTGGTGTGGGTCAAGCGGGTCTTTGAAGCGCTGGAACACCCGCTGGAGCACGCCCAGGCCGAGGAGGTGGTCGCCGGGATCGTCGGTAAACTGGGCGATCCAAACGCCGGTTTCCTGGTGCGCCAGACGGTCAGGGGCTACCGCGGCCGGCGGTGCGACCTGTGGATGGTCAGCCCGGATCTGTTCCTGTGGGCCGACCCCGCCGCCGGGCAGTGGCGCTGCCCCAAGTGCGGCACGGTCCACCGCTTCCGCACGCTGCGCGTGTGCACCGGCTCCACCTGCCGCACCACGCTCGACCAGCGCGACTTGACGCACAACTACTTCCGCCAGGTGTACGCCACGCCGCTGGGCGAGGCGGTGCCGGTGCAGGCCGAGGAGCACTCCGGCCAGGTACCGGGCGAGGAGCGGCGGGAGATCGAGCTGCGCTTCCGCGACGCGGAGGATCCGCTCAACGTGCTGGTCTGCACGCCGACGATGGAGTTGGGCATTGACATCGGGCATCTCAACGCCGTGACGCTGCGCAACGTCCCGCCCAGCCCCTCGAACTACGCCCAGCGGTCGGGCCGCGCCGGGCGGAGCGGGCAGCCCGCGCTGATCACCGTCTTCGCCGGCGTCGGCTCCTCGCGCGGCCCCCACGACCAGTACTTTTACCGCTTCCCGGAGAAGATGATCGCCGGCGCCATCGCCGCGCCGCGCTTCCGGCTGGATAACCAGGCGCTGCTCACTGCCCACGTCCACGCGCTGGTGCTGGAGACCATGGGGTTGAAAGGCACAGAGCGGCTGCCCAGCAGGCCGGGCGAGCTGCTGGACCTGGAGGCGTTGGGCTTCCCCCTCTATCCCGGCTGGCGCACGGCCTACCAGGCGGGCATCGAGCACCATTTCGACGCGATCGTGGCCGCGGTGGAGGAGGCGTTTGCCAGGGAACTCGAGCGCTTTGATTGGTTCAACCGGACGTTCATTGAGCAGACCATCCGCGGCTTCGTGGACGAACTCGACGCCAAGATGGAGCGCTGGCGCACCGAGTACAAACGGCTGGACGCCGAGCGCGCGGCCATCAACCTCAAGCTAGGCCGTGAAGGGGTGGACCGCAACCTGGATCGGCGGCGGATCGTGATCGAGGGCAAGCTGGATGCGATGCGCGAGGGAAAGCGCGACTGGTACCTCTACCGCTACCTGGGCGGGGAGGGCTTCCTGCCTGGCTATGCCTTCCCGCCGCAGGCCACCGCGCTGGCCTTCGACGATCAAGAGGACGAGATGGCGCGCGATCCGGGCATCGCCCTGACCGAGTACGCGCCGGGGAACTTTATCTACTACCGCGGCCAGCGCTACGAGGTGACCCACGCCCGCCCGCGCTGGCGGCGGGTCGCGCTCTCAGGCCCGGCGCCGGAGACGGAGCCAGAGACAGAGCTGGACGTCGAGCCGGTGCGGATCTGCCCGGCCTGCCAGCGGGCCTACGTGGGGCAGGAAGAGACGCAGCTCGCGGCCTGCGCCTGCGGAAAGGACCTGCGCGGCGCGCACCCGCACTTGGGGATGGCGCTGACCGACATGTATGCCCAGCGCCGCGCCCGCATCACCGCCGACGAGGAGGAGCGGCTGCGGCTGGGCTACGAGGTCACCCTGCACTATCGGGCCGGCGGCGACCAGCGTGCCTACGCCGTCGTCGCGGGCGGCGAGCCCGCGTTCACGCTGACGCTGGAGCACGGCGGCGAGGTATTTCAGGTCAACCGCGGCCAGCGCGAGCGGGAGGGCGAGCCGCGGGGGTTCACGCTGTGCCAAAAGTGCCACCGCTGGCTAGTGGGGGAAGACGCCGTTGAGAAGCACGTCTACACCCCCACGGAACAGGGAACCTGCCCGCGCAACGCCCATCCCGAGGACCTGGCGCGCAACCTGTGGCTGACCAGCGCCGTCCGCAGCGACCTAGCGCTGTTCGACGTGCCGTTGCCGGAGACGGTAGACCAAGAGGGGATCGACTCTTTCTACACGACGTTGGCCAACACGCTGGAGCGCGCGCTGATGGTGGCCTTCAACCTGGACGAGCGGGAGGTGGACGGCTTCCTGGCCCCTTCGACAAGCTCAACTGCGTTGAGCCGCTCAGGGCAGGCACCATCGCCGGACGCAACGGGCGCACCCTTCCGCGTGGTGCTCTATGAGACGGCGGTGGGCGGCAGCGGCGTGCTGGCCTCGCTGGCGGAGCCGGGCCGGCTGGCGCGGGTGGTCGAGCGGGCGCGTGAACTGCTACACGAGGGAGATCCCGAGGGTGGCTGCGAGCGGGCCTGCTACGCCTGCCTGCTCAGCTTCTACAACCAGCGCGACCACGCGCTCCTGGACCGCACGCTGGTGCTGCCCTGGCTGCAGGGGCTGGAAGAGCTGGCCGTGGAGCTGCAAGTATCCGAGGATCGCTTCGAAGCGCTGGCGGCCCAGTGCCAGTCCGGGCTGGAGCGGGAGGTTCTGGCCGCCATCCGCGACCGGGGGCTCCCGCTCCCCGACGCGGCCCAGAAGACCGTCTACGATGGGGATGAACCGCTCGCGTCGGTCGATTTCTACTACCAGCCTCGGATCGTGGTCTTCGTGGACGGCTCTCCACACCATCGCGACTACGTCGCCGCCGCCGACGAACGCAAGCGCCGGCGGCTCAAGGCCCTTGGCTACCGCATCCTGGTCATCGCTGGAGATGCACTGGAGGAGGCCCTGACGAGGCTGGGGGAGTGGTTGGACCTGAGGGCGTGAGCGTTTGGGATTATACTTTGTCTCTGGATGGCTGCATACGGCCGCCTGGCGGAGATGGCGGGCTGCGAGTGGCTTCGCATGGCGTAATGACAGCAGGGAACCTTGCGAAGGTTAGTTGAGGCTCCGGCAATTGGCATACTCCCGAAGGGAGCGGACGCTCCTGGCTTTCAAGTTGCCGCCGAACCTTCGCAAGGTTCTCAGATCACATCAAGGAGGACGCGACGATGAGCGAAGGAACTGGATTCACGACGATGGCGAGGGCCAGGGCCGAGGGCGAAACACCGGAGGTCGGCGTCGGCATGCTCGGCTATGCCTTCATGGGCAAGGCGCATACCAACGCTTACAAAAAGATCCCCTACATGATGTACCCGCCCCCGGCGATCCCCCGGCTGGTCGCCATCTGCGGGCGCGACGAGGAGGCCGTCGCCGAGGCGGCGCAGCGCTACGGGTACGAGGGGATTTACACCGACTGGCGCCAGATGCTGGAGGACGACCGCATCCAGCTCTTTGACAACGGCGGTCCCAACGACACGCACGCCGGGCCGTGCATCGCCGCCGCGCAGGCCGGCAAGCACGTCCTGTGCGAAAAGCCGCTGGCCCGCACCGCCGAGGAGGCCAGGCTGATGCTCGACGCCGTGGAGAGGGCGGGCGTCAAGCACATGGTGGCCTTCAACTACCGCTTCGTCCCCGCCATCCGCCAGGCTCGCGACCTGATCCAGACCGGCGCGCTGGGGCAGATCTATCACTACCGGGCGGCGTATCCGCAGGAGTGGATCATGCCCCACTACAACCAGCCGATGATCTGGCGGCTGGAAAAGAAGCGGGCCGGAAGCGGCGCGCTGGGCGACCTGGGCGCGCACATCATCGACCTGGGCCGCTACCTGGTCGGCGAGATGGTCAGCGTGAGCGCCATGACGCGCACCTTTGTCACCGAGCGCCCCCTGGCCGACGGCAGCGGCACTGGCACGGTGGACGTGGACGACGCCTTCGCGGCGGTCGTCGAGTTCGAGAACGGCGCTATCGGCACGCTGGAGGCGACCCGGTTCGCTGCTGGCTGCAAGAACCGCCAGGTGTGGGAGGTCAACGGCGAGAAAGGGACCATCCGCTTCAACCTGGAACGGATGAACGAGCTGGAGGTGTTCTGGGTGGGCGAGGAGCCCAGGGAGACGCAGGGTTTCCACGACGTGCTGATCAGCGAGTCGTATCATCCGTGGTGGGAGAACTGGTGGCCACACGGGCACATCATCGGCTGGGAGCACACGTTTGTCCACGAGTTGACGCACTTGCTCGACTGCATCGTCAACGACGGGGACGTGGCTCCCTACGGCGCGACCTTTGAGGATGGGTATCGCGTGGCGGTGGTCTGCGACGCCATCCTCGAGTCCGCCGATACCAGGAGGCAGGTCGACGTCAAGTATTAGCAAAGGGGCCCGGAAGGGACAAAGCCGGTCAACGCTCAGCGTAGAAGGCGATGCCGACGGTGCCTGGCCCGCCGTGAGTGCCGATCGCAGGGCTGAGCGGGGCGCGGTAGACCGGGGAGATGCCGAAGCGTTCCCTGACCTGTTCGGCGATAGCGTCCCCTTCCTCGGGACTGTCCGCGTCGATGATGGCTGCCTCCGCCATCCGTTTCCCGCCCAGCCGTTCCTCTGCGACTTCCAACATCTGTGCGATCGCCTTGCGCTTGGTGCGCACCTGGGCCAGTGGCTCGATGGTTCCGTCCTCAAAGTGCAACAGCGGCTTGATTTTCAGCGCGGTTCCCATCAGCCATTTGGCTCCCCCGATGCGTCCGCCCCGGTGCAGGTATTCCAGCGTATCCACGGTGAAGAGCAGGTGCGTCCTGTCCCGCATCTCCTCGGCCGCAGCGACGACTGCATCCAGGGACTTGCCGGCGGCCGCTGCGCGCGCAGCAGCCATCGCGATAAAGCCCAGCCCCATCGAGACCGAGAGCGAGTCCACCACCCGGATGGTGAGTTCGGACAGTCGTGCCTGCGCTGCCAGCGCGTTGGCCACAGTGCCGCTGAGTTTGGACGTGATAAACACCCCGACGATGGCATCAGCTCCGACGCCGGCCTGCCGGAAAAAGTTCTCAAATTCTCCAGCCGATGGTTGAGAGGTAGTGGGGAAAACCGCGGATTCCTGCAGGCGGCGGTAGAAGGCGGGTGGGTCTATGTCCACTCCGTCCCGAAAGTTCTCGTCGCCCCACATGACCCACAGGGGGATCACCGGAATGCTCAAACCGCCCAAGGCTTCTTCAGGTATGTAGGCCGAACTGTCCGTCACGACCACGATCTTGTGATCACTCATGATGACCTCCCTTTGCTATGATAGATAAGATACCAATAAATAGAACACCTTACCCGCGCGTACGATGCGCTCATGGCCAAGGGAGCACAGACCTGACAGGTTTAGCAAATTAGCAGCAGGCAACTGCAGCCTGCTAAACCTGTCAGGTCTTACAGAACGCCCCACGACGCGATCGCTCGTGGGGCAACACCCAGGGCGGTGGGAGCCGCCCACGATGCCGGAGGTGGCCGCCGCGCTGCACGTATCCGGCAGGCAAGTCGCCAAGGTCGTCATGGTCAAGGCGGATGGAAAGATGGTCATGCTTGTCGTCCCGGCTCACTACCGGCTGGATTTTGCCAAACTGTGCGCCGTGCTCGGCGCCAGGAAGGCGAGCCTGGCGAAGGAAGAGGAATTCGCCGATCTCTTTCCCGACTGTGCGGTTGGGGCGATGCCGCCCTTTGGCAACCTCTACGACGTTCCGGTCTACGTGGATCAGGCCCTGGCGGAGGAAGCGGAGATTGTCTTCCGAGTCGGCACTCACCGGCACACCATGAAGGTGGCCTACGCCGCCTTTGAGCGCCTGGCGCAGGCCACGGTGGGCGAGTTTGCGGAGCGCGCGTGAGGCGAGGATCACTCTACCAATTCGTCACCGATCCGTCGATCCGATGCAGATGGGGAAGCCCGGTCATCTGGAAGGGATGTCTCCTGGCGGCCTCGCGGTCGAACTGGATGCCCAGGCCAGGGCTCTCGGGAGGCAGCAAGTGGCCATTCTCCCACCTGGGCTGCCCCGGCACGACGTCCGCCAACGTCGTGCCCGGTTTGCCCGGCTGCTCCTGGACGCCGAAATTCGGGCAGGCCAGGTTCAACTGCAGGCAGGCCGCTGTCGAGACCGGCCCCAGCGGGTTATGGACCGCTAACTTGATGTAGTGTGTCTCGCACCAACTGGCGATCTTTTTCGCCTCGGTCAGGCCGCCAACGATGCACAGGTCGACGCGAGCGTAGTCAATCCATTCCTCCTCGATCAACTGGCGGAACTCCCACTTGGAGCTGAACTGCTCGCCCGCGGCCAGCGGGACGGACGTGCGTGGCCGCAGCGTCTTGAACGAGTCGGGGTTTTCGCAGCGCAGCGGATCTTCGACAAAGAACGGATGGAACCGCTCTACCTCCCGGCAGAGCCAGACGGCATCGGGTAGGTCCAGGCGGGTGTGCACGTCAAAGACGATCTCGATCTCGTCGCCCACCGCCTCGCGGACTGCCTGGAACTGTTTGATCGCCGTGAGGACCGACTGGCGTGGCTCCAGGACTTGTCCATTCTGGGGCAGACCCCAGCGCACGAACTTCCACCCCTCCTCCTTCGTCTGCAGGCAGGATTCGACCAACGGCGTGATTTCCATCCCGTGCCCCCGGTTGTGCGGGTAGCAGACGACCTTGTCGCGCACGCGGCCGCCCAGGAGCTCATAGACCGGGACGCCGAGCGCTTTGCCCTTGATGTCCCACAGGGCGATGTCGATGGCCGAGATCGCCGCCGAGAGAATGCGTTGGGCGGGAAAAAAGCCTCCCCGGAAAAGCGTCTGCCAGATGTGCTCGATACGCGCCGGGTCCTGGCCGATCAGCAAGGGCTTCAGGTGCTCGATTCCGCCTATCACCGCCAGCTCGCGGCCGGTGATCCCCGCCTCGCCCACGCCATAGATCCCCTCGTCAGTATCCACGACGACGAACAAAAAGTTGCGGTACCCTCCCCACACGGGATAGGGCTCGACGTTGGTGATCTTCATGTTCCCTCCTCGTGATTGACCATCCAATCGAATGTTCTGGCGCTGTATCGGTTCAACCTGCGGTTCCGCACGCCTGCTCTTCCTCGTACGGCGACGGGCCAATTCCTCCGCCCTGCCCAATTGTATGCGAGTGGGCGTTGAATGCAAACTCGGTTGGCTGGTTAGCACTACTGAAGGTGATATAGACATTCTGGTTTGACTTTTCGCCGCAATACGAGTATTATTTCAATCTAGATCTAGACATGGCATCACTGTACCCCACGTTGCAGTACTAGTTCACCGGGAGGGCAATATGAACGGATAGAAGCCGGCCTCTACCCGGGTGGCAACCTCGGTAGACGGTCGGCTCCTTGTTTGCCGGCCTGGCCGATCTCTGCCGCGATCTCGGCGGAGGTCACCAGGATTTTGATGTCCGGTGCCGTCTTGAGGGTATCGGCTATGGGAGGATAAGATGCCTGTCAAAAGAGTCTTGCTCGTCGTTCTGGTCGCCAGCGCCGCGATGCTGGCAATGGGAACCGGCGCTTGGTCTGCCGATAACACGCACGCGCTGCCCCCGGTCCAGGAGCCTGACCCACCTGGGGGCTGCCCCGAGTATCGTCGAGGGGCCTGTCCCGAGTGCCTGGACGACGGTGCCGGACAGCTTCCACAGGCCCACTCCACCACCTACTCCCTCGGCCCCCTGGCCGACAACCCCAACCCGCCCACCTCTACCGTCAAGCTCGTCTTCATTCACCACTCTTGCGGCGACGCCTGGCTGGAGACTGACAACGGCAACCTGGGTAACGAGTTGGGCGCCAACCACTACTATGTCAGCGATACCTACTACTATTGGGGAACAGACGAGATCGGCTCGTATACGGACATCGGCGACTGGTGGGACTGGTTCCGGGGCACCAACAGCGCTACCTACACTCAGGAGGTATACGACACGACCAACCAACACGCCACCTACGCCCGCCCGATGGCGGACCCCGGTGGCGAGAACCAGATCATCATGTTCAAGTCCTGCTACCCCAACTCCCACCTGGGGGGAAGCCCGGGGGATCTACCGACGACTGGGGCCAACCCTCTTCGGGGGGAGGACTATAGTTCCCCAAACCATACCGTCGGCAACGCCAAGGGGATCTATAACGACATCTTGGCGTACTTTGAGACCCGCCAGGACAAGCTCTTCGTCGTCATCACCGCGCCCCCCCTGGTGGCGGGCGACACGGATGCCACACACGCGGCCAACGCCCGTGCTTTCAACACCTGGCTCGTCCAGGACTGGCTGGATGGCTATTCCCACGACAACGTGGCCGTCTTTGACTTTTACAACGTCCTCACCTCCAATGGAGGGAACTGGCACACGAACGACCTGGGCGAGGATACGGGCAACCATCACCGCTACCGGAATAGCGTCATCGAGTACGTCACCGATCAGGGAATCAACACCGCTGCCTACCCTGATGGCGGCAGTGACAGTCACCCCTCTCCGGCCGGCAACCAGAAGGCAACCGCCGAGTTCCTTCCCCTGCTCAACATCTTTTACCACCGTTGGGCGGGTGGGGAGGAGTTTACCCCTACCGACTGGATCTACTTGCCCGTCGTCCTGAGGGACTGGTCTGCCCCGTCCACACCCCCCGATGGCGACTGTCCGGCCTACTCACCTGGCTTTGCCCCGGTCACCGGCACCCAGGTCCATCCTGTACCCGGCTTGCCCGAGCCTGCCCCCCGTCAATGGTTCACCGACCCCACCTTTGGCACCTGCGTGGTGCGCGTCAGTGATCGGGCGAACGACCTGTCACCGGGCGATATCTCAACCGGGCTGAAGAACGAATACGCGCGCGTACAGTCCTTTAACGCGGATGGAAGCCGCGTCCTGGTACGCGGCACGGATATGACGTGGTATCTGTACGACGCGCAGGCGCTCGGACCTCCGCTTGCTGAACTCCCCCTCGCCTTTGAGCCGCGCTGGGACTCGGTCAATCCCAACCTGATCTACTACACGGACCTGGACGAGAAACGGTTGATGTCCTACAACGTGCAGACCGCAGCCGAGACCGTGGTTCACGACTTTGACGCCGACTTTCCCGGTCAGAGCCTGGTTGCCGTGTGGACGCGCCACGAGGGCCGGCCCTCCCGCGATCGCCGCTACTGGGGCCTGATGGCGCAGAACGCTGATTGGAATCCCGTCGCCTTCCTGGTGTACGACCGGCAGACAGATCAAGTGACCAGCCGCGACATGCGTGGCGTGCCCGGGGTGGAGGAAGGCGTCGACCACGTGACGATCAGTCCCCTGGGAACCTACTTACTGGCCTCCTTCGACCGCTACTGCGAGCCGGGAGAACTGGGCGACGACGCGCACCCCTGTGGCCTGATGGTCTACGGCCGCGATCTGACGAACGGGCGGAGCCTACTGCGCACCATCGGACACTATGACGTGGCGCTGGACGCTCAATGGCGCGAAGTGGTCATCTACCAGGACAATGACACCGACCACATCTCGATGCTCGACCTGGAAACCGGCGCGGTGACCGCGCTGTGGGAGATAGACTTTTCGCACACGGCGATTGGCCTGCACTTTTCGGGGCTCGCCTACGACCGGCCTGGCTGGGCCCTGGTCTCCACTCACGACGTCGACCCGGCTATCTACACCTGGATGGACGACCAGGCTTTCGCCGTCGAACTCGAGTCGGGCGGGCGCGTGGTGCGGCTGGCGCACACCCACTCGGTGGTGAACGACGAGCTGGAACTGGACTACTGGGCCGAACCGCAAGCCAGTGTCAACCACGATTTCACGCGCGTCGTCTTTACCACGGACTGGGGCCGGACGGGCACAGGTGCGGTGGAGATGTTCATGGTCGCGCTGCCGTCCGACTGGCCCGACCGGCTGCCGTGATGGGGCCGGTTCGGTACGGTACGGTCAGAAAAAAGAGCCCGCCTACACCCTGACGGTGGGCGGGCTCAGCGATGAAAGTGTTGTCCCCAAGGCGGTCTAGCTGCCTCGGCCAGCTTGGTCGGGCACACATATGTCTACCGGCTGCCGTCTGCCGTCTACCGTCTACCGGTTGATAATCCGCACGATGATATTCAGCAGGATCGTCAACAAAATGCTGATGACGATCGAGCTGGCCAGCGGGACCAGGCAGGTGACGCCGGGCCGCTCAATGCGGATGTCGCCCGGCAGGCGGCCCAGGAAGGGCACCTTTGAGAGGAGCCAGACCAGTCCGCCCAGCAGCGCCAGCCCGGCGCCGATCACGACTAATGACTTGCCAATCGTCTCCAATCCACCCATCTCAACCTCTCCAGGTGCGCACCAGACCTGACAGGTTTTAGCGCGAACGGATCAGTGCAGTAGAGCTACCCACACAGAGTAGAAGCACCGAAGGATCGCGAACCCTAAAACCTGTCAGGTTTTCCCCTCATAACAGTGCCGGCTGCTCCGGCCGCCTGTAGGGCAGGTCCAGGTGCTCGTAGGCCCGCGCCGTCGCGACGCGCCCCCGGGGCGTGCGGTCCAGGAAGCCGAGTTGCAGCAGGTACGGCTCGACCACGTCCATGATCGTGTCGGATTCCTCGCTCACGGCGGCCGCGACGGTGTCCAACCCCACTGGCCCGCCGTCGAACTTTTCGATGATCGTGCGCAGCACGCGCCGGTCCAGGTCGTCCAGCCCGCGCTCGTCGACGTCGAGCAGTTCCAGCGCGTCGCGGGCTACCTCGGCGGTGATGTGCCCGTCCGCGCGCACCTGGGCAAAGTCGCGCACGCGCCTGAGCAGCCGTAGCGCCACCCGGGGTGTGCCTCGACCGCGCCGGGCGACCTCGGCTGTTCCCGCGTCGTCTATCTCCACGCTCAGCACCCACGCGGCCCGGCGCACAACCGCCTCCATCGCCTCCTGGTCGTAGAAATCCACGCGGAAGATCGCGCCAAAGCGCGACCGCAGCGGGGCGGTGAGCAGCGCCAACCGGGTGGTGGCCCCCACGACGGTAAAGTGTGGCAACTTGAGCCGGATCGAGCGGGCGCTCGGTCCCTTCCCGATGACAAAGTCGAGCGCGTAATCCTCCATCGCCGGGTAGAGGATCTCCTCGACCACCCGGCCCAGGCGGTGCACCTCGTCGATGAAGAGCACCTCCTTCTCGCGCAGGTTGCTCAGGATGGCGGCCAGGTCGCCGGCCCGCTCGATGGCCGGACCGGACGTGATCCGGATCGGCACGTCCATCTCCTTGGCGGTGATGTGGGCCAGAGTCGTCTTGCCGAGGCCCGGGGGCCCATAGATCAGCACGTGCTCGAGCGCTTCGTCGCGCTGCTTGGCTGCCTCGATCAGGATCGCCAGGTTCTCCCGCACGCGGTCCTGGTTGATCAGGTCGGCCAGGCGCTGCGGGCGGATGACCCGGTCGAGCGCGATCTCATCTTCCTGGGGTTGGGGGGAAATGATCCGTTTGTCCATTCTGGAAGTGATTATACAACAAAAGTGCCCAAGAGGGGAATCGCTGCCATTGACAAGCCGCAAGCTCGGGAGTACAATTCAAATCCCAAATCCCAAATCCCAAATGCCAAAAGCCAGGTCCCCGGGAGGTGAACAATGACGTCACAGGTACAGGTATACGTTTCGACCCATCCGCTCGTGCAGCACAAGCTGGCGCTGCTGCGAGACCATCGCACGGACCCCAAGATGTTCCGCGAACTGCTGCGGGAGCTGGCCGTCCTGATCGCCTACGAGGCCACGGCCGACCTGGCGACGGAAGAGGTGACGGTGATGACGCCGATGGGGCAGGCCAGCGGCCGTCGCCTGCAAGAGCGGGTGGGGCTCGTCCCTATTCTGCGCGCCGGGCTGGGGATGGTGGAGGGGATCTGGAACATGATGCCCAACACCGAGGTGTGGCACATCGGCCTCTTCCGCGACGAGCAGACGTTGGAGCCGGTCGAGTACTACAACCGGCTGCCGGTCAGCCCGACCGTGGACGTCTGCCTGATCCTCGATCCCATGCTCGCCACGGGCGGGTCGGCGGTGGCGGCGGTCGACATCCTCAAGTCCTGGGGGGCCAAGCGCATCAAATTCGCGGGGGTCATCGCGGCCCCTGAGGGCGTCGAACGCCTCACGGCAGCCCATCCCGACGTGCCGCTGTACCTGGCTGCCGTGGACGAGCGTCTGAACGAGATCGGCTACATCGTGCCGGGCCTGGGAGACGCGGGAGATCGGCTGTTTGGTACGGGGTAGTCAACAGGTGGTCATCCGTTTATCCGTTAATAATCCGTTGACGTCTTACCTGCTCATCTCTATCATCGCCCTCGCCCTGGCGCTCCTCCTCACCCCGCTCGCCAGTCGCCTCGGTCGCCGGTTGAACATCGTGGACCGGCCTGGCGGGCGCCGGGCGCACAAGGGCGCGGTGCCCCGCCTGGGCGGCGTGGCGCTGTTTGCGGCGTTCGTCGTCGCCGTCGGCGTCGCGGCGTGGCGCGGTGCCCTCACCGCGGGCTACAGCGCTGGCGATCTCACGCGGCTGAGGGGGCTCCTGATCGGCGGGCTGGGCGCTTTTCTGTTCGGGCTGATCGACGACTGCTTCGACCTGCGGCCGGGCCCCCAGCTTGCCCTCCAGTTTGTCCTCTCGTTGATCGCGCTCGCCACGTTGTTGTGGCTCGAGCGCTTCACGCTGCCCTTCTTCGGCCTCGTGGCGTTGGACACGTATCCGTGGGGGCCCTGGGTCTACGTCCCGCTGACGGTTCTGTGGATGATGGGGATGATGAACACGGTCAACTGGCTGGATGGGCTCGATGGGCTGGCTGCCGGCGTGGGCGCGATCCTCTGCCTCGTGCTGGCGATCCACATGCATGGCGTCGGCCAGCCCAGCGTGGCGCTGCTGCCGCTGGCGCTCCTGGGCGCGCTGATGGGTTTCCTGCCCTACAACGTCGCGCCCGCGCGGGTCTTTTTGGGGAGCGCCGGGGCGCTTTTTCTGGGGTACGCGCTGGCTGGCCTGGGGCTGATCGCCGGTGGGCGGGTGGCCACCGCGCTGATGGTGCTGGGGCTGCCCGTCGTCGACGTGGCCTGGCAGATCGTTGACCGCGTGCGTCACCACCATTCCCCGGCCCAGGCTGACCGGGGCCATCTTCACTTTCGCCTGCTCGACCTGGGGCTGTCCCAGCGGGCGATCGTACTGCTCTATTGGGGCTTTTGCGCGCTGTTTGGCCTGCTGGCGCTGACCGTCTCCTCCCGCCTCTACAAACTGCTGGCGTTGGTGGGAATCGGCGTGGTGGTGGTCGTCGTGCTGGCCTGGCTTTCCCGGCGAAGTGAGACGTGAAGCGTGAAACGTGATGCGTGAAACGTGAAACGTGAAACGTGAAACGTGAAACGTGAAACGTGAAACGTGAAACGTGAAACGTGAAACGTGATGCGTGATCACGTCACGCATCACGCACCACGTCCTCAGTACTCTACCTGTATGCCCTTTGCCCGCTCCAACAGTCTCTCGCCTAGCGCGATAGCCAGCATGAACGGCCCGTCTATCGCGATCGTGAGGGCGCATATCGTACCCAGCCAGCGCAGCGCCGTGGCCAGCGGCTCGGCCAGTCCCTGGACGATCGCCGGCCATAGCCCCGTCACCCAGATCAACACCCCGATCAGGAGCAGGAACAGGAGCACGGGCGTCCAGGCCTGCCGGTCGGCCCGGCTGGGCAACATCGTGTTGCTCACGGCGAAAATCACATAGGCCCACAGCCAGGCGTCGGGCGCCCTCAGCGCCCTCTGGAGTCCTGTGGCCAGGTTGGCCCAGTCCCCGGCGGCGAACGCCGCCCCCATCCCACCGGCGTCGAAGACAAGGTACCCGATCAGCAGGATGACACCGCTTGCTGCCAGGAGCGGGGCCAGCCCAATCAGGCTGGCCCGCACGACGTCGGTTTTCTCGACGGGAACGAAACCGAGCTGGACGCGCCGCCCGGACAATTGGGGCCGGATGGACATGCGGCCCACCCGCACCCCCAGCAGGATCGCTGCCAGCGCGTGGCTCAACTCGTGCAGGATAATGCCCGGCAGCAGGGGCAGTGCGTACAGCAACACCGCGACCTGGGAGTCACCGGTGAGCAGCAGCATGACCCCCTGCAGATGGCGGTGAATCCAGCGCTCGACGAGCAGCAGGAGCGCCAGAGTCACCGCCAGCCAGAGGAGTGGCGTCCAGTTCATCTCGTTGGGATCGGGAGGTGCTACTGGTGCTTGGCCTCCAGCCCGATGCGCACGATTGCGGCAAAGTCCGCAGCGCGCAGGCTTGCCCCGCCTACGAGCGCGCCGTCGATCTCTGGCTGCGCCATGAACTCGGCGATGTTGGCGGGTTTGGCGCTCCCGCCGTACTGGATGCGCAGACCAACTGCCAGGTCATCGCCGTATAGCGCGGCCAGCGTCCCGCGCACCGTCCCCCCGACGATGGCGTTGGCTCCCTCTCCGGTTGCCGGCACCCCCGTGCCGATGGCCCAGATCGGTTCGTAGGCCACCGTGATGACCCGGGCCTGCTCGGCGGCGATGCCCGCGAAAGCGGCGCGTACCTGGCCGCCGACGAACGGTTCCGTCTCCCCGGCCTGGTTCTGGTGGAGGTTCTCGCCCACGCACAGGATGGGCTTGAGCCCGTGGGCCAGCGCGGCGTGCAGTTTCTTGTTGACCATCTCGTCGGTCTCGCCAAAGAGGTTCCGGCGCTCCGAGTGGCCGATGATGACATAGTCGCACAGGCCCTGGAGCATGAGCGGGCTCACCGCGCCGGTAAAAGCCCCCTGCTCCTCCCAGTGCATGTTCTGCGCGCCCAGCCCGATGGCCGAACCGGCCAGGGCCTCGCGCACGGCGGCCAGCGCCGGGAAGGGGGGACAGACGGCCACGTCACAGCCGGCGACGCCCTCCAGCGCGCCGCAGAGTTCCCGGACCAGCGCGACCGCCTCCTCGATAGTCTTGTGCATCTTCCAGTTGCCGGCGATGAATGGTGTGCGCATGGCTCCTCCTACTTGTCCGCCAAGACGGCCACGCCGGGCAGCGTCTTGCCTTCCAGGAATTCCAGGCTGGCCCCGCCGCCGGTCGAGACGTGGGTCATCTTGTCCACCAGGCCCGCCTGGCGCACCGCTGCCGCCGAGTCGCCGCCGCCGATGACCGTCACCGCGTCCAAACCGGCGAGCAACTGGGCCACGGCGAACGTGCCCTGCGCAAAGTTGGGCATCTCAAACACGCCCAGCGGCCCGTTCCACACGACCGTCTTGGCCCCGCTCAGCGCCGATTCGAACGTGGCGATCGTCTTGGGGCCGATGTCGAGGATGCGCCAGCCGGCAGTGACCTCGTTCGGGGCCACGACCTGGGTGTCGGCGTCGTTGTCGAACGCGTCGGCGACGACCACGTCCACGGGCAGGATCAACTGGCCAGCGGCGTGATCCAGGAGTGACTTGGCCGTCGACACCGCGTCTTCCTCAACCAGGCTGTCGCCCACCTCGAACCCCATGCCCTTGAAGAAGGTGTTGGCCATCCCGCCGCCGACGAGCAGCCGGTCGCATTGCTGCAGCAGGCTCTCGATGACGCCGATCTTGTCGGATATCTTGGCCCCGCCCAGGATGGCGACGTAGGGATGCTCCGGGTTCTCGGTCGCCCGGCCGAGGAACTCGAGCTCCTTCTCCATCAGGAAGCCGGCCACGGCCGGCAGATAGTGCGCCACTCCCTCGGTCGAACTGTGCGCGCGGTGCGCCGAGCCGAAGGCGTCGTCGACGTATACCTCGGCCAGCCCGGCCAGTTGTCGAGCGAACTCGGGGTCGTTGGCCTTCTCCTCTGGATGGAAGCGGGTGTTCTCCAGCAGGATGACGTCGCCGGGCTGCATGGCTGCGGCCTTCGCCTCGACCTCCGGGCCAACACAGTCGTCGAGCTTGGTGACCGGAACGCCCAGCAGGTCCGACAATCGCTCCGCCACCGGGTCCATCTTTAGCTCCGGCACGACTTTCCCCTTGGGCCGGCCCAGGTGCGAGCACAGGATCAGCGCTGCGCCGTGCTCCAGCAGGTATTCCAGCGTGGGCAGCGCGGCCTGGATACGGGTGTCGTCGGCCACCGCGCCGTCCTTGAGCGGCACGTTAAAGTCCACGCGCACGAGCACGCGCTTGCCCTGTACGTCAATATCTCGGATGGTTTTCTTGTTCATTAAATTCTAGAGCCCCTTGTCCGCCATCAGCTTCGCCAGGTCGCAGACGCGCACCGAGTAGGCCCACTCGTTGTCGTACCACGCCACGACCTTGACCATGTTGCCGGCGATCATCATCGTGGACAGCCCGTCGACGATGCTGGAGCGCGGGTCGCCCTTGTAGTCCATGGAGACGAGTGGCTCGTCGGAGAAGCCCAGGATGCCCTTCATCGGTCCTTCGGCGGCGACTTTGAAGGCGGCGTTGACCTCCTCGACGGTAGCATCCTTCTCCAACACGGCGACAAAGTCGACGATTGAGACGGTCGGGGTGGGCACGCGCAGTGCAAAGCCGTCGAACTTGCCCTTCAGCTCGGGGATGACGAGCGCCAGCGCCTTGGCCGCGCCGGTCGTGGTGGGGATGATGTTCAGGGCTGCCGCCCGGGCGCGCCGCAGGTCCTTGTGGGCAAAGTCCAGGACATTCTGGTCGTTGGTGTAGGAGTGGATGGTGGTCATCAGCCCCTTGACGATGCCAAAGTTGTCAAAGACGACCTTGGTGGCGGGGGCCAGGCAGTTGGTCGTGCAGGAGGCGTTGGACAGGATGTGGTGTTGGGCCGGGTCGTACATCTCGTCGTTCACGCCGAGCACGATGGTCAGGTCCACGCTGTCGGCCGGCTTGGCTGGGGCGCTGATGATGACTTTCTTGGCCCCGGCGCTGACGTGAGCGGCTGCCTTCTTCCCGTCGCGGAAGACGCCGGTGGATTCGACCACGATCTCGACGCCCAGGTCGCCCCAGGGCAGTTTCGCCGGGTCGCGCTCGGCGAAAACCTTGATGCGGTCACCGTCCACGACGATGTCGTCCCCGACCACCTCGACGGTGCCATCATACATGCCAAAGTTGGAATCGTACTTGAACAGGTGGGCGTTGGTCTTGGTGTCGAAGAGATCGTTGATGGCGACGACGTCGAAATCGTCGCGATAGTTCTCCTTCAGCGCCTTGAGGACCTGCCGTCCGATGCGTCCGAAACCGTTGATACCGACTTTCGCTGCCATTGTCTTACTCCTTTCACTGGGAAATGTGTAGAATTTGAGCTGTACCTACAGCAAGTTCAACAACGCTCGCGCCAGCTTGTCGCTGTCGTGTCGCCAGGGGCGAGCGCGATCGACCAGATCTCTGGTGATCACCCGGTACGCTGCGCCGGGTGGAAAGTCCACCACCACCAGCTCGACGCCGGGGGGGGCGTCAAAGTCCACGTCCAGGTTGTCGTTGGCGAGCACGACCGGGAAGAAACCGGCTCCCAGGTGTGTCTCCAACATGGTGACGTGATCGCCTGTGTTGTATCCATCTGTCTCGCCGCGCTGGGTGGCGACGTTGCAGACGTATACCTTGAGTGCCCGGCTGGCCGTGACCGCCCGTGCCACGTCCGGCACGAGCAGATTGGGGAGGACGCTGGTACAGAGGCTGCCAGGGCCGGCCACGATCAGGTCCGCCTCCAGCAGCGCCCGTACTGCCTCGGGGTACGCTGGGGCGTCGTTGGGCTCCAGGTAGACCCGTTCGATGGTTCCGCACGCCTCGGTGATGCTCGACTCGCCGGCCACGCGGCTGACCCCGACTGGCTCTGCCCGCAGATCGGCTGTCAGTGTTACGTCGCACAACGTGCTGGGCAGCACGCGGCCCTGGACCGCCAATACCCGTCCTGACTCCACGATCGCCCGGTCAAAGCTCCCGGTCACCTGCGCCATTGCGGTGATAAAGAGGTTGCCAAAGCTGTGGCCATTGAGCCCTTTGCCGTTGCCAAAGCGATACTGGAACAACTGGGTCATCAGCGCCTCGTCGTCGGCCAGCGCGGCGATGCAATTGCGGATGTCACCCGGCGGCAACACGCCCAGCTCGCGTCGCAGCCGTCCCGAACTGCCCCCGTCGTCGGCGACGGTGACGATGGCGGTGACGTTGGAGGTGTGCCGTTTGAGACCGCGCAGGAGGACGGAAAGGCCGTGTCCTCCGCCGATGGCGACGACCTTGGGACCGCGCTCCCGCTGGCGATAGCGATACACGGCGTCCACCAACGTCTCCGGATCAGCTTCGATGAAGGGCGCGAGCAGTGCCCGGTTGAGGCCGAGCAGCGCGATCACCAGCGCGGCCACGCCGGCCAGCATAAAGAGCCCGGCCCGCAGGCCGCGTGGGATGAACTGGAAGGTGATGTAGTAAAAGACGTCCGGCAGGGGATACAGATGTCGAAGCAGAAAACTAAAGCCCAGGCTCAGGAGTGCGATGCCGCACGCCAGGAGCAGCAGCCAGCGCTTGACCCCCATGCCAGGCTTTAGCCACTTGAGGCCAGTTCGGATATGTCTGCGGAGTCCCATCGTGCCCCTTAGCCGTTTCTGTGTGCTTCGTCCCGTATCTGCACCAGCAACGGCTATTATAACCGAACGCAGCATAGTCGTCAACGGTGGGCGTCGCGGGGGCAAACCTTCCCGGAAGCTAAAACAGCGATCAGCAATGCCGGAGATATCGTCGAGAAGCGCCGGAATGTCGGCCGGGTCGCTCGTGCAAACTTTCGGGAAGGTGGCTTGCCCCAGAACGGACCTGTTGTCCGCTGCCTGGGCGCAGGCCATAGGACGTGGATGGAAGCGCTAACCTGTCGGCGTCGTGGTAAGAGTGTTAGCCACCTATGGGCTGCGCGGTCTGCCGCTGCGCTGCGCGCTCAAGCTGCCACAGGATGAAACGCACCCGCTGGGACATTGCCGTGGCGATGTTCCACAGCAGCCGGGTGCCCAACACGGCGTCGTCCTCGCACAGCGCCAGCAGCCGCTGCCGCTCCAACGCCAATATCGTGGCTCCTTCCGGGCCGGCGATCAGGTCAGCGCTGCGCAGCCCCTGGTCCAGCATGGCGAGTTCCCCTGTGATCTGCCCGGGCCTCAAGGTTGCCACGCAGCGCGATTTCCCGGACGCCCGTCCGGGATTCTCGGGGTCGCTCCACACCTCAACTGTGCCGCCCTGTACGATGTATAACTCGCTGCCAGCCTCGTCGGCACTGACGATGTTGGTGTGGGGAGGATAAACCCGCTGTCGGCACTGGGCTGCCAGCCGGGTGCGCTGCGGCAGGTTCAGGTTGCTCCCAACGTCAGAGTGGGCCAGGAACTGGGCCACCTCCCGGATCCTCATGAATTCCTCGTCGCCCACGGGCGTGTGGAGGTCATCGCTGAACAGCGGCAGTCCGAGGAAGGAGGCGATCTGGCGGCGGGTGATGTCCGGTGCCTCAAAGTGGGGCCAGTGTCCGGCCTTGGGGATGATGCGCAGGTCGGCCTCGGGCCATTCATCGGCCACCACACCGGCGTCTCGCAGGGGGACCGTGTTGTCTTCCGCCCCCCACAGAACCAGCGAGGGAGTTTCGACCTGGTGCAGGCGGCCGCGCAGGTCGTTCTCGCGCATGGCGAGGAAGCATTCGGCTCGCGCCCGGCCCTGGCCTGGCTGGCGAGCGTCGGTCCGCAACCGCTTATAGTCCTCCTCGGTGATCCCGGTGCGTTCAGCGAAGGAGACCGGGCGCATCATGCGGTCCGTGATTCCTACAAACATCCGTTCGGCGGCGGACACGATCAGACTGCCCAATCCAAAACGTTCCAGAAGTGTGATCGGCGAGATCATCAGGTTAATGGTCCGAGATAGGTGCCCGCTGATAGTGGGGGCGATCAGGACCATACGCTCGATCAGGGCGGGGTAGCGCAGCGCCAGCGTCAGGCCGGTCATGCCCCCCATCGAGTGACCTATGAGCACCACCGGGCCATCGGTCACTTCCTCGATGAGATCAGCCAGCAGATCTGCATAGGCGGGGATCGTCGTGCGGTTGGGCAGAGGCGGCGATTTGCCGTAGCCGGGCAGGTCGATGGAAATTGCCCGGAAGCGTTGGCTGACCAGACCGAGCAAGGGGGACATCGCATACCACGAGCTTGACCAGCCGTGGATCAAGAGCGCCACCTGGCGGTTGGGGTGGCCTTCCTCAGTGGCATAGATTTGCTGGCCGTTGATGGTATAAAACGCCACAGGTTCCCCCGCTGTATCGTCCCATCGAAAAGAGGATCTGTGGCTGATTGTAGCACATGGTGCGTCACTGTTGAGTTACGAATCTGTTACAATGGACCGAGAAATTCCAGGTCGACTACTTTCCTCCCGAGAGGTAATCCCCTGCCACCCAGCCTTCCATCTGGTCCGCGGCCGAGAACACCCGGTACCACGTCTGGCCCATCAGCGTCACAGGACCGTTCGTCACGACAACCGCTGTCCCCTCCCGCAGGTGGCCCACCACGACGCCGCCCGGCGAATACCGCACCCGCAAACCCCCTGCCTCCACCCGGGTCACGACGAGCACCCAGGGCGTGGGCGTGGGCGTGGGCGTGGCTGTGGGTGTGGAGGTCGGTGGCGGTGTGGGTGTCGAGGTCGGCGTGAGCGTCGGTGTGGGCGAGGGGGTCGGTGTCTCGGTCGGTGTGGCCGTCGGCGTGGCAGTGGGGACGCCCGTCGGCGTGGGCGTGGGTGGGACGTAGGCTTGCAGCCGCGTCGTCGGCACGATGTAAAGCGAAAGCGCTACTGGACGGCTCAAATCCCTGGCCAGTTGTTCCTGGAAGTCACGCGCGTCCTCGTAGGCCAGCGTCCGGGGCACGCGAATGGTGACGTCAAGCTGCAGGGCACCGCTGTCGTCCTCGCCTGCGATCTGCCAGCGCACCAGCTCGGCCCCTGGCACCTGGCCCAGGTCCGCAAGCAGGGCCGATTCGATCGACTGGTGGAGACGCGCTTCCCGCAGTGACCGGCTGGTGAGCGCGCCCAGGGGGATCGTCACCAGCAAGAGGAGCACCGCGACGCTGCGCAGGCCCCGCCGCAGGATCGCGGCCCGGCCGGGTTGATCCGGCTCGGGGCGGAACCCCAGCAGAAAGAACGTGAGGCCACCGGAGGCCACAATCGAGACCATGTTTGTCAGGAAGAGCAGCAATGCACCTCCGGCGATCCACCACCGTTGTAACCTGAGCCCGATCCCCACGGTCGTGAGCGGCGGGGCCAACGCGGCGGCGATCGCCACGCCGGCCAGCGCAGCGGAGACGTCCCGGCGGCTGACGGCGTAGGCGGCCGCTGCACCCGAGATCAGCGCCACGCCCAGGTCCAAAAGCGTCGGATTGGCGCGGCTCAGGATCTCTTGTGTGGCCGATGCCCCCGGCACCGCCATCCCAACCGCAAATCCAGTCAATATCGCCAGGAGCACGCCGCGCACGGTCGTGCTCAGCGCGCGCCAGAAAAAACGCTGGTCTCCCTTCACGATGCTCAGGCCCATCCCCAGAATGGCGGTCATCAGCGGCGCGACCAACATCGCTCCGATGATCACGGCGGGACTGTTGAGCAGCAGTCCCAGCGAGGCAATCGCCGCGGCCAGCGTGATCAACACGAAAAAGTCGGCGCTCGGCTGCGACCCACGCCGCACGGCCTTGTAGACCCTGGCCTGCTCTTGGACTGTGAGCGTGGGTACCAACCCGAAGACGTGTGTCCACATGCGCTGCACGAACGAGCGCATGGTTGTGAGGCGATAGCGCACCACCATCACCGGGATGGGGGAGTTCAACAGGATCGCCTGGGGGATGTCGCCGACGAGGAAGCGATCCACCACGCCTCCACCGCTCGCCCCCAGGATCAGCACATCGTACTCCCGCGCGGCCTCGTCCAGGATGCCCTCCACAGGGCTTTCGCTCTGGACGACGCGGGTGTGGACGTGAGAGGGGGTGTGCAGATCCTTCATCAGCGCGTCGAGCACGTCCTGGCCTAACCGCACCTCCGGTGGGCCGTATCGTTCCGGCGCGACGTAGAGCGCGGTGAGCCCGGCCTGGGGCGCGAGCGCGTGGGCGATGTAGAAGGCGCGCGGCGCGTTGGGCCCACCCACCACGGGGATGAGGATCTGCTGTGGATCATCCACGCACTCACCGCGCAGGACCACCACGTCGCAAGATGCCCGCTGGATCACCGGGTCGAGCGTGCGGCCCAGGAAGTAGCGCCCGTGGTTGGGGTGGCCGCTCCAGCCGAGAATCAGCGTGTCGGGTTTGAGCTGCCGAAACTCTTGCAGGGTGACCTCGCTGACGTTCTTACCGGACCGGACGGCGATGGTCACGGGGACGTCGTGACAGTCATCGGTCAGCTTCAGCCAGGAGGGTCGCGCGCCACTGGGCGTCACTGTGAGCAGGTGCACCTCGCCGCCGTGGGCGCGTGCCAGCGCACAGGCCAAGCGCAGCAGGGGACACAGATTGTGCTCGTCGTGCAGCGCCACCAGCACCCGGTATGGAACTGCGTCGGGACCGATGGTGCGACTTTCGTTCATCGCTCGTCGTTCAGGTGCGAACCAGTCGTTTTTTGGCCATGGTCACCATCCCTTGATGCTCCGCACCACCCGGCGGACGGTGGAGATGCCGGTAGGCTCGTAGCGCCGCACCATCAACACCGAGCAGGGGGCCCGGTCGGCTATGGCGTCGGGGACAGCGCCGACGAGGAGGCTCTTGACCGCCCACTCGTTGGAAGCACCGATGACCAGGAGATCATATCCGCCCTTCCGCGCCTCTGCGAGAATGCCCTCTACGACCGCGTCGTGGCACACGACGCGTGTTCGCACCCGAGGGTCTGGGCCACCGAGGACCTCGTCCGCCAGGCGGCGCAGGCCGCGCATTTCGGCCTCCACGTCGAGATCGTCGGCCGGTCGGGCGACGCGCAGCACTGTCAGCTCGGCCTCGTCGCTGCGCGCGATGTCGGCGGCGAGCCGCAGCCCCAGGCGTGCGTGGGGGCCGCCACCGGCCGGCACGAGCACCCGCCGCACCTCGCCCAGGCCGCGCTCGCGCAACACCGCGACGTCACAGTGGGCCTCCTCCAGCACGGCCTTGCTGGGGCTGCCATAGATCCGGCCGGCCGAGAGAGGCCCGTGCCAACTGAGGAGAATCAGCCCGATCGTCGGGCGTGCCTCGGCTACAGCCAGGACGCCCGAGGCAACGGCGTGCGCAGCCCGGCACATAGGCCGGACAGGGACGCCTATAGCTGCACCCTGCTGGGCGATCCGCCCCAGCGGCGTATCCCCCAGCGTCGTGCTGCGTCGAGCCAGGTATGCCTCAGAAGATTCCAGCGGCGTCTGCGGAGGGACGACGATGACCTCCAGCGCGACGATGACGCGCCGGTCGTCGGCTTGCGCCAGCGCAGCGGCCAGGTTCAGGAGAGGCTCCGTCTTGGTGGCAGGCAAGAGGGGGATGAGGATATCGTGCCCGTCGGCCCGCGTCACCGCCTGCGCAGCCTCGATCATCCCCTCGAGGGGGCGCTCTCGTTCCCAGAGCGGCCCGAACTCGCCGATGACTGTGGCCTGTCGTCGTACCCAGACCAGGTACCACACCAGGCTGATCCCCACCAGTCCCAACCCCGCCGTGCGTGACTCGGGGGCCATGGTGAGGATGACCGCCAGGCAGAGAAGGCCCGCCACTGCGGGCAGCACCGGGTAAAACGGCACGCGAAAGGAGGGCCGATACCAGCGTGGACGGGAACCGCGCATGACGATCACCGAGAGGCAGAGCAGGGCATAGGAGACCATAAAGAGCGCGCTGGAGATCTCTGCCAGTGTCTCGGCCTGGCCGGTCAGCGAGAGCAGCATGGCCAGGCCACCGGTGACGAGTATGGCGTGTGAGGGGGTGCTGTGTCCGGGATGGATGTAGCTGAACCAGCCAGGCAACACGCGGTCACGCCCCATGCCGTAACTGATGCGCGAAGAGGCCAGGATGGCCGCGTTGGCCGAAGACAAGGTGGCCAACAATGCGGCCGCCAGCATCACGCCCGTGCCGACTGGCCCGGCGACGTGACCGGCGGCTTCTACCAGCGGGGCCTCCCGTTGGCCCAGTTCCGTGTAGGGAAAGATGCCGGTCATCACGAGCAAGATCAAGGCGTAGAGGGTCGTGGCCATAATCACCGAACCGACGATGGCCAGCGGCAAGTTGCGCTCGGGCTGCCTCATCTCCTCGGCTACCGTGGAGATCTTTTCGAACCCGGTGAAAGAGACAATGATCAGACCGACGAGACCTACGACGGCTCCCCAGCCCTGGGGGGCGAGAGGCTGATACAACGCCGGGTCGACGTTGATGAAGCCGACGATGACGAACAAGATCAGGATCGCCACCAGCACCACAACCACCAGGTTCTGGATACTTCCGGTGACTTTGGCCCCCCGGTAGTTCAAACCGCTGAACAGGAGCCCGGCCAGCAGGGAGCCGGCCCACGGTGGTATGGGTACGATCAAGGAGAGATACTCGCCGAAGGCGAGCAGGTAGAAGCCCGTCGCAAAGGTCAGACCCAGCCAGTTGCCCGGCCCCACGATGGACCCGGCCAGGGGCCCCAATGCCTGGGTGATAAAGGTATAACTGCCACCGGCCCTGGGCATCCCCGTCGCCAGTTCCGACACGACGAGCGCGATCGGGAGGCAGATGGCGCCGGCGAGGACGTAAGATATGGCGGATGCCGGGCCAGCCCGTTCGGCGGCGAGGGCTGAGAGCACAAAGATGCCGGCGCCGATCATCGTGCCCAGCCCGATGGCTATCCCCTCCTTCAGGCCCAGTTCGCGCAGCAGGCCGTGGGCGTCGGCGCAAGGTTCGCTCTGATGCATAGTTCTCCCTCCTGGGTTCCGGCGGTTGTCCCTCGCACACCTGCGTCAGGGCACGAATGCATATTCCACGACTCAACGGGCAGGCAATCGTTGCTCAATCCTCTTCGGGTGGAGCGAGCATGTACCCAAAGCCGCGCACCGAGCGGATGTAGGGGTGTTCTTCCGGGTCCAGCCCCAGGCGGCGGCGGATCTGGCGGATGTGGACCTTGAGCAACTCGCGGGCTTCGTTGTCGTCCCCATCGTACCCCCAAACCGCGCGGAGCAGATCCCGGTAGCTGACGACTTCGCCGGCTCGTTTGGCCAGTGTCAACAGCAGACGGTACTGCAGGGGAGGCAAGGTGACCCAGCGCTCGCCAATCCCTGCCCGCTTCTTGCGGGTATCGATGCAGAGTTCCCCAATTTGATAAGTTGGGGGTGGTGTTTGGGTGAGCCGTTTGGTCAGCACGATTCCAGCGCTGGCATAGGTGGCCGGCACATCTACGAACATCAAGGGGGGCCAGCAACCAGGCTCTGTCAGGTTAAGCAGGGTGGTGGGTTCGAGCCGAGCCAGGGCCGCGCGCTCAACCAGGATCAGGTCGGGAGGGTCATTTTTGACGGAAGCCAGGACGTCCGGCCAGATGGCAGCAACGGTGTATCGGTCCGCTGTGTCACCGAGTGTGGCCTGCATCTCCTCCCCAGCGCTCAGGGTCGGCGCGAAAATGAGGACGTGCATTATGGTTACCTCCATAACCCGGCCCACCAGGCCCGTTTCCCCACGTGGGGGTATGATAACACCGGGTGTATGAAAAGTCAACGGAGCGCAGCGACGAGGAAACTCGTGCGCTCAGCGCGAAGCGGCAGATTCTTGGCTTCCTTCGGCTCCGCTCAGGACAAGCTCCTCCGGTCGCTCAGAATGACGAGTTGGGGCGAAATAAGGTCAGAGTTCGTCAGGAATGGCGTGGTTTTCGCCCTCAGGAGCCAGGTTGCGGTCTTTCGAGACCCGGTCGGGAGGTGCCAGGCACCTTGGCTTGGTGTGATTGTCCTGGACGCCTACGTGCACCAAAGTGCGCGTTTAGGCCTTAAATCGCGCAGAATCGCGCGCATGGTATTGACAAATCGCGCACAATGTGATAAAATGGCAACTGTGAACCAGCGTCCGTTGCCCGCCCTGACTGCCGAGAGACGCGCCGCCATCGCCCGGATGGTGGCGCAGGATGGCGCTGCTCGTGTGGCGGAGTTGATAGACCGATTCGGCGTGCACGCTGCGACGATCCGGCGGGACCTAAAGACGCTGGAAGTGCAGGGGAAGGTGCGGCGCGTGCACGGCGGGGCCGTCGCTGTCGAGGACGGTTCGCTAGCCAGCGCCTGTGCCCTGCCCGGGACCCCCGAGGCCCGCATCGGCCAGGCCGTGGCTGAGGCGATCGCCGATGGTGAGACGGTCTTCCTGGGCCCGGGACGGCTCACGTTAGCGGTAGCACGCTGTCTGACCGGGCGCTCGCGCCTGACCATCGTCACCAGTGGTCTCGAGGTGGCCCACTGGGTCGCCGTCCACACACCGCACACGCTGATCGTCACGGGCGGTCAAGCCGAAGGGCATGACCTGGGGTTGGTGGGCCAACTGGCCATGGCAGCGTTTTCCAGCCTGCGGGCCGACCACGTGATCATGGAGTTGGGTGGCATCAGCGCTGTGGGAGGCCTGACCGACGACAGCCTTCCGCAGGCGGAGATCGCGCGGACGTTGTTGGATATCGGGTCTCAGGTCGTCGTCCTGGTGCCGGCTGGGCGGGTGGGGCGGGTGGCGGCTGCGTACATCGGCCCTGCTTCCGACGCAGACGTCGTCGTCACTGCCCGCGAGGCCCCCTCGTCGTTCCTGTGGGACCTGAGCGAGTCAGGCGTGCGGATCGTCCTGGCATAGTTTTCTCAGAAGAGGATATGCTGGAACCAGCAATCGCAAGATCACATCAATTGAAAGGAGAACCGTAGCATGGCAAGCGTAACGTATGAGCATGTGAGCAAAGAGTTCGGTGACGTCGTCGCGGTCAGCGACCTCGACATCCAGATCCCCGACAAAGAGTTCCTAGTCTTTGTTGGCCCCTCGGGCTGCGGCAAGACCACGTCCCTGCGCCTGCTGGCAGGCCTGGAGGAGGTCACGGAGGGCGACATCTACATCGGTGACCGGCTGGTCAACGATGTGCCGCCCAAGGACCGGGACATCGCGATGGTCTTCCAGTCCTACGCGCTGTACCCCCACATGTCGGTCTACGACAATATGGCGTTCGGCCTAAAGCTGCGCAAGACGCCCAAGAAGGAGATCGAACGGCGCGTGCACGAGGCCGCCAAGATCCTGGGCATCGAGGAGCTGCTGGACCGCAAGCCCAAGCAACTGTCGGGCGGTCAGCGACAGCGTGTGGCGGTGGGCCGGGCCATCGTCCGCGAACCATACGTGTTCCTGATGGACGAGCCACTCTCCAACCTGGATGCCAAACTGCGCGTGCAGGCCCGCGCCGAGATCAGCAAGCTCCATCAGCGACTGGGGACGACCTTTATCTACGTGACCCATGACCAGGTCGAGGCCATGACGATGGGCACCCGCATCGCCGTGATGAGGGACGGGATCTTGCAGCAGGTGGATAGCCCGCAGGTACTCTACGACACCCCCAACAACATCTTTGTCGCTGGCTTCATCGGCAGCCCTGCCATGAACTTTTTGGACGCCACGGTGGTGGAGCGGGATGGCAAGGTGGCCATGGACTGCGGGGATTACCTGCTGGAGATCCCCGAGGACAAGGCGAGCACCTTCCGCCAGCACCTGGGCAAGGAGATCATCTTTGGTGTCCGCCCCGAGGACACGCATGACCCCGAGTACGCCCCGCCGGGCTTCTCGAGTGCGTCGGTGGATGCCAAGGTGGACGTGACCGAGCTGATGGGTAACGAGATCATCGTCTATCTGGTGACGGAGCGGACCCAGTTCCTCGGCCGCTTCGACCCGCGCACGGGGGCACGGGTGGGAAACACGGTGCAGGTCTCGTTCAACATGGATCGCATGCACGCCTTCGACAAGCAGACAGAGATGGCGATCCGATAGGAAGCACGTAGCAAAACGAGGCGACAAGTAGACAAGGGTACACGACCCTTGTCTACTTATGTGCTTTCAGATGGGTTCTCATACCCTTCAAAGGGAGCAACGATGGCTGACCTGAGTTTGATGCGTGAGCTGGCGATCGAGGGCCAGACCAAGATCCTCTTGCTCGTGCTGGATGGGTTGGGTGGGCTGCCCATGACGCCTGACGGGCCTACAGAGCTGGAGGCGGCGCGCACGCCCAACCTGGACGCGCTGGCGGCACGCTCCATCTGTGGGTTGAGCACGCCCGTCGCGCCGGGCATCTCCCCGGGCAGTGGGCCTGGGCACCTGTCCCTCTTTGGCTACGACCCGCTGCGGAACGAGATCGGGCGCGGTGTGCTGGAGGCGCTGGGCATCGGTTTTGATCTGCAGCCCGACGATCTCGCGGCGCGCGGCAACTTTTGCACGCTCGACCCCGAGACGGGCCTGATCACCGACCGCCGGGCGGGCCGTATCCCGACGGAGGTGGGCGCCCGACTGTGTGAGAAGCTGCGCCAGATTCGCCTGCCGGGCGTGGAGACGTTCGTCGAGCCGGTCAAGGAGTACCGCTTCATGTTGGTGCTGCGGGGGGAGGGGCTGTACGACGGCCTGACCGAGACCGATCCGCAGCAGGTGGGCAAGCCGCCGCTGCCGGTCGAGCCGTTGCGGCCCGAGGCGACCCACACGGCCGAACTCCTCAATCAATGGATGGCTGAGGCGCGCAAGCTCCTGGCCGACGAACGCCCGGCCAACGGCTGTAACCTGCGCGGCATCGCCAAGGACCCGGGGCTGCCCCAGATGCCAGAGATCTATAAGCTGCGCTGTGGGGCCATCGCCACCTATCCGATGTACCGCGGCGTGGCCAAGCTTGCCGGGATGGACGTGCTGCCCACGGGCGAGACCATCGAGGCGGAGGTCGAGACGCTTGGGCGACACTGGGCCGGCTATGACTATTTTTTCTTCCACGTCAAAAAGACCGACAGCCGGGGGGAGGATGGGGACTTTTACGCGAAGGCGCAGGTGATCGAGCACTTTGATGCACTGCTGCCCGACATCCTGGCGTTCGAGCCGGACGTGGTCATCGTCACGGGCGATCACTCGACGCCAGCGCTGTGGAAGGCGCACAGTTGGCACGATCTGCCGGTTCTGCTGTGGTCGAAATACATCCGGCCCGACGGTGTGAAGGCGTTCGGGGAACGGCCCTGCATGGCCGGTGGGCTGGGGCACATCCAGCACACGGACCTGATGCCCCTGGCGATGGCCTACGCGGGGAGGCTCACCAAGTATGGGGCGTGAGCCGGACTGACGATTGGCGTTCTGGAATCTGGAGCCGCCCGACCTGATTATGGTTCGGGCGGCTCGATCGTTTGTCAGGTGCCAGGCACTTTCGTCGTAGCCAATCCAGGACCCGAAACGGCCGTTGGTCGGGATTTCTCTGGCCTCACAATAGCTTTGATAAGTGCCTGGCACCTGCTTTGAGAACCCCCGCTGCCTTCGACGTGCGTTGATCGACAGAACGTGATATAATTCACACTGCTACGGCTGGATGCTCGATAATGGATGGAGGATCTGGGATCAGCGACCGCATGGAGCCACTGACCGCAGGCGCTCGTGAACTGGATATCACCCTCGCCGATCGCCACCTGGCCGCCTTCGAGACCTGTTACCGGGAACTGACGGCCTGGAACCAGCGTTTCAACCTGACTGCCATCACTGATCGGGAGGGAGTACTCGTGCGCCACTTTCTCGATTCCCTCTCCTGCCTCAAGGCGCTCCCACGGAAGGAGTTGGAGGCCGGGGCGCGGGTGATCGATGTGGGCACCGGGGCGGGGTTTCCGGGATTGCCGCTCAAGATGGTCTGCCCGGGGATGCGGCTGACGTTGCTGGAGGCGACGCGCAAGAAGGTGACTTTCCTGGAGAACGTGGTGGGTGTGCTCGGGCTCAAGGGGGTCGAGGTGATCCACGGGCGGGCGGAGGAACTGGGGCGGGACCCGGCCCACCGCGAGCGGTACGACTGGGCGCTGGCCCGCGCCGTGGCCGAGATGCCAACGCTGGCGGAGTATCTGCTGCCACTCGTGCGGGTGGGAGGCGCGGCGTTGGCCCAGAAGGGAGAGGAAGCCGCCGCCGAGGTGCACGGAGCCGACGCGGCCATCGTCACGCTGGGAGGGCGGGTGCGCCAACTGGTGCCGGTGGAACTGCGCGGCCTGGCCGAAACGCGCTACCTGGTGGTGGTGGATAAGGTGGCTGCCACGCCGGAGAAATATCCCCGGCGGCCGGGTGTGCCGCAGAAGCGGCCCCTGGGGTGACTCATCTACTCATCTACTCATCTACTCCCTTTACCTCCTTCACAATCCCCCCCCGCACCTCCCACAGCGCGGCCCGCTCCCGGAACTCGGCGCTGAACATCTCCGGGTCGGTGGCCGTGAGCAGTGCCTGCTCGACGTGATCCACCTGCGCCAGGAGGTAGCGCCGCCGCGCTGCGTCTAGTTCGGCCAGCACCTCGTCCAGTAAGAGCACCGGTGCCTCGCCCGTCCGCTCCTGCATCCATTCCAGTTGCGCCAGTTTGAGCGAGAGCACCGCCGTCCGCTGCTGCCCCCGCGAACCGTAGGTGCCCAGGTCTACCTCGTGTGTGCCCTGGGCAGGGTTGCCGGCGACGAAGCGCATCTCATCCCGGTGCGGGCCGGTGAGCGTTGCCCCGCGCGCGATGTCGTCCGCCCGCCGCGCCACGAGCGCCCGCCGGAAAGCATCCACCAGTCCCGCGGCCCCGACCCCCGGCGGAGGACCTTCGTAGGGGTGCAGGCCCAGCCCCATCTGGTACTTGAGTGCAGGCGGCGCGGCCGGGTCAAAGTTGGGGTGATATTCCAGCCGCAACCACTCCGCTCCACCGGTCAGTTGCCGATGGATGACGTCGGCGCGCTGTGACAGCGCGGCCACCAGTTCACGACGGCCGTTGGCGACGATGACTCCCTCGCAGGCCAGCACTTCCTCGAAGGGGGCCAGTTGGCCCGGATCTCCGCCCTCGTCGCGCAGGTGGCGCAGCGCCGCGTTGCGCTGGCGCAGGGCCTCGGTGTACCGTTCCAGCGCCGCGCAGTAGGCCCCGTCCACCTGGCACAGCGTCTCGTCCAGGTAGCGGCGGCGGCCGGCGGGCGGGCCGGCGACCAACTCCACGTCCTGGGGCATAAAGAGCACGACGTTCAGCCGCCCGGTCAGGTCAGCGCGGCGCTTGCGCGCCCGATCCACGCGAATCGTCTTCTGCAGCCGTGCCGTGCCGTTCGCCAGCGTTTTTTTCTCCAGGACGATCTCCACCTCCTGGATGCGGTCACGGCGCACGACCTCGGACCACACGCGGGCGTAGGGCAGCCCTTTTGCCTCGGCCTCCCACTGGATGAGCTGGCGGTCGAGCGGGGTGAGGGGCGAGGAACCGGTGGCGAGAAGGTAGATCGCCTCCAGCAGGCTGGTCTTGCCCTGGGCGTTCGCGCCGCATAGGAGCAGCGGACGCTCGGGCAGCGCCAGTTCCAGCCGGGCGTAGTTGCGAAAGTTGGTCAGGCTGAGGTAGCGGATGTGCATCGTGGGCCTATTGTACATCGATCGAGCCGCAGGTGGAAGCCGGGACAGGCGGTGCTCACGGCAGCGCCAGTTCGACGACGACCATGCGGTGGTCGGAGGCCAGCGAATCGAGCACCTGACCGTCTCTCACGTCCAGCCCGCGCGCCCAGACGAAATCGATGCGCTTGACGGGCTCGATGGCCGGGTCGGTGGGCGCCGGGTTTAAGCCGCCGGCGACGAAGGGGTCGTCAAACCCGGCGGCGTTGATGCGCGCGTAGATGGGCGAGTCCGGGGTGGCGTTAAAGTCGGCACCGAACACGGCGGGGCTGGCGTCACCGATGTAGGCCAGCGCGTCGTCCAACTGGCGCGCTCGCTCCTCCGGCTCCAGCCCGAGCCAGACGCCGTAGGCGTCCAGCGGTTGGTCGCCGACCTGCACGCGCGCGTGTACGATGGCGGTCTGTTCCAGGTGGCTGGTCAGCAACCCGGTGTCCACCTCGGTGATGGGGAAACGGGTGAGCAGCGCGACGCCGGAGAGCCCCTCCAGTGCTGGGCCGTAGGCCTCCTGCATGCGCAGCCGGCGCGCCAGCCAGAGCAGGTCGTCCACGCCGTAGCTGGTGACGCGGCAGGTGTCCACCTCCTGCAGTATCACGATGTCCGCGCCGCTTTCCTCGATAGTGCGGGCCTGTGCCTCCAGGCTGAGCTGCCAGGGGGTGTTGTAGCCATAATGGATGTTGTAGGTGCCGGCGCGGATGGGGCCAGCTTCCCTCAGGTCGGGCGCCGGGGGCCAGGCGAAAGCAGCGGTCAGGAGCATCATCAGGGTGGCAGCCCTCCAGTGCCAGAGTTTGGGTTTCAGGTTCCAGGCTTCGGCCTGGGGCTCAGCCCGAAGGGTTTCAGGTTTCAAGAGTCCTGGGCGGAGGGTGGGGAGGCAGGCGATGGCAGCGGCGACCAGGGCGACGGGCAGCCCCAGCCCGCGAAAGGCCGGGATGGTCTCGGCGTAGGTGAAGGTGAAAGCAAACGCAAAGTTCACCACCAGCGACAAGAGGGATCCCAGCGCCAGCGCGAGCCCGGTTCGCTCCCGACGACGCGGCCCCGCCAGGCCGAAGGGGACGAGGAGAAGCAGAAACTGGGCCACGAGCATTCCAGTCAGTCCCATCGCTCCTCCCACCACCCGGCCTGCCGCCAGCCCGGCCAGCGCCAGGAACAGGAGGCTCAGGCCGCCCAGCGGGCCCCGTACAAGGCGAGAGGCTCCCTGCCGTATCGAGGGGAAGACCGGTAAGAGCGTGACCAGCATCAGGAGCGGCGCGGCGACGGCGTAGCCCACCTCGCTCCAACGGGCCAGCGCGTTGGGAAAGCCCAGCAGCGACGTCTCGAGGAACAGCAGCATCCCAATCGCCAGGCCCCCCGCGATGCCGATACCCTCCCCGGCCGGAGGTTCGGTCTGCGAGCGGGAGAAAGCCAGCCAGCCCACGACGCCCGTCGCCACCGAAAGCGCCGCCTGCGCGGGCAGCCACCAACCCCGCAGGCCCACGTCGTAGGTGTTCCCGGCGGCGCGGAGGAACTGGTCGGCGGCGAAGGCCAGCAGCAAGCCGGTCGGCAGGGTGTGGGGCCGGTGGCGCAGCAGTGTCGCGGCGTAGAGCCCGCTGGCTGCGACGATGACGACGCTGCTCCAGAGCCGTACCGCCGGCAGGTTGATCGTCAGGGGGACGCGGGCCAGGGCGGCGATGAGCGCGGTGGCGAATAGCACCGGGCGGCGGTTGCGGCGCGGGGCTGCGAGCGGCGCCAGGAACGCGGCGACGACGAAGAGCATGATGACGCCGAGCGTGCTAAAGGCCAGCGTCTCGGCAAAGATAAAGTCATAGATCAGGCCAAAGAGGACGGAGAAAAGCACGCGCACCGCCTGGACGAGAAAGAGCAGGACCGCGCTGGCCTCGAGCGTGCAAAGTAACCTGGGGTTGCGCATTGGACATCCCTCCCTTGGCACCGGCGTCTAGCCTGGGCGCGATGCCGTTCAGATCGTTGCCTTCTAGCGCTGCCTCCACGCTAACGAGCGAATTGTACACCCATCCGCCAATCGAAACAAGGCCAAACTCGCGCATTGCCCTTTTGTCCTCCGGTGTGTTATAATACCCGCCCGGTTTGACAATTCCTGCTCGAAGGGGTACCTGCAGTGACAATGGGGGAGTTCACACGCTTCGTCCAGCGCGACAGGAGGGCCTGGGTGGCAATCGCCACGGCCATCGCCTGCCTGCTGTACCTCTCCACCTTCCAGACGGTCGTGAACGGCAGCCAGAGTCCCTACACGACGGACGTGGGCGAGATCCAGAACGCGCTTCCCCGCTGGGGGACGATCCATTGGACGGGATACCCGCTCTATACTTTCCTGGGCTCCCTGTTCGTCACGCTCTTGCGTTGGACAGGCGTCCCGCCGGCGGCGGGGGCCTCGTTGTTCTCGGCGCTGTGGGGCGTCGTCTCGGCGGGGTTGCTGGTGGCGCTGCTGCAGGAATTCGACGTGTCTGGCCCGCTGGCCGCGCTGGGCGCGCTCGTCACCGCTGCCTCCACGTCGGTGTGGATGGACGCCTCCCTCGCCGAGGTTCACACGATGACCACGGCGTTCACGGTCGCCACGCTTCTACTCGCGCTCCGCTTCGGGCGCTCAGGCGGTCGCGGTGACCTCCTCCTCCTGGCGCTGGTCTTTAGCCAGGGCGTGATCCACCAACGGGCCGTGATCTTTCTGGCCCCGGCGGTGGCGGTGCTGATTCTCACGCAGTGGCGGGCGGTTTGGCGTGGGCTCATTCCGGCCATCGCGCTGTCACTGTTGGCACCGCTCACGGTTCTGTATCTCCCCTGGCGGGTGAGTCAAGGGGCCACGTGGGTTTTCGGTACGCCGGGCACCTGGCAGCGGGTGATGTCGATGCTCCTGGACAACCGGGCCGAGCGCGTCGTCTCCTGGCCGGCCGGTATCGTCGAGTGGGGGGACAGGATCGGGCGTGCCTTTGCGGTAACCGCTGCCGACCTTTCGCTCGTGTTGCTGGCGTTGGGACTGCTGGGGTTATTCGTCCTCGCGTTGGAGAAGCGCTGGCGAGAGTCACTGGGGTTGACGCTGGCCTGGGTGCCCTACATCCTGTTGACCGGCGCCATCTGGATCGGCCGCGTCGGAGACGCGCAACTGGCGGCTCACCTGCCTGCGACGGTCCTGGCTGCCGTGGGGCTGGCGCTGCTGGCTGATTCCCTGGGCCGCCGGGCCAGGTGGGGACAATCGCTGGCCACGCTGATGCTCGCCGCTGTAGTCGTCTTCCTGGTCGTGGTCAACCGTCCGCAAGTGTTGGCGGTGACGCGCGACCGCAGCGCAGAGGCGGTGATCGCCACGGCAGAGCAAGTCGCTCTATTGCCGGCGGATCGTCCGACGACCTTTATGGCCCTCTGGGGCAACGACTACTGGGCGCTGGCCTACGCCCAGGCGTTCGAAGCGCGGCTGCCGGGCCTGGATATCGTGGACCACAACGCGGATTTTCGGGCCATCTCTGCCCGCGGCAACCGGCTGCTCACGTTCAGCGAGACGTTCTACCGTCGCCCTCTCTCGTGGTGGGATGGACGTCTGGGGCACGTCAGCCTCTCGTCGGCGGCTCCAGGGGTCGTCGAGATCGCGCTGGAGCCTTCGCTCGCGCCCGCCGACGTGCCGCCGGGACCGGAGTTGGACCTCGGTGACGGAGTGTGGATACGCTCGGCGCAGTTATCGCCGGGGAGGGATGGAAGCCTGGTGCTGACCGTGTACTGGCAGGCCGAGGCTCCTCCTGCGCTGGACTATAGCGTCGCGGTGCACCTGGTCGCCCACGATCCGCCCCGGGGAGCGGAGGACAGCCTCTCGCAGGCCGACCAGGCTCACCCTGTGTATGGCTGGTACCCCATCTCCCGGTGGCACGCGGGGGAGATCGTGCGGGATCACTATCTCGTCGAGGTGCCAGACGGTGCCGAGCCCCGGGCCGTCCGCGTGGCCCTGTACCGTGCGGATGGTTCCGGCGGCTTTGTCAACAGCCCCTGGCTGTCGCTGTCGGTCGCTGACTGACATTCACGGTCCGCTGGTCGCCAACGCCTGCGCGATGTGCGCGGCCACGCGGGCGTTGTTGAGCAGCAGTGCCTCGTTGGCCCGACGGGCCCGCCCACCGGTCAGTTCGACCAGCCTGGCCAGCAGGTACGGCGTGAGCGCCTTGCCGCTCACGCCAGTCGCTTCTGCCTCCTCCACTGCCTGCGTGATCGCCGCTTCGGCTTCCGCGGCCGGGAGTTCGTCGGCCTCGGGCACGGGTACGCAGACCAGGAGGGCCATCGGTAGGCCGAGCGCTGTCCGGGCTTCCGCTACGCCTGCGACTTCCTCCGGCGTCTCCACCCGCGTGTCCAGCCTCAGGCCCGAGTGGCGGCTGTAGAAGGCAGGCAGCTCGTCGGTCCCATAGCCGATCACCGGCACGCCGTGCGTCTCCAGGTATTCCAGCGTGCGTGGCAGGTCGAGGATGGCCTTGGCCCCCGCGCAGACGACGACGATGGGGTGGGATGCCAGCGCGGGAAGGTCGGCCGAGACGTCCTCGGGGTGGCCCCGGTGCACGCCGCCGATGCCGCCGGTGGCGAAGACGCGGATGCCGGCCCGATGGGCCAGGTGCATCGTCGCGGCGACGGTCGTACCGCCGTTGGTGCGTCGGGCTTCTTCGCAAGTGCTCCGTCGGGTGGCCAGCACGAGAGGTAGGTCCCGCAGGCTGACCTTGTGGGCTGCCTGGTCGGAGGCCAGCCGCACCAGTTCCTCTTCAGCGAGCCCCACCCGGGCTTCCCCACCCAGGACGGCGACGGTGGCCGGCAGTGCCCCGGACTCGCGCACGGCTGCCTCCATCCGCCGTGCCATCTCCAGGTTGGCCGGGGAGGCGAAGCCGTGGGTGATGAGCGCTGACTCGAGCGCGACGACCGGCGTGCCATCGGCGAGGGCCTGGGCGATCTGGGGGGCGGTGTGTATCCCCCTCACGTCCCCGTCCCCAACAACTGCGCCGCCAGCCGCGCGTACACTTCCGCAGCGGCGTAGACGTCGGCCAACTGCACGTGCTCGTCTGCGGTGTGGGCGAGCCGGGGGTCGCCCGGTCCGAATCCCACGGTAGGGATGCCAGCCATCCCTGCGGTGTAGACCCCCTCGGTCGAAAAGTCCCAGTGGCCAACTCGAGGCCGGTGCTTTAACTGCTCCCGTATGGCGTGCACGGTGTTCACCACCAACGGGTGGTCCTCCGCCATCACCCAGGCGGGGTAGAACTCGCGGTTGTGACAGGCGTAGCCGCTGTAACTGGTGGCGTGGTACTCGGTCACTTCTACCTCCGCGCGCACCCCCTCGCGGGCGATGACCCGCTGCACTTCGGCAATGGCCTTGGTCTCGTTCTCCCCGAGCGTCAGTCGGCGGTCGATGATCAACTCGCAGCGGTCGGGCACGGCGTTGCGGCTGCTGGCGCTGGACGCGATACCGGTCACCGCCAGCGAGCCCGGGCCAAGGAAGTCGTCGTTTGCCAACTGTTCTGCCAGCAGTTCCAGGCCGAACACCAGCCGCGCGGCGGTGTAGACGGCGTTTTTGCCCAGCGTGGGGGAAGCGGCGTGGGCCGACCGCCCGTGCGCGACGAGGCGCATCTCCAGCCGTCCTCGCTGACCACGCACGACGTCCAGAGCAGTCGGCTCGCCCAGCACCACCCAATCTGGTCGTATCCCTTCTTCCTCGATCAGCACCCGTGAGCTCAACCCCTCGCACGGTTCCTCCTGGACCACGCAGGCCATCACAATGTCGCCCTTCAGCGTCAGTCCTGCGTCGCGCAGGAGTTTAGCGCCATAGATCATCGCCGCCAGCCCGCCTTTCATGTCACAGGCGCCCACACCATAAAGCACGCCGTCCTCGATCTCGGCTTCGAACGGCGCGTGGCTCCATGCCTCCGGGTCGCTGACCTGTACCGTGTCCATGTGGCCGTTGAACATGAGCAGCGGACCATGGCCCGCTCCAACCCAGCCGACGACGTTCCCGATACGGTCGGCGTACACGTTGCGAAAGTCCAGGCGCTTCATTTCTGCGACGACGCGCTCTGCAACCCCACTCTCCTGGGTCGATGGACTGGGCGTCTGGACGAGGTCGCGCAGAAAATCCACCAGATTGGCTTGGTCTTGTCTTCCTAGTCTGAATGCGTTCATAGTCGCTTTCGTGTTTGGTGTCTCACTCTTGTGTGGAGGATTGTAGGATGAAATGGCCCATTCGTCAAGGCGGTGGCTTTGTCCCAGCAATGGGGCTCGCTTCCTGGGTTTGACCACCTGACTGCTTTGTGCTAGAATGACACGGCCTCTTGGGAGCGACTGTACCTTGCCCTTTATGGAATTTCCACCCGGGGGACATTTTTCAGCGGTGGACGATGCTTGATCTGGGAATCGTTGTCGTCAGTTACAACACCCGCGACTTGCTGCGAACCTGCCTGCGCTCAGTGTACGCCAGCCAGGGTGACTTAGACTTTCAAATATGCGTCGTGGACAACGCCTCGTCCGACGGTAGCGCCGAGATGATCGCCGCCGAGTTCACCCAGGCGCAGTTGATCGTCAATGCCGAGAACGTCGGCTACCCCAGCGCCAACAACCAGGGCCTGGAGGCGTTCGGCTTCACCGAGACCTCGAATCCTCAATCTCAAACCCCGCGATTCGCGCTGCTCTTGAATCCGGACACCGAACTGCCGCCGGATGCGCTGGCGCGGATGCTGGATTTCATGGCCGAGCATCCCGACGCTGGCGCGGCGGGTCCCAAGCTCGTGCTCCCGGATAGATCACTCGACCGGGCCTGCCGGCGTTCGTTGCCCACGCCAGAGGTCTGCTTCTACAAGTTGATGGGCCTCTCGCGTCTCTTTCCCCGTAGCCGGCGCTTCGGCCGCTATAATCTGACCTACCTCGATCCCGATCGGGTTGCACAGGTCGGTTCCGTCGTGGGTGCGTTCATGCTGGTGCGCGCGGAGGCGATCGATCAGGCTGGCTTGATGGACGACCAGTTTTTCATGTATGGCGAGGATCTGGACTGGGCCTACCGCATTCAGGCGGCCGGGTGGAAGGTCTATTATAACCCAGCCGTGATCGTGTTGCACGTCAAGCGAGCGGCCAGCCGTCACAGCTCACGTGCCCAGGTCGAGTTCTACCGCGCCATGGAGATCTTTTACCGGAAGCACTATGCTGCGCAGACCCCGTGGTGGCTTCACGTGTTCATTGTCAGCGCCATCTCGCTGCGACAGCAGCTTGAACAGTTGCGGCAGGCACTTGCTCCCGTAAAACGGCAATCGGAGGTCGAGTTATGAAGTCCAGGACCCAGACGCAGGTCGTCTTTGTGCTCACCTTGGTCCTCACCGACATGGCGATGGTGGGTCTGGCCTTGTCCCTGGCCTATTGGATGCGCCGCTATATCCCCTGGCCAAATGAGGCGCAGGGCATGGGAAGCTTTCCAGGCTATGCCGGCGTCGTGCTGGTCCAGGTCGTGTCTGTCCTGGGAGTGTTTGCCTTCTCTCGCCTTTATCGCCCGACCCGCGGACCCTCTCGCATTGACGAGTTCTACTCGATCATTGCGTTCACCACCGTGGGCACGCTGATGGGCGTGGCGCTCAGCTCGTTGTTTTTCAAGAACAGCCCCCTGGAACTGGATTATTCACGGGGGATGATTCTCTATGGCTGGGGGCTCACGATTGTGTTCGTCACCGTCGGGCGGGTGGTGCACACGCAGGTCCGTGCCAGGCTGCGGAGACAGGGGTGGGGACGTGACCGGGTGCTCATCGTGGGCACGGGTGACGTAGGGCGGATGATCTTTCACAAGATCCAATCGAACCCCGGCCTGGGATATGAAGTGGCTGGCTTTGTCACCACAGATGGCGAACAGGCGACTCCTTCGGCCGCTCCAGTCCTCGGGAGGGCGAGCGACTTGGCGCCCATCATTGATGACTACCAGGTAGACGAGGTCATCATCGCCCTACCGGAGGCAACGCATCAGGAGATCTTGATGCTGATCTCCGAGTGTGAGCGGGGCAAGGTGACCATCAGGGTCTTTCCAGACGTGTTCCAGATCATGGCCAGCCAGGTGAGCATCGGTGACCTCGGGGGGCTGCCGCTGCTGACCGTGCGCGACATCGCCCTCCGTGGTTGGAGGCGCACGGCGAAGCGGCTGATGGACGTTGTTGGAGCGGCCTGCGTGCTGATCCTGATCTCGCCATTGATGGTGCTCATGGCGATTCTGATCAAGCTGGACTCGCGCGGGCCGGTGTTCTATGCCCAGGAACGGATGGGGCTCGACGCCTGGCCGTTCCGCATGCTCAAGTTCCGCTCTATGCGCCAAGATGCCGAGGCTCACGGTCCCGGTTGGACGGTAGAGGATGATCCTCGCGTCACCCGGCTGGGCCGCATCATCCGTCGCATCGACGTCGACGAGTTGCCTCAATTGGTCAACGTGCTGATGGGGGAGATGAGCCTGGTAGGCCCCCGGCCTGAGCGCCCCGTTTACGTCAACCAGTTCCGTCGCTCCATCCCCCGCTACATGGACCGTCACTGGGAGAAGGCTGGCATGACCGGTTGGGCGCAGGTCAATGGGCTGCGTGGTGATACCTCCATCGTCGAGAGGACCAAGTACGACTTGTGGTACATTGAGAACTGGTCGTTGCTCTTGGACATCAAGATTCTGATTCGCACGGCCTTCAACCTGGTCACATCGCCCAATGCATATTGAGTGCTTGGGCGACGCCGGGCAATGTCAAAAGCAAAAGCCTCGCCAGGGGGCTTTCTCTTCCCCTGGCGAGGCTTTGTCAGCATGTGGTACCGCTGTTCGAGTGGGTCTATATCCTTCGCCGATTGAGGACGAAGAGCACCGCCACCCCTGCGGCCAGGAGCAGCACCAGTACACCACTCACCTTGGCGACGGTCGCAAAGATACTGCTTACGGCCGAGCCACCGTCGGCGGGCTCGTTTCCTTCCTCGCTCGCTGGTGTGGGCTCGGTGGTCTCACCGGGGGCTGCTGGACTCTCGCCCCGCACGCTGCCAAACTGAATGTCCAGACTGGTCCCTTCTGCCACTGCCACGGGCCACTCGGCTGGTCCAATCGGTTCGTAGCCCGGAGGTGCATTCTGAATCACCCGGTAGGCCCCTGTCGCCAGCCCGGTGAAGCAATAAGGTTCACTGATGCCGTCGGAGGTGTATCGGTCTACCACTCCAGAGGCGTCGGCGATCGTGAACTCTGCGTTAGGCAAAAGCTCCTCGGTCTCGCTGTCTCGGAACGTGTCGGCGTTCCGATCGTGATAGGCCAGCACGCAGACAGAAGCTCCCCCAGTCCCCCCCTCTGTCGCTGGGCTGCCCGCCACGGAGGTCGGCGCGGGCGTGGGAGGCGCAGGCTGTGGGGTGGGTGTGGGCTGCTCGCTGGGCAGGGAGATCACCAGCTCCTGGCCTGGCCAGATCAAATCGTTGGGCCCGAGCGAGCCAGCGTTGAGTTTGCGGATCTGGTCTGCGTCCACGCCGTACATCAACGCGATGCCGAAGAGCGTGTCACCGGATTTAACGATGTGGACAGATGCGCCGTCAGGACGGGGGGTGGGGGGGGGCAGCGGCGTGGGAGAAGGACCAGGCGTAGCCGTGGGGGGTGGGGGTGGGGGCGTGTCCGTCGGCGGCGCCGGCGGGGTGGTGTAGACGAGCGCGGCGTCGTCCCAATAGACGTCGTTGTGTTTGTACGACCACTTGGCGGTCGCTCGCAGGAAGACGGTGACTGTGCCAGCGTCCCCGACCTGCGCCTGCGTCGGGCCGATCAGGTGGTGCTCGTCGTAGGAGTATCCGCTGGCCCAGATGACGTTCGGACTCCAGGGATCGGTGCCCCCGTTTGGGTCGATGCCTACCTGGAAAAGCATTTGGTACGGATCGCCGCAGGAGGAAGCCTGGTGATCGTCGTCGTCGCAGGCCCACGCATGGGCGTATGCGGAGAGCTGGACGGTGGTCTGGGGGCTGAGGCCAGTGACGACCTGGTAGACACCCGAGTCAATGGCGCGAAAGAAGCCGAACTGCATGATCGCGTAATTGCCGCCGTGGATACGGGCCGGCGGTCCGATGAAAGGATCCACTCTGGGGATGACCTTGCATTCCGGCCGGCCGAATTTCCGCCCGTCCGCTGGGTTCGTGCTATTGCTCCAGAAGGTGACCCAGCCCTGGGGGGTGTAGATCTCCTGGTAGACGTTGCCGTTGAACGTGTCACGATTCCAGTTGTCGTTGCACCAGCCAGCCCCCGAGTTTGGAGCGCATGTGATGCCCTCAAACCCAGGGTTCCGCAGCAGGTTCTGCCCCTCCTGGGCGGGCCGCGAGAGGCTGGGCCCGGCCAGGGAAAGGAGCGGCGCCGTCCCTAATAGCACGACCCCCAGAAGGATGCGGATCAACGTGCGTTTTCGAACCATCATAACCCTCCCTCTAAGTAATGAACAACGTGACGATGGACGATGAGCCGGGGGACTGTGGCTGATGTAGACTGAGCGCTGTCCATTGCTTCGTTGTTCATTGATTTTCGCGGCGACGATGAGGTAGATAAACAAGGGTTCGCGGCCACGACTGGCCGCGAAGTAGGCTGGCCACCGATCAGAGCCCACTATCTTGCTGAACTGTGCTGGCAGTCTGGTAGAGCCCCACCGCTCGCCTCACTTGCCAAAGCGCGCAAATTATAGCACAATGCAAATGCTTGTCAAACCTCTCCGGAGTTGGTATGGAGTGTCCATGCGTGTCTTGATGATCTCCAAAGCCTGTCTGGTGGGCGCCTATCAGCGCAAACTGGAGGAAATCGCCCGTTTCCCGGATGTGGAACTGATGGTCGTTGTGCCGCCATCGTGGCGCGACGGCAGCCGTGTCACGCGGCTGGAGCGAGCATACGTTGCCGGCTACGAACTGGTCGTCGAACCCGTTGTGTTCGGCGGCAGTTTCCACCTGCATTTTTACCACCGGCTGGGCCGGCGGCTGCGTGCCTTCGCCCCCGATGTCGTGCATGTGGATGAGGAGCCCTACAATTTCGCCACGTTCCACGCACTGCGGGTGGCCAAGAGGTCCGGGGCTCGGGTGTTGTGGTTCACCTGGCAGAACCTCAACCGCCGCTATCCGATCCCTTTCCGATGGATCGAACGCTACAACCTGCGCCACGTGGATTATGCCATTGCAGGCAGTGCGGGGGCAGCAGAGATCTGGCGCGAGAAGGGCTATGCTGGCCCGCTGGCCGTCATCCCCCAGTTCGGTGTGGACCCCGACATATTCGTTTCACGTCCCGGCGCTCGGGATCCCGCCCGGGGCTTCCTCATCGGGTACGTGGGGCGGCTGGTGCCGGAGAAAGGGGTGGATCTGTTGTTAAAGGCGGTGGCCGGAATGGACGCCGTGTGGCGATTGGCGATCGTTGGAGCAGGGCCAGAACGGGAATCGCTGGAGATGCTGGCTCGCCAATTGGGGCTTGTCGATCGGGTCTCCTTTGAGGGGGACATCTCCTCTGTTCGTATGCCGGCGTTCTACCGCGAACTGGACGTTCTGGTGGTACCCTCCCGCTCCCGGCCCAATTGGGTCGAGCAGTTCGGGCGGGTGTTGATCGAGGCAATGTCCTGCGGTGTACCTGTCGTCGCCTCCGACTGCGGCGAGATCCCCCGCGTGGTGGACAACGCTGGGCTGATCTTTCCCGAGGGGGATACAGAAGCGCTGCAGGAGTGCCTCACGCGCCTGATGCGTGCCCCTGAGCTGTGGGAGGTTCTGGCCCGGCGTGGCCGGGAATGGGTGCTGGCCCGCTTTACCCAGGCACAGATTGCCGCACAGACAGTGGCAGTGTATCGGAACTTGGCAGATTGACCATCCGAAAAGGAGCACAGTGTTTGCCACATTCGAGGATTCACGGCGTTACGTGCAAGAGAACGACGTACAAATGGTCGACCTCAAGTTCGCTGACCTTTGGGGGCGTTGGCACCACATCACGATCCCCCAGGTCCAGTTCACGCCGGTGCTGTTGGAGGATGGCATCGGTTTCGATGGCTCCGCCGTCGGTCTAAAGTCGGTCAAGGCCGGTGACATGGTGCTGGTGCCTGATCTCTCTACCGGTTTTGTCGACCCTTTCTGGGACACACCTACGCTCAGTTTCATCTGTGCCACGCTGGAGGCGGATACGAAGGCGGTTTTCGTCAACGACCCGCGTAATATTGCCCGCCGTGCCGAAGAGTACTTGGTCGAGAGCGGCGTCGCCGACCGTAGCCAGTGGGGACCGGAGTTCGAGTTCTACGTCTTTGACAGCGTAGCCTACGAAAACGCGATGAACCGTTGCGGGTACAGCGTCGAATCGGGTGAGGCCACCTGGCGCAGCCGTGCGGCGGGGCACGGTCACTACATCCCGCTTCATGGTGGCTATCACGCCATCCCTCCCCAGGACACGCTCTACAACCTGCGCGCCGAGATGAGCTTGCACCTCCAGGCGATGGGGGTGCCGGTCAAGTATCACCATCACGAGGTGGGCGGCCCGGGGCAATGCGAGATCGAGACGCCGTTGGTGGGCCTTCTGGAAGCCGGCGATATGACGATGATCGTCAAGTATGTCACCAAAATGGTCGCTCACAGGCACGGCCAGACGGTCACCTTTATGCCCAAGCCGATCTACGGCGAGGCCGGATCGGGGATGCATTTCCACCAACATCTGTTCAAGGGCAGTCGGAATGTCTTCTACGATCCGGCGGGGTATGGCCTGCTGAGCCAGACGGCCCTGTACTATATCAGCGGGCTGCTGCTCCACGGGCCGGCGTTGCTGGCTTTCACCAGTCCCAGTACCAATTCCTACCGGCGGCTCGTGCCTGGCTTCGAGGCTCCGATCAATGCTTTCTTCTCCGTCGGCAATCGGAGCGCTGCCGTGCGCATCCCGCGCTACGCTACCCAGCCTGACCAGGTTCGCTTCGAGTTCCGCCCACCGGATGCTACGTGCAACGTCTACCTGGCGCTGGCGGCGCAACTCCTGGCCGGGTTGGACGGCATCCGCCGCCAGATTGATCCCACCGAGGCCGGCCTTGGCCCGATAGATGCCGACGTCTTCGCCTGGACGGATGAACAGCGGGCGGCGATTCGGCCATTGCCCTCCTCGCTCAAGGAGTCGCTGGACGCGTTGGCGGACGATCACGAGTTCCTGCTGGCCGGGGGCGTCTTCAGCGAAGACCTCATCAAGCGCTGGATCGCGTTCAAGATGGGCGAGGAATATTACCGGGTGCGCAATCGGCCGCATCCCTACGAGATGGAACTGTACTTCGACGTGTGATTTTGACACCTGACCGTTGTCAGGCTATAATCAAGTTCTGTGGAAATAGGAGGCCTATTATGACTATCAAGTTTGGCACCGACGGCTGGCGCGCTGTCATCTCGGATACCTTCACCTTCGCCAACTTGCGGTTGGTGGCTCAGGCCATCGCTGACTATGTGCTCGAGGAGGCCGACGATGTCCAGCCCACGGTCGTCGTCGGTTATGACACCCGTTTTCTCTCCGACCGCTACGCGGCTGAGGTCGCCCGCGTCCTGGCTGGCAATGGCATCGTTTCCTACCTCACCCGTGCCGATGCCCCGACCCCGGCAATCTCCTACGCTGTCGTCGACAAAAAGGCTGCCGCTGGCGTGATGATCACCGCCAGCCACAACCCGCCGCGCTACAACGGCGTCAAACTGAAGGCCGACTTTGGTGGGGCAGCGTTACCGGAGCAGGCACGTCGAGTCGAGGCTCACCTGATGCGGAACCAGGAGGCAGCTCGTGGGCCTAATCTGATGGACTATCAGGTGGCGCTGGATCAGGAGATCATCCGCCGCTTCGACCCGGCCTGGGCCTACTACGAGCACCTCACTCAACTGGTGGACCTGGACGTGATCTCGGATGGTGAGCTGCGGGTCGTAACCGATGCGATGTATGGTTCGGGCCGCAAGTGCATCGCCGACATGTTGGCCCGTACCAGGTGCCGAGTGTACGAAATCCGGGGCGAGATGAATCCCGGCTTTGGTGGCATCCATCCAGAGCCGACGGCTCACTATCTGAGCGCATTGGGGGCGGCCATTCAGTCTTACCACGCTGACCTGGGGCTGGCCACCGATGGAGATAGTGACCGCATCGGCGCGATGGACGCCCACGGGGACTTTGTGGACCCTCATCACATCTTTGCGTTGACCCTCCGGCATCTCGTTGAGAAGCGGGGCTGGAGCGGCAAAGTCGTCAAAAGCGTCTCTACCACCCGCATGGTGGACCGGCTGGCCGCGCGTTATGGCCTGCCGGTGGTGGAGACACCTGTGGGCTTCAACTATATCGCCGACCACATGTTGAAAGGCGATGTGCTCATCGGTGGGGAAGAGTCAGGAGGGATGAGCATCAAGGGGCATATCCCGGAGGGAGACGGCGTGTTGATGGGGTTGTTGCTCTTGGAGGTTGTGTCTGCCGCCGGTGCTCCTCTGCACGAACTGGTGGCTGACCTCCAGGTCGAAGTCGGCCCAGCCTGTTATACCCGCCGTGACATCCCACTTCGCCGCCCTGTCGCCAAGGCGGAGATGGTCACCCGGCTGACCGACGATGTGCCGGGATCCCTGGGAGGGCAAGACGTCATCGAGGTAGTCACACTCGACGGAGTCAAGTATCTGTTGTCCGACGACTCCTGGCTTCTGATTCGCCCTTCGGGTACTGAGCCGGTGCTGCGTGTCTACGCCGAGGCGCGAGATGAGGCGATGGTCGAGGCGCTGCTGGCTTACGGCCAGCAGGTGGCCGGTGGCTAGGTCCCTGCCTTGACTTTTTGTCCACGTCGGAGTATCCTTTAGTCGACCGTGCGTATGGAGGTTCTCAATTGATGCGATCCTTCTTCCTCGCTATCGAGGGTGCCATTGGGGTGGGCAAGACGACGTTGGCGCGGCTGCTGCAGCCGCGCTTAGAAACGGGGTTGCTGTTGGAAGCCTTCGAGGAAAATCCTTTCCTCGCTGACTTTTACGCCGACCGCACTCGTTATGCTTTCCAGACCCAGATGTTTTTTCTACTGAGCCGCTACCGGCAGCAACAGGCTGTACCGACGATGCTGGCGCATGGCCCTCTCATTGCGGATTACGCCTTTGCTAAGGACAGTCTGTTTGCCCATCTGAATCTGGAGGGCGACGAATGGGCTGTGTACAAGCAGCTCTACGATGTCCTGGCTGATCGTATCCCAGTACCCGATCTCGTCATCTACCTGCGCGCTGACCCCGATGTGTTGATGGCACGTATTGCAACCCGCGATCGCGCTTATGAACGGAGGATGGACCGCGCGTACATCGAGAGCCTCAGGCGGGCCTACGAACGATATTTCTCTACCTACACCCAAACGACAGTCCTGCCTATTGACACCGATGATCTGAATTATGTCCAGGATCCGAGTGCCCTTGCCTTTGTCGAAAGCCAGGTGCGGACGGCGCTCGGGATTGGGGCGTATCAACAGCCCCTGCCCCGCATGGAACCCGTCGTCCTGCCGCGGACACAGGCAACGCCGACAACGACTGCTCGCCCAGGATCAGGATGGGACACGGTGGGGGAGTTTCTGGCGGCGAATGAGGCTATGGGGCGAGTGGGAACCGCGCTGGCCAACGACGCGATGGGGCCTGGGGGCCTGGGGGTGGAACTCGTGACGGCGCTACGGGATACAGTGGGCCGGCTGCGACGCCTGGCCGACGCGGTCGGAGTTGATCTACTGGAGGCAAGACGTTAGAGGATCTGCCCCGGCGGCGTGTTCACCATCGTGCTACCTCGGGGAGGGAGGAGAATATGAAACGTTTCGTCGCGATTGCGGGTAACATCGGGGTAGGCAAATCTACCCTCACGGCGCTCTTGAGAGAGCAACTGGATTGGGAGCCTTTTTTTGAGGCGGTCAAAGACAACCCCTATTTGGCCGATTTCTATGCGGACATGCAGCGTTGGAGCTTTCACTCACAGATCTATTTCCTTTCACGTCGCCTGCGCCACCATTGGCAGTTGCTCCAGCGCACGAACTCGGTGATTCAGGACCGCACGGTCTACGAGGACGCCGAGATCTTTGCCCGCAATCTCTACCAGCAGGGGTTGATGGACGAGCGGGACTATCGTAGTTATTGCGAACTATACGAGGTCGTGACGGCTGTGCTTCCCCCACCGGACCTGATCGTCTATCTGCGCGCCTCGGTCTCCACGCTCCAGGAACGGATCCGCCGCCGAGGGCGACCGTATGAGCAGAACATCGCGATGACCTATCTGGAGCAACTTAATGAACTGTACGAAGAATGGATCGACGGATTCTCCCTCTGCCCGGTGCTGAGTGTGCCCTCCGACGATCTGGATTTCGTGCTGAATCCCGAGCATCTGGAATTGATCACGGAAAAGATTCTCGAGAAACTGCAAGGGCGGGAGGAAGTCGTGTTTGATACCCGATGACAGGCACCAGGACCCAAATTCCACCGCACGGAGCCCAGAAACCGCGCCTCGAGTTAGATGAGCGCCAAGCCAATAGGATGCAGAAACGACTGCGTGAACTGACCTTCCTGCAGGAGACCAGCCACCTGGTCAGCGCTACCCTCGACCTGGATAGTGTGCTGCGGTCTCTCATGGCCCAGGTACGGGATTACTTTCAGGTCGAAGCGGCCTCGGTTGCTCTGCTGGATGAGGAAACAGGTGACCTGGTCTTTCGTGTGGCTGTTGGTGGGGCGGCTGAGGAGGTAGTCGGGTTGCACCTGGCTCCCGGCCATGGGATTGCAGGTTGGGTGATCCAGACTGGTAGGTCGGCGTTGGTGCCCGAGGCCAGCGTCGATGAGCGTTTTTACCCCGGCGTGGATGAAAGGACAGGGTGGCGTACACGTGCGCTGCTCGCCGTCCCGGTCAAGGTTGAAGAGCATACCATCGGCGTGATCGAGGCGCTTAACCCGGCCGGATCCAATTTCGATGAGGACGCGCAGCGGTTGCTACTGGCCGTGGCCGATCTGGCCGCCGCTGCTATCCGCAACGCCGAACTCTACGAGCGTGTGAGGCAGGCCGAGCGCCGTTACGAGAGTCTCTTCAGTGATAGTGCCGATCCCATCGTCGTGCTGGACCTGGACGGCAGGATCCTGGACCTCAATCAGCGGGTGATTGAAATGCTGGGGCATCCTCGGGAGCAGTTGATCGGTGCTGATTTCTGTGACATGATTGGAATAGCTCGAGAGGCATGCCAGACAACCATACAGCAGGTTCGCCAGGGCCAACGACTCAGCCTTGAGATGCAGATCCCGTCGGGCAGGGAGTCCCGCATCTTGGAAACACACGTGGCCAGGATTGACTACGGCGAGCGGGAGGCCATCCAATGGATTGGGCACGACGTCTCGGAGCGGGTGGCATTGGAGCGGGTGCGCGAGGACCTGACGCACATGATCGTTCACGACCTGCGCAATCCGCTGAGTAGTATGATGAGTAGCCTGCAATTGATCCATACTGCCTTCATCGAGCAAGATGAGACGGTGCCCGTGATGAAATTGGTGCGTATCGCCATGCGTAGTGGGGACAAACTGTATCGGCTGATCGATTCGCTGCTCGACCTGGGGCGCCTGGAGGCGGGCGAAACGGAGCTACAGAAGGATCTTGTGAGCTCCGAGTCGCTGGTTCGGGAGGCCATCGAGCAGATCCAGCCGTTGGCGTTGAACCGGGGGCAGACATTGGTGGCGCGGGTCGAGCCTGGCCTCCCGAATGTGCCGGCCGATCGCGAGCTGATCTTGCGCGTGTTGACGAACCTGCTGGACAACGCGGTTAAGTTCACGCCGAAGGAAGGGCGCATCACGCTGAGTGTAGAAAGGGAGGGGGAGGAAGTACGATTTGCCGTGTCGGATACCGGGCGTGGGATCCCACCGGAATCCATCCAGCGTGTCTTTGATCGCTTTGTTCGCCTGGACAATGCCAAGGCCATCAAGGGAACTGGCCTGGGTCTGTCCTTTTGCAAGGTAGCCGTCGAGGCCCACGGGAGCCACATCGGGGTGGAGAGTGAGCTGGGCCACGGTGCGACGTTTTATTTCACGCTTCCCCTGGAGGCTGGATGACCGAACGGTTGTATTACACGGACGCCTACTGCACCCGCTTCTCTGCCCGCGTGATCGAACGACCGGCCTGGGACGGTTGCCCGGCTGTCGTGCTTGATCGCACGGCTTTCTACCCCACCTCCGGTGGCCAGCCGGCCGACCGGGGGACGCTTGGCGGAGTAGCAGTGTTGGACGTCGTCGCGCGAGAGGAAGGCGGCGGCGTCGTCCACGTCCTGGAGCATGGGTTGCAGGAGTCCGAGGTCGAGGGGGTTCTCGACTGGCCCCGTCGCTTCGATCACATGCAGCAGCACACCGGCCAGCACATTCTCTCCGCTGCCTTCGAACAGTTGCTCGATGCCAACACCGTCGGGTTCCACCTGGGGGCAGAGGCGAGCACAGTCGACATCGACGTGGCCCGCATGGACCGAGCAGCGGCGATGCCGGTCGAGGAATTGGCTAACCGGGTGATCTGGGAGGACCGCCCGGTTCGTGCGCGCTTCGTTGGTCCCGATGAACTGGCGGCCCTGCCCTTGAGACGGCTGCCCGCCGTGGATGGGCCGGTGCGCATCGTGACGGTCGCTGACTTTGACGTGAATCCCTGTGGTGGGACGCACGTCGCCCGCACTGGCGAGATCGGCCTGATCAAGATCGTGGGCCTCGAATATCGCGGCGCCGAGACGTGTGTCGAGTTCCTGTGCGGCGGGCGTGCTCTGCGTGATTATCAGGCCAAGGATGGGATGGTCCATCGGCTGACGGCCTTGCTGACCGTGGGCCACTGGGAGCTGGATCAGGCTGTGGAGCGGGTGCAGGCCGAGGCCAAGCAATTACGGCAGGACCTGCGCAGGGCGCATAAGCAGTTGCTGAAGGCGGAGGCGAATGAACTGGCAGAGATCGCCCAGGCTGGTCCACCAGCCGTCTCCCAGCCATACCGCGTCGTGTCGCGGGTCTGGGAGCGGCGTGAGCCGGGTGAGGTGCGCGCGCTGGCTCAGGAGCTGGCCCAGCTCCCGGGCGTGGTGGCCTTGTTGGGCAGCGTCGGCGAGCGGACGCACCTGTGTTTTGCCCGCGCGGAGGGGGTAGACCTAGACGTGGCGGCATTGCTCCAGGAGGCCTGCGGCCAGTTGGGAGGCAAGGGGGGCGGGCGGCCTCACCTGGCTCAGGGTAGTACGCCACCAGCCGACGTGGCTCAAGTTAAGACGGTGCTCTCCGGTCTAGTGTCTGTCCAACAACCAGCTAGAAACGAGTATCGAGTCCCATGAAAGAGATCGCATCTAACGTCTACGCTTCAACCGAACTCCCTGGCGTCAACGTCGGCTTCATTGTTATGCCAGAAGGTGCCATCGCCGTGGATGCTCCGATCCTGCCGCAAGACGCCCGTGCCTGGCGACAGCGGGTTGTGGAGATCGCTGGCGGCCCCATCCTGTACGTGGTGCTCACCGATGCCCATCCCGACCGGCTGTTGAGTGCAGGATTGCTGGAGGCTCCCATCGTCGCTGCGCGGGCGGCCCACGATCAAGCGTCTGTCTACACCGAGGGTTTCTGGCGTGGCGTCGTCGAAAGCTGGGCGCGCCGCTTTCCGGAGGCAGCCGACGATATGTCAGGAGTGTCCGTCGTCCTGCCTGAGGTCATGTTTAGCAGCGGCCTGACACTCCACAAGGGAGGGATGGACGTGACGGTCAGGCACGTCGATGGGGCCGCGCCGGGCAGCGCCTGGGTCTATCTGCCCGAACAGGACGTGCTCTTCGCGGGCGACACAGTGGTTGCAGAGAGCCATCCCTTTCTGCACGCAGCCCCGGATACGAAGGCGTGGCTGGACACGCTGACGGCGCTTCGCCGGGCGCGCTTCTCGAAGACGACCATCGTGCCTGGCCGTGGTCCGCTGTGCGATCAGGCGGCCTCCCGGCCGCTCAGCGAGTACATTGCGCTGGCGCGCCGGCGGGTGCGCTCGTGGCACGCGGCCGGGGCGCGGGCGGATGTGGGGGACTCGGTGGCCGAAATGTTGCCCCTCTTCCCTGTCCCCGACGATGAGCGTGAGTTGGTCCCGCGCCGCATCAAGGCCGGGCTGGATCGGTTGTACGAGGAACTTGAGACGGAGTGAGTGACGACGATGGCGAAGCACTTTGTTCCCTCTACAGCCCGTACGCCAGCCGACCGTGTCCGCGAGGCGCTGGACGACGCCGAACGATTGGTATCCAGCCTGCGCGGAGCCGGCCCGCGGGTGTTAGAATTGCTCCACCTGCTCGATCAAGCCGCCGGTGCGTTGGCGGAACTCGAGGCAGCCGGCGTGGATGTGCGCGCCGAGCGTGTCCGGTTCGAGACTGTGCAGCGCCAACTCGGACGCCAGCAGGCCCGCTTCCTCGCCGAGGCCGGCGCGACGTTCCAGGAGGAGCGGGCAGTTGTCCAGCCAGACGAGGCACGCTGGTGGTGGTTCGTGGACGAGGCGGTGGCCCGACAGCGGGCGCGCCGGCTGCGCCGGCGGCTGATCGGGGTTGCGGTGGCGGCGCTTCTCGTCTCGGCCGCCTGGCTGGCCTACGACCGCTTCATCGCTCCTCCGCCTCAGGTGCGCGAGGCGTTCCAACGCGGCGCCCGTGGAGAAGCCCTGGTCGATGAAGGGGACCTGCGTGCGGCGCTGGCCGAGTTTGAGGCGGCTGCTGCCCTCTACCCTGAGGACTCCAGGCCCTGGATATGGCAGGGCGTGATCCACGTCGAGTTGGACGAATTGGATGATGCGCAGGCGTCTTTTGAAACGGCTCGCTCTCTGTACGAGACGGAACTGGATTTTCTGCTGGAGCGGGGCATGACGTACGTGCGGGTAGGGGACTTGTCCGCAGCCAGCGCCGATGTAGAGCAGGCTATCGGCGAAGACCCTGATTCGGGCTATGCCTACTACCTGCGGGCAACCGTCGCCACGGAGGCAGGGGATTATGTCGCAGCCGTCGCCGATCTGGAGCAGGCAGCGGAGCTGGCCCAGGCGGCCGGGAACACGCAACTGGAGGCGACCGCTCGCGCTCAGCGGGCCATGGTCATACAACTGCAATTGTATCAGGAATCGCCACTCACGCCCGAGTAGTCCCCCACTAGGACATCGGAAAGGTGGGATGACCAGATGATCACGGATGAGGAACTGGATCGCTTGCGCGCGGTCAGAGCTGCGCACGAGGCCGATCTGATGCGCAAGGCCAACGTCGTCGGGGTGGGGATTGGGCTGCGGCAGCGTGAGGGGAAACCGACCGGCGAACCGGCGATCGTCGTCTCGGTGACCCACAAAGTGTCCATCTGCCAACTTGATCCGGAAGACGTGATACCGCGCGAGTTGGAGGGCGTCCCCGTGGACGTCCAGGTCGTGGGAGAATTGCGAGCGTTATAGCGTCTAGGGCTGTCTCACGGGCGTGTCTTTGTCCAGCGTGTTGTTCGTCTCGTCCCACTCGGCGACGTCGTCGTCTGCGTCCGCGATGGCACGGGTGGTGATTTTGCCGTACCAACTGGGATAGGCGTAGGTGCAGTCCAGCGTGACTGTCCCATCTTCTGCTACCCCACCACCCAGGTTCCATTCGCAGGCCGGTGCAGGGGCGTTGACGTGGGACCACCACTCAGCGACGAAGGCTCCGGATGGCTTGGAGCCCCGGTTGTGGATACTCACCTCGACGGTCGTGTTCTCCCCCTGGGTGGGAGGGTCAGGATCGAAGCTGATGCCAGAGATGACCAGGTCTGGCAAACCCGCCTTGACCGGGATCACCAGTTCGCGGGTGTTGTTGTCCTCGTCGCTTTCCTCGATCTCTTCGCGGGAGTCCACCCACGCCTCGGTCGTGTAGGAGGCCCAGCCGCTGAAGAGATACTCCATCTGGGCGGTGACTTGCTCATCCGGCTCGAGCGTGAAAGCGCCTGGTGCTTCGGTATACTCACAGTCGTCTTGGACGCAGACCCGCCAGGCCCAGTGCAAGTTCTCGGCGGTGCGGCCGCCCCGGTTGCGCAGCGTGGCGACGATGTGCAGGGGAATGCCCTGGCGCGGGTCGCTGGTGTCTATCTTCAGGTCTGTGATGACCAGATCCGGTGGGTCGAGCTCCTCCGTCGGCGTGGGGGTCGCTGTTGCTGGCTCCGGCACGACGACCTGGACGTAGATCTGGCTGCCGAAGCGCACACCGTCGGGGCCCTGCAACTGCCAGGTGGATCGATAGGTCCCCGGCGTGTTCGGCGCGACCAGGTCGACGCTCACGTCGGTGTTCGAGCCGGGGGCCACTGACTGGACTTTGACTGTGGCTGGTCCACCCAGCGGGTCACCGGAGACGAAGGCGAGCTGTGTCTCTGGCTCCCACGTGCAGGTGCCAGAGTTGCGCAGGCGCCATATCTTGGTGAAGGTTGCGCCAGGGGCAACCTCGGTGTCATCCGGGATCGTGACGTCGGCGACGTAGGCGGCGTTGAGCGTGCAGCCGCCAGGGCCGGAGACGTCGGGGGCAGGGGTATCGGTTGGGGCCGCGGTTGGGGCTGAAGTTGGGGGTGACGTGGGGCTGGCTTCCGCCGCCGGGGGCGCTGTGGGGGTGGGGGGCATCTCCACAGTGGGAGTGGCCGCGCCTGGCGCGTTGCAGGCCAATGCGGCCAGCACCAGAAAGACTCCAGCCAGCAGTAGCGGACGACGGTTCTTTCTTATGCTCATTGCTCGCCTCCTCGAATTGGTACTGTGTCAGGATACCCATTATACCTGAAAACGAGAAAATCGGTAGGCGGGTCATGTCACACTTTATCCTGTACTGCTACGCTGACTACGAGCGGTACGAGGTGCTGGAGGAGAGGTATGGGCGCTTCCACGCGCAGTGGCGGCGGTAGAACCCCACCGTGGGCTGGGGCAACGACGGCTGTCGCCTCGATCAGGACGAGGGCTACAGATGGGAGATATGGGACCGGCCCAACCTGGATGGGGCTGACAACTATGTCATTCTCGAGGCCGAGGGTCGGGGCCACTACGTCGGTTGCCACCTGGACGTCGACTGCTTCGCCCGCGCCAAGAACGACTGGTGGGGCGAGGGAGACGATATGATCTTTATCGACGGGGAGCCCTGGCCGCCCCGGCTCCACGGCACCGGCAGTGAGGATTACTTTAACACCGCCTACTGCCCCAAGGAAGAGTTCTGCACCCCCTACCACGGCCTGACCGTCTATTCCGGCACCGAGGAGTGGCCCTGGCGGGGCAAGAACTCGCTCTACCGCTTTCACATCGAGGACCCGATCTACTTCGAAAAGTCCATCCGCGTGACGATCGAGCACGGCCACGCCAACAACCTGAGCAACGACTACTCCTCCACCGCCTACTGGTACCAGGCCGAGCCGCACAAGTCCTTTCCACCGCTGTTGCCGGTGGAGGAGCGGCTGCCGCGGCCCGAGCCTGCGTCCATGCCCCGGTAGGCGTGAGGCCCGGATTGGGCTTCTCGCCCCGGTATAGGGCTGGGAGTGCTTCACCAGCGCTTGTTCCAGGGTAGTGGGGTGGTGGTTAGACTGACCGGACAAAATGGGGTACAATTGTGGGCGGGACGCTTGCCTTTTTAGGAAATTGTTCCCGATGGGAGGCCTGGTGAATCCGGCGGGCGTCTCCAAAGAAACAGAGCTCACGGAGGGGAAACCCCCGTGAGCCCGCAGGTAAGTGAGATCCACGCACAACCGTTCCCCGTGAGCCCAATTGGCCACGATCAAGCGCTCGACGATGTGAACCGGGGTCAGAGCCCCCGGCAGACAGGTGACAACGTGTGCAAGCCGTGGTATAATCGGGCTGCACGGGGTGCTCCGCCACCCTGGTGCCCCCAGCCCCGGTGGTGCCGGCCACGCGGGGCTGGTCTTTTCGTAGACCTCGCTTCCGCTTTTTTTCTCGAAAGTGTACCCGGGGAGGATACAGGCATAAGACAAACTACGCCCCGGGTACACGATGATATCATTTTACCACAAACCGTGCTTCCTGTCTGTAGGGAGAGTTTGACTTTTCGCCTACGGAGAGTTTGACAGTTGGTGCGTTGGGCGGTCGGGGATTGGTTATTTCAGCGGCGTCAGCCCGTGGAGGATGGCGAACCTGACAAGACCTGGGAGATCGTCGATGCCCAACTTTTGCATGATGCGGCTGCGGTAGGTCTCAATCGTCTTCTGGGAAAGAGAGAGCCGGCCAGCGATCTCTGCGCTCGACCTGCCCTCGACGACGAGCTGGAGGATTTCCCGCTCGCGCGAGCTCAGGCGCGCCAGGGGGCTGCCTCCTTCCGCGAGCTCGCGTTGGCGCACATAGTCGTCAATCACTTTGTCCGAGATTCTATGGCTGAGGTAGCGATGACCGGCGTGGACAGTGCGGACGGCGTCAACTACCTCAATGCCGGCTGATTCTTTCGGCAGATAGCCGCGTGCCCCGGCGTGCAGTGCCTGAAAGACGTGCTCAGTCGTATAGTACATCGAGAGGATGACGATCTGGGTTAATGGGCAGGAGGCGTGAATGCGCCGCGTCGCCTCAATCCCGTTCAGTTCAGGCATGGCGATGTCCATGACGACGACGTCAGGGCAGAGCAGTGCTACCTGGTGCACGGTCTCGCGCCCGTCGGCTGCGTCACCGATCACCTGGATGTCACCCTCCGTCTCCAGCACGAGCCGCAGCCCGTCGCGGAAAACGGCGTGGTCGTCGGCGAGAAAGACATTGATAGTCACAGTGCTACCTCCACGATGATGCGTGTGCCCTGCTGGGGCTGGGACTCGACGCGGAAACGGCCGCCCACCGCCTCGGCCCGCTCGGCCATGGTCATCAGCCCCCAACCCCCGTGCCGGTTGGGCGTCGCCACTTGCGTGGGCTCGAACCCGACTCCGTCGTCGGCGACGACCAGGCGCACGGCTCCGTCGTCCGCCGCGACCGTCACCGTCACCTGCGTGGCCCGGGCGTGCTTGGCCACGTTGGTCAATCCCTCCTGGACGACGTGGAACAGGGCGTTCTCGATCGGCGCGGCCAGGCGGGGGATGGGCTTCTTACCCTGTACTGTGACGGCGACGCCTGTCCGTGACGCAAATTGCGCGCCGTACCAGTGCAGCGTCGCCACCAGCCCAAAGTCGTCCAGCATCGGCGGCCGCAGGTCGTCCATGACACGGCGGATGCTGGCGGTCGCCTCCTGCACCAGTGCGAGCGAATCGTCCAGGCGGGAGCGCACCAGCTCTGGCATCGCCTCGGGCATGTGTGCCTGTATCAGGTTCAGGTTGATGCCCAGCGCGTTGAGGTTCTGGCCGACCATGTCGTGCAGGTCTCGGGCCAGCCGCTGGCGCTCGGCTTCTTCGGCCTCCGCCAGCCGCGCGGTCAGCGCGCGGAGCTGCTGTCCTTGGTGCCTGACCGATTCAAACAGGCGGGCCTGCTGGATGGCGATCGCCAGCGAGTCAGCCAGCGTCTGCAGCACCGCCATATCTTCGTTGCTGAACGCCTCCGGCTCCGCGCTATGCACGTCCAGCACGCCCATCGTCTCACCCCGCGCCTGCAACGGCAGCACCATCTCAGAGCGCGTCTCGGGCAATTCCGGGCTGTCCAACATCGTCGTCTCCTTGCCGATATCCAGCGCGACGCACGGCTTCCCCGTCCTGGTCACGCGGTCCACGATACCTGCTGCGCCAACCTTGAGCCGGTGGCCACAGGCCAGCATCCGCTGGCCGCCCTCGCTGGACGCTGCCCGCAGCACGGCCCACTCGCGGCTTTCGTTCAGCAGATAGACGCCTGCGTGGTAAAGCCCAAACCGCTCGCTGGTCAGCGTCACGACCCGAGTGAGCAGTTCCTGAAGGTCCAGCACCGACGCCACGTGCCGGGCGACCTCGGCGGTCGCCTGCAGGTAACGGGCGCGACGCGCAAGGTCGCGGGTGCGGAGTCTCAATACGGCCCGGCTGGTCTCGAGATAGACGTTGGCCTCGGCGAGCGCTTGCTCATTGCGCCGGACACGTTGCAGGCTCTTGGTGATACTGCGGTGCGCCAGATACAGCAGCACGGCCACCGAGACCAGGTCCAAACTCCGGTGCACCCACGCCTCGAGTGGCAGAGGATGAAACGAGGGCAGGAGCCCTCCGAGTTCGACACAGGTCAGGCCCAGCCCGGCCAGTATACTTAGCCCGGCCGTGCCAACTGCTGCGCGTCCCCCCAGAAGCAGACCCACAACGATAATTACCAAGACCATCGTGGGAAAAACGACGCCACCTACGCCGCCACAGATATAGGCCAGGAAGACCACGTGTATCCAGGTCACAGATGAGAATAACAGGCTGGCCACTTTAACGCGCCCTCGCCGGATCAAGAACAGCGTGGCCAATGCTGCCAGCGTGGGCACGCTGTTCAGTGCCGCACGCAGGGGGATCTTGGGACCTGCCATCAAGGTGTAGTACACGGCAGACACCATGAGAAGTGGGAGGACCCCCAGCGCTATGGTGTTGAGCAGGCTGGCGACACTCGCCTCGTCTTCGTCCTCAAGGGCTGGCGGAGCGAGACACTTTCTGAGCCAGGTCACCATGATCGTTCCTTTCCTCACGCTCAATTGCGCGTGGTCGCTGGCGAGAAAGACAATAGTTACGGCATTACCTCCACGATGATGCGTGTGCCCTGCTGGGGCTGGGATTCGACGCGACAACGGCCGCCCACCGCCTCGGCCCGCTCGGCCATGGTCATCAGCCCCCAACCCCCGTGCCGGTTGGGCGTCACCACTTGCGTGGGCTCGAACCCGACTCCGTCGTCGGCGACGACCAGGCGCACGGCTCCGTCGTCCGCCGCGACCGTCACCGTCACCTGCGTCGCCCGGGCGTGCTTGATCACGTTGGTCAACCCCTCCTGGACGACGCGGAACAGGGCGTTCTCGATCGGCGCGGCCAGGCGGGGGATGGGCTGCTTACCCTGTACTGTGACGGCGACGCCTGTCCGCGATGCAAATTGCGCGCCGTACCAGTGCAGCGTCGCCACCAGCCCAAAGTCGTCCAGCATCGGCGGCCGCAGGTCGTCCATGACACGACGGATGCTGGCGGTCGTTTCCTGCACCAGCGCGAGCGAATCGTCCAGGCGGGAGCGCGCCAGCTCTGGCATCGCCTCGGGCATGTGTGCCTGTATCAGGTTCAGGTTGATGCCCAGCGCGTTGAGGTTCTGGCCGACCATGTCGTGCAGGTCTCGGGCCAGCCGCTGGCGCTCGACCTCTTCGGCCTCCGCCAGCCGCACTGCCAGAGTACGCACCTGTTGTCCATGCCGCTTGACTGCCTCAAACAGGCGGGCCTGCTGGATGGCGATCGCCAGCGAGTCGGCCAATTTCCGGACGACCTCGACCTGGTCTTTGCCGAAGACATCGCGCCCCTCTGCCCCCAGGCCGAGGAAGCCGGTCAGTTCCTCCTGGACGATGAGGGGCACAATCAGAGCGGCGCGTAGCCCCTCCGCCTGCAGGTCCCGGAGCGCTGGCAGCGCCTGGGCCAGAATCGAGATTTTCTCTGTCACGTAAACCTCGCCCCCCCGAAGCGCCTCAAGCGCCACGTCGACGCCCGGGAGCGCGTCCAGCGAAAAGAGCGTCCCGGCCCGAATTGTGGATTCGCCGCTGACGTCGGCGAAAAGCACCGTCCCCTCACGGGCCTGGAAGTCGAACAGCACCACGGCAGCTCCCACGTAAGGGACCAGTTGCCGTACGTGGTCCAGGACGGCCCGGCTGACCTCCTCCGGCGACTGCGCGGCCAGAATGGCGGTATCAATTTCGTGCAGAACTCTCAACTGTTCAGTGTGCTTCCGCAGTGCCTCCTCCGCCCGCCTGCGCTCGGTGATGTCGAGCGCAAACACGGCGATTTGCTTCACTTTGCCTTGCGCATCGAAGACAGGGTACACGCTGTTATCGAACCACCTTCCTCCTCGCTCGTCTTCAAAGCGCACCGGCTTGCCCGAACGAACGACCTTATTCGTCCAGGCTTTTCTGCGTTCGGCCACGTCAGGCGGAAACAGCTCAAAAATGCACGTGCCAACGAGTTCATTCGAGCCCATGCCCAGTCCCTTGGTTGTCGCTTCGTTCAGGGCAACGACGGTCCCGTCGAGATCTGCCAGCAACGCCGTGTGGGTCGTGGCGTTCAAGAGTGCCCGCATCTTGTGCTCGCTCTCCCGCAGTGCTTGTTCCGCCGACTGTAGCTCAGCGAAGAATGCACTGTGGATCTGTTCCTGCTCGGCCAGGATCGTCTCGCGGGCCTGCTGGAAAGAACCGGCCGCCAACCCGCCGAGCAGCGCGGCCAGGCGGGGCTGCAGCGCGATGACCCGCTCGGCGGGCAGATCTGCGACGAGCTGGCGCGCCAGCACTTCTTGGGTCTGGCCCAGCGTCTGCGGTTGGATGTAATGGAGATTCGCGAGTGAAGCGCCGATGGCCTCAGCCTGGCGGCGCTCGAACGGCTCTGCGAGCAGAAGTGCGATCACCTGTTCGGTCAATTCGACCAGGCGCTGGCGCACTTTTGGCGCGCTCATGGGGGCGAAACTGGTCCAGGCGATGGCCTGGTACCACTTGTCCGCAATCTCATCGCGACGGCTGTACAACACCTGCGCCAGGTTTTCGATAGGGTTCATCTTCCAATCTCACGACTTCCCGCCCCGGTAAAAGACGCCGCTCTTTTCCTCACTCCGGTCGGTCGCCGGTGGTGGCTCGATGGACAAGGCCGAGATCTCGGCGTACCATTCAGCCGTCATCGGTACGTCCGCCGCGGCCAACGAGGCCTCCAGTTGCGCCAATTTGCGAGCGCCGATGATCGGCGCGGTGATCGCCGGGTGCGCCATCACCCAGGCTACGGCCAGCGTCGCGGGGTGCAGGCCGCGTTCTTCGGCGTGCGCAGTGAAGCGTTCCGCGGCCTGGTAATAGGTCGGGTCGCCATAGCGCTTGACATATACGGGGTTCTCGACCAGCCGGCCCTGTTCCGGCCGGCGCGTCGGGCTGTACTTGCCGGTCAGCAGCCCGCCGCCCAGGGGGCTGTATGAGATGACGCCCAGTCGCTCCGCCTGCGCCAGCGGCAGGATCTCGACCTCGGCCTGGCGTTTGACCAGATTATACATGGGTTGGATGCATTCGAAGCGGGCCAGCCCTTCGCGGGCCGAGATGCCCAGCGCGGTGGCAATCTGCCAGGCAGCCCAGTTGCTGACCGCCGGGTAGAGGATCTTGCCCTGGTGCACCAGGTCGTCCAGCGCGCGCAGCGTCTCCTCGATTGGCGTGTGGGGATCAAGCGTGTGGAGGAAACAGAGGTCCAGGCGGTCGGTTCCCAACCGTCTCAGGCTGGCCTCGACGGCCAGCATAATGTGGCGGCGTGACAACCCGTGTGCGTTCACGCCTTTGCCCGTGGGAAAGCCCACCTTGGACGTGAGGACGATCTCGTCGCGGCAGTCCGCGATCAAGCGGCCCAGGATCTCTTCGGAGCGGCCATCGGCGTAGACGTTCGCCGTGTCGAAAAAGTTGATGCCGGCCTCGCGACAGCGATGAAACATGGCCGCAGAGGTCTCCTCGTCGGCGACGCCGCCAAATGACATCGTCCCAAAGCACAGACGGGAAACCTGTACGCCGGTGCGCCCTAATGTCCGATATTCCATGGTAAATGTCCCCCCTTTCTACGAGCGGCGATGGCTGCATCGCGGCTCGTCCAGAGCATTGTCTGGAGCCCATTTTAGTCCATGTAGGGGGGAAATGTCAAGTGTGTCGTGTGGTGCGCTGGCTCACGCTCTCCTCAGCCGTGTCTGCCGCAGAGCCTCTGCCGCCGCAGCCGGACCGCGGCCTGGAGCACGACCTCTGCCTGGATGCGACAGGTAGCCCGGTAGCGCGCTTCGCGCAGCCGGGTTGGATCCCACCCTCGCTCCAGTTCGATGTACGGCTGGAAGAGCACGCCAGCAGCGACGCGCTCATCGGAGGGACGAGGACGGTGACGCCCAATTTCTGGAACGTGCCGCGTTTCACGATGTGCGGCGCGGCGTACGGGTGATGGAGCGGTGAGAGCCACTCCACGTCTGTCAGCGAGCAGCGTTCCGCCAGCCGGTCCACCACACCCTTATCGCTCCACGCTTTACGCCCCGAGCAGCCGCAGGAGCCAGAACGCGGCCATCCCGCCCAGGATGGTCCACAGGACACTGCGCGTGCGCCAGGCGACGATGGTTCCTGCCAGCACCGCCCAGGCCGGGAGCCCGATCTCCAGGCGGCCCTCCGGGGCCAGGGCAGCCGGTACGACGAGCGCCGCCAGCACCGCCGGGGGCACGTACCGCAGCCAGCGTCGCGCCACCACAGGCATCTCCCGTCCCAGCGCGGCGATCATCGTGTACCGGGTTAAGTAGGTCACCAGCGCCATGCCGAAAAAGATCACGAGTTTCTCCACGCTCGTTCCACCTCCTCCAGCAGTACCCCCAGCCCACTGCCCAACAGGCCAGCGACGATGATGGTCCACTTGCCGGGCAGAAAGACCGTCCCCAGGAGCGCCAGTCCCCCGGCCGCCAGTGCGACGGCCACGCCGGTGCGGTCTTTCAGAAAGGCCGTCAGCAGCCCCAGGAAGCCCAGCGGGAAGACCAGGTCGAGCCCGTACTGGCTGGGGTCAGGGATGGCCGTGCTGAGCCATGCGCCGAGCAGGCCGCTGGTCGGCCACGCCAGGTAGATGCCGACGTTGGTCCCCAGGAAGTACAGATGGCTTCCCTGTTCTCGTTCGTATTCGGCGATCGCCAGCGCATAGGACTCGTCGGACATCCACAGCGCCAGGAGGGCCTTCCACAGTGGGGACAGGCCGCGCAGATAGGGGGCCACAGAAGCGCCCAGCAGCATGTGGCGCAGGTTGACGACGAGCGTGGTCAGGACGATGGGGATTGCACCGGCGGTCCCCCACATGCCCACGGCGGTGAACTGGGCCGAGCCAGCGTGCACGACGAGCGACATCGCCCATGCCTCCCAGGGGCTGAACCCTGCTTGCCGGGCCATCATGCCGTAGAGCAGGCCGAAGGCGACGACGCCGGGGGCCAGCGGCAGCGTCGCCGCCAGCCCGCGCCGAAAGTCATTATCTACATCCATCTTCTTGCCTCATCCGGCGTCGGAGCGAACGATGAATTCGCAAACTGGGTCGCCTCGGCCAATCGCCTGCTTGAGCTCAACCGTCACCGGTTTCCCCAGAACGATCTCGAAGACCGCCTCAACCCAGCCCCGGGAGCAATTGCAAAAGGTCGGCGATGGCTTGACCAGGCCCGCTCCTACCAGAGGGCAGCCGCACGCTTCACAGATCGAGAATATGATGTCATCGTCCCTGATCCATCTCCCGCACCAGAGGCCCTCCTGTTGGTTGAGCGCATCCAGCAACCCGTCGATGTCCTGGGTGCTCTGCTGGATCGCTTTCGCCTGCTCAAGACTGCCGTGGTAGAGAGCGCAGCCCCGGCCACAGTGTGTCAGCACCTGGGCCCTTGTCTCCTCGTCGACTTCAGCGTCCAGGCCGGTGACCAACATATCGAGCCAAGTGCGCACGAGTTCTGATGTCTCCATCGGTAGACCTCCTTGGCATCGCCTGCACCGGCGCCGGTCTCACGGGGTCTGGTGCAGGGTTGTCCTGACCAGTCCGCTAGAACCGCACCACGCCCTCGATCACCGGGACGACCTGCCCGCCCACCCGCACGGCGGTGATCTCATCGCCCGCACTGTCCACCTCCACGTACAGCGTGCTGGGCCGATTGATCTCTGCGCCCTGTTCGCTGACGATAAAAGTAGTCGGCGCGGTGACTGGAACGGCCCGGTGATGGACCAGGTAGGCGCCTAGCGCGCCGTTGGCGCTGCCGGTGGCCGGATCCTCGGGCACCCCCAGGAGCGGGGCGAACAGGCGCACGTGGACCGCTGCTTCCGCCCACGGCTTCGCCGTGGGGCGCTCTGTCTCGAACGTGAAGACCATCACGCACTCGGTGCCGGCGGCGTGACAGACCCGGTTGAGGGCGGCCGTGTTGAGCTGGCCCGGATCCAGACCTTGCACCTCGGCCAGGGAACGGACAGGCACCATCATTTGGGGAAGGCCCGTCGAGACGACCTCGACCGGCCACCCTGTCGCTGTGATGGCCTCGGGAGCCAGGCCGAGCCCGGCCGCCAGTTCGGTCACGTCCTCGATCACGGCGTGGAACGTGGGACGGTCCTGGGTCATGACGACCCGCTCCACCCGCCCGTCGGCTACGTGCAGGTCGGCGGGCAGCACGCCGACCCCCAGTTCGAAGCGTACCTGCGTCACCGGCTCGCGCAGATCCACGCGCCCCAGGTGCGCCAGGACCCAGTGGGTGCCGACGACCGGATGTCCGGCGAAGGGTAGTTCCGCAGCCGGGGTGAAGATACGCACCTTGAAGTCGGCATCCGGTGCCTGGGGAGGGAGCACGAACGTGGTCTCCGAGAGGTTCATCTCCTGCGCCAACCGGTGCATGTCTCCCGTGGTCAGCCCCTCGGCCTCGGGAAAGACCGCCAGCGGGTTACCGCCGAAGGGTGCGTCGGTGAAAACGTCGACCTGAACGAAGCGATACTCTTGCATACCTGTCTGACCTCCTATTTCATTTTGCTGACGAACCCCCAGCCGTGCGAGGCCCATAGTTTACCCTGCCCAGCGCGAAAAGTCCACCCAATCGTCGGTAGTTGGCCCGCCGTCCGTTCCCTTCAGAACCATGTGCACCGCCATGCGCTCGACCCGGTAGCCCCATTGCAGAGAGCGGTGTAGCGCCCAGGTGTGCCGGGCGTTCACCGCCATCGTCACGGTCTGCTTGCCCTGGCTGCGCGCCAGCGCCTCCGTCCCGTCGAGGATCGTGCGGAGCGTGCCATCCTGCGTGTGGTCTGGGTGCAGTGCGAGGGCTTTCACGCTGGCGCGCTCCGCGCCCCAGTTGGCGCGCTCCGCGCCCCAGTTCTCGCAGCCGCTCACCAGCCCCACGACGCTCATGCCGATGGCCCGTGATCCATCGGTGAGCACCAGCGTCTCGCCCAGGCCATGCCGGGCGTTCGAGGTGATCTCCTTCGCATAGTCCAACCTGGCCTGGACCCGGCCGGTGGCCTCCCGCAGGTCGGCCAGCCAGCGCTCCCGTGTCCCGGCGCTGGCCGTCGACCAGCGCGGAAGGTCCACCCCGTCCAAAGCGTGTTGCTCCAGGTTCTTGCTCAGCAGCAGCGTGGGGAAGCGGGCCTGGAAGCCCTGCCGCAGGTAGAGGCCCAGGTTGTACGGGCTTCCGGGCATCGTCTCCAGCCCGATCACCCGGCGGGGGTCCTGGCGCAGGTACTTCAGGCTGGCAGCGATCAACTGCTGGCCGATCCCCTGCCCCTGGCATTCGGGCAGCACGGCAAAGGTGCCGAACCAGCCTACGCCACCCCACGTGCGGGAGAAGATGAAGCCCACCACGCGCTGCCCATCGTCGGCCACGAAGCATCCCTCGGGGTCTTTTTCCCGGCAGGCCAGCACGTTAGTGCGGGTGCGGCGGTGCAGTTGAGCCGCCTCCCCTCTCACCTGTCGCTCCCAGGTCCAGAACGCGACGGCGTCCACCTCGCGGACCGCGTCCGCATCCTCGTCGCGCATCGGTCGGATTGTGGTCATCGTCCGTACACCTCTACGGCTGCTTCCATATAAGATACCACCACTGCACGGTTTTGCCAATGAGCGGCTCGGGTGGGTATAGTTCACAACTTTGGGGATTTGGCAATAGGGCATGCCCAGGGTATGGATGCCTCAACTCGTTGAGGCGTTTGCCAGGGACCCGAACGAGTTCGGGCATCCAGTTGGAGCATCGCGCGTCCGCACTGCGCCGGGCTTGAGGGTTGCAGCCTTGTGGCGGGTGGGCTACTGCGGTGCACAGGTTTCATCGTCGGCGCTTGGCCAAGCGTCGGCAAAGTACCTGCGACAGGCTATTTGCACCAACTGCAGCACGTTGCCATCCGGGTCGCTGAACAGGGCGATGCGCTCGCCGCTGTCGGTGTTGAGCGGTGCTTCGAGGAATAGGACTCACAGGCATCGCGGATCTGGCACTCGCTGCATTCGATGACCTCGAGCTGCTTCGGTGTCTTGACGGATACGCGGTATCGCCCGTGCGCCTTTTCGACCGTGCCGTGAAGCCGCACGCACCGGCCCTCCAGCAACTCGCTGAGGCCACCGGTGGGGATGGGATCGTACAAGCTCTCGACGTACAGCCAACCATAAAAGAGCCCACAACAGTGGTCGATGTCAGGCACCGAGGGGTCGACGACGAGGAAGAAACGCGAGCGGGCGGGGTTGGCGCTTCGGACAAAGTAGTGTGGATTTCCACAATGCGCCGTGTCATTCCCAACGCCAGAATCTCGCCGCCAGCGCCATCCGTTGACATCCGCTTATCCGTTTCCCCATCCGTTGGTGTCATTCCCAGCGCCAGAATTTCACCGCCAGCGCCAGGAGCGCCACCAGCCACCCACCCAGCACGGCAAAGTCCAGCCACAGCAGGTGCAGGGGCGGCGCACCGACCATGATCTGCCGCAGCGCGTCGTTCAGGTAGGTGAGCGGCATCACGGCCACCACGGGTTGGAGGAAGCCGGGCAGGGACTCGACGGCGAAGAGGCTGCCCGACAGAAACATCATGGGGAAATTGACGATCTGCGCTACAGCCGCTACCCCCTCGGCGGACGAGGCCAGCCCGGCCAGAAAATAGCCCAGGCTGGTGAACACGAGCGCGCCAAGCGTCACCGCACCGGCGAACAAGAGCCAGTTGCCAGCGATCCGCACCCCGAAGCCGAGATATCCCACCAGCAGGAAGAGCGCCGCCTGGGCCAGGCCGACCGTCACCCGCCAGGCGACCTGTGCAGCCAGCAGCGTCGCCGTGCTGAGCGGCGTGACGCGGAACCGGCGCAGCACCTGTCCCTCGCGCTGCTGCACCAACGGCATGGCCGTGCCAAAGAGGCCCATCCAGAGCAGCGCGATCCCCAGCATGCCGGTCATGTGGAAATCTATCGTCCGCAGCGGGCGGGTCTGCACGCTCCTCTCCGCCATCACCAGCAGACGGGGCGCGCCGCTGAGCGCCAGGTTGGCCTCGCTGAGCAAGGTCCGCACCAGGCCCAGTCCCACCCCGGCCGAAGTCGGCCGCGCCGGATCGTAGAACACCTCGACCGGTGCAGGCTTTCCGGCGGACAGCGAGGCGGTCAAGTCCTGTGGGAGTACGACGACCACGCTCACCTCCCCTTGGGTCAGCGCTTCCAACATCTCGGCCCGTGTCCCGGTGTGCAGCCCCAGCATCTGGTCTGCCTCGGACGCCTCCAGATTGGCCAGGAACTGCTCTCCGGCCACTCCGTTGTCCTCGTTCACCACCCCCAGTTGCAGCCTGAACCCGCCGTCGCCGCCAAAGATCAGCCCGAAGAAAGCGGCGAGGGCCACCGGCATTAGCAGTACCAGGAACATCGCGAACCGATCGCGCAGGAACTCTCTGGCGTTGGCCAGGTAGAGGGCACCGACTCTGTTCAGCTTAACCTTCATGCTCGGATCCTCCTTCCCGTGAGTTTCAAGAACACGTCTTCCAGCGTGGCCTGGCGCACGGTCATGTCTTTGAAGCCCAACGCGCTGGCCGTGACCAGTTCGAACAGCCCGGCCATGGTGCGGGGCACGTCGGTCGAGTATAGCGTGGCGTGGCCGTTTTCGAAGCGCGTCTGGGTGACGCCGGGCAGTGTGGCCAGCCGCTCGCGCGGCGGTTGGCCCAGGGCCACGAACTCGATGGCCGTCTCCTGGAAATGCTGGTTGATGAGCGCCTCTGGCGTGTCCATGGCGATGATGCGCCCGTGGTCCATCACTGCCACGCGGTCGCACAACTGCTCGGCCTCTTCCATGTAGTGGGTGGTGAACAGCACCGTCTTGCCGGCGCGTTTCAACCCGCGCACCACGTCCCAGAGCCCCCGCCGCGCCTGCGGGTCGAGCCCGGTGGTCGGTTCGTCGAGAAGGATCAGGTCGGGGTCGTTGATCAGCGCCAGGGCCACGGCCAGCCGCTGTCGCTGTCCGCCGGAGAGGTCCTGGCTGTGCGTCCTGGCTTTCTCCTGCAGGCCGACCAGTTCGATCACCTCGTCGACGGGCCGGGCCTTGGGGAAGAGCCGGGCGAACAGGTGGACCAGTTCGCGCACGGTCAGGCGGGGGTAGAGCCCGGTGGTCTGCAACTGGGCCCCGATGCGGGCTTTGATCTGCTTGGATCGTGCGCCGTGTTCCATCCCCAGCACGGTGATCTGGCCCGCATCCGGCTGGCGCAGCCCGAGGATGCATTCCACCGTGGTCGTCTTCCCGGCGCCGTTCGGGCCGAGCAGGCCAAAGACCTCGCCGGCGGCGATGGCGAAGGTCACGCCGTCAGCGGCCGGGACGTCACCATATCTCTTTTGCAATTCGCGAACTTGGACGGTTGTCTCGTTCATGGTCCTATCTCCCATCTATTCAGTCTTCCGATCGCCGGAAACGTAGAGCCCGCGCAGGGGCGCGTGGCGCCGGCTCAGCAGCCAACCCACGATGCAGCCAAAGATGAGGTTTGAGGGGGCGGTCTCGATGAGGTGGGTCCTGGCCACGGCCTCGGGCATGTACGGGTTCGGCAGCAGAAGCTGGCTGGTCCACACCGCGAAAAGCAGCCCGACCGCCAACCCCACCTCCCACGGCCGGCCCTTGTGCATCCGAATCACGGGCAGCGCGAACGCGGTCCACAGCATCGCCCGCAAGGCCTGCAGGGGAAACAACCAGGGTGTCGTTCTCCAAATCCAGGCGATCTGGGCGAAAAAGCTGCCGGGATCGGTCCCGCCATAATACGCCCGCACCGCCGGGTTTTTCCACGCGACGAAATAGCCGAAGGCAAAGTACAGGATCACGTAGGCCACGGCGATCGCCGCCAGCTTCCACGCCCACTCGCCCAACGGGAGACCCTGGCGCGGGTGCGGGGCGCGTGATTCCGATTCCCGTCTCATCTTGCCCAGGATTAGAACGGCCAGCGGCGAGAACAGCCCGGCCGTGATCGCGCCCATGAGGAACAGTTGGGGGATCATCCCTGGCGGCAGCTGGTGCGGGAGAAAGACGATCGACTCGATCTGGGCGACGACGGTGTTCAGGCCGTAGAAAGCCAGGAAAATGGCCCCCACCAATTTCCAGCCCGACCCGCGCGAGCGCAGGATGATGGTGGCAAGCACGGCCGTCTCCAGTAGAGAGGCCACGAACAAGGCCAGCGACGTCGCTCCGGCGTCCACAGGTGGCGGCTCAACACCGGCTGGTAGCGCGGATACGCCGGAGACGATGGAGGCCACCGTGAAAGAAAGGAACATGATGATTGTCAGGGCGATCACCTTTACTCCACACGTAGCTATTGTCTTGGCACTCATAGAAACCCCCTTCTGCATCTTGGTTTTGGTGAGCATCTCGTTGCATGTCTCACGTTTCACGTTTCACGTCTCACGCATCACGCATCACGTTTCACGTCTCACGCATCACGTTTCACGTTTCACGTTTCACGCATCACGTTTCACGCATCACGCATCACGTTTCACGTTTCACGCATCACGCATCACGTTTCACGTCTCACGTTTCACGCATCACGTTTCACGTTTCATAATACCCCAGTTCGCCGGTTTGCGCATCGTCCCTGCGGACACTCTGGCCCCTGTACCTTTGGACATTGTACGAAAGGGCAATTGCGCTCCCCGATCTTTTCGTGGTACAATGGGGCTGAGGTGCACTATGTCACAACGATCCTCTTCTGACGCAAAGCGTGTGGCGGACGACGGGATGGGCATGGAGTGGCCCTTCCTCGTGGTCCTGTACGTGATGATGGCCGGAGGGTACGTGAGCGCGCTGTTCTCCGATCGGTCGCTGCGCGCACCGGGGCGGTTAGCGCTCTTCACCGCGCTGGTGCTGGTGCATGGCGGCCTGTACTGGCTGAGCACGCACCGGGAGACCCCCCGGCGCTGGTGGTCGGCCTATTTCGTGGTGCAGGTGGCGTTGAACTTTGCCATCGGCCTGATGACGCGCGGCCACTGGCTCGCGCTGGGGCTCTATATGGGCCTGGTCGGCCAGACCACGGGGACACTGTGGCCCGACCTGCGCGGCATCGGCCTGGCCGTGTTTTTCTCTCTGGTGCTTCTGGCCCTCAACTTGATCGTCTCGTGGGGATTCGAGGGGCTTGTCCAGTTCCTGCCCATCGCCGGCCTCATGTCCGCGTTCGTCGTCATCTACGTGCTGCTCTTTGTGCGCCAGTCGCAGGCCCGCGAGCGGGCGCAGGCGCTGCTGCGTGAGCTGGAGACCGCGCACCGCCAACTGCAGGAGTACGCCGCCCAGGTCGAGGAACTGACGATCAGCCAGGAGCGGGAGCGCATGGCCCGGGAACTGCACGATACCTTGGCCCAGGGACTGGCGGGCCTGATCCTGCAACTCGAGGCGGCCGACAGTCACCTGGAAAGCGGCGACCCGGCCCGGGCGCAGGCGGTCGTGCAGCAGGCCATGCGGCGGGCCAGGACGACGCTGCACGAGGCCCGGCGAGCGATCCAGGCGCTGCGCCCGGCCATGCTCGAAGAGGGCAACCTGATCGACGCGCTGGGGCGCGAGATCGACCAGTTCTCGGCCACCACCGGCGTCCGGAGCACGTTCGAGGTGGACGGTGGCCCTCCAGACGTGTCGCCAGAGATGGCCCAGGACCTGTTGCGCATCGTCCAGGAGAGCCTGAGCAACGTGGCCCGCCACGCCCACGCCGGCCACGTCCTGGTCCGGCTGGCGAAGGTGGACGGCGGGCTCCAGATGGTCGTGCAGGACGATGGCGTGGGGTTTGAGCCGCAAGATGGACTGGAGCGGCCGGGTTCCTTTGGATTGGCGGGAATGCAGGAGCGGGCGGCGCGGTTGGAAGGGGTGCTGCGGGTGGAGAGTGCGGTGGGGAGGGGGACGAGGGTGGTGCTGAATGTCGGGGGAGGGGAAGGATGATCCGCATCCTCATCGCCGACGACCACCTGGTCGTGCGCGAGGGGCTGCGCGCCATCCTGGGAACGGCCCCGGACCTGACGCTGGTGGGCGAGGCGGCCGACGGGGCCGAGGCCGTGCGGTTGGCGGGCGAGCTCTCGCCCGACGTGGTGCTGATGGACCTGCGCATGCCCGGTGTGGACGGCATCGAGGCCATCCGGCAGATCAAGGCCCGCTATCCGGAGGTGGAGATCGTCATCCTGACGACCTACGACGACGACCAGCACATCGTGCGGGGCCTGCGCTCCGGCGCGCGCGGGTATCTGCTCAAGGACGCCGGCCGCAGGGTGCTGTTTGAGGCGATCCGGGCTGCCGCGCGGGGCGAGTCGCTGCTGCCGCCGGCGGTGATCGAGAAGGTCATAGCCCACCTGGCGGAGCCCAAACCGGTCGAGGCCGCGAGGCTGTCGGAGCGCGAGCAGGAGGTGCTGGCGTTGTTGGCTCAGGGTGCGCCCAACAAAGAGATCGCGGTCCGCCTGCACATCACCGAGCGGACGGTCAAGGCCCACGTGACGGGTATCTTTAACAAGCTGGGCGTGAACTCCCGCGCCGAGGCCGTGGCCGTCGCCTTGCGCGGCGGCCTACTGCCTGTGGAGCCGGACACTATGTCGTAGAGTGACGGCATGCACAGGAGGGAACGATGGGCGAGGTGAGACGGGTCGGAAGGTCGCCGGAGGCCAAACTGGACGCCCTCTACCGGCTGGGACAGGCGCTGGTGCTGCTGCGGGACGAGCAGACGATCGTCGACACTGTCTTGAGCGAAATCGCCCAGTTCTGCCGACGCTGGAGAATTCGCGAGTTGGCGTTGTTTGGCTCTGCCTTGCGCGACGACTTCCGCGCTGACAGCGATCTGGATTTCTTGGTGACCTTTGCTGCTGATGCGGACTGGGGATTGCTAGATCACATCCAGATGGAGCAGGAGCTGCAGGGCCTGTTACAACGGGACGTGGACCTCGTCACCAGGCGTGCCTTGGAGCGCAGCCAAAACTGGGTGCGTCGGCAGGAGATACTGGACACTGCTCAGACGCTTTTCTGCGAACAGGGGGCGGTCCATCAGGGAGTCCGTCATACCTTAACATAACTGCATATCTAGACTTGCCTAACTCGTCCCGCTGGGCTATAATAGTGCCAGCACAGCCTATGTGTCAGGAGGCAAATGATGAGTGGGCAGGAAGAACTGC